>ERZ795046.24-NODE-24-length-187823-cov-10.945997_pt1 | contig 187823 bp, 134 predicted proteins | sample MGYA00375130_ERZ795046 | MGnify/ENA primary metagenome ERZ795046 (study PRJEB30175, sample SAMN05720202) | activated sludge metagenome | isolation source: anaerobic digester from wastewater treatment plant | place: Japan | collected 2015-05-15 ... | reverse complement strand
CGGGCGGCCTGGCCGATGGACCGCGGGCGAAAGCGCGTGAACCGCTCGCGGGCCTCGGTGCGCAGCGAGTGGACGGCGTGGAAGTCGAACCCCTCGGGGATGAGTCGCGACTCGAGCTCGCGGTGCCGTTCGATCAGGCGGCGTTCCCGCTCGAGGTAGCCGGCATACTTGTGGCGAATCTCCACGGCCTCGAGCACGTCGGCAGCCACGCCGGACAGATCGAGCGGCCCGCCGGCACCGTCGCCGCCGGCCGCCGCGACCACGTCGGCGAGACGAATCTCGGGCCGGCGAAGCCACTCGGCCAGCGGCTTGCCGTCGTGTCGCAGTTCGGCCAGCGCCGCCGACAGCCGTTCGATGGCCGCCTGCTTGCGTTCGAACACCTCCCACCGCCGATCGTCCACCAGCCCGAACCGCCGCCCGATGGGCGTGAGCCGCGCATCCGCGTTGTCACTGCGGAGCATGAGCCGATACTCCGCCCGCGACGTGAACATGCGGTACGGCTCATCCGGCGGCCGGGTCACCAGATCGTCGAGCATGACGCCGATGTACGCCTGGTCACGACCGAGCACCAGCGGCTCCGTCCCCCGCACGCGGGCCACGGCGTTGATCCCGGCGATGAGCCCCTGCCCCGCCGCCTCCTCGTATCCGCTCGTGCCGTTTATTTGGCCCGCCAAAAACAACCCCTCGACGCGCTTGGTCTCCAGCGTGACCCGCGTCTGATCCGTGGGCACCCAGTCGTACTCGACCGCGTAGCCCCATTGGACGATGCGGGCGTTCTCCAGGCCGGCGATCGACCGCACCAGCGGCTCCTGCACGTCGCGCGGCAACGATGTGGAGATGCCGTTGCAGTAGATCCACTCGTTGTCGTAGCCTTCCGGCTCGAGGAAGACCTGGTGCGAGGCCTTGTCGGCGAACCGCATGATCTTGTCCTCGATGCTCGGGCAGTAGCGCGGACCGCGCGACTGGATCTGGCCGGAGTACATCGGGGCGCGATGGATGTTCTCGCGGATGAGTTGATGCGTCCGCTCGTTCGTGTGCGTGATCCAGCAGCACACCTGAGGCTGGCAGATGGCCTCGGTGAGGAACGAGAACGGCACGGGCGGGTCGTCGCCGGGCTGAGCCGCGCATTGGCGATAGTCGATGGAGTCGCGGTGCACGCGCGGCGGTGTTCCCGTCTTGAGCCGGCCCAACGTAAAGCCCAGTCGGCGCAGCTCGTCGCTCAGCGTCACCGCCGCCGGCTCGCCGATTCGCCCACCCGGCGTCTGCTGCGGCCCGCAGTGCAGCAGGCCCCGCAGGAACGTGCCCGTGGTCAGCACCACTGACCGCGCCCGCAGTTCCCGCCCGTCCTGGAGCACGACGCCCGTAATCCGCAAAGTCGCGCCGGTGGTCACCGCGTCGGCTCCGGTCGCAGCCCCGCCGGGCTGCGTTTCTTCGACCAGCAGCCGATCGACGATGCCCTCGAGGATGTCCAGACCGGGCGTGCCGCGGAGCAGATCCTGGACGGCCGCCGCGTACAGGTCCCGATCGGCCTGGGCTCGCGGCGCCCAGACGGCCGGCCCCTTGCTGCGGTTCAGCATGCGGAACTGGATCCCCGCCCGGTCCGACGCCAGGCCCATCAGGCCGCCCAACGCGTCGATCTCGCGTACCATCTGGCCCTTGCCGAGCCCGCCGATGGCCGGGTTGCACGACATCCGGCCGATGGCCCGGGCGTCCATGGTCACCAGGGCGGTCGCACAGCCTGAGCGAGCCGCCGCCCAGGCCGCCTCGGCCCCCGCGTGTCCGCCGCCGATCACGATGACTTCGTAGTTCCGCATGCTCATGCCCGTCATACGCTCGGGCTCGGCCCGAGGCCGACGCCGAGTCCCGCCATTATATCCGAACCGTTCCCGCCGGACGCCCGCTACAAGGCAGCACAAACCGGTGCACACCGCGTCCGGGCGACACCTGAGCACCGGGTACGGTTTTCCGTCCACCTCAATCGATTCGGCAATTCCCCGAACGGCATTTGGGCGCTGCACGGCGTGCGCGGCCCACGGGCTGAGGTAAGCTTGAATCGGAGGACGTCAGCGGAGGCGTCCTGGCCGGGGATCGACGGCCCCGAGGATTGCCGTCGAGGCAGGAGTTCGGGTCATGAAACTCGAAGCACTTCTCGAGGAACAGCAGATCGAGTTCGAGAAACACACGCACGTGCCGGCGTACACCGCGCAGCGGCTGGCCGACGTCGAACACGTGTCGGGCTACATGGTGGCCAAGCCGGTGGTGGTCCGCGGCCAGAGCGGGTTTGCCATCTGCGTTCTGCCCGCCCCCAAGCAGCTCGACCTCGAACGGGTAAGCGAGATCCTGGGCGACCCGGAGGTCCGGCTAGCCACCGAGGCGGAAATGGCCGAGTTGTTCCCGGATTGCGAGCTCGGAGCCGAGCCGCCGGTGGGCAGCATGTTCGGCATGCGAACCATCATGGACACGGGGCTGCGTGACGACGACTATCTCATCATGCAGGCCGGCACGCATACCGAAGCGATCAAGACTCGCCGGGCCGACTGGGAGCGGTTGTGCAACCCGATCATCGGGCGCATCGCCAAGTCGTAATCACCGTAGGGCGCCTATTGCACGACACTGATTCGCAACGAGGCGACACGGGCAGCCTCACCGCGAACGGAGAGAGTTTTTCCCTGGGCGTGCGACACGTTCGGTCGCCCGGGAAGGGTTGTGTTCAGCCCGCAGCGACGTCATCGCTTCGACAGTCTTGCGCACGCTGCGAACGATGTCCGCTCGCAACAAGGGCGTGTGCAACGTGCCTTCAACGTGCACTTCCATCACCTCGCGAGCCACGCCCTCGACCAGTTCCGAGAGTACACCCATCCGCGGCAGGTTGAGCGGGCTGCCCACCAGCAGAATCAGGTGCGTGGCCAGATCCGACGCCTGCACCCGCCCCGCTCCGACCATCGAGATGGCCTTGCCGCGCAGATCAATGCGTTCGAGGATGATGTCATCGCCGTCGACGATAAAGTCGCCGAGGGCATCGTGAAACGCGTTGTCGTCGTCCAGGGACATGTGCACAACCTGCATGATGCCCAGGATCATGGGCAGCTTGGCCATCTGGGCCTCATGGATGACCACGCTTCCACTGCCTTTGCGCATCTCGGGACGTCCGAACTGTCCGCTGAGGGCGAGCTTGCCTTCCATGGTTCCCTTGAGTCGCACGGGCTTGCCGGAGGCATCCGTCCCGTCGTTCAGGAAGTCCTCGAGCGACACGCTGCGAGCCGTCAGATTCAGGCCAAACAGCGGCGGCTGGACGGCGTAGTCCACTTCGAGTTCGCCCAGCAGCGTGCCGCCGTACAGCGTGCCCGTCACGTCGGCGATCTTGATGACCGAGCTTCCCAGCAGCCGTTCGATGCGGGCGGAGGCGTCCGTGACCAGCCGTCCGTCCACGCGGGCTTGGTTCAGCTTCAGGTGCGTACCGGCGTAGAGTTGCTCGTCGAAACCGACCACGCCTTCGAGACTGCCCTGCACGTCGGTGATCTGCGCCCCGGCCGTCATGCCCGCCTGACGGAGGTCCACGCGGCCGGTGAGATTCCACTTGTACTGCCCGTCGTCGCCCGCGCTCACACGGATATCGCGGAGGTACAGATCGCACGTGCCCGTCGGCTGCACGTCACGCCAGAGCCGCTTGAGACGCCAGGGCATGGCCCGGCGCAGTTCATCGCTGAAAACCAGGTTGCGGGCCTCCAGCGAGTTGAGATGGACACGGACCGGGCCGCTGTCCAACGGCAGGCATCCGGCCATGCTGAGCCGCAGGTCGCCGTGCCGCGCGGTGAGGTTCTCGATGCGGACCTCACCGGGCGTGAACATCACCTTGCCGCGGACGTTGTCGAGGGGCAACGGAAACTCCGCGAACGTCACCTGACAGTCCAGCGGCTCGATTTGTGCCTTATATTCGTCTCTTTGAACAGCGGCGGCTTCGTCGCTCGATGGCGCCGACGTGTACTGCAAATCGAACCGCACGCGGCCGCGCGGCGAAAAAGCATCGAACACCGCCTGCATCGCGCCGGGTAGAGCCGCCCGCAAACGATCGTCCAGCTCGAGCGCCTCGCTGCGAACACGGACCGACATCTGCGAACTCGCGGCGGTCAGACCGGCCTGGCCTTGCACTTCGATCACCGACCGCCCCAACCGCCCTTCGAGCGAGATCACTTCGAGCAACTCGGGCACGATCCGCAGCGTGCCCCGGACCTCGTCCAGGCGAGCCGTGCCAATCGGGATGTTGAGCGCCGCGTCCTGCAATCGAGCGGTCAGGTCGAATCGCGGCGTCTCGCCGGGCGTGATCGTGTAGAGCCGTCCGCTCACCTCGGCCCGGCCGCCGGGAGCGTAGCGCTGGTACGTCTCGCGTATCTCGGGCGGCAGTGCCGCGGCGAGATCGTCGTCGAGGTTCAACCGCTCGGCATGCAATCGGACATCGAGTGAGCCCGCCCGGTCGCCGTCGCGATCGGCGATTCCCGACACACGTACGACGGCGTCGCCGTGACGGCCGGTCAAATCTTCCAGCCGCATCGTCCCGCCGGCGATCCGCACGCGGCCGCTCAACTGATCGAGGACGTACGGGAAATTGGCGTACACGAATCGCCCGTCGCGGAATGTGGCGTCGATACCGGCGGTCCAGCGAGCGGGCGGCCCGGACCAGTCGGCAGCGGGTCGTTCGAGATGAATCTCGAGATCCAATTCGGCCCACTCGAGAAACCGGCGGCACAACGCCCGATCCTCCTCGGTCAGCCGGTCCAGCAAATCGGCATCCAGACTGATGTTGCGCCCCTGGATGTCGAGCCTCACGCTGTCATGCGAGGTGTAGCCGCCGAGCACGCCGCTGATGACCACGCGGCCCCGGCCGTGCGTCCCTGTCAACCGCTCCAATTCGACCGTGCCGTCGCGCAGGAAATGGACATCGCCCGACATGTCGTCGAGCCGATAAGGAAACTCCTTGAACGCGGCCGAAACCCCTCGCGGGATCAGCTTGCCGCCCAGGAATTCGATGCCTTTGTCCGGCCCCGGCTCCTTGCGCAGCCGGACACTCAGATCGACGTTGCCGCGGCCGTCGAAATCCTCGACGAAGGCGGCCAAGCGGTGCCATCGCCGCACGAAGCGTTTCTCGGGTTCGCTGGTGTCCTCGTCACAGCGAGGCAACGGAACACCGGTAGCGGTCAATTGCACATCCAGGCCGATGCCGTCTAAGCCGGCCGCGTCGGCCGATAAGGACAGTCGGCCGGCAAGTCGAATGGAACTGTCGCGGAACAAACCTTCCAGCTCGATCTCGGCTTGCCGTTCGTCGAACACGATGGTCCCGGCAACGTTCGAAAACCGAATGTATCGCCCGATGGCCGGGTTGGCCGCCTCCACCTCGTCAATGGGCACGGACAGACTCGCCTGGTCCAGTCGCAGCCGGGCCTGGGCCCCTTTGCGGGGATCGAATCGCAAGGTTTCCGCACGGACCGTGCCGGTGAGCTCGAGCGTATCGAGCCAACGATTGATCTCGCGCGGTGCGGCAAAGCGCAGCTCCTCGAGCGACAGCGCGGGCAGCAGCGAGCCGCTCAGGGCTCCGGTCTGCATGTCGATCTTCAGCGAGCCCGCCTCACCGGACCACTGCGAGCCGTCCTCGCTGGCGATCAACTTGGTGATGTGCAGATCGTATTGTTCGGGCTGCCGCGGGTCGGGCTTGGCGCCGGCGTAGAACGTTTGCACGACGCCGTCCGTACCGCCCCGCTCGTTGATGCGATACTGCCGCACTTCCATGTTCCGCAGCCGAATCTCGGGCAGTCGCGGCGGGCCCTTTCCTGGCTTGGTCGGCTTGCGTCGCGCCAGCATGGCCGTCCAGTTGCCCTCGCCGTCTTCGGCACGCCTCACGAGCGTGAGCCGCGGATTCACGGCGATGATCTCCGGCACGACCAAATCGCCGGTAGCCAGGCTGAACGGCCGTAGACGCAGGAAGAGCGTCCCGGCGGTGAAAAGTGTGCGGTCGTCCAGCGAGGACTCAGCGGGGTAGAAGCCGGTAGATTCGGGCACGGCGATGGTGACGCCGACTAGATGCAGGCCGCTGAACGGAGCCAGTTCAACGTGGTCGATGTGTACCTCGCCGCCGCTGAAGTCGGCCAGCCACCGCTCGGCGAAGGCGCGAAGCCGGGTCTCGTCGGTGATGTACCGATACCCGACCCAACCCGCCGCCACACAGAGGAGCATCGCCAGGCCGATCGCCTGTCGCATACGTGACACCGGCCGGCGGCCCTGCGGGTGACCGGTCCACCATCTCAGGCGAGGCACTCTCACGCAGGTCGGTCCTCCGAAGCATCACCAGCGAGCGAGCCGGTAGTAGCAGGCGGCACTGCGGACGCCGGCGTCGGTACCGAACGACAGCGATGGATGAGGCCGGCGATTCCGGCCGCCGACAGCACGAACAGCATGGGCATGAGCGGGATGCGATAGCGGACGCTGCCGACGAAGATCATGTGTAGCGCGGTGAACGCCAGGACGGGAGCCAGCAGCACGAGCACCCAGCCGATGTGCCGACGAGCCTGCCACAAGCCGATGACGGCAGTCACGAGCACGATGCTCATCCAGATAGCGCTGACGACAGCGCTGAGCCCACGGCGATGCCCGGGCTCGTTGGGAACGATGTTCCACGTGCGCAGAAGCTTGGCAGCAGCCAGGGACAAGACACGAGCGGGGTCCTGCCGGGCGGCTTCGACGGCCTGGCTGCGCCAGTAGGCGTCCCACTCCAATTCGCTCATGCCGGCGGCTTTCGGATCTTGCTTGGTATGCGCCAGATCACTGGCTCCGTCCGCCCCGGGCTGGAGCCCGTCGTAGAGGGAAATACCCCCACGAGTCGTGGTCCACCGCCACTCGCCCAACAGACGCGCGTTGCGCAGTGCCCAGGGCAACAGACCGGCGTACACGACCGCCACCACAATGGCCGCCGACACGAACGCCCGCGGACGCCACCATCGGCACGGCAGGATCACCGCCGGCACCAGCGGGATCAGGATGGTGGACGAGGGTCGAAGCATGACACACGCCAGGAGCGCCACACCCGCGGCGATGCACAATGGCACCGGCATGGATCGCTCGCGATCGCAGAGGCACAGCGTCAGCCACCACACGGCGACGAGCGCAACCGCGAACAGGGCCTCGGTCAGCAACAGCCCGGAGAAGAACACCAGGAACGGATCGAACGCGGCAGCCAGGCCGGCGAGGAATGCGATCAGGTCGATGCGAGCTTGCGGATTCTCGCCGGTATGCGCCGGTTCAGACCGGTCGCCCGTTGAGGGTCGCGCTTCTAACTTCCGGCTACACAACGCAACCCACTGGCGGGCGAGGAGGAATGTCGCCGGCGCGACCAACGCGGCCAGCAGCGCTTGCGTGATCCGCAGCGCGGACATGGGCAGCCCGAACCGCTCGAAAATCGCGATGAACGCCGGATAGCCCGGCATGTACGTCGCCCGGTAGCCGAACTCGTCGATAAGCCCCTCTCCGGCCGCCAACGATCGGCCGGCCAGTTGATACGCGTACTCGTCGGGAAAACTCAGCGCCGCCGGTTCATGCCCGTGACGGACCGCCACCCAGCCCACGCGCAGGACCGCGGCCACCGCGAAAACCACGATCAATCCGGCCCAAGCCGACCTGGTCATGCGAGCATGATACGCCGAAAACGGGCGAGGTTAAACGAGCCAGGACCGACCGGGCGACCGGCGAAAACCGTCCGAAGAACCGCTCGATTATCGGCGTGTATGTTATTGCCCCACCGCGGGGCGGTGTCCGGTGTGGACATCGAGACGCTGGATCGTCAAGTCGTCCGGCGGTCTGGTCGATACGGTCGAGGCAGGCAGCACGACGTCGAGACTCGCGGCCAAGCGGTTTCGCCGCGGCTCGCCGTCTGAGTGCCTCGCCGGACCGGAGACGTCCCATGGTTCGAGCGCGCGGGCTGACGCTGATAGAAGTGCTCATCGTCGTAATCGTGCTCGCCCTGCTGGCTGCGATCATCACGCCCCAGTTCAGCCGTGCCGAGCAGGACACGCGTCTGGAGGTATTGAAGACGCACCTGCTGGACGTCCGGGCCCAGATTCGCCTCTATCGTGCCCAACACGGCGACCGGCTCCCCGAGATCGAGACGTTCGTCGAGCAGATGACCCAGCGCACCACGCAGGATGGTCAGACGCGTGTGAATGGCCAACACGAGCAGACTTTCGGCCCCTACCTGGAGTCGCTCCCGATCAATCCCTACACGGGCGAGAACCGAGTGAGCGATGGGCCTGTGGGCACGAGCGATTGGTACTACGACCCGGTCAGCGGTCTGTTCCGTGCGAATCACGACGCCGCGTTCATCGAGTACTGAGCCGCAAGGGAAGCCCCGCGGGCGAGGGACGCCACCGACAAACGCCCGACAAAGCCGCACGAATTCGAGAGCCCCGCTCAGGCCGCCTCGGGGGGGGGCCTGACGGGTCTCTCACTTTTTTGCACTGCCGAGTCGTCCGCTAACTTCAGCCGCCCCGATTCAGCACCGATAACCTCCACATGTCTACCGTTCTGCTTGCCATCGATGAGACGCATCTGGCCAGCCGGCTGACGAACACGCTCAAGGACGCCGGGTGGGCCGTGGTTTGCGTGGGGAACGGCTACGAGGCTTATCGAACGGCGCGTTCCATTCGCCCCGACCTGATCGTAGCAGACTACCGTCTGGCCCAACTCGGTGGATTGGAGCTGTGTACGAAGCTGCACAACGACCGCGTCACGTGCGACACGCCCGTCGTGCTGTTGACTGCTCGCGGCTTCGGCACGCCGTCCACAAGCCACCTGTCGAACGTCAAACGCGTGCTCACCAAGCCCATCAGCCCGCATGCCATGCTGTCGCTGGCCCGCACGCTCGTGCAGAACCGGCTGATCGGAGCGGGCGTCTGAGCCGCTTGCCGCGGCTTGCGCGCGGGCCGTGGATCCGTCGCCGCGTTTGCGGTTGAAGATCAGCTCATGCGCCGCCCCATTCTCTCCACACGTTACCGACTTGCGTTCGCGTTCTGAGTAATCTAGAACAGTTGCCCGGATGAAGTCTCACGGACTGGTTTTTCTGGGCATCGGTTTGCCGCTCGGCCTGATGATGGTCGTGTGGCGGTATCTGGACCATGTATCGCTGCCGGCCGAACGTTCGCATGCGCAAGCGGTGTCGACGGCCGCTCCGCAACCCGTGAAGCGAGGCGACCCGGCTGATTTGCGGCTGTTCCCCGCACCCGAGCGAGAGCCGGTGTCCGGTTCGGGTGAAACCGCGAACGAACTCGCCGGCGGGTGGACGGACACGGTGAGCGCGTGGCTGGATCAACTCTTGCAGGCCGCCCGCCGCGATCCGGACTTGCAGCGCAAAGCTGCTGCGACCCTCCTTCAACAGGGCCGATATGCCGAAGCGGCCGAAGCGTTCGACCGGCTGCTCGTGCGCGACGCGGATGATCCGGCGCTGCTGAGCGGTAAAGCCATGGCACTAACGGCCATGGACGAGCACGAGGATGCGATGATCCTGTTCGCTGCCGCCCTTCGCGCCCGTCCGCAGGATGCGACGCTGCAGTTCAATCACGCCGTCAGCCTCTTGCGCTGCGGCGAAACCGACAAAGCCGCCGCCGCGTTCAAAAAGCTGCTCGAAGCCCACCCGGGCCACGTCCAAGCGATGTACAACCTCGCGATTCTGCGGCAGGCGGCTGGCCAAAACGCCGAAGCGCTGGAATTGTGGCGGCAACTCACTGACGGCGACACCACCAGCCGGCCGGCGGCAGCGGCGCAGGAGCTGTCGCCTCGCATGCTCGCGGGAGCGTGGGCCCATCGCGGCGAACTGGCTCTCGAACTGAAGCACCCTCAGGAAGCGGAGACGTGTTTCCTGAACGTCGTGCGACTCGAACCGCGCAACGCGACGGCCTGGTGCAACGTGGGCATCGCCCGGGCCGCACAGGTGCGGCGGGATGATGCGTTGACCGCCCTACAGATCGCGCTGCAACTGGATCCCGATCTCGTGCCGGCGCTCAATCAGGCCGCATACATTCATGCCGCTCTCTATCGCGACCTGGGCCACGCGGAGCATGGCCAGGCGGTCGCGGATTATTGCCGCCGATCACTACGGGCCAATCCCCGCCAGCCAAACATCATCGAGCTGTTGCGAGCCGCGAGCTGGTTCGATCGCGGCGAACGTGATGCGGCGACGAGCAACACCGACGAAGGGCATCGCCCAGAGTAGCAACGCTTCTGCTCATCAGAGGGCGAGAGTGTCTGGCCCCTCAATTCTCCCTTCTGCGTTGAACACGTATTCGCTGGCCTATCCCTGCCCGCCGCCGGCTCATAGCTGATAGCTGATAGATGACAGATATTTGCCACCTACTTCCAGGCGGGCAAGATGCCCGCACCCCAGACGGTTTGAGCCGGTTGTGTCGCCGGTTGCGATGCCGGCTGCGTCGCGGGTTGGGTGGCCGGCGGCAGATCGGAGTAGTCCACCACCATGCCGCCGATGCGCGGGCTGGGGACCGTGCGATCCATGACCACCGCACCGAATCGCCAGCGCGGCGGGAGCACGGACTCCGGTTCGGCCCAATGGAGAATCGGTTTTCCGCTGACCAGTCGGTAATCATGCGAGCTAGCGAACGGGAAGATGAGAAACCGACCCGACATCTGCTCGGTCCGCTGCACTTCGCCCATTTCGGCCGACAGCCATAGATAGCTGGTCCAGTTCATCTCGAATATCCACGAAAGCCGCACGACCAGATCCACCCGCGTTCGCAGGCAACCGTCGAACCGGCCGGCCGGCGTCTCCACGTCTTCGAAGCCTTCGATCTCGGCCGTTCGCGTCAGCGTTCCCTGGGAGAGCAGGCGTCCATCGTACTCGTAGTAGACGATGGGCGTGGAGGCAGTCTGCGGCAGGCCCGGCTGCAGATCCGGCGGGAGCGGCTCCATCGGCTCGATCAGCTCGAACATGAACGCCGTGCCGCCCTCGAGCGGAGCTTTCGGTCGACGCTGAGTCTGAGGACTTTCGATGTCGCGGCGCTGCAGGTAGGTCTCCAGCGGGAGAAACTCGCGTCCGAGGAGCTTGCCTTCGATCAACTGCGTCGGCCCCGACCACCGGGTGTAGATGGTCGCGTGGCTGTCGGTCTCACCGGACGCGGTTCGCACGTAGTTCCAGAGGCCCAGACGACTGGCCCGGAGAAACGGTTCCAGACTGAAGGGCTGCCCGGTCGCTTCCTCTTGTGCGGTGACGGAGGTCGGTGCGGGCTCGATCGGTTTGGGCCCTTTCAGACTGCAACCGGCCGGCAACGTCAAAACGCCGGCGAGCAGAACCAATGAGCACCAACCGTGAACGGCAACCCTGGATGGATAAAACAAGATCCGCCTCCGCGATAATCGGCTGGATCACTGATTACAAGCTTTCGCACTTGGCTCGCCGGACGAACTGCTGCATTTTCTCGAAGTCCTTGACGCCCGGGCGACCTGGCACTTCGACACCGGAGGACACATCCACGCCGTAAGGCCGCGCGGTGGTGATCGCCTCGACCACATTGTCCGGGTTCAGCCCGCCGGCAAGAATGATGGGCGGCCAGCCAGCCAGCTTGCCCGCCTCGGCCGCCTGCCGTAACCAGTTCCACTCGAATGACTGGCCGGTGCCGCCCAATTGATCGGGATGGTGCGTATCGAGCACGATGGCGTAAGGCAAGCGCCCGCCCATCGCCGACAACCAGTTGTTCACCTCGTCCGCGAACTGTTCGTCGCGCACCGGCACCACCGGCATGGGCTTGAAACCATCCTGAGTCAACAACGCCAGGCTGCCGGACGAGACCTCGCCGTACACCTGGATGTGCGACACCCAACACTGGCCCAGAAACTCGAGCAGGTCGTCGGGAAGACGTCCCATTTCGAGTCGCACGAGCGCGACCGGAGTTACGAACGGCGGGATGGCCTGAAGAATGTCACCGGCCAGCTCAGGCTCGATGCGGCGCGGTCCGCTCACAAAGTTCAAGCCAATGGCATCCGCGCCGGCCCGCGCCGCAGCCAATGCGCTCTCGACACTCGTCACTCCGCAGATCTTGACCCGCACGATGCACCCGAATCCAAGTTGTCCAAGAAATCCGCGTCCCGTAACGCACATTCGGCATGACTAAGCATACGGGGAGGCTCTTTGAAAGCAAAGCGCCTGACCGTTCCAGACGATCTCCTAGACTGACCGACGCACGGTCGGCACGGAGCCGAGCACCAGCCAGGACTGCGACACTCACGCTGACGCAGTCCCTTGTTGCATTTCTCCACCGGCTTCCGATAACCCGTGCCGCATGCGTCCGTTCGGCTACTGCGTTTCGGGGTTCAAGGGAGCGACATGAAGACAGGACAGTCCCTGCGTGCTCAACGCATTCCGCACGCCGTGGCGTGGCGGCGTCGCGCCCCCATGTCACTGATGGTGGCGGTCCAACTCGCCGGTTGTGCGCTGCTGAGCGGCTGCGAAAGCACGGCCAGGGAGGACGCGTTCGGACGGACTTACTACATCGACGGGGCAGGCAACTGGGGTTACGGCGTGGCGGAAGTCTACGAAGGGCTTCGCAAGGCCGGCTACCAGGGCAGAATCATCAACTTCCGCTGGTCGCCGACCCTCAATCCGGCGCTGGACCAGACGGTCGGACGACCCATTGCCCGGCTCAGGGGCATCGACCTGGCCCACGAGATCAACCGATACCTGCGCGAGTATCCCGGCCGTCAGGTGAACATCATCTGCTTGTCCGCGGGCACCGGCGTGGGCGTGTGGGCGTGCGAGGCGCTCGAGCCGCCGGCCCAGGTACATAACCTGGTGATGCTCGGGTCGAGCCTGGCCAGCAACTATGACATTCGCAAAGCGCTGTCCAACATCAGCGGGAGTATCTTCGTGTACTACGCTCCGGGCGACATGATCCTGCAAGGACCCGTGCGGTCGCTGGGCACGATTGACGGTCAGATCGGCGTGGATAGCGTGGGCCTGGTCGGGTTGCGGCCGCCGGGGGTGAGGACGGACAAGATCGTGAACATCCCGTGGCAGCCCAAGTACGAGCGATACGGTTGGACGGGCGCGCATACGGATGCGACCAGCGAACCGTTCGTCCGCCTCGTCCTGGCCCGCCACATTCTTCCCGCAACCGAGGCGATTGCGTCAAGCAAGCAAACCTCCGCCCCATCGCGGGCCGGCACAGCGACGGTCACTCAGGCCGCCATCCATCCGACGCGCTGAACGGTCACTCACCGGCGATCCGCCCCGGCTCGTCGGCTTGGCCGTGACAACCTGCCGGTACCGCAACGCATGCCGCCCGCAGCGGCCTTTAGCTTCCCCCGTCAAATCGTCTACAATGCTGCGGATGGCCCAGATTCAGGTTGACCAACTGAGCAAGACCTTCAAGGTACCGGAACGCGAGGGCGGTTTCGCCGCGGCCATGAAGAGTCTCATCCTGCGCAAGTACCGGCAGGTCCAGGCGGTGGACCGCGTCAGCTTCCAGATCGACGACGGCGAGATCGTGGGGTTCCTCGGACCCAACGGAGCGGGCAAGACCACCACGCTCAAGATGCTCAGCGGGCTCCTGCATCCGACGTCCGGGCAAGCGACCGTGCTCGGCCATGTGCCCTGGCGCCGCGAGGCCGCCTATCTCCGCCGCATCAGCATGGTCATGGGCCAGCGGAGCCAACTCAACTGGGATCTGCCGGCCATGGACTCGTTTCTCGTGCACATGGCGGTCTATCGCGTGGACCGCGAAGAGGGTCGGCGCACGCTGGACGAGATGATCGAACTGCTGGACATCGGCCACGTGCTGGGCAAGCAGGTCCGCACGCTCTCGCTCGGCGAGCGCATGAAGTGCGAGATCTGCGTGTCGCTGCTGCACCGTCCCTCGGTGCTGTTCCTCGACGAGCCCACGCTCGGCCTCGACCTGACCATGCAGGACCGCATCCGCGGGTTCATCCGGGAATACAACCGACGCTACGGAGCGACGATCATCCTGACGTCGCACTACATGGCCGACGTGACCGCCCTGTGCAAGCGGATCGTCGTGATCGACCACGGTCACATCCTGTTCGACGGACCGCTCACGTCGCTGAGCGCTCGCCTGGCTCCGTTCAAGGTCATTTCGATCGACCTCCAGCAGGACGTCAACGGCTATCCGTTCGAGCGCATGGGCGAAGTCCTCGCCCGGGAGGGCCGCAAGATCAAGCTGCGTGTGAACAAGGAGGACGCCGCGGCCGTTACCAGCCGGCTGCTCGCCGATCTGGCCGTTCTCGATCTGACCATCGAAGACCCACCCATCGAAGACGTGATTCGACAGGTGTTCGCCGGGGGCAACACGCCATGAGAGCCGTGCTGTCCGCCATGCCCGCCTTCCTGCGGGAATCCATGGCCACCATGTTCCAGTACCGCGGCGAGATCCTGCTCTGGGCCATCTGGGGCGTGGTCTACCCGGCCGTCGCCATGGCCATGTGGTCGGCGGCGGTGGCCGGCGCGCCTGGCGGCCACGAGATCGGCGGATACGCCCCCCGCGATTTTGCGGCCTACTTCTGGCTGACTATGGTCATCGGCCATATCTGCACGGCCTGGGACGTCTACGAGCTGGGCTACCTCGTGCAGTCCGGCAAGCTGTCGCCCAAGCTGCTGCGGCCCGTGCTGCCGGTCTGGCAGAGCCTGGCCGACAACATCGCGTACAAGGTGGTCAGCCTCGGCGTGCTGGTGCCCATCTGGGTGCTCATCGTGCTGCTGACCCGGCCGCAGTTCGGCATCGATCGCCACGCGGCAACGTTCGCGGTTCCGGCCATCCTCATGGCCGCCATGATCAACTATCTGTGGTGCTACAACCTGGCCATGGTTGCGTTCTGGGTGACGCGGATGGAAGCCATCGGCCAGGGCTGGTTCGGCGCCGGCCTGTTCTTCGGGGGCCGCCTGGCGCCGCTGTCGATCATGCCCGAGCCGTTGCAGAAGATCGCCTCCGCCCTGCCGTTCAAGTGGGTGGTCTACTTCCCCTGCGAGATGCTCATGGGCCGATTGTCGGATCGGGCGATCTGGACCGGGCTGGGCAACCAACTGGCGTGGGTCGCGTTCGGGCTGGTCGTGTTCTGCGTGATGTGGCGCATGGGCGTTAAGCGCTATTCCGCGGTGGGTGCGTAAGGAAGGCAGATAGAACCCGAAAGCAAGTTCGTATGCTCCGCTACCTCAAGCTCATTCTGCTTTTCACCCGGGTCAGCGTGCAGGACAGTGCCGCCTACCGCACGGACTTCATCGCCCACGTGCTCGTGACGCTCGCCAATTTCGGCGCCGAGTTGGTGGGCTTGTGGACCATCTTCTCCAACACGCGGTCGCTCAACGGCTGGGGCGTGTTCGAGATGGTCGCTCTGCTGGGCGTTTTCCGCATGGTCAGTGGGCTCATCGGCCTGACCATCGCCCCCAACATGCGGCTCATCATGGACGACATTCGCGAAGGCAAGCTGGACTTCGTCATCCTCAAGCCCGTGAACTCGCAGTTCTTCGTGAGCTTCCGCCGCGTGGTGGTCTGGCGGCTCGCGGACATCACGCTGGGCATCCTGCTGGTGGTGATTGCCTGCGTGAAGATGGCGTCCAGCATCACCGCCGGTCATGTGTTCATGTTCATTGCCATGCTGCTCGCCGGCGGCGTGATCATCTATTCGTTCTGGCTGGTACTGGCCACGCTAGCCTTCTGGCTCACCCGCGTGAACAACATGGAGATGGTCTTCTGGAACGTCTTCGAGGCCGGCCGCTACCCCGTGGACATCTACCGGCCCATGATTCGCCGGGCGCTGACCTACATCGTGCCGCTGGCGTTCATCACCACGTTCCCGGCCGGAGCGCTGGTTGGTCGCACGCAGTTGTCGGGGCTGGCGTTGGCCGTGCTGTTCGCCGTCGGGTCGCTGGCCGTGGCATCGAGCTTCTGGCGCTACGGCCTGCGACACTATAGCGGTGCCAGCGCGTGACGCCGGCCGCGATGTGAACGCCCGCCGACACGAATCGAGCGGAACTGCCCATGGTTCGAAAGCTCATCGCCTGGATTCTCTTCACGCTGAGCAACTTGCACCGGCGCATGCTCGTGGTGTACTTCGGCGTGCTGGGACCGCGGTTCGCGTACGCGTTCACCGGGCTCCTGGCCCGCCTTCTCTACGACGCGGTGGACCCGCTGCGGCGGCGAAGCGAGGCTCAGGCCCGGGCCGCCCTGGCCAACACTCCGTATGCCGATCGCATCCAGGAACTGGCCCGGCAGGCCTTTGTGCACCGGATGTGGAATCTGGCCGACCTGCTCCTGGCCGACCGCTATCTGCATCGCGGCACATTCGCGCGATACGGTGGAACCGTGCCCGAACCGTACCTGAGCCGGATGCTGGCCGCCCAGCGGCGCGGGCAGGCCGCGATTCTGTTGAGTGCGTACTACAGTTCGTTCGATCTGTTGCCGGTGTTTCTCGGCTTCAACGGCATCCATAGCAGTGCCGTATATCTGCCGCACGCCAACCCACAGTTCGATGCCCATCGGCGGCGCATTCGCGGCCGCAGCGGCGTGGAGTTGATCCCGATCGGCGAGGCGGCCCGAATCGAGTCGGTGCTGGCGGCCGGCGGGACGGTTGCTCTCATCGCGGATCATCACGCCGACCGCAAGGGCCTGCCGGTCACGTTCCTGGGCCTACCCACGCGCGCCATCCGCTCGGTGGGCCTGCTCGCCTGGCGCTACGACGCCGACGTGGTGGTCGCGGGTATCCGCCGGGTAGGCGAGCAGTTCCGCTTCGATGTCGTGGTCGAAGACATCATCCTGCACGACGAATGGAAATCGGTGGACGACCCGGTGGTGTACATCACGGAGCGGTATCTGCGCGGCCTGGAACGGCTGATCCTGGCCGACCCGGCACAGTATCTGTGGGCCTATCCACGATGGGGCAAAGAGATGGGCGAACGCTTGGAACGGGAGTACGCTGAGCGGCACACAGGAACGACGGGATCGGCGTGACGGGCCTGGCTGCCAAAAAAGCGTCGCGCCCGGACGGGTTGTTCCCCGCCGGGCGCGACGTTTGCTCGTGCTACTGGGCACAACGTCGGATGTGGGTCTCAGCTGTCGCCGTCGGACGCGTAGATGGATGTATCCACGATCCAACCGATCCACGAGCCGAGGCCCAGGGCGTAGGTTTCTTTGGCCAGAGGCAGCCCGACCAGAAACGCAGCCAGACCAGCGATGAACAGTTTGCTCTTGTGCAGCATACTCTGCGTCTCCTTATGCGGTTGCGGCGACCCCGCCGGGCATGACGCCCACTCACGGGAACCGCTATCAAGATTACCCGTGGGTGTGCGCAGGTTCAAGAGTTGGCGCGGCTCATGATCGTGCAATATCGACGAAACCGCAACTCCGAGAGGTCGCGGTTCGCATGGCCCTGCAGCGCTCGTGAAAAGCGACCAGCGAGCCTATAATCATCCCCAATTGCAGATATCCCCGTTGGGGAGAGAGACGGCAGCACTTTCGGCGTCAGAGATGCAAGCGGCAGACGGTCGTGTTGGGGGGCGGGCGTCCCGCCCGCCTGGACAGGCGGGCAAGATGCCCGCCCCCCGAAACGCGCGAACGCCGGGCACTGTCGCCGTAACCAAGGGGCGTATGCCCGGGGAGAGCGTCAACGTATGGAATTGAGCGTGGCTTCGAATGCGAACGGAGGCTTCAGCCGCCCGCGGCGGCGGACCCGGCAGGTGCGAGTGGGCAACGTGCGGATCGGCGGCGACGCCCCCGTGTGCCTGCAGTCCATGACCAGCACGTACACGTATGACATCGACGCGACGGTCGGACAGATCAATCGCCTGGCCGGCGCCGGCTGCGACGCCGTGCGCGTCGCCGTCCCCGACCGCCGCGACACCGAGGCGCTGCCCGAGATCCTCCGCCAGGTGTCGGTGCCCATCATCGCCGACGTGCACTTCCACTATCAGCGGGCGCTGGAGGCCATCAAAGCGGGCGTGCACAAGATCCGACTGAACCCCGGCAACATCAAGGACCGCAAGCAGGTCAACGAGGTAATCCGGGCCTGCCGTGACGCCGGTATTCCCATTCGCGTGGGCGTGAACGAAGGCAGCATCGTCGAACGGCAGGACAAGGCCACCCGCGCGGCCGAAAAGAGCGACCTGGCCGCCGACCGCCACGGCAACCTCATCCGGCTGATGGTTCGCAAGCTCGAGGAGTACATTCGCATCTTCGAGGAGAACGATTTCTACGACGTCGTGCTGAGCGCCAAGAGCATCGACGCGACGGTGGTCATCGACGCCTACCGGGCCATCAGCGAGCGGTTCGACTTCCCGCTGCACCTGGGCGTGACGCACGCCGGGCCGCCGGAAACCGGCCGCATCCGCTCGGTTGCCGCGTTGGGCACGCTCCTGGCCGAAGGCATCGGCGATACCATTCGCATCTCGTATGCCGCCGACCCGATCCACGAGGTCGAGGACGGCAAGGAGCTGCTCTGCAGCCTGGGCCTTCGCCGTCGCAACGAGCCCGAGCTGATCGCCTGTCCGACGTGCGGCCGCATCGAAGTGGACCTGATCCGGCTCGTGCAACAGGTTCGACAGAAGCTCTCCAACATCCCGGTGCCGGTCAAGGTGGCCGTCATGGGCTGCGTGGTCAACGGCCCGGGCGAGGCTGAAGGCGCCGACGTGGCCGTCTTTGCGGGCAAAGGCCGCGGCGTGATCTACGTCCAGGGCGAGCAGGTTCGCACGGTGAATGAAGCCGAGATGCTGGATGCACTATACGACGAGGCAGTGAAGTTTGCCGACCGCGTACAGCGAGGCGAGGCCGCGCTCACGAACGCCCAAGTCCAGATTGATCCCGCGAAAACGGGCGGATGAGCCCCAAGAAAGAGTTCACGAAGTACGACAAGAAAGAGCTCACTGCCAGTGAAAGGAGACGGCGGGGTTAATTTAAACTCCGTCGCTCACGTGCGACTCCCCGCATCCCGCGGCAATGAGCTTTTTGAAGTGAAACTCCGCTGGATGCCCTCTGCGTCACCTGCGGTGCCTCATATCCGCCGCTGAAGACGAAAAAAAATGCGGGCGGCTAGTAATTGCCTACCAGCCACCCGCAAGGGAAAGGGAAGAGGTCTGATGAATGATTGCTGACAGATTCTAGGCAGCGTGTCGTCAAGTTTCGCGCTCGAGTGCGACAAACATGCGAATTTATTCATTTCGGTCGGGTTTCCGGTTTTCCCGTAGCACGATCTTCGTTGTTTTGGCGTAAAGCTTTGCCCCCCTTTACCGGGATGTCCATGCGACCGGGTCACTTCGCGCGAAGGATCGGAGCGGCCGGAGCTGATGCGGGACGACTGGCGGTGAGATCTTCCGCGAGTGCGGCCTCGACGAACGCCTTCAGTGCCGCGTTGTCAGCATAATTGGTGGCGACCGCCTCCAGCAGTGCACGCGACTGACGGGGATCGTCGAGGTAAGTCTGCACCGCCTTGAGGTGCTCGATGGCTTGCTCGGTATTGTTCTCCTCCAGTGAAGAGCGCGCAGCCAGCCAGTGAGCATGCGGATTCTCCGGGGCCAGGCTCAAACTGGTCCGCAGCCATTGTGGATATGATGCAGGGCGTTCGTTCGGAGGCGAGTCGGCGAACATGCCGCACAGCTCGGCATAGCCGTAGCCGAGGTTCCGCTCCAAGAGATCCCCAGCGTCCGACCCGATCTGTTCGCGGATGATCTGGCGGGCCGCAGCCTGATCGTCGGCCGCCAGCAGGTACAGCGAAAGCTCGCGCCGGAGCAACTGGAACGCATCGTCGCCGGGCAGGGCCGCGGGCCAGGACGCCAGCGCCCGCCGGCACAGTTCGGCCGCCGGCTGCGGCGCGTCAGGCGCGGCCAGAAACAGCCAGCGGGCCTGTTCGCCCAAGGCGTGGGACAGCGTCGCCGGGTAGTACAACCGGATAGCGGGATGATCGTAGAGTTTGACCGCCCGTCCGGCATACTCGGCGGCTTGGGCATACCGGCCGGCGATCTTCTCCGCCAACCCTTTGAGGCGGAGACTCTCGGGCGCGTAGGGATCGGACCACGCGTCAGGGCCGGTCGAGGCCCGCTCGACCGCCTCCGCCTCTCGCAGCAGTGTCTCCAAATAGTGGTCGAAGGAGGTAGGTTCGCGATCCAGAATCTGCCGCACGGCCCGCTCGATGGCGGTCAGGCTGCCCGCAGGCCTGGGCCCCATCCGCAGGGGAACCCGCAGCAGTTCGAGCCGTTGATCCATGGGCGCTGCGCCGCTCATGGCCAGCAGTTGCAACGCCACCGGCGTATCGAAGCGGTTTCGCAAGTACGACATCTGAATCCAGTGTCGGGCGGCGGGCAGGAGCGGCTCGTCGCGGGTCTCCATCCCGATCGACGGCTTGAGCGATTCAATCTCGTGCTTCATCAGCAGCACCTGAGCCATCCAGTCCGCCACCGAATGCACACCGGGCACCGTGTTCCACAGCTCGGTTCCCACGCTCATGCAAATGGCGAAGTACTGATCGAAGCGGGCAATGTCCTCCTCGGCAATGTTCCGGATGCGCGCTCGGTTGGACGGGTCAGTCTGCCGTGCCAGCATGCCTCGGAATTGTTCGTGCTGATGGGCGGCGGCGGCGTGGGCGACCTGCGTCGCTTTCAAACCTGCCAGCGCGTGGTTTTCCATCATCAGCCGGTCCCTTCGAGCCTCCAGAGCCTGGGCGAGAGCAGCATCCCACTGCCGCTTTTCGAGAAGATCGTCCACGCGGCCCGCGGCCAGCGCCCGCTGCCAGTCGCGGCTGACCGTCGAAGCAATGAACACGGCTCCGAGCAAGGCGGCCACCATTCCCACCGTTCCGAGCCAGCTCGCCCGACTGTACACGGGAGCGGTGCTCGGCTCAGGCTCGCGGCTGTACGCCCAGAGCAGACCGATGACCGTGTAGAAGATGGCCGGCAGCACCGGCATGCGCAAGGCCACGTCCGCGCACTCTTCCAATATGATCGCCAGGAGCGCGGCCATGAGCCCGAGAACGTACCACTTGTCCGCGGGCCGATCCGCTCGCATGAACGTCCGCCAGCCGGCCCAGAAGGTCAGCCCCAAAGCGGTGGCCATCAACGCAAAGCCGATCAGCCCCAGATCGGCCAGGATTTCCAGCCACTCGTTGTGAGCGTGTCCGACCATGCCACTGGCGAATACCAGCGGATCCTTCTCCACGTCCGGCAGTTCCCCCGGCTCAGTCGGCATGCAGGCCATCTGCTGCGAGAGGCAGAAATACGAACCCTGGCCGCCTCCGGCCAGCGGATGGTCCAGGACCAGCCGCTTGGCATAATCCCAGGTGTAGAACCGAAACCGCCACGTCGCGCCGCGTCCGCCGGCCTCCATCGTCTGTTGTGCCTGCAGCCAGGGCCGGGCGACGAACACCACCGCGGCCAGCGCCAGCACGATCATGCCCAGCACCATCAGACGCCGGCGATCGTGAGGCACCCAGCGAATTAGCAGAGCAGCGCCCGCCGCTGCCAGGCCGACCAACAAAGCGAGCAACGGTCCTCGTGAATCCGTCAGGACGAACGCCCAGCCCACTACGATCAGCACGACGACCGAGCCTATGCCGATAAACAGCGGCCGGCTCTGACCGGCAGCTGCGTTCCGGTCGCGAACGGAAGCAGCCGGAAGCGGATTGGGCCCAGTCCCGCCACCGGCCCGCCCTGTGCGGATGACGTTCTCGATCGCCCAACCCATGCCGGCCACGGCCATGATGACCGCGGGCAGCATGCAAGCGGCAAAGAAAATGGGGTTGCCGATCGGGAATTCCAGCCGCAGCACGGGATTGCGTTCGTAGTAGTACCACAGCCCCACCACGGCGGTGACGGCCAGGATCAACGCCATACCCACGCCGGCGCGCAGGGCACTCCAGCGGTTCATGCTTCGGCCCAGCGCCACCGCCCAGACGATCACGAACATGTTGCGCAACGCTTCACCCAACGCACCCGGAGGCCAATGAGCCCATTGAAAGCTCAGAATCGCCCAGACGCCGAAGGCCAGCATGGCGATTTGAGCAGCTCCGACCAGCGTGATGGACTCGGACAGCCGCCGGCGAGGACTCGTCTGGCTTTGCGCCACATCCGAACCGCCGGTCCAATCCTCTTCCTCCCTGCGCCGTCCGGACCGCACGTAGAGCATGAACCCGGCCGTCGCCAGGGCCGCGGCCGCCCCCAGCCCCTGTGCCAGCCATTTGACGTCATCGCCTCGGAGAGTCGGGCAGGCGTAGTTGAAGTTGAGGATTTCGACCACGATCCGCAGGATCGAGTTGGGGGCCCAGGGCACGGCTCCGTCTTTGGTCCCATGTCGTGCGCTGATCAGCAGGCAACTCGCGCCGAGGGTGAGCACGACCAGGACGACGAGCCATTGCTGATAAGGACGGAGCTTGCGCTCCAGGTCGTACGTGAAGGGGACCGGCTTGGGCGCGGGAGCCGCAGGTGCGGAAGCCGCGGGTGCGGAGGAAGCCGCAGGTGCGGCCACCGGTGTCGGTGCCGGTTCGGTGACGGGTGTCGTGTTGGTCGTGTCTGAGTCGGTCATGGTCGGATCCGGCCATAGCTTAAACAGAGGGTCGATGCCCTGGCGTCCAAATGACGTCCGGACAATGGGCCTCACGATTCGCTTGCCGCGACCAGGCAAACATCAGGTCGCTGAGTCGATTCAGGTAGACGATGATCTCCGGAGCCAGCGGCTCGGTTCGATGGAGCGAGACGACCGCTCGTTCGGCCCGCCGGCAGACGGTCCGCGCCACCTGCAGCCGAGCCGCCAGCTCACACCCGCCTGGCAGGATGAAATGCGATAGCGGTTCGACCCGGGCCGTCGATTCGTCGATCCAGGTTTCCAGACGCCGGCACTGCTCGGCGCCGATGCGCGGGACGGTGCGGGCCCGCTCGGAGTTCGGCGGAGCCGCCAGATGCGCTCCCATATCCAGCAGATCCCGCTGAATCGCGACCAACCGTTCGACGAACTCGCCGGTAGCGGCCACCCGGCACCAGCCCAGGACCGCGTTGAGTTCATCCACCGTGCCGTAGGTCGAAACGCGAAGGTCGTCCTTCCAGACCCGCGTTCCATCAGACAGCCCGGTCTCGCCCGAATCGCCCAGTCTGGTGTAGAGTCCCATGTCTACCAGCGTAACCTCAAAAACGGTGCCAGGCGAGCGGTCCGAGCGGAGGCTCCCGGGCACTCACTCGAACAGCTTCACCAGTTCCTCGGCAAAGAATCGATGTCCCCGGTCTTCGGGATGGTTGATTCCGTTGCGCAGCAGGATTTCATACGGTATCCCGAGGGGGTCCAGTTCTTCCCACCTTCGGGCGGCGTCGGCCAGGGGCAGTTTGTGCTCGGCGGCGAAGCGCCTCAGGAAAGCGACGTTGGGCCGCGGATCGGCCGTCACGCGGAAGCTTCGCTGCCCCATCCAGTCGGGCCGTACGAAATGCGGTGTGATGAGCACGAGCACCGCCCCAGCCTCCCGGGTCCGCTGGAGGATATCACCGTACATCTTCTCCATCGCGTCGAGCGGAATGCCCATGTCGTTGACGAACTCCAGCGTTACCACGTCGGGCTGGAAGTCGAGCACCTCTTTTTGGAAGTTCGGGAACCGCCCCGGCGTGCTCGTCCCGCCGATACCCGCGTTCACGACTCTGAGCTTGGCCGACGGGTACCGCTCTTTCAGCATGGATTCGAGCAAGCCGACGTAGCACGTCGCGGGCGTGCTCGACTCACCGCAGGCGGTCACGCTGTCGCCCCAGCAGACGATGGTCACGGGTGAACCGTCTCGCAACTTGGCCAGCACGGGCTGCAGCGCCTCCGAACGTTCGGGCGGTGCAGCCTTCGGAGGCACGCCGATGACGTAGATAACCTCCGGCTTGAGTCCGCCGGCATTGAATGGGTGATACACGTTGGCCAGGTGGAACGTGCCCGACGGGATGACGGGCAGATCGGGGCAGTCGGCGGACGCCGGACCTTCGATCAACCGGGGCTTGCCCTCAGCATCCAGGACGATGGCGTCCACACGCCGCGTGCTCATGCGATAGGTAACCAGCACGGAATCGCCCGGCTTGAGCCGGCTATCGGCTGTGAGCGAGAACGCCCCCCACTTGTCGTCGAGCACATAATCCCGCCCGGCCTCGAATCGCACCTGCGGTCGGCGGGGATCGGTGATCATCAATGAGCCCGGCACGAAGCTGTCCGGCAGGACGTTCCGCCGGTCGTTCGGGTGAATGATGAGTCGATTGCCGCCCCGCCACTGCGTCACGGGGTCGGCGACCAGCGTGAGCGGCAGATCCTTGATTTCGACGATCTGGACAGGCGGCACGATCAGTTCGCCGCCCTGTGAGGTGCGCTCGCGTTGGCCGTGCCAGTACGTGCCGGGCCGGATCCAGATCCGATCGCCGTAGGCGTACACATCGAGCCCGGTGATGACGTCCGGATGCCGTCCGACCGCGCTCACCCGGTTGCGCAGGTCGTACTTGCCCTCGAGGCCCAGATCGTATGGGCACACGTTGTCGGGCCACGCCGGCGACGAATCGGCGAACGTGCGGCGAACAGCCTCAACGTCGTCGAATCCGAACTGAACGTTCGGTTCGAGATATGAACCCTCGCCCCACTCGTTCCAAGCCTCCAGAATGGCCATTTTGCCGCCGGTCGCGTCGAGGTGCGCCTTGAGCCGGGCCAAGCCCTCGGCGAAATGCACCGATTGACGGTCGAACTTCTGCTCGGTGCGCGGTCCATGCCACGGCCGGGCATCCCAATTGACGGTGAGCAGCGGCGTATACGGCAGCACGCCCGAGCCGCTCATCGTTTTCCAGATGTTTTCATGGGCGAGCACATAGTGCCGATACGGCGACTGGGCCAGCACGGTATCGATGCGCACGTAGTTGTACGCGGTGACCGAGTCAAAGCCGGCCCGCTTGAGCGATTCGAGCGCCCCCGGATCGCCAGCCGTGCACGCCGCAAAGTGGATGCCCGCCAGACCGGCCCGCCGGGCTTTCTCGCGCATGGCGTCAAAGGCGGCCCGCACCTTGTCTTCCGAGCCCATATCGGCGATGAGGCGACCCGCGCTGAAGAAGCTCACATACGGCTTGCCGTCCACCAGGAGGTAGTTGGACCGGCGGAAGTAGCGTTCGATCCAGTAGTCAGCCACGGTCAGGAGTTGCTCATGCGTGTGCTGATGGAACGGCGGGTGGTTGGCCCACATGACCGCGAACTTCATGAGCTCGTTGTAACGGGCCGCAAGAAAGCCTTCATTGAGGCCGGCGCCGAGGACCTCCTTGCCGTCGCGCCAGTACCAGTCATACACGAAGAACGAGATGCCGTTCTCGACCGCCCACTTGATGTGCCAGTCGGCTACTTCGGGCCGGCCTTCGTCGTACCAGCCCAGGAGCGAATCGCGCTCGGGGAAATTGGCCTGATGCTTCCAACGACTCATCTGGTCGGCCGACCAGCCGGGGAAATAGTAAACACCGATCTGGTAGTCCGTCTTGACCGGCCTCGGCGGTGGCACGTCGTAGCCGTCCGGGCGCGTCAGGAACTCGCGGTCGTGTACGGGCTCGCAAACCCGCAGCATCCCTGCAAGAGTCTGTCCGTTGGGCATGACGACGCTCATCGCCGTCGCACCGGCCCTTTCGAGTTGTACGTTGACTCGCAATTCGGCGCGTCCGCCGGGGCCGATGGCGGGCACCGGCAGCTCGGGGGTGGCCACGGTGATACCGTCGCCCTCGCAGGTCGCGTGTGCGACACCGGCCGGGAGCGCGGGCCCGCCCGCGTGCTCGACGATCAGACGTACGGCGGCCGATTGGCTCGGCCGCACCACGCCGCGTTCGAAGTTGAAGTATTTGACCCGAAGCAGCGGGCGCTGCGGGTCGTTTTCACTGATGGACAGCGACTTCAACGTGAGCACCTCACCGCCTTTCGTCCCGAACCCGATGGCCAGGTGTGTGATGGTTCCCTTCCACTCCGGCCGTTCGCGGAGGTCGATCGTGACTTTCGGCTCACTCTTGTCAAAGCGAACGGGTTCGCCGTAGAGGCCCTGCTGCTCGGCGTTCGCCCAGTAGAGCGTGACGCCGGTCTCGGTCGGGCAGGTCGCGTCGAGCTCCAGGACCGACCGCCGAGCGGCATCGAACGGTTCGACCGGCGTGATGATCACGGCCTGCGGCTGGGCCGCCCGGACTTTTAGGCTGCGGGGTGTGCGCTCGACTTCGGCGGCATACAGGCTTCGCCAGGAATCCTCCTGCCCGCCGAATGCCCACGACGGAGCGGGAGCCGGTCCAGCCATCTCGACGATGCGGATGGCCCGCAGTTTGAGTCCCGTTCCCGCCGGCGGGTCGAAACGCAGTTGGATGATCTTGCCCAGGCTCGCCCAGAAGGGATACACAGGCACGGACTGCCGGGTGCCGGGGACGATGCGAATCACGCTTCGCATGCCGGGTTCGAAACCCCCGTAGCGCCCCTCGGACTTGTTGGTGTAATACAATTCGCCCAGGCCGCCCTGCGGGCAATCCAGGTCGATGATCACCCACTGGTGGTTGGTCGCGACCGGCAGTTCAAAGCTCGGCCCGGTGATGATGGGGTCCGATCCGGTGGCGTTGAAGGTGACACCGTCTGCGTCGAACACGGCGTCGCGAATCAGTCCGTTGGGTGACCAGCCGTTCCAGCGGACCTCCGCGTTGAACTTCCACTCCGCCAGCACCCGCTCGGATTCGGCTTTTGCGGACGCGACACACACGGCCGTAACCAGGATTGCAGTTCCCATCCCGTGCTTGAGATTATGCATGCGCACGCTCCTGCTTTGCGGGCACGTCGGCGAGTGTCTCCATCCTCGCCAGACGGGCAGCAAGTGCCAGACCGGCCCGCCCGCGCCCACGGTATCAACCGGCGTTACGATATGATGATGCGGCACATTCCACAACCGGCCATCGCGGGCTGAGCGTCATCCGATGTCGCTCAGCCCGCCGCCGCTGCTTTCCGGCGCGGATCTTCGCCGCCTCCGGGCAGCATCTCCCGCACGCATATGAGAGGTGACGGCTTCAACTTTCGACGAAGTCCCGACCTGAAAGCTGATCGCCGGTCGCCGCGATGTCGGCGAAACGCCGGCCGGCCGTCCAGTCAATACAATCAAAAGCTTAACTGGAATTTGGTCACGGCCGGCAAGTGCGTTGGACGGCGACCGATGAAAAACGCGTGGATCGAAGCTCCCCACGAATCGCAAGATTACATTGAGTGCCAGCCCTCCCGTTGATTCTCATCAGAATCCGCATGACAATGGGCGACGTTGCCGCGGGACAAGGACGCCGCCGCAATACTGCCAGTACCTGCCGACCGCGAGTGGAAAGGGAGAAACAAAGTGAAAAGGATGTACGTTGCTTTATTCGGGGGCGGTCTGCTCTTGGCCGGCTGCATGGTCGGGCCCGACTACGAGCAGCCGGAGGTTCAAGTGCCCGAAACGTATCGACATGCCGGAGAGACGCCGAGCACGCAACCGGCCACGCAGCCGGCGGCTGTGACGGTATCGGGCGTGCCCGTGAACACGTCGTGGTGGCTCGAACTGCGCGACCCGCTGTTGAACTCCTTGGTCGATCGCGCCATCCAGTCCAACCTCGACGTGCGGATCGCCGAAGCCCGCGTGGTTGAAGCGCGAGCCCTGCGCCGCGTGGTGGCGTCGGAACTGTTCCCGCAGTTCAACACCAGCGGGGGATACACGTACCGTGGCGGCAGCCGCAACGCCTCGCCGCAAACGCCGCAGCCGAGTCTGGCCCAGCAAGTCGGGGCCAACACCGTGAGCCGCCTGGGCGGGGTCGCCGCCAATGCCCTGAGCGGAGGTCCAGGCGCGGGCGGCGGTGGAAACATCGCCGGCAGCGCCGCGGGCACGCTGATCCAATCGCTGGCCAACCGCTATGCGGAAGAAATCGCCAAAGTGAAGATCCCGCGGGATTCGAACCTGTTCCAGGCCGGTTTCGACGCCTCGTGGGAGATCGACATCTTCGGCGGCACCCGCCGGGCCATTGAAGCGGCCGAGGCTTCCATCCAGGCGAACGAGGAGAACCTGCACGATGTGCTGACCGTTTTGATCGCGGAGGTCGCTCGGAACTACGTCGAGGCCCGCAGCTATCAGAAGCGTCTGGCCATCGCTCGCAAGAACATCGGCACGCAGGAGGAGAGCCTCGAACTGACGCGGGTGCGGTTCCAGGCCGGCCTGACCAGCGAGCTGGACGTCGCACAAGCCGCCGCCCAGCTGGCGACCACCTCGTCGCAGGTTCCCGTGCTGGAGGTCCAGTGGATTCAGTCTGTGCATCGACTGGGCGTTCTCCTGGGCCAGCATCCGGGAGCTCTGTTCGAAGAGCTCGAGAACGAGTTGCCGATCCCGCCGTCTCCGCCGCAGGTGCCGGTCGGCCTGCCGTCTGATCTGTTGCGTCGCCGCGCCGACATTCGTGCCGCGGAGCGAAACCTGGCCGCCGCCACCGCCAACATCGGCGTGGCCGTCGCCGATCTGTACCCGCGATTCACCATCCTGGGCTCGTTCGGGACGCAGACGCACGACATGCAGTACTTTCTCGACCGCAACAGCGCGTTCTGGAGCATCGGGCCGAGTTTCTCCTGGCCGATTTTCACCGCCGGTCGCATTCGCGGTAACATCGCCGTGCAAGAAGCTCGTCAGCAGCAGCAGTTCATCGCGTATCACTCGGTCATCCTGAACGCCCTGGAGGAAGTGGAGAACGCCTTGGCCGCTTACCGGCTGCAGCAGGTCCGGTACGAGCATCTCGAAAACGCGGTCAACGCCAACCAGCGAGCCGTCGATCTGGCCAACGAGCGATATCGCAAGGGCCTGACCGACTTCCTGCGCGTGCTCGAATCTGAGCGTTCGCTGTACGTCACCGAGGATCAACTGGTGGAGAGCGAAGCGGCGGTGGTGGCCAACTATATCGCGCTTCAGAAAGCACTGGGCGGTGGTTGGGAAGCCGTCGTGCAGCCCGACGAAGTTGCAACCAACGAAGCGCATCAATAAGCGCATCCGTTTCGCCTGCCCTTCTCGGCCCGCAGCCTCCTCCTGATGCCGACAACCCCCGGCATCGGGAGGAGGCTGTCAAGTATAAGCGGTGAGCTATGAGCTGTGGGCCATGAGCCAGACGGCTGAGAGCTGACAGCTGACAGCAATTGCCGTAAGCGTCGCTCCGATCGGCTTGATCGGACGGAGTCCTCCGGCGAACGGCCGTTTGCTCTGAATTCATCTTCGTCAGGCATGAAAGCGTGCTCTCCACGCCGCCCGCCTTGGCTACGATTCGGCAGGTTTCTGGCGCGGGAGGGTTTTCCATGCGGCACACTAGCAGGCGCGTCACCGCGCCCGGGCGCGACGTGACGCTGACGGTACTGGCTTCATCGCTCGTGCTGATGGGCGGTTGCCCACCGCCAGCGCCGGTTCCCTCCGGCGAGACCATTACGCTGGAACCCGTGGCCGAGGGACTCACCTCGCCGCTGACCATGGCCGTGCCGCCCGACGGCACGGGCTGGCGATTCATCGTGGATCAGATCGGCACCGTGCGCATCCTCGACGCCTCGGGTGCCCTTATTACGACACCGTTTTTGGATGTCCGCTCGCGGATGGTCGACCTGAACCCCACATACGATGAGCGCGGCTTGCTGGGCATGGCCTTCCATCCGCAGTATGCCGCCAATGGGCGTTTTTTTGTCATGTACAACGCCCCGCCCGGACCGAGCGCAGCCGGCTCCGAATCGGTGTTGCACATTTCCGAATTCCAGGTGTCCGCGAACAACCCGAACGTCGCCGATCCCGGCAGCGAACGCATCTTGCTGGCGATTCCCAAACCGCAGTTCAACCACAACGGCGGCACGGTCGTCTTCGGCCCGGATGGCTTCCTCTACATCTCCGTAGGCGACGGCGGCGGAGCCAACGACACGTCTCCCGGGCACACGCCGGGCATCGGCAACGGCCAAGACATCAGCAAGCTGCTCGGCAAGATTCTCCGCATCGACGTGGACACCGGCGCGCCCTACGCCATTCCCCCTGACAACCCGTTCGTGAACACGCCGGGAGCAGCCCCGGAGATATGGGCCCTGGGATTTCGCAACCCGTACCGGATGTCGTTCGACCGAGGAGGGACGAACCGGCTTTTCGCCGGCGACGCGGGGCAGGACCTGTTCGAAGAAGTGAACATCGTCACCCGTGGCGGGAACTACGGCTGGTTTATTCGCGAAGGGGAAAGCTGTTTCAACCCCGATAACGCGGGCTCCCCACTTCCCGACTGCCCCGACGTTGGTCCATCGGGCGTGCTGCTGACCGATCCCATCATCGTCTACCCGCACGGGGGTCCGGCCGGCTCGCTGATCGGCTCAGTGGTGGTCGGCGGCTACGTCTACCGGGGTTCAGCCATTCCCGCATTGCAGGGGCAGTATGTCTTCGGCGACTACAGCAGCACGCTGTTTATCACCGACGGCGTGCTCTTTGCGTCGCGGGAGTCGGCCGATGGCCAGTGGGATCTGCGCGAGTTGCCGGTCGCCGGCTTCCCGAACCAGCGTCTGGGACGTTTCGTGCTCGGCCTCGGCGAGGATGCGGCGGGCGAGTTGTACGTGATGACGACACGGAACCTGGGGCCGGTCGGAAACACCGGCGTGGTCTACCGCATCGGGCCGGCCGGTGGATGAGTGACGGAGAATGCCATGAGTCGCCAACATGGAATCGCCGGGCCGGCGAGCTCACACTCGATATTCGTTCGGTCGGCTCTGCCCGCGGCGTTCGCGGTGCTCGCGGCAGGCTGTCCGCTGCCGCCCCAGGGCCACCGGACGGAGAACGCCGGCTCGCCGCCGGTGGACCGCGAGATTGTCTCCTACGGCTTCGACATTCAGCCGATCTTCGACAAGAACTGCGTGGTCTGCCATCGAAAGGACGGGCTGGGCGAATCCGCGGGAATCCCCCTCCATCTGAACTCGGGGCAGGCTCGCCTGGATTTGATCGATCAGCCGAGCGTTCGCAATCCGAACCTGATCCTCGTGCTCCCGGGCGATCCCGACAACAGCTTGCTCTACCAGAAGGTGTCGCAGGATCTGCCGCCGGTGGGGTTCCGCATGCCGTTGTTCGACGAACCGCTCAGCGACGTGGAAATCGACTTGATCCGCCGATGGATCGAGCAGGGTGCCTTGCCGTGACGGCTCGCCGATGGGCAGCCGCCCGGTCAACACCTTGTCCGCGTTCGAGCTCGAACGACGGGCATCTCATCACGTCCCAAACGAGAAACCAAACGTCTCCACACCCATGAACTTATAGACCAGGTTGCGGATCAGTTCATTGGTGATCGAAGTGGCGAGGCCGGCCGTTCCTGTGGCCAAGCCTGTAGCGCAAGCGGACTGCAGCAGGATGCCGCCGGTCAGTACGCCCAGCACGATCCATCGAAACCAGTACCAGATCTTGGACACGCACAAATCTCCTGGTTCGCCGCGTTACAGTCGCCAAGTGGCGATCGCCAAGTAACGCTCGCCGAGCGGCGTTCACCGGGTGTCGTTTGCCAAGTGGCATTCGCCGAGCGGCGGGCGTGTTGCCCGCGTCAGATCAAGGTTCCACCCACGTCCGGCGAACGCATGCCTGCATGCGGCTACGAGGCGGGCGAGACGCCCATCCCCGCATGGCGAGCCGTCAACGAGCCGTGGGCTGTGTAGCCGGCGCCGGCGAGACGGAAGGTTGCGAGGCCGGGGCATCGACCAACCGCGGCTCGGGGCTGGCGAGCGCATCTTTGCGAACGATGTCGCGGCTGCTGGGCTTGTTGGGGTCCTGCAGCTCGATGCTGGTGACCACGTAGACAGGCAGCGGCGGCACGGTGCCGTGCAGCAACTGGTACGACGTGGCCTTCACGCCGACGTACTTGCCGTAGTACTGCACAGGATCGACGTTGCAACCGGGAGCCAGCTCGAAATAAGCGATGGTGCGGCTCGTCTTGGGATCGACCAGCCGCCAGCGCTTGGCCCGGCCACCCGAGCCGTCGTACAGACCGCTGACCCGGATCTCGCCGCGAGCGGCGATTTCGTCAATCTTGAACTCCGACTCCCGAGCCCGCTGCTCGGCCCGCCGACGGGCGATCTCGTCGGCCTTCAGTTCGGTCTCTTCGCGAAGCTGCTTCATCTCCACGACGGCAGCCGCCAACGCCATCTGATCTTCCATGTCCCGGATGCGGGCCTTCGCGTACACCTGGGCCGTGATGTCTTCCTTCTGGTTCAGCAGCTCGTTGAGCTTCCCCACGATGGGCTCGATGTTCTGATCGGCCGGCGGCTTGCGGAGTTCATCGGCGATCTCGGCCTCGAGGGCACGAATCCGGTCGCGATACGCCTGCGTGAGCGCGGGATCGGGCTTGGGAACGGGCGGAGCCGCCGCCACCGGCGTCTTCTTCACCGGCTCGACGATGGTCGCCTTCTTGCCGCCGGCAGCGACATCTCGCTGTGCCTTGCTCAACTCGCCGGCCTTAACCGGCTCGATGGTGGACTCGGCCGCAGCCGCGGCGGCGCCGCGCTTGACGAAATCGGCACTGATCCACAGCGTCGCTCCGGGCGGCGGAGCAATCTTGTAGAAGTCGCCTTCAGCGGTTTCGCCGACGATCCGAACCTGGTCGCCCTTCTGCAATTTCACTTGCTTGGCGTAGTGGCTGCTGTCCAGATCGCTGCCCGCATACACCTGGGCGAGATCGTTGACGACGCCCGTGCTCTCACCGGTTCGATCGACACGGCTCTTCTCGATCAGGCTGAACGTGCCGGCCGGCGGCGTGATCTCGAGCCAGCCGTACTCGCTCCGCAGGATGTTGACTTTGTCGCCCTTGTGGAGCTTGATGACGGGGTAATAGTGCTTGCTGAAGCCGCTGCGCACATAGACATTGTCGCCGGTCACGACACCGACACCGGCGTCGACCGGTTCGGCCGCCGGGGCATTGGCGGTTACGGCCTTCTCGGCGAAGGCGGGAACTGCCGCCGGCTGACTAGCCGCCTGGCCCCACAGCATGTTGCCGCAAGCCAACACGACCCCTGCCATCCATGCTTTCTTCCACGTCATCATGACACATCCCTTTTCCTGAAAGAGAAAGGTTGTTGCTCGCGCTGTCGGTTCCACTCCGGCCGATGTCCGCCCGTGCACACATCCGCTGACAGCCGTCAGGCTGCCGCAGGCGACATCCAAACTGGCGGTGATGTTGCGTCGGCTCTCCTGCCGTGTCGGCCCACCGCGCAGCAAGGCCGAAACTGCCTTATACTACGAATACTTTTGAGGGTTCAGCCTACTGGCGGCTGCGCGGTCTGTCAATGAGTACCCGGCGAGAACCGCCCTGAAACGAGGGTACGAGCCACGTTCGTGCGAACGCGGTTGCAGGCTCAACGGTGATTGCGGCGCGTGGCGAGCTTTTTCGAAGGGTAAAACGTGAACGCCTTGGCCCCGCGCATCATCGTCGAGCCTGTGAGTTTCGCACCACGCACAGGTGCCGTCATCGCGCTGGCGGGCCGGCGCCGCGAGCCGGCGGTGCTCGACAGTGCCGCGGAGCATCCACGCTACGGCCGTTACACCATCGTCACCTGCGAGCCGGTCATCACGTACTGCCATCGCGCCGGCGACGGCGATCCCTTCGAGGCCATGCGCGGACACTTGGCGGCGAGCGACATGCTCGAACCGACGACAGCCACCAGCGACCTGCCGTTCGCGGGCGGGTGGATCGGCTATTTCGCTTACGAAGCCGGCCGGTTCATCGAGCGTCTGCCCGCCCGCACCCGGGCCGACGTCGGCCTGCCTCTGGCCCGGTTCGCGCTGTACGATTCGGCAGCCGTTTACGACCATGTCCTCGGCCGTTGGAGCGTAGTCGCGGCCGAGATTGCCCCCGCCGGTGCGGGGAGGTGCGACCTGCGTGCTCGACTCGCGTGGTGGAAGGATCTGCTCAGATCGGCACTCGACGCGGACGAGGGAAAAGAGACCGGGATTTCGGGCTTGCGAGCTCGCCACGCGGGCCGGCCGCCATACGGACCGGTTACCCATAACCTTAGCCGTGACGAACACTTGCGAATCGTCCAGCGCGGCCGGCAGTACATCGCGGCAGGCGACATTTTTCAGGTGAACCTGGCTCGCCGCGAGTCCATCCCCGCCACGGAGAATCCGCTGGACCTCTACCTGCGACTACGGCGGACCAATCCGGGGATGTACTCGGCTTTTCTGTCCTGGCACACGCCGAACCAGAGCTGCTTGCCAAGCGAATCTCCCGGCGCCGGCGTCTGTGCGGTCCTGAGTTCCTCGCCCGAACTCTTTCTGGACCTGCAAGGGCAATCCGTAATCACTCGCCCGATCAAGGGCACGCGGCCTCGCTCGGCCGATCCGGCGGTCGATGCGTCGCTGCGGCAGGAACTGGCGGCGAGCCCCAAAGACCGCGCGGAACTGGCCATGATCGTGGATCTCGAACGCAATGACCTAGGCCGCGTGTGCGAGTTCGGGAGCGTTCGGGTGCAGGCCGGCGATTCACCGGCGGCGCCATTCGAATTGGAGGCCCACCCTACCGTGCACCATTTGGTGGCCACGGTCACCGGCCGGCTGGCCCCGGGCCGCGATGCGATCGACCTGCTGCGGGCGACGTTTCCCGGCGGCTCGATCACCGGGGCGCCCAAGGTGCGGGCCATGGAGATCATCGACGAACTGGAACCCACCGAGCGCAGCGTCTATACAGGAGCGATCGGGCTGTTCGCTCCCGGCCGGATGATCATGAACATCGCCATCCGGACCATCCTGCAGGCCCGAGACATGCTCCACTGGTACGCCGGCGGCGGCATTGTGGCCGACTCGGATCCGGCGGCCGAGTATGATGAGACTTGTGCCAAATTGCTCGGCATGCGCCGCGCGGTGGGCATTGAAGATACGCCTGCGACCGCTGGCCGTTAGACCGGCACGTGCAATGGGTGCATGTGTCTTACGGAATGGCTCGTCGAATGCGGGCACACGCGAAGAAGAGTGCAAGAATGAGCGAAAAGATCTACCTCAACGGCCATCTCGTCTCGGGCGGTGAAGCCCACGTGTCCGTGTCCAACCCCGCCTTTCTGCACGGGGTGGGGTTGTTTGAGACGCTGCGGACTTACAACGGCAAGCCCTTCCGCCTGGCCGAGCACGTCGAACGGCTTCGGGCGTCGGCCCAGCGACTCAGCATGCCGATCACCGACCTGATCGAGAAGATACCGGCGGCCGTGGACGAAGTGCTCGCCGCCAACAACCTGACGTCGGCTCGCGTGCGAATCACGGTCACGCCGCCCGGCACCATGGAGGACGTCGAGCACGGCACGCTGTTGGTGCGAGCCGAAGCCACGGCGGGGTATCCCTCGCAGTTGTACGAGCGCGGCATGACCGTCTACGTACACACCCGGTATCGCCAGTCGTCGCTGGATCCGCTGGCCGGCCACAAGACCACCAGCTACTTCCCTCGTCTGCTTGCGTTGCGCGACGCTCAGGAGAAGCAGTGCGGCGAAGCGCTGTGGTTCACGCCGGACAACTTTCTGGCCGAAGGCTGCATGTCCAACGTGTTCATCGTTCGCGAAGGCAAGCTGATCACACCGCCGCTCGATACACCCGTACTGCCCGGTGTGACACGTGCGGCGGTGATCGAGCTGGCTCAGAAACGCGGCATCGACTGCGAGCAGCGTCCCTGCACTATCAACGATCTGCTTGGAGCCGACGAAGTGTTCCTCACCAACGCGGTCATGGAAGTCATGCCGGTGACCCGTGTCGAACGTCACGCGGTGGGCAACGAGAAGATCGGCGAAGTGACCCGCACGCTTGCCGAGGCGTACAAGGAGCTGACGGGAGCGGCGTGAGAAACAGGGCCTGGGGACTGGGGGCTAGGGGCTGGGGAAGAGGTTCGGGTTATTCAGTCTCCGTCGGACAGTGATCTCGGGAGGCGGGCGTCTCCAGCCCAAAGCGGGCAAGACGCCCGCCTGCCGATTTCCACGTATCTTGATTAGCGCGGCATTTGGACGAGTCGCAGCGGCCCGACGAAGACGATAGCCCGCATACCGTTGGAATCACGCTGATCGACCACTCGCAAGCGCAGGTCGAGTTCCTTCACGTCCTCGGGAATGGGTGGCAAGCTGACCAGCGACCACTCACAGCCGGTGCGCGGCAGGCCCGGATCAGCCTCCCAAACCACGCGATCCTGCCAGAGAATCTGCACCTTGGCGTAGCCCATCCAACGGCCGGGGACCTCCTCGTTGCCGAGCAGTTCCTTCGTCCAGCGGTTCATGAATACGAGCAGGCCGAGCCGATTGCGGTCGCCCGAGACGGGTAGACGCACGGGCAGTTCGGCAAAGTCGCCCGCACGAGCGGCGGCATCGGGCTCCATGGCGAACACCGCGGCCTCCTCGCGGCCGTTGCGATAGATCCCCGCCAGCCAGTCGCCCCAGTAGTGCTCGCGCAGATCGGGCAGAGCCGTGGCCAGCACGCGCATCTGGCGGGACGTCCCGCCACGTCCCCAGCCGGTCGGCGGGTTCAGCAGGTTGGGCAAGAGCTTGTCGATGACCACCGAATAGTACGAGTAGTGCCACACGCGCCGCGCCAGTTCCTCCTGGCGCGCCTGCATGGCCGCTCGCCAGTCCGCGGCCGACATGCCGGCAGTCTTGGTCCAGAACTCGACGTACGGAGCCGTGATCGTCAACTGACGCAGTTCGCGGCCGATCCGCTCGATCGCCTGCAGAACGCGCGGACGCGCCGCCGCGATGAGTTCGTCGGCCCGCTCCATCCGCCCGTCGTACACGGCATCGAGAAGCGCACGCTGATGATCGTTCCACCAGTACTCGGGGTAATCCATCACCGCGCAAATCTGGCCGACGCGGATCTCCCGCTGCAGTGGAGCGACGAACGTCTCGCCCACGCGATGTGCGTCCAGGAGCGTGCCCTGGGCATAGCCGGCAGCCACGCGAGCCGCCAACGTCTCGCACCGACCCAGGAGTTCCAGGGCGAGCGGGCGATCCTCCAGTCGCTTGAGCCGGGCCGGACAGTTGGGCCGCCACGGACCGGGGTTCATCGCGAACGCGAAGAGCGACCGGGCCCGCACGAGCGTGTCCTCCAGCTCGATCATGGCTGCCACCTGCTCGGGGCCGTACACGGTGTCGAATATTCGCGCTCGCGTTGCCGGCCAGTCGTGCTGCTCGGGCGACCAGCTCCACCAGCCGAACGCCGGCGCGACGTATTCCTTGGCCACGTGGTTACCGCTCCAGGGCACGACGGCCAGGACGTGTTGGGCCGCATCGGCGATCATCTCGTACGACGGCTCGTGCCAGCCCACCTCCAGGGCCGGAATCTCCACGTACGTCCCCGCCAGGTCGGTGTTCAGGTTGCGGCTGCGAATGTGCGTGAAGCCGCCGAGCACGCGGGGCCAGTTGTGCCACCAGGACGGCTTGACCGCCAGACCGATCTCGCGAGCGTCTGCTGCGAATGTCTCGTCCGGCAGTGGCGTCCAGAACCACAAAGCCCGTTCCATACCCGGCACGCCGGCGATCTTGCGATTGAACGGCGCAGTGACCGTCTGATACGAGCCCTTGGGCGGCGTGGTCGCGATGCGACTGCCGGTCATGGCGTGCTTCTCCCCGAGGGCCAGCACTTCACGCGTGATTTCCTCGGGCGCCTCTCCCGGGCCGCGGTCGTCGAACGAAATCCACAGCCCGTCCACGCCCATTTCGATGAACTGGCGGAACATGGCGAGCACGGCGTCGTAGAGTTTGGCCGGCACACCACAGTTGACCGCTCCGTAAACGAGGATCTCGCGTCGATGAGCTTCGGCGATCACTTCGGCAATGTTCTTCTTGTCCTCGTCGGTGAGGACGTAGTCCGGCTCGAACGCGTACGTGCCGTTGCGAAGGTCGATCCAATTCATGCGTGAGCTGATCAGACCGTCCCACGTGCCGGGCTCGAGATAATGCGTCACGTCAGTCATGGGCCGGCCGCGCCAGGCGATGCTCGCCCAGTCGCGGATGGACGCCCTCACGAGTTGCAGGCGATCGCCGCTGCGACGCAGGAGCTGGAACAGCGTGTCCTGGCCGTAGGTGACCGCCCGGCCGTTGCTGCCGGCCACAACGATCGCCGTGCGGCTTGCGTCGGGCACGATCTCGATCGCGTAGCCGTCCGAACCTTCGACGGGGCTTTTCACAGTGATGTTGCGCTCGCGCAGGATGCGGTCGATCTGGCCATGCGTGCCGGCCTGACCGAGCAGTATGACGGTCTCATAGCGGGATAGATCATCGCTTTCCCGAACCACGGGCCATTCGGCGTTGAAACGCTTGGCCACGTATCGCCGGAGCATGTCGGCCGCGGCGGTCTCGGCGGGCACTGCCTTGTCGCCCAACACGATGGCCACCTTGCCGGGCGTGAGCGCGACCGGCTCGCCCTCAGCCCATGCCACCTCCTTGGGCGGCGGCACGAGCTTCACCGGCTCGGCAGCCAACGCGGCCATCGAAATACCCAACACCGTCGCGACCACACACCATCGCATCAACCAAACTCCTCCTGCTGCGGCACGGGCGTCTCGTTCGAGCGTGCATCCAGCACGCCTCACCACGCCCGTCCGCTGGAACGATCACTCGGCGACAATCACCGTCTGATTCAATTGCGGGGCCGTCACAGGGAACCGCAGCGTGCCACCCTTGGCCGCCGAGACTTCGACATAATACTCGATATCGCCGTTCAATCCGCGGGGCGGGAACACCGCTTCATACACACCGCGAGCCCGATGCGTTGCAGCCACCGGCTGGAACTCGCCTCGCCCCATCGCCCGCCAATAGACCACGGGCGTGCCCGGCTTGCTGTCGAGCACGATGATCTTGAGCTTCAGCGTCTCGCCTCTGGCGGCGGCCGTCCGCACCGCAGGCACGATCAACCGCCCTGCCCCGCTGTACACCTGCGATGGCGTGGCTTCGGGAGGCAATGGCTCGCCCAGCGCCTGGGCCAACTCCTCGCCCGGTCCGTCGAGCAGCCCCGGCAAGGAATGTTGCTCCCAATTGGCAATCGTGCCCATCTCGCTCGCGTTGGTCACCGTGGCCAGCAGGTGCTCGTACACCTCCCGCACCGCCTGGACCACTTCGATGCGCACGGGCAGGACCTTCTCGCGCGCGAACGCTCTCCTGGCCGCGTCGTCGGGCTGCTTCTTCAGCTCCTCCATGAGCTGGTTCTGCCGGGCCATGAGGCAGTCGAGCCGTCCGTTGGCCCGCAAGTATCGCAGGGTGTTCAACCAGTAGTCGAACCGCTCGAGGTTGCCCGCCCCTTTCACCCGCGGCCGCAGCGCCTCCAGTTCATCGACGAACGCGTACTCGGGCAGAACCTGCTCCCAGCGCCGCCCGTCGGGGAAGATGCCGCCCGGACCACTCATCCAGTTGGACGGCCGCGGCAGATTGCCGTCGAGGCGGGCGAACACCGCGGCAGCTTCCTCGGCCACCTCGGGGCCAAACGAATGCCCGGCCCAATCGCGGTAGAAATCCGCAACCGGCAGGTAGCGCCCGGTGGTCTGGCGGGGTTGCGGATCGGCCGCGTACATCTGCCACGCGGGACCGCCGCAATTGATCATCTGTGCCCCGTAGGGCCCGTTGTCTACCAGGCCGGCCAGGCATGGCTCACCGACGATGGGCACGAACTCGATCACCAGCCAGCCGTCGGTCACCTTCACGCCTTCAAAACGCTTGTCCAGCGCCTTGGCCGGTCCCGCCTCGGCGAAGATATCGAAACGCTCCAGCACAGGCTCGCCCTGCAGCTTGATCGTGAACACGCGCTGACCTCGCTCGACGTGCTCGAGCTCGCAGAATTTCAGCGTCACACCGTGCGTGCCGTTGGGGGCGGGCAGGCAATAGCTCTGCAATCCTGTGCGTTGTGACTGGTACACGGGCGCTTCCTGCGTGCCCTCTATTCGGCGGTCGGCGTATGTCTTGACGGCGCCCCCGACGGCGCCCGCCGTTCGCATGCTCGCGACCGGCCAACTGCTCTGGTCCCACGCCGCCGCCGCGAGTGCAGCGACGTTCGGCCCCAGAACCCGCGTGCGCCAGTGAATACCCATCAGGCCCGTGCAGCCGTACGCCTTGGCGTCGGCGGCATCCTTGCGCATGCGTCCCACCCACAATTGCGGCGAGATCATGGCCGGGTCGTCCTCCAGCCAGGGGATAGCCCATTTGCCGCGTCCCTGGACGTTGGCGAATGCTGGCTCGACGGGGTCGTGGCCGACGGCGCGGTTGATGCAACTGACGGCCATGCTCTTGGGCAGTTCGCGATCGAACAACGCGCGATCGCTCTGCGGCCCCAACACCCAACCGCAGGTGGCCAGCTCGAACGGTGCGTTGACCTTCCTTGCGGCAGCTACCGCCGTCCGCAGATCGTCCATGGTGCGGCGGACGGCTTCGGCCGACACGCCGCTCCATGTCCAGTGCTCGGACGTCCACAACCAGTAGTAATCCAGTGGATGCGTGCGCATGATCCGCAAGAACATGCCCGCGTACAACTGCTCGATAGCCTCGGGCGGCAGCGGCTTGTCGGCATCGCCCACGTAATCCTTGAATGACTTCGACGAGCCGCAATTGATCTTCACCGTCTCGGGGCCTTCGACCACGATCCCGGCAATGCAGGGATATTCGACCTCGGGTACGAACTCGATGAGCAGCGTGCCGTCTTCGACCCGCACGTTGGAGAAGTCGAAATCCAGAGCTCTGTTTTTGCCCACGCGGGCGAAGATGTCGAGGCTTTGAATGACCGGCTTGCCCTGCAGCTTCACGCTGAAGACGCGGGCGCCCGGCCTGCCGTGCGCGATCTCGCAGAACTTGAGTGTCACGTCATACGCGCCGTTGGGCAGGTTCAGCTTGTACGCTTGCAGATCCCACCGCACACTCTGGTAGACCACGTCTTCGTCGGTGCCTTCGATGGGGCTGCCGTAGTCAGCCGTTTTGCCGCCGATAGCCCGGAACACGGGCTCGCCGGGCTCGAGCCGTTGTCGCACCACCGCGGGCGCGATCAACGGCGTCTCGGTCCCGATGCAGGTCTTCACGCCAAGTGAGCGAGCGTGCGTGAAGGCCACGCGGAGCTTCTCGCCGAAGCGGTTGAACAATTCGTTGCAGGCTTCAGGCGTGGTCGGCCAGGGGTTCATGCCCCGCTGCATGTCCTGCGAATAGGCGTCGTCATCGAACAGCGTCGCCGCCCCGAAGAGGTATTTGCTCGTCTCTTTCGGCACGAATCCCCACGTGCCGCTCAGCGTGCTGAAGTGCCGCGCCGGGTAGCTTGCCTTCACGCGACCGTCTTCGCCCACGTCGCTCGGCGGGCCGATCCACACCATGGGTTCGGGCCCCGCCGTGCCTTCGGGATAGGTGTGAAAGCCGATGAAATTCATCCGCAACTTGGGCAACTGCGAGATGACCGCCTGGTACATGTCGAGGTCCCACCAGTCGGGACCTTCGGGAAAGTCGTGGAAAGGCTGGATGCCGCGGAGTTCGAACAGCGGGCTCCCTTCCTCGTCGACGTCGGGCAGTTTCAATGGGATGCGCTCGTCGGGCATAACGTCGCCGTCCAGGTAGAACCGCACGCCCAGGTGTTCGGCGAAGCGATAGGCGCCGTACAGCGTGCCGACGTCGTCACCGCCGGCGATGGTAAGAATAGTACGACCATCTTGCCGCGTCGTCTTAAGCACGTACTCCTGCGGGGCGAGGCCGCGGGTGTCGCCGCCGATGAGAATGCAGTCTTGACCGTCAGGCTTGCTCCTCACCACATCGAGCAATTCACCCGTCCGCAGATAGATGTACCGACGCACCTCGGAAGCCGCGAGTTTCTCCCGCGCGGTCGGCCTGTCGCTCGTCACGATGACCGGATGATCGGCCATGGCCCAACCTCCCTGTAACCCCACAAGCCCCATCAGGGCGCCTATCACCATGCGACGGATGGACATGCGCAGTCTCCATGAAGTGGAATCTATGAAAGGTCTCGCCCTGGTCCTTCTGTCCCCCCGCCCGGCCGCTTCTTCTCCGTGCCTCTGCGACTCTGTGGTGAACTTATTCTGCTGCGTGACTGCTCAATGAGCTCGCTACTCTCCAAGCGGCTGCAGATCGAACGTGATGTCGTACGACCAGTCGTCGAAGTACAGATTCCGGCCGTCCAGCTCGACCTCGCCGCGCTGGAAGTCGGCGGGCTCGCTCCGCAGGCTCGGTTTGGCCGGTTGCAGCGGCGCGCCGTAATCGCGATTGACGATCATTCGATACGCATCCTGGTGGCCGAAGTAAAACTCGCGCACCTTCGGGTCGTCCGACTTCTGCAAACCGTACGAGACGTCCGCGGGCAGCCATCCCCACGGCTCAACGTAGAACTCCGCCCAATCGTGCATGTTGGTGTCGCCCGGCTTGCTTTCCCAGCCGGACTGCCAGCGGGCCGGAATGCCGGCATATCGGCACATGGTGATGAACAACATGGACTGCACGCCGCAATCTCCCTTGCCGGTGGCCAGCACCTTTTCCACGAAGCTCGGGATAATGGTGTATTCCATCTCCGGGCACCAGGGGATGGTCTCGCTGACGTAGTGATAAATGAGCCGTGCCCGAGCCAGCGGGTTCTTTTCGTCGCCGACGACCTTGTCCACCGTCTCCTTCAGCTTCGGCGTGAACACGATGTGCGGCGGCCGTTCGGCGAGATACCGCGGATCGATGCCCGCCGACAGCGGCCTGGCGGCATCGTCCGACAGTGGCGGATAATACGCGAACGACGTGTATTCGAACTCCTCTTCGAACTGCACCGGCTGAGCGGGGTCCTCGATTCTCCGCTCCATGTACACCGTTCGATGCGGTGAGCCCTCGACGTAGGAGCCTTCGGTTGCAATCGGCGAGACGACGTGCTCGGTCGGCGACGTGCGGATGAGCTTGATGTCCTTCTGCTGGCGGTACTCCTGCGGGAAGGGCAGCCAGCAGCGCAGGAGCGAGCCGGGCTTGGCGCCGGGCCGATTCGGTTTGACCGTCAGCTTGTACGTGATACGGTGGCGAATAGGCACCACCTCGGTCTTGCCGGTGCTCTCGGCCGCGGCTATGACCTCGCGCAGATGGGCGTGCAAACGTTCGTCGGGAGTCGGCCCGGATCGTGCCGGAGCAGGGTTCTTGGCCGCGTGCTCGTCCCGCCGCCGCTTGGCTTCCTCGCAGAACCGAAGGATATGGCCCGGCTCACGCCGGAAGTACCAGATCTGACCGTCGAAAGTTCGACACTCCACCTGCCCCTGCTCGCGCCATCGCTCCACGTCGGCGGCCGTCACATCGGGGATGCTTTTTTCGAGCTTGGCAACCAATTGATCGAGCGTCTGCGAGTACTCACGCCGCAGCCGGCGGATGATCTCCTGCATCTCCTCGCAAGCTTGCCGCGCCTCGGGCTTGGTGGCCGCCGCATCCGTCACGAGCGTCTCCGCTTTGGTCAGCTCACCGGCCGCCACCAGCCGGCGTGCCTCGACAAGAATCGGATCGGTTGACGTCCATGCGAGGCTTGCCCCTGTTCCCGGCGTCCCCTGCCCTGCTGCGATACTCGCCAGTCCGCAAACCACGCTTGCCATGATGGTTCCTGTTCTCGTCATGTCGTGTGCCCTCGGAGCCGGGTTTGGTACACCCGGCCAGCGACAATCCCCCTTTGAACTGTCCCTTCGGTTCGCTCGTGCGACGTCCACGCGGAACCGCTCACATCGCCAGGGCGGACTGATGGGCCAGCAACTGGAACGGCCGTCGCACCGACGCGATGGTCTCGCCGCGTTGCTCGATGGACGATTCACCGATCGGCCCCAGCCAGCCCGCCGCCCGGCGAAGATGCTCCACGTTCTCCGGCCGGATTCCCATCACGCGAGCGGCGGTCGCATCCACCGCGGGCGCATTGACGCCCATGATGATAACGCCAACCTCGATCGGCGTGCCGCGAATGGGTCCGTCGCCTTCCAACCCCACGATCCCGTCGATGATCGCGTAGTCCGGCGGCGTGGTCAGGTTGAAGTCGAGGACGCTGTCGTTGAAATTGCGAAGGTGAAAGAAATTCCGCGGCCAGCCGTAGACCTGCCCGGGCAGCGTGCCGAACATGTTCTTCATCGACAGCGTCACGCCCGCCCAGTGATGCACCTTCATCTTCGGTATGGAGACGACCACGTCGGCTTCGAGCACGGGGACGCTGCAATACAGTGTCTCCAGTCCCGTAAGGTTGCCACCGTTAGGCACCACGCGCACGTCGGCGTGATTGAGATCGATGAACTCCAGCCCATGTTCGGCCAGCAAGGGCGTGAGGCCCGCGGCGTCCACGATCTGCCAGGCGTCGCGCTGCAGGGCCGGACCGTCGGCGACGATCACCTCGGCCGCCCCTCGCCGCCGGAACGCCTCGGCGGCCGCGACGATGACCGCCGGATTCGTGAGCACGGGTTTGCCCTCGCGCGGCAAATCCACGAGGTTGGGCTTGAGCAGCACGCGCTTGCCCCGCACGTCCGGCGGCGGCACGAGGTCGAACCCGGTTTCGATGACCTTGGCGAGCGACTGATCGTACGCCGCGCGCAGGATGGCAGCCGCCGCGGTCAAGCCATGGTCACCGACGGGTGAAAGCCAACACCCCGGCAAGACCATGGCCGCACCCGCCCCGGCGGCCGTCCGGAGAAAGTCCCGCCGGTTGAGATCCTGCGACTCGCCTTCCGCCTGGTTCCGCACCGCTTTCCTCTTCAAACAATCAGCCCTTTTGGGGGATGGGCATCCTGCCCGCCTCGTTTGTGGTGCACGCTTCCAGCGTGCACCTGTGGAGCGTGCGGCACCTTCTCGCCCCGTAGAGGCGGTGATCAATAGCCGGCGGCGCGAGCCGCCGGTTCGGGGCCCGCACTAACTCCCCCTGTCAACCTGAGGGCGACGAAGCCGCCCTCAGGTTGACCGTTTACTTAGAGCCAGCGGTCCGTGGGCTTACGCCCACGGCTATTAACTTCGCGCCCCTTCGGGGCGGAGCCGCGCCGATCCCTTGCACGCTAAACAGGTGCTCCCGTGTGCACGCGCACGCAGAGTGTGTGCACTATCGTGCCGAGACCACGTCACGACGAAACCGCGAATACGTGTCCCTCGCGCGGGGCCACGCCAAGTAGACACAAGGCGGTTTCCAGCGGCCCGCGCCGCGACGGCGGCGCCGCGTCCCATCGACCGATGAGATCGGCCGTCCAGTTGGCATCCATCGCGTTCCACACGTTCAGTGCGATCGCCGCCCAACCCAGCGAGAACAACGACGTGATCGTGCCTCGCCGGCTCAACAGCCAGTTCCACGCGGCGGCCGTCAGGTCGTCCGGTTCATCGGCCAGTGCAACCAATGCCATCGCGGTAGGAACAACCGCGGGCGACAAGTCGTTACCGAGCACCTGCGGCTCGCCGTAATTCCACCCGCCCTCGGCGGTCGCTCGACTGCGCAGCATGGCCGCCGCCGTCCGCACGCGTTCGTGAGAGCCGTATCCCTGCCGCTTGAGGAAGATGACAGCCGCCGCAGTCGGCTCGACAAAGCTGTAATCGCCTACCGTCCAAGGCCAGCCTGCCAGCGTCGTATCGTAACCGTACAGGAACGTGGGCGTGGGGTTCAGAACGAAGACGGTGCTGGCGAGCAGCCAGTCGGCGGCAGCTCGCGCGGATTCCGAAAGGCCGCCCGCAGCCAGCGCCATGGCAGCCAACGGTGTGGTCCAGGTCGGTTGAGCGACGACCGTCGAGGTGGCGAACGAATTGTCGACCAGCCGGCGAGCTTCCAGAAACGCCAGAGCCGGGGAGATCTGCGGGGCGTCCGGACGAAACGCCTGCAACGCCATCAAGGCCAGGGCCGTCGCCTCGGTCTGAGACTGTCCCCCGCGCAGGTAGCCCCAGCCCCCGTCGCCGTTCTGAGCCTCGGCCAGTTCGGCCAGGGCTGCGTCGGTCCAGCTCTGCAGATCCGCGATAATCGAATCACCCTCCGGCCGAGCCCGCGTGCGGCCGGGCCCACGCCGCGGCCGCGAATCGCCGCCGTCCTGCGACGAGAGCATTGGCCCCGCTGACTGCCCAGCAGTATACTCGCGGCCATATCATTCGCCACTGCCTCGCGCAGCTGTGCTTTCTGGGGCAGGCAAGCCGCGAGATTTCGCGGACGGGATTCATACGTGTTATCGACAGACGGCCGATGCCGTTGGGAGATCATCCATGCTCCTGAGTGTTCTGCGGGCCATTTTCGCCATCATCATCGTGGTGGTCGGCATGAACTATGCCGAGCAGGTCTACCGCGAACTCCAGCCGTTCCAGCCCGAGGCCATCCTGGTCATCTCGCTGGGCATCGCCTTTTTGGTCATCGGTCTGGACGTGTTTATCCCGCACAAGTCGCTCCTGGCCATCTCGGGCCTGTTCTTCGGGTTGATCGTGGGCATGCTCATCACCTACGGGGCCAGCCGGATCATCGATCTGCTGGTGAACGCCTACGAACCGGGCGCGACCAACGATCCCCTGATCAGTACGACCAAGGTCGCGATCGGCGTCATCGCCTGCTATCTGTCGATCAGCTTCATCCTGCAAACCAAGGATGACATCCGCTTCGTCATCCCGTACGTCGAGTTCGCCAAACATCGCAAGGGCTCGCATCCCTTGATCCTCGACACGTCGGTCATCATCGACGGACGGATCGCCGACGTGCTGGAGACCTGGCTCGTGGATGTGCCCGTGATCATCCCCCGTTTCGTGCTGGAGGAGTTGCAGACGGTCGCCGACAGCGGCGACCGGCTGAAGCGCAACCGTGGCCGTCGCGGGCTGGACATCGTCAACAAACTCCAGAACATCCCCATGCTCGAGGTGCAGTTCCAGGACGTCCGCATGACCCGCGAAGAGGCGGCCGAGCCGGTCGATCATCAATTGGTCAACCTCGCCCAGAAGATCGACGGCCGCATCGTGACCAACGACTACAACCTCAACAAGGTGGCCAAGATCCGCGGCGTGGGCGTGCTGAACATCAACGATCTGGCCAAGGCCCTGCGGCCGCTGTTTCTGCCCGGCGAAACCATGTCCGTCAAGATCATCAAGCCCGGCGAGGAACCGGGCCAGGGCGTGGGCTACCTCGAGGACGGAACCATGGTGGTGGTCGAAGCGGCCCGCGACAAGATCGGCCAGACCGTGTCCATCATTGTGACCAGCGCGCTGCAGACCAGCGCCGGCCGGATGGTCTTCGGACGTATGGAAGGCTACCGTCCGCCCGAGCGGCCCGGCCGCCGCGAATCCCGCGACGCGTAAGAGCCGCCCGTCGACCGACCCGTTAACGAAATCCTTCGTGTTTTGTTGGAGGAGTTCATGCCTCGCTGTTTGGCCGTTCGCCTATGCGTCGCGCTCGTCTCTTGCGCGCCGATTCGCCCACTGTTTGCCGAGGTCTTGATTGACGAGCGCTTTCAAGCACCGCTCGATCCGGCCATCTGGGATGTCGATCCGGCCGCCACGGTGGCCGACGGTAAGCTGACGCTGCCCGCCCGCAAAGCAGCCGTCCTGAAGAACCTCACCACGCGCTCGGCCATCGCCATCCGCTTTCGCGGGCGGCTGCTCGGGACGGGCCACGATCCGCACCTGGGGCTGCGATTCGGCCCGCCCGACCGGACCGACCGCTACCTCCTCACCGTGCGTCCCGAGGGAGCGAACGGCTTTTTGTTCTTCACCGATCGGCAGGCCGACAAAGAAATGTTCCGCGCGTTGGGCTATCTCGATCCGTTAAAACGTGGCTCCGAGATCGTGTTGCGAATCTACCCCAAGGGCAGACGCATCACGTACGACTGCGACGGCGCGTTCTACGGCGAGCGTGTGCTGGCCGAGGACGAGATGACCGACCTTGGCGAACTGACCGGTTTTGCGTTTTATGGCCGCCCTGAGGGCTCCGAGTGGTCGGCGATCTCGATCGAAACCATCGACGACACGCCCGCTCCGGCGTACGACGTGAAAATCGACCGGCCCACGCCCACGTGCGTGTTCCCCAGAGGGAAGAAGATCGCGCCGCGGCTCGCGTTCCTGGAAGCACACGGCCTCCCGCTCGATGAGCAGTTCCTGGCGGTCTGCCTCCAGGGCATCGTCAACCAGGAAGAGGCTCGCGTATACCTGGGCTTCCACAGCTACGTCCAGATCCCCACCGGCGAGGACTGGCGAAGCGTGCTCGTTGCCCGCGGACATAATTTCGACACTCTGTCGGACGTGGGCGCGCTCATGCGGCAATTCGAGTCATCGGTCGAAGGTGTGATCCTGTATGATCCGGCAGCTTGGTCGTCGCGCGAGCATCCGGTTGAGTCGCATCAGATCAACATCGCCACTACCGCAGCCGGTATCCTGCGGGCGGTGCCGGTCACGCCTGAACAGAAGGAAAAGTACTTCCCTGACGCCCGCGTGGTGCTCGATCTGCGCAACCGCTGGACCAACGCTCGCGACGCGTATGCATGGGCCTGGAAGGAATTCTGGCCCCGGTGTAACCAGCGGGCCATCGCCCACCTGGAAAACACCGACTATTGCATGCCTGTCCGCGATTACGTGGTCGCGCAAAAGCTCTTCGCGTTTCTCTCCTCCGACGTCCGCAACGAGGCGGACTATCGATTCTACATGGACATGATCGCGGCCATGCCCGCCAACGCGCCCGTGATCGGCATGACCGCCCTGCTCTACGGCCCGCGCAACCCGCAGGCCGTCTTCGACGAGGATGCGCTGTTCCGCGTCGCCGGCGAGTTGGGCAAGCACTTCGTGTACGCTTTCTCATCGGGCAACCTGAGCGTGCATTCGGCCGTGCCCATTGAACGGCTCGCCCCGCCGCCAGCGCCACCCGCCCCTGAGCTCGATCCGAGCAAAGTCTACCTGGCGTTCATGATCTCCGAGGGCGAAAATCTTTCGTGGGCCATGGACCTGCGTTCGATTGCGTTTCGCGGCCAGGATCGCGGCACGGTGCCCAAGGGCTGGAGCCTGGCCGGCGCGATGATCGACTTGTGCCCGGCCATTCTCGACGACTATTACCGGCGTGCGACGCCCGCCGACGCGTTCTTCCTCGACGGTGCGGGTGTGGCCGACCACTACAACCTCAACCTGTACGGCATTCGCCTCGCCCCCGAGCAGCGCGAGGCCGTGCGACGCCAATTCCTCGAGATCACGCGGACGTATCTCGATCGCATGGGGTTGAACATCGTCCGCCCGTTCGATCCCACGTCGAGCATTCCGCATCACCGTCTCGAGGAGTACGTCCGCGAGTTGCCCGGCCTGACCGCTCTGTTCACGGGTTACAACGCGGAGCGCGGCCTTCGACCCGGCGAGCCGCGTGAGTTTCTGATCGGCGACGTGCCCGTCTTCCGCACCCGCGTGTCGTCAGCCGGGCCGGCCAGTGACGAGCAGAACGCGGCCGTCCTCGTCCGCAACATCCGCGCCGCCGCCGGCGAACAGCGCCCGGCGTTTCTCAACGTGTTCGTGCTCGGCAACTACGTGATCCACAGCACGCGTTGCCTCCAACTGACCATGGACCAACTCGGGCCGGACTATGTCGCCCTGCGACCGGAGCATTTCGCGGCGCTGTACAAGGAGCATCTGCGAAAAGCCGGTGAGCAATGAAAGACTTGAGACCTGAGTCCTGAGGCTTGAGCGGAGAAAAAAGCCGAACACGTGCTTAATGGGACATATGAAGGACACAACTCTGTAACGTCATAGGGCCGTCACAGACTGCTTTGTGTCCCGTTTCTTATCCGTGCCCGTCCGCGTCATCCGTGGCTCAAGACCATCCGTGGTCCCAGAAACATCCAGTGGTCATCAGTGGAGTGTTGCCACGGACTGACGTTCGATCAGATCCACGTCGATCAGTACTTGGGTGATCTGACGCTGACCGCTCTGGCGCGGCGCGGGCGACTGGATGCGCTTTTCGAGCAGTTCGACGGCCACGCGCCCAATCTCATCCGTCCGCTGTGAGACGATGGTCATCGGTGGTGAGACGGCGTGCGCGACTTCGATGTCGTCAAACGCGATGACCGACACGTCTTCGGGGATGCGCAGACCCAGTTGGCGGCACGCTTCATACACTCCCCAGCCGGTGTACGAATCCACCGCCAGCACCGCCACTGGTTCCCGCAGGTCGCGAAGCAAAGGCAGGATGGCCTGGCAGCCGCCCCACCACTTTCGCCCCTGCCGGTAGCCTTCCTGATGGACGGTCAGATCGATCCACGCCTTCCATTCCGGCCGTGGCTCGATGCCGGCCCGACGCAGCGCCTGTTCATAGCCGGCCAATCGGGAAACCACCGAGGAGGCAACCGGCGGATGAGTCAGAAAGAAGACACGCTGATGCCCACGTTCGATCAGATATCGCGTGGCCAGTTGGGCGCCGGCCTCGTGATCCGAGCTAACGAGGTCGGCCCGAAGCCCGGGGGCTCCCATGTCCACCAACACCATGGGAAAGTTGTTCGCTTGAAGGGCGTGCAGGGCATCGGCAGTGGTCGTACTCGAGAACGGCGGCAGAACGATGGCGCCGCGAGCCCCCATTTCCGGCAAGCTCCGAATGTTGGCTGCCTCCAACTCGACATCCCAATGGGCGTCCAGTAAGGCGACGGCCCAGCCGTCCCGTTGCCCCGCCTGCTGCGCGCCCCGGGCGATGGCAACCTGGAAGGTGCTGGTCAGGTCGGAACCGATAAATGCGATTCTTCGCAGTCCCCGGCCCCCGACCGCCGGGCGTACGAACGAACCGACGCCGGCAATGCGGTAGACATGGCCTTCGCTCTCCAGCGTGCGCAACGCCCGGCGAACGGTCATGGTGCTGACCGACAGCTCGCTGGCCAGTTCCTTGAGCGCCGGCAGCTTGGTGCCACCGGCCAATTGTCCTTCCTCCAGCCGCCGCCGCAATGCTTCCGACACGCTGCGGTGCAGAAACCCGCTCCGGCCCCGCGAAGCTTTTCGGCTGCTCGGATTGGACGGCTCGCTTCCCATTCCATCCAATCTATCACGGTGTGATCAAAATGCAATATAATGTTTCAGCGGCAGATATAGCGATCCTCTTATGGGACTGTATCACAGAATCAGCACGAAAGACCATCACGCCAAGATTATTTTTATTGACTCCAAAGCCGTGCCCGGAGTAAACTGACCGTGCAAATCTTCGGCATGTGTTTCAGGCCGTCTCGGCCACCGGGAAAGGAGAACTCGCATGCGTTCCCAACACGTCCGCACCCTCATGTCAATGACTGCGTTCCTGGCCATCAGTGCCGGCGTATACGCCGTCCCTCCCACTCCTCTCCAAGATGCTTATTGGCGAATGGAGGAAGGCGAGCCAGGCACGAGGGTAAAAGAGAGCAGTCCTAATTTGGCAACCGGCACCGTACTCGACAGCATCAACGAGAACCACATGAGGCGATTCACTCCCGATCCTCCGGCCGATTTCCATGCCCCGATTTACAGTACGGACGTGCCCGGTTCGATCATCCCCGCCACCGCAGAGCCGAATACGCTTTCACTATACTTCGAGGGCGGCTTTCCGGGAGGCATCGGAGGCGTCGATCTGTATGCGGACACGAAGCCGATCAACAACCCGTTGGTGACCACCTTCACGCTGGAAGCCTCGTTCAAATCCGATGCAGTCGGCCCGGGCTTGGCGCAAACCATCGTCTGCAAGGAGAGCAGGAGCGACGACGCAACGAGTGATGCTCCTCCTTTGTCGCTGAAGATCACCGGCACCGAGGATCCCCGGCTGATGATTCAACTGCGGGATAAGGGCAACAACCTCGTAACTATTGAGAGCCTTGCCCCCATCGAGGCTTACAAGTGGTATCACGCTGCGGTAGTAGGCACTGTCCAACAAGTGTCGCTGTACCTCGACTCCAATGATGGAGCCGGCTACGTCCTCCAGGGTACCGCCCCGGTTTCCGGTGGCGGCCCGTTGTACCAGGGCGCCAACAACGACTATGACTCGACCTGGAGCATCGGCAAGGGCATGTGGGAACGGAATCTCAGGGATTGGTTCAAGGGATTTATCGACGAGGTCCGGCTGTCCAACGTCGCCCTCGCGCCGAACCAATTCTTATGGGCCCGCTCGAGACTGCCGGGCGACTTGAACAAGGACTGGAAGGTGGACATCGACGACCTGGTGATCTTCGAGGCCTGCGCCACGGGCCCGGCTGTGCGGTACGATCCGCAAGCCCTGCCTGACGGCTGCACGCTGGAGGCGGATCCCGACGGCATCATCCCGGCCGACATCGACGGCGATCGCGACGTGGACATGGCCGACTTCAGCGTGCTCCAACGCTGCTACGGAGCCGACGGCGAGGATCCCACCCAAAACTGCGGGGACTGACGCCTGACGTCGACAGCTACATGCTTTCACGGTAAAACCATCGCCGGGACTCGACGGTCCCGGCGATTCTCTTATGTCCAAACGCAAGCTGAATGCGATCAAACCGGTCTCGCAGGTGAAGTGCGACCCCGTCCAAAACCGCCGTGGCCGCGCCGCGAGGCTGGCCTCCGCTGCGCTGCCCGGCCTGGCGTCGGGTTTGCTGTTGACGCTCTCCTTCGCCCCGTTCGGACTGGCTTGGCTGGCCTGGATCGGGCTGGTGCCCTGGCTGCTCACCGTGAACAATCGAGCCACGCTGGCCGGCGCCTTCGCCGCCGGATTGATGGGCGGGTTGGTGTTCTTTGCCTCGAGTCTCTGGTGGCTTTGGACGGCGACACTGCCCGGGACGGTCGCCCTGATCCTTTACTTCTCGCTCTACTGGGGACTTGCCGGGGTTCTCCTGCGCGGCGTCTGCCCGCTCAGGATCGGCGCGAGCCCGTCGAGCGGCCGATGTGTCGCCGCCGTGCTGATCGTCGCGGCGATCTGGACCGGCGTGGAATGGCTGCGGGCCTACCTCATCCGCGGGTTCCCGTGGCTCCTGCTGGGCTGCTCGCAGACGCCCTACCCCGTTCTGTGCCAAATAGCCGACGCCACAGGTGCCAGCGGGATCACGTTCTGCCTCATCCTGGTCAACGCACTGGGCAGTCTGGTCATCCTGCAGCGAGAGCGACTCCGCTCCGTGGTTCCGGCGGTGCTCGTCACGGCGGCAATACTGCTGGCGGTGGTGAGCTATGGTGCTTTCCGCCTGGGCCAGGATTGCACGACGGCCGGTCCCTCCATCATGGTTGTCCAGCCCAACAACCCTCACCTGCCCGGAGGGACGGCGACCGCCTCACGGGAAGCAATCGCCGCCTACCACCTGGACACGACGCGACGAGCTCTCGCGTACGAAAGGCCTGACCTGGTGGTCTGGCCGGAGACGGTCATGCCGCCGCTCAACGCGGAAGCCCGAGAGCAACTGGCCGGATCACCGGGTGGCGAAACGATCGCCGAGGTTCACGAGGGCATCGCCCGGACGGCGTCGGCCGCATCCACCACGATCGTCACCGGAGGATATTACGTCGGTGACTGGAAGCGAGAAGGCACCGCGCGCGTGGGCACGGACTTGCGAAACTCGGCCTACTGCTACACGCCCGAGGGCCAACAGACCGCGACGCGGTATGATAAGTCGGCTCTCGTACCCTTTGCCGAAACCGTCGCGTTCCAATCCGTGCCTTGGCTACATCGGATCATGCTCTGGCTCTCGCCGCCGGTGGCCGCTCAGCCCCTGGTGGCGGGCGATCCGAACGCCTCGCCCGTCTTCGAACTGCCGCCGCTCGCGAGTCAGGTCGCCCCAGCAAGTGCATCCGCCGAGAGTCAGCCGGCCTCGCGCCCCGCTCCAACCATCCCGTTTATCTCGCCGATCTGTCTCGAGAACATCGAAGCGCCACACGTGGCCCGGCTGCTCCGATCGCCCGTGCCCGGCCGCAAAAGGGCCGAGTTTCTCGTGAACCTCAGCAACGACGGTTGGTTTTCCGCTCAGCAGCACTGGCAGCACTGGCAGATGATCACGCTGCGCTGCATCGAAAACCGCGTGCCCATGGCCCGCAGTTGCAACACAGGCATCAGCGGATTCATCGATTCCAATGGGCGAACGCTCGAACTCATCCCGCCGTACACGGAGGGCATCGCCGTCCACACGATCGCGCTCGATCGCCGCATCTCCCTCTATAACCGTTACGGTGAGTGGTTTGGTGTGACGTGTGTCGTCATGACGGCGCTGACCATGCTTCGAGCAATCATCAAACGTGTGCATGGTGCAAGGCTCTGAGCTTTGAGCTGTGAGCTATGAGCCAGACATCCGGCGCACAACTGAGAGCTGACACCGGAAGGCCTACCTCATCCGTAGTTCAATAAACCGTGGATGGCGCAAAATACCACGCATGAAAAAGATGAACTTGTCCGCTCTGCAAATCCGCGAGAATCTGCGTCGATCTGCGGACGAGTGCTGCCCCGTGGTGGCGTCAGCGGAGCAGGACCTCGATCTCGTTGCGCACGCGCCAGGGCCGCACGCTCAAGGCGACTTCCTCGGCGAGTTCCTTGTGCCGGGGATCGTGCACTTGACCGGAAAGCACGACGGTGTCGCCGCCGACGGCCACGCGCAGTTGATCGTCCCGCAACTCCGGGATCTCCGCCAGCGCGGATTCGATTTCAAGCTGCAGCGATTCATCATCATCCTGGGCTGTCCGGTCGATCAAAAGTTGATTGAGCACCTGGCGAACGCCGCGGATTGAGCGGGTCAGACTCTCGACCAGATTGTACTCGTCCGGCGTGGCCACCGCCCCGGTCAGCGTGACGAGCCCGGCGTCCACTTTGACCGTGATCGCGCCCTTGGCGATCTCCGGATGCGTGTCGAGGGTCTCACGGATATCGAAAGCAATGTCGTGGTCCGATCGGCCTGCTGCTGGCTCGATCTCGATTTCATTGAAGACGGTTCGACAACCGGGCATGGATTGAGCTAGCTCCTGGGCGGCGAGTTTCGCCCGAGCGGAGCAAACCGTCCCCCGAAGGGTCACCAAGCCGTTACACACCTCGACACTGATACCCGTAGCGGACAGCAGCGGGTCCTGAAGAATGGCTCGCTCGATGGACAGTTGCAACGATCTGTCTGAAGACAAGCAGACCTCCACCTCAACGCAGGCCGGGGCCTTTCTCCTGCTTTAAGATCTTAGGTTCGCACGGCGCCAGTTGAGGAATCGAAGCGTTCGTTGCGGCGTTTTCGCGTCTCGATTCAGGCAAATGCGGAAGGAAGGATGGTGGGAGGACTGAGCGAGCCTGGCCCTGGGCGGCGCGGAGCGATTGGGCCGGAACCACGGTCACTCGTCCACGGGGACGCGACACTCGGCCTTGGGCGTGTACAGGACGAAGGCCGTCAAAAGCAAGCAGCCGGCCATAACCAGCAGAAACTCACGGTTGGGAGACTTGGCGAACAGCTCCGACCAGGCCCAGGCGGGCAGCCACTTCTTCGCCGATTCCGCCCAGGCCGGCATGGAGGCGGGAGGCAGCTCGGGCCGCTTGTCCAGATCGTGCGGGATATTGAGTCGCAGCGCCGCTAATTCCGCCGGCGTCCAGCGCACGTGCTGTTCGTTCTCGGATCGCTGGTTCAGTTCCCGCCGGGCCACTCGTTCGACGACCAGCGGATCGTTCTTGAGCGCTTCGATGCGGATTTCGTTCCTGGCGATCTCTTCGTGAAGCGAGAGCACCAGCGCCCGCAGTGCCCGCTCGTTCTCGCTGAGCTTCTGCACGTCTCGCCAGATGGGTACGAGTACGCACGGGGCGAAGATGAGCAGAGCCGCCGTGCTCAGGAGGTAGAACATGATGGCGTGGGCGACAGGCTGTCGGGCGGCCAGATTGATACTGGCCGTCGTCCACCGCCGGGGTCGCGGTGTGACTGGCGCGGAGCTTCGAGCCTCGCTCGACGCACACTCCTCGGATTGTGCGTCCCGTCGATGCTGCTGCGGGGCGGCCTCCATGCCACGACTCCTTGGAGAGCTATCGGCTGTCAGCTGTCAGCTCTCAACCATCAGCTGTCGGCCGGCAGCTATGAGCTGTCAGTCAGCGGTCAGCCATCAGCCGGAACGCCCCGGCCGACGACTGACCGCTGACAGCCGACAACTTACTTGTTCCAGAACTGCCCGCCGTAAACCGCTTCGTTCTGCAGGTGCTCTTCGATGCGGAGCAGTTGGTTGTACTTGGCGATGCGATCGGTGCGGCTGGCGCTGCCGGTCTTGATCTGGCCGGCGTTCGTCGCCACGGCGATATCGGCGATCGTGGTGTCTTCGGTCTCGCCGCTGCGGTGGCTGACCACGGCAGTGTAGCCGTTCCGCATAGCCAGGTTGATCGCGTTGAACGTCTCGGTCAGCGTTCCGATCTGGTTGACCTTGATCAGAATGCTGTTGGCGACCTTCTCCTTGAGCCCGCGAGCCAGCCGCTGGACGTTGGTCACGAACAGATCGTCGCCGACCAACTGCACCTTCTGACCCAGCTTGGCCGTGAGCTTGGCCCAGCCCGCCCAATCGTCCTCGGCCAGACCGTCCTCGATGCTGCGGATCGGCCACTTGTTGCACTGCGTGGCCCAATAATCGACCATCTCGTCCGAGCTGATGATGCGGTTGGGATCGGACTTGAAGAAGCAGTACCCTTCCTTGCCCTTGGCCTTGGCTTCGTTGTACAGCTCGCTGGTGGCCGGATCGAGGGCGAAGAAGATCTGCTCGCCCAGCTTGTAGCCGGCCTTCTCGACGGCCTGGGCGATCACTTCGAACGCCTCGTCGTTGCTCTTGAGGTTGGGAGCGAAGCCGCCCTCATCGCCGACGGCCGTGTTGTAGCCCTTGCTCTTGAGCACGTTCTTGAGGCTGTGGAAGATTTCGGTTCCCCACCGCAGGGCCTCGCGAAAGCTGTCGGCTCCCCAGGGCTGGATCATGAACTCCTGGAAATCGACGGTGTTGTCGGCGTGCTTGCCGCCGTTGAGGATGTTCATCATGGGCACGGGCAGCACGTGCGCGCTGCAGCCGCCCAGATAGCGGAAGAGCGGCAATCCGCTGGACACTGCCGCCGCCTTGGCTGCCGCCATGGACACGGCCAGGATCGCGTTGGCTCCCAGCGTCCCCTTGTTGGGCGTGCCGTCGAGATCCAGCATCTCGCGGTCGATCATCTCCTGATCGGTGGCATCCAGCCCCAACACGGCCTCGGCGATCTTCTCGTTAATGTTCTCGACTGCCTTGAGCACGCCCTTGCCCAGGTACCGGTTCTTGTCGCCGTCCCGCAGTTCGACGGCCTCATGCTCGCCCGTCGAGGCCCCCGAGGGCACGGCCGCCTGACCGACCGAACCGTCCTCCAGGACGACCGTCGCTTCGACCGTCGGGTTGCCGCGGGAATCCAAAATTTCACGACCGGTTACCTGCACGATTGCTGTAGACATGGTTGCTGTTCTCGTTACGCGGCCAGGGCGACCGCTCATGAAAGACCCAAAGCCCGGCAAGACCCACGCGCCGCGCCGGCCGCGACTATCACCTTGCCGCTACTCATCTTACAAATACCGCCGGGACCGCACCCGCCAGTCGAACGTAAATCATACGCCTTTCGCAGTTTGCGTCAAGGTAGCGGGCCGGGCGTCGGCTGGGACAATCGGGGATTCACGGCCTGGGGAGACGGCAATACAATGGCCCAGCCTGAATCGGGTCATGCTGCTTCGAACGCCCAACGGTTGGATGATCATGACGGATTCCGGCATTCCCATTCGGGAAAAGTGGAATGAGCACACTTTCGCCCAACTGGTGGCCGATCTGCTGTCCGCATGAACCGCAACGATGCATTTGAAAGCCTCAGGGGTGTGGACACTGAACATGCCGCTGCCAGGTTCAGCGTCCGCTATACCCTCCCTGCGATTACGGTAAACCCAATGCTCTTGCGTGACCACGGCTTGAGCCCGGTGGACCTCCAGAAATGCACGCGGAATCTGGAGATCACTTATTTGACGCGGCTGTTCGCTGAGTTCGAAGCTGTGCGTCGCGACTTCTACTCGTCTTCCACCCGTTCACACCGCCCCCGACGAACCATGGTAGAGACACTCATGCACAAGGTTGCGGCGCGGCAGTTCGTGCCCAGTGACGTGCTCAGAGAGGCACACGAGGTCCGGATGTACCGGAACGACGTCATCCATGACAGGTTGCGGACGCCACGTCTGTCCTTCCAGGAATGCCGGTCGCGCCTCGGACGGTACCTCTACCACCTGCCGGTCCGGTGGTAGTCAGTCCTCGCCGACGCAATGCCCCCAGATCAGAAGTTGTGGGTTGCCTTATCGAAAAGTTAGCCTAACCTAATTTATGAGCGGGTAGCCTGGAGCTGCGGCCGGGCGCCGGCGGATGGGAGATCGGCTCGTGCGAGTAGGTAACGCGACAAGTTGGCAAGCCCTGGTATATGCTGGACTTGCGGCGATACTGGGGGCTATGTCGGCCGCCTCGGCCGGGTGCACGGAGCAGACCACGGCACGGGCGGACGGACCGCCCGAGAGCTACCCCTACAAAGTCGTGACCACCGTAGGCATGGTCACGGACATCGTCGCGAACGTAACCGGCGACAAGGCGGCCATCCACGGCCTGATCGGCTCGGGCGTCGACCCGCACTTGTATAAGCCCACCCGCAGCGATGTCATCGCCCTGATGGAGGCCGACATCGTCTTCTATTCGGGGCTCATGCTCGAGGGCAAACTGGCGGGCACGCTGGAAAAGATCGGCCGAACCAAGCCGGTGGTGGCGGTGACGGAAGCCATCGACCGCGCGTACCTGCTCGCCCCGCCGGACCTCGAAGGGCATCCGGACCCGCACGTGTGGATGGATCCGTCGGCCTGGGCCAAATGCGTCGAGGCTGTTGTCGATGCCCTGGCCGAGTGGGACGCCGCCAATGCCGAGTTCTACCGGGCGAACGCCCGCGCGTACATCAAGCAACTGGAAGCTCTTCACGCCTATGGGAAGAAGGCGATCGCCACGATTCCCGAACAGAGTCGCCTGTTGGTGACGTCGCACGACGCGTTCAACTACTTCGGCCGGGCGTTCGGACTGCAGGTCATGGGCGTGCAAGGTCTGTCCACCGAATCGGAAGCGGGCCTGCAGGATCTCAATCGTCTGGTCGATGTGATCGCCACCCGAAACGTCAAGGCGGTTTTCGTGGAGACCAGCGTGCCGGCGAAGAACATCCGGGCGTTGATCGAAGGTGCCCGGTCCCGCGGCCAGGAGGTGGTCATCGGCGGCGAGTTGTTCTCTGATGCCATGGGTGAGCCCGGCACGTACGAAGGCACGTACATCGGCATGATCGATCACAACATCACGACGGTTACGCGAGCACTGGGCGGCGAGGCGCCCTCCCGGGGCCTACACGGCAAGCTCTCGCGACCGGCGTTCGAATGAGCCCAACATGAAAACCCAGCCAGTCAAGCCACCATCGGTCGTCCCTGCCCTGCACCATGAGCGGCATATTGCCACCGGCGCGGAGCATCCGCCGACGGCTCCGCTCTCGATCCACGACATGACCGTGGCGTACCACCGCAAGCCCGTGCTGTGGGACATCGACCTGGACGTGCAGGAAGGCCGCCTCGTCGGCATCGTCGGACCGAACGGCGCCGGCAAGAGCACGCTGATCAAGGCAGCCATCGACCTGGTGCCCAAAGCCTCCGGGCGAGTGATGATCTACGGCGAACCCTATCGCAAGCAACGGCACCTGGTCGGCTATGTGCCCCAGCGGGAGAGCGTGGATTGGGATTTCCCGGTCAGTGCCGAAGACGTCGTGGCCATGGGGCTGTACGGGCAGATCGGCTGGTTCCGCCCAGTGCGCAAGAAACATCGCCAAGCCGCGCGAGAGGCGCTTGAACGCGTCGGCATCGGCGAGTTCGCACACCGGCAGATCAGCGAGCTTTCGGGCGGCCAGCAGCAGCGTGTGTTTCTGGCTCGGGCGCTGGTGCAGGACGCCAAACTGTATTTCATGGACGAGCCGTTCGCGGCCGTAGACGCCGCCACCGAGAAGGCGATCGTCCGTATCCTGCACGATCTGCGATCGGCCGGTAAAACCGTTCTCGTGGTCCACCACGACCTGCAGACCGTACCGCAGTACTTTGACGACGTGATCCTGATCAATATGCGGGTGGTCGCATACGGCCCCACCGAGGAGGTCTTCACGCCGGAGAACCTCCGCAAGACCTACGGCGGCCGGCTGACACTGCTGGATCAGGCGGCGGAAGCCATGCGCAGACAAGGAAGACAGTCGTGAGCAGAAAAAACCACGCGGCGATGCGGCGACGCGGAGACGCGGAGAGAAGACCTGTCGCTGTGATAGCGCTTGGCCTCTTCGCGTTGTTGTTCATCGCGCCAGTGATGGCGCACGCGGCGCCACCATCGCACGCGATCCTGGGCGCGGCGGGATTCGACCTGCCCTCCTGGGACCAGGTCGTGCGTGTGGTCATGCTGCGCGACTACAACACACGCGTCGTGCTGCTTGGCACCATGCTGCTGGGCCTGGCTGCCGGAGTGGTCGGTACGTTCATGCTCCTGCACAAACAGTCACTGCTTGGCGATGCCCTCAGTCACGCCACGTTGCCGGGCATCGGCCTGGCGTTCATCTTCGGCGTGGCGGCGGGCGGATCGGGCAAGTCGCTCGGCTGGTTGCTCGCCGGAGCAGTGATCACCGGCGTGATGGGCATCGGCTTTATCCTGCTGGTCCGCCGTTTCACGCGTCTCAAGCAAGATACCGCGCTGGGCATCGTGCTCAGCGTGTTCTTCGGCGCAGGTGTGGCCATCCTCGGCGTCATCCAGAAGATGCAAACGGGTCACGCCGCCGGGCTCGAGTCGTTCATCTATGGCAAAACCGCCTCGATGCGCAGCGCCGATGCCTGGCTCATCGCCGCCACCGCCGCGCTCGTGGTCTTTGGCTGCATCCTGCTGCTCAAGGAATTCCTGCTGGTCTGCTTCGACCGCGGGTACGCCCGAGCCCAGGGCTGGCCTGTGACAACGCTGGAAATCGTGCTGATGGCCATGGTGACGGCGGTCACGGTCATCGGGCTGCAAGCGGTCGGTCTCATCCTGATCGTCGCGCTGCTCATCATTCCGCCGGCGGCCGCGCGGTTCTGGACCAACCGATTGGTGCCCATGCTGGTGGTGGCCGCCGCCATCGGCGCGGGGAGTTGCGCGATCGGCGCCGGGGCCAGCGCTCTCGTGCCGAATCTGCCCTCCGGAGCGACCATCGTCGTGGTCGCGGCGGGGCTGTTTTTGCTGAGCATGGTGTTCGCGCCCACCCGAGGCGTCCTGCCGCTCACGCTCGAACGCATGCGGCTGCGTCAGCGGATTGCCCGGCAGCACCTCCTGCGAGCCATCTACGAGCATGCCGAGCACGCCGCCGGCCCGGCCGCTCGCGGTGGACACGTGCCCATGCGAACCGACGCTCTCATGCGGGCGCGATCGTGGTCGGCTCCGCAGCTCAATCGGGCACTGAAGACCGCCCGCAAGGACGGTCTCGTCGAACAGACGCCCTCCGGCGAATGGATCCTGACGCAGGCTGGTTCGACGCACGCCGCCCGCGTCACCCGCAATCACCGCCTGTGGGAGCTGTACCTCATCCTTTTCGCCGACGTGGCTCCCAGTCACGTCGATCGCGACGCCGAGGAAGTCGAACACGTGCTGGGCAACGAAATGATCGATCGTCTCGAAACCCTGCTGGCCGAGTCGGCCGAAGCCGGCCGGCCCGGTGAGGTGCCCGCCAGTCCGCACGCGCTGGCGATGGCGGTGCATTCGCCCAGGGAAGACGGCAAGCCGGGAGGGACGCGATGACCTGGACGATGCTCGACACCTGGATCGTCGTGGCCGGCGTGCTGTGCGCGATGTCCTGTGCGCTCCTGGGCAACTTCCTCGTGCTGCGGAAGATGAGCCTCATGGGCGACGCGATCAGTCACGCCGTCCTGCCCGGGCTGGCCGTGGCGTTTCTGCTCACGGGCAGCCGGTCCAGCATCCCCATGTTCGTCGGGGCTGCCGTGGTGGGCGTCTTGACCGCAGTGTTCACCGAGTGGGTCCGCGGCTTCGGCAAGGTCGAGGAAGGGGCATCCATGGGCGTGGTCTTCACCGCCCTGTTCGCCATCGGCCTCATCCTCATCGTGCAAGCCGCCGATCGCGTCGATCTCGACCCCGGCTGCGTCCTGTACGGGGCGATCGAGATGACGCCCATCGATCTGGTCGGCGTCATGGGCCGTTTCGTGCCGCGAGCCGTGGTCGTCCTGTCCATCGTATTTGCGATCAACGCGCTGTTCGTGCTGGTGTTCTACAAGGAACTGAAGATCAGCTCGTTCGATCCGGGCCTGGCCACCACCGTCGGCATCAACGCGAAGCTCATGCACTATCTGCTCATGACGCTGGTCGCGATCACCACCGTCGCCTCGTTCGAAGCGGTCGGGAGTATTCTCGTCGTAGCCATGCTCGTCGTGCCCGGGGCCACCGCCTATCTCCTGACCGATCGACTGGGCACGATGCTCGTGCTGAGCCTGGTGATCGGGGCGGTTTCGGCGGTGATCGGACACGTGGCCGCGGTTATCGTGCCGGGCTGGTTCGGGTTCTCGGACACCAGCACGGCCGGCATGATGGCGGCAACCGCCGGCCTGCTGTTCGCGCTGGTGATGCTGGTCGCCCCGCGTCACGGTATCGTGAGCCGGCTTGCGCACCAGGCGGCCCTGCGGCTGCGCATCGCCCGCGAGGACATCCTCGGCCTGCTCTATCGCCAGGAAGAAGTCGGCGGCCGTTCCGCCACAGCAACGATCGATTTCCATCGTCTGGGCATCGTGACCGGCACCGGCCCGATCATGGGTCGCCTGGCGCTTCTGGATTTGCGCCGGCGCGGCGACGTGGTGGCCCGCGATTCGGGTTACCACGTCACCGACAAGGGGCGAAGCCACGCTCGCGACCTTGTTCGCTCGCACCGATTGTGGGAGTGCTATCTGCACGAGAGTCTGGGCGTGGGCGTCGATCACGTGCACGCCTCGGCCGATCGCGTCGAGCACTTCACCGCCCCGGCCATGCGGGAGGAAATCGTCAGTAGTCTGAACGAGCCAGGACGCGATCCGCATGGGGAGGAAATTCCGAGGGAGTGAAAGAGGCAGGAGACAGAAGACAGGAGTCAGTTGTCAGTGGTCAGTGGTTGGGTCGATGGTTCATTTGTCAGTTGTAGACGGACAACTTGCCAACACGGACGACTTTTTCATGGACCACAGGACCACGGACCCGACAACTGACCACTGACAACGGACAACGGACCAAACATGCCCAACCCGCCTGACAACCTGCGATCCGACCGCGCCAGTGCCTCCGTGGAAGACTACATCAAGGCCGTGTACCGCCTGCAGGCCGAGCATGGCCGGGCAACCACGCGCGACCTGTCGCAGGCACTCGGCGTGCAGATGGCTTCGGTCACGGGCATGATGAAGCAACTGCATGCGGCGGGCTACGTCGATCACAAGCCATACCAGGGTGTGGAGCTGACGCCGAGCGGTGAGACGCTCGCTTTGCGCGTGCTTCGGCGGCATCGCCTGCTCGAACTATTCCTGCACCGCACGCTCGGCATCGCATGGGACGAAGTGCATGAAGATGCCGAGCGACTCGAGCATGCCGTGAGCGAGCGGCTGATCGCGAAAATCGATGCGTTCCTGGGCGAACCGGTTTTCGACCCGCACGGTGCGCCCATTCCTCAAAACGACGGCACGGTCCCCGAACTGCAAGGCCGGCTTCTCTCCGACTGCCCGCCCGGCCACTGCGGTCAGGTCCTGCAGGTCTCCGACAAAGACCCCGCCCTGCTGCGGCATTTGGCCGACCTGGGAATCCGCATCGGCCTGCAGGTGCGCGTCCTCGACCAAGCCCCATTCGGCGGCCCCGTCCGCTTGCAAGCCGCCGGCCGCCAAATCGACCTCGGCCGTCAAGCCGCCGAGCGCGTCCTGGTCTCGGTGGGGAGCTGTGAGCCGTGAGCCGGATATCCGGCTGACCGCGGTCTCAGGCGGCGGGCGTGCAGAGCCGGGCTTGGATGGCCCGCAGCTGCTCGAGATGAACCTGATGCTGATGGTGAATGCGGGCGATGGTCTCGGCGGCCTCGGGCTCCAGTGCCGAGGACTCCTGCAACGCCCGGGCGCAGGTTTCGACCAGCTTCTCGACGCTGGCCACCACGCGGGGAAGCAACGCCTGCAGCCCGCAGTAGTGCAGGTTGGCCGTGCTGGCGTCGGGCGGCACACACTCGAGCACGCCGCGGCAGCGATCGGCGGCTTCGGCCAGCCATTCGCCGTGACGAGCCTCCTCGGCAATCATCCGCCGCACCTGCTCCATCTCGCCTGCATGGGCCCACTCCACGAACGGACCCAACTCGGCCAAGCGAGGCAGGAGCGACCGCTTCTCGGCCACATAGAGGTTATTGAGTACTTCCAGCGTGTATTGTTGACGATCGGTCATCATGGCGCCATCTCCCCACCTGACGGCTCCATGGCAAGAGTGCTTGTCCCGGATTCAGCCTCTGACAGGCCGTTCACGCCACTCTTGACCACCTCGGTTCCACTCACCTGACGAGCCGCCGGGGCGAACAGGTTCGAGGCGTACGTGTTGGCTCGCTGCCCCAGCGGGTTGAAGAACACCGTTCCCAGCAGAATGAGCAACAACGCGCAGCCGTTGACCATGGCCAGACCGCTCAACGGCGGTGCGAAAGCTTCCTGCTGCGGATCGTCGGTCAGGTACATCTGGCGAATGACGCCCACGTAGTAGTACAGGCTGATCGCGGTATTGAGCACGGCCACGATCACCAGGGCCCAGAGCCAGGTCTGAGCCGCCGACGCCGCCTTGCCGAGCGCCACCAGGAGCCACCACTTGGCCGCGAACCCGCCGAGCGGCGGCAGGCCAACCAGTGAGAACAGGCAGATGGCCATCGGAACAGCCAGCCACGGCGAGCGCCGGCCTAATCCCGTGAACGACGAGATATGATCGCTGCCCGTCTTCCAGGCGACCATGGCGGTGACGCCGAACGCGCCCAGGTTCATGAGCAGATACACGAACACGTAGGCGATGAGGGCCGCGAGCGGCAGACTGGCCGCCCGGCCGTAACCGGGCACGAACACCGCCGCCGCCATCATCATGTAGCCGGCGTGAGCGATCGATGAATAGGCCAGCATGCGTTTGACGCTGGTTTGCCGAAGCGCTGCCAGATTACCCACCGTACACGTGATGGCGGCCACCGCACCGATGAGATAGGCCATAGCCGTCAGGTCATCCGCGGCGCCGGGCACGCCGACGAACGTGTGCACGATCCGCAGAAGCAATCCCAGCCCCGCGGCCTTGCTGGCCACGCTCAACCAGGTGGTCACTTCAATGGGCGCCCCTTCGAACACGTCCGGACACCAGAAGTGCAGCGGGAAGGCCGAGATCTTGAACGCCACGCCCACGCCCAGACCGAGCAGGCCCAACCAACCCAAGGCGCTGACGCCGGCGGGATCGGCCGCGACGCGAGCGGCGATGGTCGGCAGATCCAGCGTATGGAACACGCCGTAGAGCAGCGAGATGCCGTAGACCATCATGGCCGCCGTGGTTGCCCCGAACAGCACGTATTTGATAGACGCTTCCGCCCCCACCCGCGATCGCTTGTTGCTGGCCACGATGGCGTAGCTGGGCAGCGAGGCGGTCTCGATGGCGATCATGAGTACCAGCAGGTTGAGCGAGCCGACCATGAGGCACATACCCAGCGCACTGGTTAGCAGGAGCACGAAGAATTCCGGCGGGCTCTGCAGGACCGCGCGTCGCTGGCCGGGCAGTTCCAGGCGATACGAGATGCCAATGAGCCACAACCAGGTGATCAACGCGAGGAAGAGCGTGACGAACAGCTTGAAGAAGACGGAGAAGTTGTCCACCACCAGCATGGGTGTGACCGACGGCGGCGCCATACTGCCCAGCCCGTCGAGCACGACGCGACCGGCGGTGTGGCTGGTCAGCAGGAGCGTGCCAAGCGTGCCCAGCAAGGCCACGCCCGCCGTGATCTGCGGATGCCGGCCCGTGACCATGGTCACCAGCAGCACCGCCACGATGGTCCCCACCAGGCCCAGCTCGGGGCCGATCAGCGTCAGCTCCTGTGCCGTGGGAATCCAAATGTCAGCAATCGCAAGAGGCATAGTTGTTTGCTTTCAGCTATCAGCTGTCAGCTCTCAGCGAGAAGCTATGAGCTGTGAGCTTTGAGCTATGAGCCAGACAGCAACTGAAACAATCCCGCTGTCGCGAATGACTCACCGTTGCCAATTTCGCCGCGTCACCGCGTCGTCTTTTCTCCTCGGTCACCAACCCAGCGAGGCCATCGCGGCGGCGCCGTCGTTCAACAAGCTGGTGATCTGCACGAGCGTACCGTTCATGAACCGGAACAACGTCTGCTCGGGCAGGATCCCAAGGGCGATGGCTAGGATGGCGAAGGGCGTCAGGATGAAGATCTCCCGCGCCGTCACCTCCGGGAAGCCGGCGTACTCGGGTCGAGCCTTGCCCAGGTAGACCCGCTGGATCATCCACAGGATGTACGCGGCAGTCAGGATCACGCCCAAAGCGGCAACCACCGCCATGGGCTTGGCCCAGGCGAACGGCGCCGAGAACGTGGCCACCAGCACCCAGAACTCGCCGATGAACCCGCACAGGCCGGGCAGGCCCAGCGAGGCGAAGAAGCCGAGCGTCGCCAGCGAACCGTAGACGGGCATGCTGAGCCACAGGCCGCCGAAACGGTTGATCTCGCGATGGTGGGCCCGATCGTAAATCACGCCGACCAGGAAGAAGCACATGGGGCTGGAAATGCCGTGAGCGATCACCTGGAACATGGCGCCCTGGAATCCGGCGGGTGTCATGATAGCCATGCCCAGCAGGACATAGCCCATGTGGCTGATCGAGCTGTAGGCGACCAGCCGCTTGAAGTCGGTCTGGGCCATGGCGCACAGCGCGCCGTAGATGATGTTGATCACGCCCAGCACGGCCAGGCCGTAGGCGAACAGCTCACCGGCGGCGGGCAGGATCGGGTAGCTGATGCGGAACAGGCCGTAGGCTCCCATCTTCAAGAGCACGCCGGCCAGGATCATGCTGATGGGCGTGGGCGCCTCGACGTGGGCGTCAGGCAACCACGTGTGGAACGGGAACACCGGCACCTTGATGGCAAAGCCGATGAACAGGAACAGGAACATCACCACCGGGAATGACCACCACAGGAACCGGGTGTCGGGCGAGTTGAACACCCGCTGAATCTCGACGTTGGTGGCCATCTCGATCAGGTTGAACGTGGGCGTCCCCGCAGCCGCGCTTTGGAAGTAGAACGCCACCAGCACGACCAGCATGAGCACCGAGCCGGCCAGCGTGTAGATGAAGAACTTGATCGCGGCGTATTCCTTGCGCGGCCCGCCCCACACGCCGATGAGGAAGTACATCGGCAGGAGCATCACTTCCCAGAACACGTAGAACAGGAAGAAGTCCAGGGCCACGAACACGCCGATCATGCCCGTTTCGAGCAGGAGGAACAGGCAGAAGTAGCCGCGGATGCCCTTGTGGTTCTTCCACTCGTCGATGTTCCAACTGGCCAGGCAGGCCAGGAACGTGACGAGCGTGGTCAGGATGACCAGCGGGAAGCTCAGGCCGTCAACGCCCACGTAATACTGGATGGCGGCCCCGCTGCTCAGCGTGATCCAGGTCACCTGCGTGACCTCTTTGAGCCCCTGTCCGTAGCCGACCCCGAAGATGCCGGCGGCGTCGCTGCCGCCCCACCACGCAAAGTGCTGGAACAGAAACAGCGATAGCACCAGCACCACGGCCGACGTGGCGACCGCGATGACTTTGGCGAGCTTCGTGCTGGGCGCGACCAGGCACAAGATCGCCCCCACGACGGGCAGGAAAATCAGGTAGTTCAGCAATCCCGGAATCACGTTCGTTCCTCGACAGTAGCTATGAGCTGTCAGCTATGAGCTACGAATTCCAATCGTCGTTCTCATGCGCCGGGCAAGCACCCGACCTCTTCGCCTCGATCCCTCCCTGTCGCTCAGGGATCTTGAAAACCGCTACATCCGCACGACCAACAGCACAATCGCCGTCACGCCGCAGGCGGCGAACAGGATGTAGTTGCGAATCCGCCCCACCTGGGGCGCGCGGACCAGGCCGCCGAGTTGCCAGGTTCCCTCGCCGACCGCGTTGACGGCACCATCGACCACGCGGGCGTCAAACGCCTCGCCGCTGAACCGCGACAGCCTTTCGGTGATGCGGGCCGACAGGTTGACCAGGAAGTCGATCACGTACTGGTCGAACAGATACGCCACTTTCTTCAGGCCGTGCACGCCGCCGATCAGCGCCAGGCCGTACAGTTCGTCGAAGTAGAACTTGTGTTCGAGCACGGTGTGGGCGGGTCGCAGCGCCTTGGCCAGCGACTCGGCCAGGCCCAGGCCCTTGCGATAGATCGCGATGGCGATGGCAAAGCCGATCACAAACGCCGGTCCCACCAGATAGGCCAGGGCGTGATGCGCCGCATGCAGCGCGTTGCCGTCGATGGACTTGACCAGGAAGCCGGCCGGAGCCGCCTGGGCCACCATCGGCCGGAACAGCAGGTAGCTCGAGAACACCGTGCCCACCGCCAGCACGACGAGAGGGATGTACATCAACGGCGATTCGTGGGCGTGGTCATACACATGGTGATCGCGCGGCTTGCCCATGAACGTCATCCACCACGCCCGCATCATGTAGAACGGCGTGATGTACGCGACGGCCAACGGGAGGATAAACAGGAACTTGGGCAAATCGGCGCCGACGACGACCGGGACGTGATGTTCGCCGCCGGCGGTTTCGTGGCTCGCCGCGGCCGCATGCCCATGATCCGCGGCATGATCACTGCCGTTCGCAGGCGACGCGGTGGCGTCAGCGCCATGAGCCTCGTCATGGTGCTCACCCCCGAACGTCCGGTGATAGGCCACGGCAAGAATCTCGTCCTTGCTGAAGTAGCCACCCAGCCCGACGTGCATCAGCGGGATGCCCGCGCCGGCGATGGCCAGCACGCCGACCAGGAACGTCACGCAGGTGACCGGCATCTTGCGCCAGAGACCGCCCATCTTGCGCATGTCCTGCTCGTGGTGGCAGCCTTCGATGACCTGACCCGAGCCGAGGAACATGAGCGCCTTGAAGAACGCGTGCGTGAGCAGGTGGAACAGGGCGCCGATCCACGCCCCCACGCCCATGCCCAGGATCATGTAGCCGAGCTGCGAGATGGTCGAATAGGCCAGCACCTTCTTGATGTCGGTCTGCACGATGGCGATGAGCGCCCCGAGCGTCAGCGTGATGCAACCGATGACGGCCACCACCATCTGAGCCCCCGGCGTGAGCAGGACGAAGATGCGAGCCACCAGATAGACGCCGGCCGCCACCATGGTCGCGGCGTGAATCAACGCGCTGACCGGCGTGGGGCCTTCCATGGCGTCGGGCAACCACACGTGCAAGGGGAACTGGGCGCTCTTGCCGATCGCTCCGCAGAACAGCAGCACGCCCATCCAGGTGGCGGCGGTCACGCCCAGAAACGTGCTAGTGAAAAGTGCGCTTTGCTGAGCGTGTTGCTCGGCGAACTCACGGGCCGCCCCGCTCAGCGTGAAGTCGCCCAGGTACAGCAGGACCATTCCCAGGCCGATGATGAAGCCGAAGTCGCCCACGCGGTTGGTGATGAACGCCTTCATGGCCGCGTTGGACGCGCTCTTCTTGTGGAAGTAGAAGCCGATGAGCAGGTACGAGCACAGACCCACCAGTTCCCAGAAGATGAACAGGAACAGCAGGCTGTTGGCAATCACCAGCCCCAGCATCGAGAAGCAGAACAGCGACAGGTAGGTGAAGAAGCGATGATACTTGCTGACGCCGTCGACCTCGTCGCTGTGGCCGGCCATGTAGCCCATGCTGAACACGTGGATCCACGTGGCGATGAAGCTGACCATGAAGAACATGATCACGGTCAGGCTGTCGAGGTTGACGCCGACCAGGAGCGGCACGGTTCCCAGGTGCGCCCACAGGAAAGGCGGGCTCTGAGCCGCCTGACGGGCGGCCGCGTCCATGCCCCACCACTGCACGAGCACGATCGTGGCCAGCACGCAACTGGCGGCGATGGCGGCCGTCGCCACCCACGCAGCCAGCGGCTTGCCCAGCTTCGCCCCGAACAACGCCAGGAAGGCGAAGCTCGCCAGCGGGATCGCCACCCCAGCCACCAGCATGATTTCGAGATTCGACATTCACCCGCACCCAATGAGCCGCAGGCCTTCGCCTGCGCGGATGTTCCGTTCCCTACAAGCGGAGTCTCGAACCGAGTCCGACCCCTTCGTTCCACCGAGGGCTGACGCCCGCGGCTCGCCAAGACCTATCCCCGCAACGTGTCCCCGCGGTCCACGTCGATGGTCGCGAGGTTGTGGTAATAGTTCACGAAGATCGCGATGGCGACCGCCGCCTCCGCCGCCGCCAGCACGATCACGAACAACGCCGTCACCTGCCCGTCGATGCCGCCCGCGGCATACCGCGAGAACGCGACCAGGTTGATGCTCGCCGAGTTGAGCACCAGTTCCACGCCGATCAGGATGCCCACCGCATTACGCTTGATGGTCATCGTGAAGATGCCGCAGCAGAACACGAACGCCGCCAGCACCAGGTAATGTGTCAGTCCGATGGTCAACATGTCATCCCCGATTCCCGGGTCATCTTTTCTATTTCGCCGCGTCGCCGCGTCGCCGCTTCACCGCGTCGGTTCTTTTCACTTCTCCACGCGCGCCAAGTACGCCGCCCCGATCATCACCGCCAGCAACAGCACGCTGACCAGCTCGAACGGCACCAGGTACGTCGTCAGCAGGGCACGGCCGAACTCGGCCACAGCGAACCGACCCGGCTCGGCCGCGGCACCACTCCAGTCGTGACGGAGGATGGCCGTCACCAGCCCGCCGAACAGCGTGAGACACACCACCGCCCCGGCCGCCAATTCCACGCGCTTGGGGGCGAACTTCGCCCATGGCGACTGGCTGGTCAGCATCACGCCGAAGATGATCACGATGAGCGTTCCGCCCGCGTACACGATGAGCTGAATCGCTCCCAGGAACGTCGCCGACATCAGGAAGTACAGAATGGCCACGGACCCCAGCGTCCCAAACAGGTACGTCGCCATCCGCACGATGTTGAACGACAACACGCAACCCAGGGCACAGCCCGCGATCACTGCGGCAACCACATAGAACAGGACGGCTTCTGCCATCACGCACCCTTTGTCTTATTCTCCCCCGTCGCACACGACGGGGCTAAACAACCGCGTCCCCGCGTCGTTTTTTCTTCCTCGCCGCGTCTCCGCGTCGTCTTTCCTCCCCCGTCACGATCCGGGCAGGTGATCCGTCACCAGAGTACCCACCAACCGGCGACGATTCGCGTAGCCATACGCGCTGATGGCGACGAACCCCGCCACCAGCACCGCGCCGATTGCCGTCAGCACGAGGTTCACCACCACCGCAGGCACGCTGCCGGCCACCACGAACAGTTGCCACAGCGTGTTGCCCAGCAGAATGGCCAGCGTCACAGGCAGCAGGACCTGCACGCAGGCGTACATCACCTGGTCGATGCGCACGCGAGGCAGCGTCCAGCGGAGCCAGATCTGCACGAACAGCAGGAAGTACGCCTTGAACACAAACCACACGGGCCCGGAGAACAACAGACCATAGACCGCCCGGCCCCACAATCCGTTTTCGAGCAGCGACGCTCCCCAGTGTGCCGGCAGCGGCGAATGCCACGCCCCGAAGAACAGGACCGTCGCCACGCCGCTCACCACGAACATGGCCGCGTATTCGCCGAAGAAGAACACCGCCCAGCGGAAACCGCTGTATTCGGTGTGGAAGCCCGCCACCAATTCGCTCTCCGCTTCGGGCAGGTCGAACGGCGCTCGCTTCACGCTGGCCAGCGACGAGATGAAGTAGACCAGCGCGGCGATGAACGTGAACGGGTTGGCGAACACCAGCCAGGTGTGGAAACCGCCCGACTGCGCCTCGCCGATGGCGGTCAGCTTCAGCGTGCCCACGGTCATGACCGGCACGAGCAGCGACATGCCCATGGGGATCTCGTACGAAACCATCTGGCAGGCCACGCGCATCGCACCGTAGACGCTCCATTTGTTGTTGGAGGCCCAGCCACCCAGGATGATGCCCACCACGTCGATGCCGACCATGGACAGAATGAAGATCAACGCCACGTCCAGATCGCGAAACGCCCAGCTCGCTCCGAACGGCAGTGCGATGAATGCCGCCAGCACGGGAATGAACACCAGGTACGGAGCCAGCTTGAACAGCGGCTTGTCCGCCCCAGCAAGCACGATGTCCTCTTTCTGGACGAGCTTGAGGCCGTCGGCGATGGACTGAGCCCAGCCGTGCCAGCCACCCACCCGCATGGGGCCGAGACGACTCTGAATGCGTCCCGCCACCTTGCGCTCCCACCAGATGGCAAAGCTCGCCGTGAGAGACACGAACCCGAGAGCGCCAAACGCCAGCAGGAAATCACGGACGATCCGGAACTGCAGCACCCACAACACACCCGCCGGGATCCCCAGCCAACCCGTCGCTGCGTCGCCGTCGCTCTGGCCGCCCCGCATGTATCGCACGATCTCGCCGACGGTCAGTTCTCCGCCGCCCAGCGTGCGGACCTCGCGATCAGCCACGCTCTGAGCCGCGACAATCTGGTCGGTGTATTCGAACGCCAAGGCGAACGCCCAGGTGAACAGGACCAGGCCGACGAGCGCCCCCACGAAGATCGGGAAGGCCATCTTGAGCAGGATGCGGCCAACGATCGCGTGGCCGGCAATGATCCCCGCGATGAGCGCGGAAGCGACGGCCGACGACGCCGGCCCCACTACCGCAATCAGAATCGCCAGCGGGTTTCGTCCCAGGCCCACCAGGTTGATGGCGATCAGCCCCACGACGGTCAATCCCGCCAGCGCACCGGCGATCATCAGAAAACGCCGGATCGCCACCTGCTTGAGTGCCGGATCCCATCGCGGCTCAATCGCATCTCGAGCGGTAAACTCGCCCATTCGAACTCGTCACCTCGTCAATGTCGCCGCGGACTCGTGTCTGCGGCTATTTCCCGTCGCACGCGACGGGGCTAAACGGTCTGGTTGTCGTCGCGTCTCCGCGTCTTCCGTCCTTCTCGCCGCGTCTCCGCGCCCCCGCGTCGTCTTTTCTCTTCCCCTACCGGTCCACCTCGCCGAGCACGATATCGATGCTGCCCACGATCGCGGGCACATCGGCAATGAGCACGTTTCGACACACGTGCGAGGTGATGGACAGGTTGCAGAAGCACGGGCCGCGAGCCTTCACCCGGTACGGGATGGCCGAGCCGTCGCCGACGATCAGGAAACCCAATTGCCCGCGCGGGTTCTCGCCTTCCACGTACACCTCATCGGCCGGCAGCTTGAGCACTTTGGGCACCTTCGCTTTGTGCTCGCCGTCGGTGGGCATCTGCTTGAGACACTGCCGCAGAATCCGCACCGACTGCTTCATCTCCTCCATACGGACGAAGTACCGGTTCCAGCAGTCGCCGACCACGGCTCCGTGCGGGATGCCGTCGGCCCCGCCGTTCATGCCGACCGGGATATCGAACTCGAACCGGTCGTAGATGTCATATGGCATGCTCTTGCGGAGGTCCCACTTCACGCCGCTGCCCCGCAGGCACGGGCCGGTCAGCCCCCAGGCGATGGCGTCCTCCGGACTAATCACGCCCACGCCGGCCGTCCGCTTGACGAAGATCTGGTTGTAGCTGATGAGGTTGTTGTACTCGTCGATCTTCGGCTCGAAGTAGTCGAGGAACTCTTCGAGCTTCTCAAGGAAGCGATCGGGCAGATCCTGCGTGACGCCGCCGATGGTGATATAGCTGTAAGTCAGCCGGGCTCCGCAAACCGCCTCGAACAGATCGAGGATGTACTCGCGCTCGCGGAACGCGTAGAGCACGGCCGTGAACGAGCCCATGTCCAGGCCGAACGTGCCGAACGCCACCAGGTGCGAGGCAATGCGGTTTAGCTCGGCCATGATGATCCGGATGTAGCTTGCTCGCTCAGGAACTTGAATGCCGGCGAGCTTCTCCACCGCCAGGCTGAACACGTGGTTGTTGTTCATGGCGGACAGATAGTCCATCCGGTCGGTCTTGGGGATGAACTGGAAGGGCTGCAGGTTCTCGCCGATCTTCTCCGCACAGCGATGCAGGTAGCCGATGTGCGGGATGGCCTCGAGCACCAGCTCGCCGTCCGTCCGCAGCACCACGCGAAGCACGCCGTGCGTGCTCGGATGCTGCGGCCCCATGTTGATGAGCATTTCCTCCGTGCGCAGGTCGGCCGGCGCGTCGTCGCGCTTCCAATCGATCAGCACGTCGGGTTGCGATGTGATTACGGTGTCGGTCATAACAAAGCTGTGAGCTATGAGCTGTAAGCTATAAGCCGGAACAACCGCCCTGCTCGTCCGGCCATGGCTGGTCTCAATCGCTCAACAGTTGCTCCTTGCTCTATCGTTCCTGGGTCTTCTCGGCCTACCGCTCTGGCTCATAGCTCAGAGCTCACAGCTCAGAGCTTCCTTTCAATGCACCGGACTCTTGACGCCGAACTCCGTCGAGGCCGGGATGCCGTGATACTCCAGCGGGTACTCGTAGTCCTTCCGCAACGGGTGCCCCACCCAGTCGTCGGGGCAGAGAATCCGCCGATGATCCGGATGGTTGTCGAACGTCACGCCGAGCAGGTCGTACACTTCGCGCTCGTGCCAGTCGGCCGCGGGCCACACATCCGAGACCGTCGGGATGTGGCCGCCGTCGCGCGGCACGCGCACCTTGATCGCGATGGTGTTGCCGCCCACCCAGGGCTCGGCCTGCTCGCTACACGGCCGCATGCTCATCACGTCGTAAATGACCTCGATCTCGTTGTCGGCCAGTCGATCCACGCCGCTGATGCAACGCAGCATGTTGCAATACAGCCGCGGATCGTCTCGCAGGAACATCGCGATCTCGTGCCACTTCTCGGCAGCCACGAGCACCCACGGATGGTTCGAATCCATCCGGACCTCGCGCACGGCCTCGCCGAACGTCGACTTCAACAGTTCCGCAATCTCTTCAGGTGCGAGCATATCTGGTGCTCAGGTGCGAGTTCATCACTCGCACGGTTCCTCGGGGTCAGCAACTCGCGACCGCGTCTCCGCTCCCTTTCGCCGCGTCGCCGCGTCGTGTTTTCTCAGCCTGCGCCGACCACTTCCGTTCGGCGCTCACGGGCGATGGTTCCGCCCTTGATCTTGTCCTGCAGCCGCATGAGCCCTTCCAGCAGCGCTTCGGGCCGCGGCGGGCAGCCGGGGATGTACACATCCACCGGCACGATCAGGTCCACGCCCTTGACCACGTTGTAACCGTGCTTGAAGTACGGCCCGCCGCCGATGGTGCAGGCGCCCATGGCGATCACGTACTTGGGGTCGGCCATCTGGTTGTACAACCGCTTGACGCGTGCGGCCATCTTGTACGTGACCGTACCCGCGACGATCATCAGGTCACTCTGCCGCGGCGTGGGCCGGAACGCCCCCATCCCGAAGCGGTCGAGATCGAACCGCGACATGCCCGTGGCCATCATCTCGATGGCGCAGCAGGCCAGGCCGAACGTCATCGGCCACAAGCTGTTCTGCTTGGCCCAGTTCAGCGCCCAGTCGAGCGACGTGACGATCAGGCCCTCTTCAAACTTGTTTTGAATCCAACTCATGGGAAAACTGAGAGCTATAAGCTATGAGCTATAAGCTGTGAGCCATGCGGTGTTGTCTCTCGCACATTCACACTTTCGCACGTTCACACATTCTCACACGCCGACCGGCTCACGCCGGCGCTTCGGCTCGGGCGGCGGAATGGGAGCGCCGATCACCGGCTTGGCCGACTCGTCCGACCGCTCGCCCGTGCTGGCCCGCACCCAGTCCAGATATCCGAACCGCCACAGGTACAAAAAGCCCACCACGATCACGCCGAAGAAGAACAGCATGTCCCACGTCGCGGCGGCCTTGATCGCGGGCGAGCCCGCCCCGAACACCACCGCCCACGGGTAGAACAGCGCGATCTCCACGTCGAAGATCAGGAACACCAGAGCGACCACGTAGAACCGCAAGTCGAACTGCACCCAGTTGGCCCCGATGGTCGGCTCGCCGCACTCATAGGCCTCCAGCTTCTCCGGGTGCGGCAGGTTCGGCCGCAGGAACCAGCCGACGACCAGCGCTCCCAGCACCATGGCCAGGCCAGCGATGAGGAACACCACCAGCCCCTGCACGAGGTTGACGCCGCCTTCGGCCAGGATCATGGGTGATAACGTCTCGGGCATGTATCCTTCTCACCGGGCGGGTACCAGGCCCGCCGAACTCGACTTTCGCCGCTCGCCGCGACTGGTTGCCTATTCCGACGCCGCCTTCTCCGCCGCCGGCTTGGTCGCGGTCGCCACCTTGTCCGGCACGACCTCGGCCGCCGGTTTGTCGGCCGCCTTGTCCGCGGGCTTCTCGGCCGGCTTGGGCGCGGGCTTCCGCTCGGTCAGAGCCAGGAGCATCTCCTCCCGCATGGGCCGGGCCCGCTCGAGCCACTGTTCCTTCATCTGCTGCGCCCACTCGGGCAGGTGCCGCTTCTGCATCCAGATGGGCATGGGCGTCTGCAACCCTTGCTTGGCCAGCTCCGTGAACTCCACCACCATGCTCGCCCGGTCGTAACCCGACAGGTCGTAGTTGTTGCCCATGTGGATGCATCCGGTCGGGCACGGCTCGGTGCACAAAGCGCAGAACATGCACTTGGAGTAGTCGATGGCGTACCGCGTGATCGCTCCGCCCATGGCCAGACCGGTTTGCTTATCCACTTTGCGGGCACCGGTCTTTTCGATGTAGATGCAGTCCACCGGGCACGCCTTGGCGCACAGATCGCAGGCGATGCACTTTTCGATCTCGTAATAGTGGAAGCCCCGCCACCGCGGCTGGATGGTCGGAGCCACGTCGGGATACTGCACCGTGATCGTCCGCGCGAAACAATATCGCAGCGTGATCCGCATGCCGATCAGGATCGTCTTGATAGTCAGGTAGATGTTTCGGAAGTAATCACGCATGTCGGTTCTGCGTCGGGCGTCGGGCGCCTGTCGATTGAGCCAGCCTCGTCCCATCCAGGGCCGCCCAACAGATGGGCAGATGATACGCCTTTTCGCCCGATCGGCCAAGGCGCCGGAACCTGCTGACGAGGGGAACGCGCGGAATAATTCATCTTCTGTAGAGACAGCAGGTTGAGTTGTCAAGCCCGGTCGCGAACCGTGACGGGATGGCCGGTTCGCCACAACTTTTTTGACCGGCGTCGCGATTGCGAGACACACACACGCGAACCAGGCTTGCGAGCTACACGACCTGGCCCGCCCCAGTCGAGTTCAACCACTCCACACAAACCGTCTCCGGAACCGGGAGCCCCGGCTCGAGAGCGAGAGCGGCATACCTGAACTCGTACGACTCGCCGGGCATTAGGATCATATTGTTCCCGCGAGTCAGAATGGCGCAGTCGGGCACGGAACTGACCAGCCGAACGCCGATTGCCGCCAATTTTCCTCGGTTTTCCACGCGAATTCGGTCGCGCGACTCGCGCTGAACGAACAGTTCGACCGGCTCGAGCTGGGCCAAAGGCGCCAGCAAGTGAACGGGATTCTGCGTGAACAGGTACTGGTTGCGTACAACAGAGCCGGCGTGGTCCCAGTTCAACTCCACCACGAAAAGTTCATGCAACGCCGTCGGAACCGGCCAGTCCAGATCCAGCACAGCTTGTCCGCCCGGCATACCGACCTTGACTTCCCGCGCCGCCGTCTCGATGACCTGCCCGTCCAGCAACCGCAGGACGGCCCGAACCGTCCCTGACGAGCCGCAGGCCGTTGCCTGCACGGACTGTGGTCCCACCGTCGCATCCGCGTGCACGAACACCCGCCCGGCGAACCGCTCGCCCGCCCGCCACGCCAGCGACTCGTATCGCAGCGACACGTGCCGCGGCGCGTACGCCCGTTGTAGGAAGTCGTAGGCCGGCTTGGTCGAGCCATCGATCTGGACCACCGAGTTGTTGGACGTGTTGTGCACGTTGTCGTGGCCCATCCAGATGATGTAGCCGCTGCAGTTCGGGAACCGGCGGCGACACGCTTCCGCGGCATAGCGGTAGGACTCGGCTTGCATGTACCGGTGGATCTTCACCACGAGCGGCAACCAGGCAGGATCATCGGGTATCTCCCCGATGGCCGCCGTCACATCACCCCACGGAATCCAGGCGGCGGCCGGCACGACCCAATGCCGATTCGACTCCGACGGCGGCCAGAGCGACGCATCGCCTTTGTGCCGCTCGAGCGCCGCCATCGACGAGCAGCCGGGCACGCCGTTTTCGCTGCGGAAGAGCGAATCGTCGCGGTTCCAATATGCGTGCACGTTGTCGAAGGACACGTCGCCCCAACCCCACGGGCCGTGCGTTTGGTGGTGGATGCCCTTCCCCATGTTCTCCGCGTGGGCGTAGAACATCGGCCCCGACGGCGACGTGGCCTGGAAGCGCTTGCCCGGATCGATGCGGGCCAGCAATTCCTGCCAACGCAGCATGAGCGGATGCAGTTCGTCGACCGGCTTTCCCACGCCCGTCTTGCTGCCGTCCAGGCCGCCCTGCAATTCGTTGCCGCCGCACCACAGCACGTGCGAGGCATGATGCCCCCGCCGCTCGATGTACTCCGTCGCGATGGTCTGCAAATGCTCGATGACGTCCGGATCCTCCGGCGGCCAGTTCTCCACACCCGACGAACTCAGCGGGAACTCCTGCCAAACCATCAGGCCCAGTTCGTCGCAGAGTTCGTAGAACGTCTCCGTCTCCAGGATGGCGCCACCCCAGACCCGAATGAGGTTCACGTTCATGTTGGCGTAGAGCCGCAGCACCGCCTCGTAGCGCTCCCGCGAGACCGTGCCGTAGAACGGCGAGAGCGGCACCCAGTTAATCCCCCGTATGAACAGCGGCACGCCATTCACTTCGCAGAGGTACGGCTTGGCTCCGGCCGGCGCTCCCGGGTTATCCAGCCACCGCACACGCCGGAAGCCCACCGGCCGTTCGATCACGTCACTGATCTGGCCCGCGGCGTCGAGCAGTTCGACGCGTACGCGATACAGATTCGCAGCCCGTCTGCGATCCGTGCCGGCTGATCCCCCGTCATCGCCTGCCGCGTCGCGGCGAAGCGTCTGAGGCCACCACAACCCCGGCGATTCCACCAGGATCTTTAGATCCAGCGGCCCCGCCTCACACGGCCGCTCGCCCGACGCGACGCTCACGCCGTCGCGGTCGGTCACTACATAGCGAACGCTGGCCGGTTCGCCCCTCACGTTGGCGACCACGCGTACGTGTCCGCGTTGGAGGTCATCGTCGACCCGGGCCTGTACGCGAGCGTGCTCGAACTCGGCCGGTCCCCGCTGCACCAGCCGCACGTCCTGCCAGATGCCCACGTTCACCACGCGCGGGCACCAGTCCCAGCAGTAGCCGAACCGCGGCTTGAAGATCCGCGTCCGGCTCGTGAAGCCGAACACACCCTCGATCTGCGGCGAGAGGTGAAACAGAATCTCGAGCTTGAACGTCTGCCCCGGCTCCACGAAGCCGGTCAGATCGAACCGATGTCGCAGATGCGTGCCCTCGAACGTACCGACCTCCCGGCCGTCCACGAAGACCAGTCCGGAGTAGTCCAGCCCGTCGCACTCGAGCACAATCGCCCCACGGGAGCGCCCGCGCGACCTCTCCAGCGAGCGGCGGGGTTTACCCCCGCCGTCTCTTTCAAATTCAGTGCGTTCCCCCCCGCTTTCCTCCGCTGCCCACTCCGCCGGCACGGTCACCGTCTTCGCGTACATCCATTCGCGATTGTTGACCCACTCGGTTTTCTCGGCATTGAGCCCGTCCTGCCAGTTCGGAATGATCCCTGCCCGCAGGAGATCCGCATGCACCGCGCCTGGCACCACCGCCGGCACGGCCGGCACGGGCACCCGCTTGCTTTGCCCCAGGTCGCCCGCCCGCTCGAACCGCCATTGGTTCTGCCAATAGCCCGTGACCGTCCAATCCGTACCGTTGAGTGAAAGCGTCTTCATGGATCCTCCTGCCGAGAGGCGATCATCTAGTGGGGCAAACCGCCCGCGTCAAGCACCGGGCCAACGGGCCAACAAGCAGTCGGGGCTCCAATCGGTCCTCCGATCAGCTCACTCACCGGTAGAATCGGTGGTCGGTTACCGACGCTCTTTTTGGGGGGCGGGCATCTTGCCCGCCTCCAGGCAGGCGGGACGCTCGCCCCCGAGCGTCAATCCGAGGAAGAGGTGGTCGCGGAGGACGAGGCAGCCATGGACGATCCCTCCGTGACGACTATGCAAGTGCCCCACGATCTGGTTCCCGTCGTGCGCGAGTTGATCGCCAAGTGATCAGTCTGACTACCAAGACACAAGTACGTCACGCCGGTTGCATCATTTCGACAGAAGCAATGTGCAGGAGGGGAACCGTCGCGTAATAGTCCTCGTTCTCGATGGCAATGAACAGAACGCGCGGAAGCAGTGCGGCCATCTCGGGATTGTGGACCTCATAGACCGTCCCGCTGGTCAGGATCACGCGAAACGGTTGGAAGGGCGATCGCTGCAGAAGTTGGCGGATTTCCCGGGCGTTTTATACCATTGATTCTACGACTTGCGTCCCCCCGGATCAAACGGAAAACCAGACGAGCGGAGGAGGCCAAGCGAGAGCACGGCCTGGCGTGAGCAACACCTTCTCTCGCCGTTCTTTCGATCAAGAGGCTGGTGCGGAACCGGCGGGTGCGACAGGTACGATCGGCGCCGTTACCGCCGGTCGAAGCCGGACCGTGATGCGATTGGCGCTTTGCTCGATAACGTCGAGCTTGATGGGCACGCCGTCGGCCGTGACGTTCAACTCTTCCAGCCGGTCGGCGAGTTGTTCGAGGCCGTATTTCCAGTCCACCTCGACGTTCGCCACCTCGTTCGCCAGTTCGCGGAGTTTGAACCCGTCTTCGCCGCCGGTCACGCCCTTATGCCGGATCATCTCGGCGGCAATGGCTTTGAACTGCTTGCGCGTGCAGGGCTCGAACGTCACCTGGATGATCCTGCCCGCGGTGGCCCGGTCGCGCCAGGCCTCGCCGATATCCAGCAGCAATTGCGGGGCGATCTCCTGCGTCAGCCGGGCCAGCGCTGCCTGACCCGTGCCGATGGTGGACGCGTACGGCTTGGACGGCTCATACGTACGTGACAGAATAACGGCACCAGAATCCGTCTGTATTACGCGAACCGCCAGCGTGGCCACCCAGCGTTCCACCTTGTGACCGCCGACATTCACCGGCTCGCCGCGCTTGGCCTCGGCCTTGCCCATGACCACCACGTCCGCCTTGAACGCCGCTCCGACCGCCGCCGCCTTCTTCGCGTCGCCGCTCTTGGCCGCCAGTTCCAGGTCCCGCATGCGAACGGCATCCGTCGTCTGCTTGTCCATGAGCTGGACTTTCTGCGAGAGGAGGAAGTCCTCGATCGCCGACTGCACGCTGCCGTTGGCCTCGGCCGGCTTGTCGTCGTCCACGTTGTCATCCTGCACGATCATCACTACGCAACGTGGATTCCCCTCCCGCTGCTTGATGTGGGCGAACTCAGCCCATTTGTGCTCGAAGCGCACGGGAAAGACCTCGGCCGTCAACTGCACCTCGGTGATGTCGCCGTCGATGACCACCGGCCCGCGGACCACCTTTACCACGCGAGCGAGGCCCACCGGCTGTTCCAGCACCTTGTCACGAACGACCTCGAAGTCGGCCGTTTCGGTCTGGGCATTGATGAACGCCCCGCAGACCTGTCGCACCGCCTCCCGCAGCGCGTCGAGCTTGGCCTCCTCCTCGGCCGCCGGCGTGCTGCCGACGGCCCGGCCGGTCACAGTCACGATTCGGCTGGGCTCGCCGCCCGTCGCCTGTCCCAAAACTGTTGCGCACCAGCACCCGATCAGGACCCAAGTTGCTGTCATGCGTGTTGCCATGTGTGTCGTCCTCGTCGAGCCGAGCCCTCGCCCGCCCACGCCTATCAAGACCCGCCGCAGCAGGTGGAAGTGAGTTCCCGAAGCGTAGGGCCGGCCCCACGGTATGGGCAGCCGGTACGGCCCGTGGGCCACTGCGGCGTTCGTCCGCCTGCGTCGACGGCCGTCCGAACCCGCCGCCTCGGACCCATCCGGCGACGCAAATTGCTCGGACAAAAAAGCTTACGATCCCTGTCGGCGCCCCGGCAGCCAAACCGGCTCCCTCCCTCGAACTCCCCTCGCCGCGGGTGACGTATCACCCATGATGTCTCGCGACGGGCGCCGTTTACAGCGCGAAGGCGGCCCGTTAGAATACAGGGTCTGTACAAAGATCGGCGGGGCTGAACCCGCCGGTCGCGATCGAATCGCCAAGAGTCTGGATATAGAAAGGACCGTCCGCGGCATGATCAAGGTGAAGTCCCGAGGCAATGAGTCGCTCGAGCAGATGCTCCGTCGCTTCAAGAAGATGTGCGAAAAAGAAGGCCTGACCAAGGAAATCAAGCGCACCAGCTACTACGAGAAGCCGAGCGAGCGACGGCGCCGTCGGGCCCGCAAGTCGGCCAAGCGGGACGTCCGCGCCGGCCGCTGAGACGACCCGGATCTGCTGACGGGCAGAACGACGCAAGGATTGCGGTACGGGCGGGGGCACCACAGGCTGCTCCCGCCTGTTTTCTAGCGGGACTGCCCCGCTCGTCGCTCGTCCGTCACCGGCATTCTCCCCGGAATCCGCTGTAACGGGGCTCTGGGTGCGTGGAAAGCCATCGAGGTGCTTGCCAGACTGCCCCGCCCATAGTAACTTGCACGACCCTCGCATACTGCGGAGACCGTTCGAGCGCGGTCAGTTCGTCCGGACTCCGCCGATGCCCGGCAAAGAACCATACGGCAACCTCTGTTTTGCAACACAACGCCTGGGGAAAGCACGGCGCCGGATTTCGTCACCAGCCGCCGATGCCCCCCTAAGGAAGGAGATAGCAGCTGATGTGTAGATCGAAGAGGTTCTGGAGCGTATCGAATCTTCTGCTGATGACGGTCATGGTGGTCGTTATCGGCGGATGGGCGGCCGATCTGTGCCACGCGCAAGCGACCGCCACGGCACCGGCGGAGACTGCGAGCATCGCCGCCGCCGAGGAGAACGTGACTCGGCCGACGGGCGGCATCGGCGGCATCCCCGTCTTGTGGTGGCTCCTGGCCCCGGTGGGCTCCATTGTGGCGCTTGTGTTCGCCTGGAAGTTCTATAAGGAAGTCGAGAACGCCGACCAGGGCGACCCCGAGATGATCGAGATCGCCGGGCACGTCCGCACGGGTGCCATGGCCTACCTCAAGCGCCAGTACAAGGTCGTCGGCATTGTGTTCGTCGTCCTGGCCGCCATTCTGGCCTGGATGGCCTACGGCCTGAAGGTCCAGAACGAAGTCGTCTGGTTCGCCTTCCTCACCGGCGGCTTCTTCAGCGGCTTGTGCGGATATCTCGGCATGAAGACTGCGACGCTGGCCAGCAACCGCACCGCCGCCGCGGCCCGCAAGAGCCTCAACGACGGCCTGACCGTGGCCTTCCGCGCCGGCGCGGTCATGGGTCTGGTGGTCGTCGGCTTCGCGCTGCTCGACATCTGTGCGTGGTTCCTGATTCTCTACTTCGGCACGGGCTATAGCCTGTCCACCATCACCGTGGTCATGCTGACGTTCGGCATGGGTGCTTCGACGCAGGCGTTGTTCGCCCGTGTCGGCGGCGGCATCTACACCAAGGCCGCTGACGTCGGCGCCGACCTGGTCGGCAAGGTCGAGGCCGGTATCCCTGAGGACGACGCCCGTAACCCCGCGACGATCGCCGACAACGTCGGTGACAACGTCGGTGACGTCGCCGGCATGGGCGCCGACCTTTACGAGTCGTACGCCGGCTCGATTCTTTCCACCGCCGCGCTCGGCGTCGCCGCGGCGGTCGCACTGTTCGGCTCGGAGTTCAGTGGCGATGGCGCCGCTGCCGCCATCCGCTTCATTGCCGCCCCCATGGTGCTGGCCGGCATCGGCGTGATGCTCTCCATCGTCGGCATCCGCATGGTCAAGACCGAGGAAAAGGCCACCATGGGCGTTCTCATGGCCGCCCTCAACCGCGGCATCAACGGCAGCAGCGCGCTGATCGCCGTCGCCGCCTTCTTCGTCTGTTGGCTCCTGCTGGGGCGGATCCCGGCCACCGCGGAAGGGTATGAAGTCAAGTGGTACGGCATCTGGGCGTCCATCATGTGCGGCCTTGCTGCCGGTATCGTGATCGGCAAAGCCACCGAATACTTCACCAGCTATGACTACAAGCCCACTCGTGAACTGACCAACCAGGCCATCACCGGCCCGGCCACCATCATCATCGGCGGCATCGCCGAAGGCATGAAGAGCACCTGGGCCTCGCTGGCCACCATCATCGTCGCCATCATGGGCGCCTTCATCTTCGCCGGCGGCGGCTACGACTTCATGCTCGGCCTGTACGGCGTGGGCTTCGCCGCGGTGGGCATGCTCGCCACTCTCGGCATCACGTTGGCCACCGACGCCTATGGTCCCATCGCCGACAACGCCGGCGGCAACGCCGAAATGACCGGCCAGAAGCCCGAGGTCCGGCAGCGCACCGACGCCCTCGACGCCCTGGGCAACACGACCGCCGCCACCGGCAAGGGCTTCGCCATCGGTTCGGCGGCCCTGACCGCTCTGGCCCTGCTGGCCGCCTACATCGAAGAAGTTCGCTTCGGCCAGATCTACGAAGCCCGCGACACCGTCGCCACCGTGTACAACGCGCCCGCTCCGGACGAAGTCCTCTACCTGGGCTACGGCAAGTTCGGCACCCGGATTGGTTCGGGCTCGACGCCCAAGGATTTCGAGTCCTATATGGCTCTGGACTATGCCAACTGGCCGACCAGCGTGCGTGAGGCCCTGGAGCCCGGCAAGACCAAGGTCGCGTTGGGACCGGTCGCCGGTCGCGAGGAGGGTTACGTTCGCAAGGCCACCGTGACCACTACACATGACGGCAAGTCCGAGGAACACAGCATCGATCTGGTCTCCTCGCACCGAGCCTCGCTCGAGCAGTTCATGACGTTCTACAACGTCACGCTGATGAACCCCAGCGTGCTGTGCGGCTTGTTCGCCGGCGTGCTGCTGGTGTTCCTGTTCTGCTCGCTGACCATGAAGGCTGTCGGACGTGCGGCCAACCAGATGATGCTCGAGTGCCGCCGCCAGTTCGAGATCATTCGCCAGTCGCTCCGTAACCAGGGCAAGGACGAGGCGTTTGTCCAGAACCCCGACAACTGGCCCAAGCGGGTCACCGTGGACAACCACCAGTATCCCGACTACGCCAACTGCGTGGCCATCTCGACCGCCGGTGCCCAGAAGGAGATGGTTCTGCCTTCGATGCTGGCCATCATCCTCCCCGTGCTGGTCGGGCTCGTGTTCGGCGTGCCGGGCGTCATGGGTCTGCTCGCGGGCGGTTTGACCTCCGGCTTCGCGGTGGCCATCTTCATGGCCAACGCCGGCGGGGCCTGGGACAACGCCAAGAAGCTGATTGAGACCTACGGCAAGCTCAAGGCCAAGGACATCGTCGAGGACGCCGCCACCCGCGAGCGGATTCCGGCGGCCATCCGCGACACTATCGTGGCCCGGGCCGAATTGGCCGTCCGCACCGGTCATGGCGAGCAGATCATCTACGGCAAGGGATCCGACGATCACAAGGCGAGCGTCGTGGGCGACACCGTCGGCGATCCGTTCAAGGACACCTCCGGCCCGAGCTTGAACATCCTCATCAAGCTCATGAGCATGGTCTCGGTCGTGTTCGCCGGCCTGATCGTCAAGTTTGCCCCGCAGATCAGCGCGTTCCTCGGCCTCGGCTGAGATTGCCCTGTTTGCGAGACCTGAATCACGAGAGCCCGGAGGCCCAGGCTTCCGGGCTCTCGTCTTTTTTGTATCTATCCCTTTGCGAATACGAAGAATAGGTTTCTTTCCCCGCTGTTCCCGGCTGGACCGCCGATCGATCGCCCGCGACGGCCAGCCGGGGCCTTGTTGGGAGTCCAGCCGCTGGCGCCCCCCCCTTCTGACCGGCAGGCACACCGAAATTTTCCGGCCGCGCGGGCAGGGGTACCGGTCCCCCTCGCTTTCATGCCGATTTCTTGGCGACGCTTGCTTTGGGCACCCGATAAACAGAGGCAGGACGGTTCCTAAGGCCGGACCGGATGCTTTAGGCCGATAAGCTCGCTATCCTGTTGCGACGGACGATCGCCCGCCCCGTTAAGGCTCGGCCGGCCTGACGACGCTGGCCGAAGCCGTAAGCGGTCATAATCGTCGAAAGAGAACTCGAAACCGAGAGTCGTGTTTCAACCAACCCGTGTTCTTCGCAAGGAGTGAGGAATGATGTGTCTGAAAACAATTTCCGAACGCCGGTTATGTGGGATCGTCGCGTGTGCTGTCGGCCTGATCGGGCTGGCGAGTGTCGGCTGCGAGCCGCCGCAGCCGGCGGAAGAGATCGCCGCTGTCACCTTCACCCCCGCGGCCGGCACGTTCACCGGCAGCATTGATGTCACGCTCGCCAGTGAGACCTCGGATGCCTCAATTCGCTATACCCTTGATGGCAGCGATCCCACCAGCGAGAGCGGGATTCTCTATACCGGAACGCCGATTCGCCTGACGGAGACGACCACGATCAAGGCCATTGCTTACCTGGAATTCCTGACCGGCACCGTGGAAAGCGACGTCAGCCAAGCCACGTACACCCGGCTCGATCAGGTGGCCAAGCCGACATTCAACCCGGGGGGAACCAGCTTCGCCGAATCAATTACGGTCCAGATCACGTGCTCGACGGTGGATGCCATCATTCGCTACACTACCGACGGCACTAATCCGTCCCAGACGCACGGTACCAGCATCACCAGCGGCGATTCGGTCACCCTCAACTCCACGACCACGTTGAAGGCGATCGCCTACAAGCCCGGCCTGATCGACAGCCCCATCGCCGAGGCCACGTATACCAAGCAGGCTCAGCCCGGCCAGGTGGCCGAGCCGGTCTTCACGCCGAACAGCACGACGTTCGTAAACTCGATCAGCGTCCAGATAACCACGAGCACGCCCGGTGCGGCCATTCGATACACGACGGACGGCAGCACGCCCTCCCGGTCCAACGGCACCCTGATCGCCAGCGGCGACACCGTCACGCTCAGTGCCACCACCACACTGAAAGCGATCGCGTATAAGGACGGCATGACCGACAGTAACGTCAACCTTGCCACCTACACGCGACTCGATCAGGTGGCCAAGCCGACGTTCACTCCGGACGCCAGCAGCTTCACGGATCAGATCAACGTCCAGATCACCTGTTCGACGGCGGACGCGACCATTCGCTACACAACAGACGGCAGCGATCCCTCCAAGAGCCACGGCACGATCATCGCCAGCGGCGATTCCGTCACGCTCACCGCCACTACCACACTGAAAGCGATCGCGTACAAAGACGGAATGGTGGACAGCCCGATCGCCCAGGCCGTGTACACCAAGCTGGACCAGGTCGCGCAACCCCTATTCTCGCCCGACGGGTTCAGCTTCGCTTCCAGGGTCGAAGTGGTCGTCACCTGTGACACGCCGGGCGCAACCATCCGTTACACCACCGACGGCAGCGATCCATCCAGAACCCATGGAACGATCATCGCCAGCGGCGATTCCGTCACGCTCACCGCCACTACCACACTGAAAGCGATCGCGTACAAAGACGGAATGGTGGACAGCCCGATCGCCCAGGCCGTGTACACCAAGCTGGACCAGGTCGCGCAACCCCTATTCTCGCCCGACGGGTTCAGCTTCGCTTCCAGGGTCGAAGTGGTCGTCACCTGTGACACGCCGGGCGCAACCATCCGTTACACCACCGACGGCAGCGATCCATCCAGAACCCATGGAACGATCATCGCCAGCGGCGATTCCGTCGAGATTACCACCACGACGACGCTCAAGGCCATCGCCTATAAGGACGGTTTGACCGACAGCAGCATCACACAGGCGACTTACACCAAGATGGACCAGGTGGCCCAGCCGGCGTTCAGCGTGGCCAGCGACATTTTCCTGAACTCGACCACGGTTCAGATCACCTGCGCGACACCGGACGCGACGATCCGTTACACCACCGACGGCTCTACTCCGTCCCAGACCAACGGCACCATCATCGCCAATGGCGCTTCGGTGGACTTGACCACCACCACGACGTTGAAAGCCATCGCCTACAAGACCGGAATGGTGGACAGTGCCGTGAAGGAGTCCCTCTACATCATCCTGGAAATGGTGCAGATCCCGGCCGGCACGTTCCAGATGGGTGACTCCACCGGCAACGGCGAGGCGAATGAGTTGCCCGTGCACACCGTAACGATCAGCCAGCCGTTCTACATCGGAAAATACGAGATCACTCAAATCCAATGGCAGGCGGTCATGGGCTCGAATCCGTCGAACTTCAAAGACGGCGACATGAATCGTCCGGTCGAACAGGTCAGTTGGGACGATTGTCAGGCGTTCATCACCGCGCTCTCCACGCGTCTCGGTCGCACCTTCCGGTTGCCGACTGAAGCCGAATGGGAATACGCTTGCCGCGCGGGTTCCGAGGATGACTACTACTTCGGCAATGACGCTTCACTGTTGGGTGACTATGCGTGGTATATCGGGAACTCCAACTTCGTCACGCATCCGGTCGGTCAGAAACTGCCCAATGCATTCGGCTTGTACGACATGCACGGCAACGTCTGGGAGTGGTGCAACGACTGGTACGGCCCGTACGCCGCCGGACCGGAGACCGATCCGACCGGCCCGGGTGTCGGCACTGAGCGGGTTCTCCGTGGCGGGTCCTGGTTCGACTACGCCGAGAACGTCCGCAGTGCCTTCCGCGCCATTCTCGCCCCGGACCAATCGAACGGCAACATCGGACTCCGCGTAGTCATGGACGCGCCGTGATACTGGATGGTTGACGACGCCTCGCATGAATTATCGGGCCGGCCACCGTTTGACGGTGGCCGGCCCGCTTCTTTCGAATCCGAGCACATCCGTGCGAGGTCAAATCTTTTTTTCTCAAGTCCGCCGCCGGAAAGCACCACCTAAGGGAAATTTACACAATAACCCACAAACCAAGCTTTAACAAATACTTACACGCACTCTACCTACAAATTTTGGGGCGACCCAGCCCACTGAAAGTTTGGCGAATTCGAAAATTTTTATTGACACGCTCGAGGCATTCTCCTAGCATAATCAGCTGAGGTCCTACGATGGGACCCCAAGGGTATGGGTAAGAAGAACCGGAGGACGGGTTAGCACGCAGCTTTGCACGCAGCTCGTCGTCGAAGGGGAGGATGGAATGCGGAAATCACTTCTTGTTGCCACGACGGTGATACTCGTGGCCGGCACACAGGTGTGGGCGATTCCTATTCTGGCGGGGCAGGCGGCTATTGCGGCTGCCGAGTCCGAACCGTTGAACGGGACGCTCGTGGCAGGCCCGTTGGAGACGCCGATGATCGGCACGGCCTTCGATGCGAAGGTCACCTCCTGGGTTTACGAAAATGACGAGAGCAACCCGTATGGCGGCCTGACGTTTGTTTACGAGATCGTCAACAGCGAAGCAAGCCGTCATGCCATTGGTCGTTTTACGGCCAACGGGTTCAGCGGCTTCCTCACCGACCTGAGCTTCGCGATCGAGCAGGACGTGACGGACAAGGTGCCCCCGGCTACCATGGACCGTTCCCTCGACGGTGACGTGGTGGGCTTCTCGTTCGTCGGCCCGCCGCTCGGACCGTCGGTGCTGGTTCCTGGCGCCACCTCGAACCTGTTGATCGTGCAGACCGACGCTCCCGATTACACGACGAGCATCGGCAACGTGATCAACGGTAGCATCGCCAGCGGTGCGATCTACTCCCCGATTCCTGAACCCGCGACGATGCTCTTCCTGCTCGGTGGTATCGGCTTCCTGCTCCGCCGTCGTTAAGTCGACATGAGCTGCATTTGAAATCGCATTGAGGATCTGGCGATGGCAAGCAGCCGTCGCCAGATCTTTTTTCTTGTTAGCCCCTCGTGCCACAATGCTTGCCTTGCGCGCCGGCCAGTAACCAGCGTGATGTCAGGGCCAAGAACGGGTCGGTGGCTGCACGCATGGATGCCCGCTGTTGCCGGTCTTGCCGATCCATCCTGCCTGCTTCGACGTTCGCTGCGGCACCGATGGTTGGCCGGATGCTCGGTCTCGAAGAGGCGAGCCGGCGAATCAGAGACGGCACCAGGATCAGGCACGATCGGGCTAAATCGGAATCACTACGTCCGAAAACTTTCTTTGGACGCGCCTTTCATCATTCGCTATAATCGGCATCGTCAGTGCACTCGACGGTAGTGTCCGGTGCATAGCCTTGGCTACTGTCGGCGCGGCGCTTCGAGTGCGACAACAGGTCTGTGCGGTCGCCACCAGGTGGCGGTTTAATCAAAACACACAGCTCGTCGGGCGACCCCCGGAAAACTGGCCCGAAGATCCGGCCACTGCTGATGCCAGAGAATTTTGTCGTGGCACCGCCAAAGGGTCCTTTTTGTTCTTGGACTTTCTTCGGAAGGGGAACAGCATGCCCACCCAGATCCGTCGGGCGTTCATGGGACTTGTTGCGCTTGCATTCGCCTCGCAGACCTATGCCGCCTCTCCGGTCGTCAGTAGCGTGCTCGCATCGCAGCGTCCCGACAAAATAGTGGAAATCCAGTACGATCTGAGCGACGCCGACGGCGATGCGTGCACCGTCACCGTCCAGGCCAGCAGTGACGGTGGCAACACCTGGACGGTTCCGGTCACCGCCTTATCAGGCGATGTCGGACCGGACATCCTCCCCGGTGACCAGAGGATTATCCTGTGGGATTGCAAGGTCGACCTGCCCGGCGTAATCGGCTCTCGGTTCAAGATCCGCATTTGCGCGGATGACGGCGAGAACCAGGCCCCGAGCATCTCGAATCCGGCTGTCACTGGCGGATTCAATCAGGGCGAGCCGAGCACTGTCGAGGTCACCTGTCTTGCCACCGATCCGGACGGCACTGTGCTGTCGGTCACCGTGAATCTCGGCGCGTTAGGCGGGCCAACCGCCCTACCGCTCTCACCCGGCTCTGCCGGCCAATGGCATGGCAAGGCATCCATCACACCGCCCACCCGCGGCACGGCTCACGTCACATTCACTGCCGTCGATAACCGCGAGGCTTCGACATCGATACAGGTATCCGTCGAAGTGCTGCCGCCCGGCATGGTCTTGATTCCCAGCGGCCAGTTCCAAATGGGCGATCCCTTCTACACAGAAGGTGACTTGGCCGAGCGCCCCTTGCATAACGTCGTGATCGACGAGATCCTTCTCGCCCGCCACGAAGTCACCAACCGGGATTTCGCAGAAGCATTGAACTGGGCCCGCGCGCAGGGTGGGCTGATCACGGTGAGCAACGGCACTGTCTACAGGGCCGGGAGCGGCACGACCTATCCACTCTGTGACACGACGACATCCAGTGACTTCAGCCGAATCACCTGGAACGGTGACAACTTCGGCGTCGTGCCGGGGAAAGAGAACCACCCAGTTGTCCTGGTCAGTTGGTACGGAGCGGCGGCGTACGCGAACTGGCGGAGTGCCATGGCCGGGCTGCCGCCGGCCTATGATGCAGGTTGGAACTGCAACTTCGCAGCCGGTTATCGACTACCAACGGAGGCGGAGTGGGAACGAGCGGCGCGGGGCGGCGCGGTGGGTCACCGGTTCCCCTGGTCGGACTCCGACATGATCGACCACAGTCGCGCCAATTACTACAGTTCTGCCTACCCGTTCTATGACCTCGAAGAGACGGCCGGCTACCATCCCATGTTCGGGGTCGGCGAACGACCGTACACCAGTCCCGTCGGCTATTTCGACAAGAACGATTACGGCCTGTACGACATGGCGGGCAATGTTTGGGAATGGTGCAACGACTGGTTTGACAACGGCTACTACGCAACCAGTCCCACGAACAATCCGCACGGGCCGCTCACCGGAACCACCCGCGTGCTGCGCGGCGGATCGTGGAGCAGTCTGGCCGTCAACCAACGATGCGCGTATCGCACCAGCGGGATCCCTTCGTATCGTGCGATCACCCACGGTTTCCGGCTGGCTCTGCCACGCAACTGACCAGGTGGCGTGGAACCGGTTCAGGAAGTCTGCGAATCTTGACTCCAAAATGCTGAACTCCGTGAAGGCTTGGCCATTATGACGTGCTTTCCCCGAAGAGCGAGACGCGTGCTACTCACTCCGAAGATTCGTCGGCCTGGCACCGGCAGGGCCGCACACCTCCTTCTCCTGGTGGTGGCCAGCTTCATCACTGCCACAGTCCGCGCCGGGATCGGCTACGGAGAATCGCCGCTGTTCGCCATCGATGCCTCCACCAACTGTGCAGAGTCAGCACTGCTGACCATCGACGCCACCCACTGTGCCACATCGGACCTGTTCGTCATCGACAACCGCTACGCAAAGGCCGACTTCGATCGGGATTACGACGTGGATCTCGATGATCTGTCCACGCTGCTGGCCTGTTCACTCGGGCCGGGCGTGCCCTGCACGAACGACTGCCTCCACGCGGATTTTGACCAAGACGGCGACGCGGACCAGGACGACTTCGCCATTTTCCAGCGATGCTACAGCGGCGAGACCCAGGTCGTCCCGCCAGGCTGTGCGAAGTAGGAATTAGCCCTGAGCTAAGGCTGCGAGCTATAGGCTCCGGCGTGGCATTGCCACCGGGACACATGGTCGTTCGGTTGGTGCGTACTGGTCTCGTCCTGCAATTCGTGGCGTGCTCTCTCCTGCCTGCCTGTACGAAGCTGCTTGCCAACCGCTCCCCGGGGGGTTAGCTTAACCTTGATCACCGCCACCGAAGCGGGGCCTTGGCCCCCAAAGCAAAGGAGAGCCACATGAGTCTATTCAGCCGTCGTGAGTTCATCAGGAAATCCGCCGCCGGTGCATCCGCGGTGGCCTTAACTTCGGGCGTTGCCCGCGGCTTCCCGGCGAACGAGAAAGTCCATCTGGGCTGGATCGGATACGGCGGGCGGGCCACCGGCCTCATGCAGCACATGCTCGAACGCTGCCCGGACGCGGCCCACGTGGCCATCTGCGATCTCAAGCCCGACCGCGTCGAAGCGGGTCTCAAGGCGGCCGAGCGTGACAAGCCGCGCGGCTACACCGACTTCCGCAAGATGATGGAAAAGGAGAAGCTCGACGGCATTCTCGTGGTCACCGCGCCTTGCGATCACGCCGACGTGGTCGTTCCGGTACTCGAGGCAGGCTTCAACTGCTTCGCCGAAAAGCCCATGGACATCACCGTCGAGAAATGTGACGCGATCACCAAGGCCGCTCGCAAAGCCAAGGGCTTCTACCAGATCGGCACGCAGCGTCGCAGCCATCCGACCTACCAGGCGGCCATGAAGTTCATCCACGACGGCTTGCTCGGCAAAGTCTCCTTCATGCAGGGCGGCTGGCACTGGTCGGGCGACCCGTCGGCCGCTCCCGTCCCCCGCGACGGCGGCCGGCTCATCGAGCAGGCCAGTCACCACATGGATGTGATGGCCTGGGTGATGAAGGACGTCGCCCCGCTCAGTTGCGTCTCAATGGCCCGTGCCGATGAGGACACCAAGCCCAACGAGTTCAGCGAAACCAAGTCCGCCACCGTTTTCCAGTTCCCCGGCAACGTGCTCTTCTCGTACACGCACCTGTTCCGTCTGCCCGGCAAGTTCGACAAGGAAATCCTCCTGGCCTTCGGCGACAAGGGTGCGATCGACTTCAACGAAGCCCTGTACACCGGTCGCGACGAGAAGGAGCACCGCTTCGGCCCGCCCATCGGCAAGGCCTGGGATCAGGGCACGCCCGAATCGCTCATCCACTTTGTGGACAACATCAAGAAGGGCAACAAGACACCCTGGGCGAACGTGGAAACCGGCCGAATCTGCTCGCTCATGTGCATCATGGGTCGCATGGCCCACGTAAACGCCGTCAAGAACGCCTACGAGCCCGCCGTGGTCAAGTGGAAGGATCTCGGCACCACGACGGACCTGTAAGCCGCAATCGACGCGACGACGCGACGAGAGGTGACGCGTCAATTCGTATCAGCAAGGGGCTGCGGGCATGACTCGCAGCCCTTCTGCTTGCGCTCACATGCCGGCTTGCTGCGCGCTCTTGTCTCGCTGTGCGTACCAGTAGGTGGCGGCCACGAAATACACCACCGTGGCGACCAGATACAGCGTTTTGAACCTGGACACAGCCGCCTCGAACCCTCCGGCGTCCGTGTCCAGCAGAAAGACGTATACCGCAGATCCGAAGCACCAGACGAGCGAGAGAACGGCGACAGCCCCCGAAACCCAGTACAACGGACCGACCCGGAAGCCGGTCTGATTCGCTGCGGCAACCGCGTGCGACGATCTCGCCATCGGCACGACCGGCTCGAGTGCCTCCACCTCACCATCGCCGCCCTTCCGCGCGCCGAACACCGGCGCGAGCAGGAGGTAGGTCGCCGCCGCGATGAACCATCCGGGCAGCCATCGGAAGAACAGATGCAGCTCCGCCATCTCCATGGGCGAGCGAACGCGTCCGCCGGTGAAGTCCTCGATAGGAAAACTCAACACGACCACCAGGGCCCAACTGATCAGCGCCGCCGGGTTCATCCACAGCCGCTGTCGCGCCGTCCAGTATTGGCACCAACCCAAGCGCGGGAGCACCCAGTGCTCGACAAACACCACTGCCCCGACAGGCATCAGGACCAGGCCGTAGATCGCCACGAAATCGAGCAATCGCATGAAGATCGCGGGGAAGCAACCGACGATCGTGGTGATCGTGCCCGCCGCCACGGTGACCTTCCATCGCGGCCAGTCGGGCGTGATGATCTGCAGGGCCAGACCCGCCCGGTAGATGGTCGGATTGGCGGTGGTCCACCCGGCGATCAGGACGGCCAGTAACCCGGCCGTGCCCACCGCAGCGTCGGCCATGGGCCCGGGCTTGAGTCCTTCGCCAAGGGCCGCGCCCATCACGCCCGCACAGATCCACGCGAGAAAATGTCCAAGGTACATGCCGAATGCTGAATAAAAGCCGTAGTGCCAGTGCCGGGCGTAGCGGAACAAGGCCATGTCCGATAGGCCCACGTGCATGGCCAAGTTGCAAAACCATGCGAAGAACGCGATGTGCCAGAAGCCGAGCTTGGGCATGATCTCATACAGACCCGGCGTACCCGCACTCGTCGCGACCGGCCCCGGCCCGCTCAAATCGTGGCCGCCCGCCGCCTCGGCGGACGTCTGCTTGATGACGTAATTCTTGCCGTTGATCTCCACCGGTACGCGTCCCGCGGCCTGGAGAGCCGCCGCATCGAACGGTACGTCCGCGGGCACCGGGCCGATGTACTTCTCGTACGGCCGACCGGTCCAAATGCGAGTCTGAGCCACCTCAACCAGGTCGCCCCACGTGCGGATCTCGCCCAGCTTGGGCAGCGAAACCAGCGCTCCGCCGATGAACACCAGGAACATCCACGGCGAACAGACGGTGGAGAACCGGCTGAGTGCCTTAAAGCCCATGATCGCCAGAGCAATCACCACCGCTCCGACGGCGAGCACGACGATCACCCATCCCACACTGTTGGGGTACACGTCCTCGAGCCGCGGATGGGCGATATGGATGCCGATCTTCTCCAACGCCATGATGACAGCGCTGGCCGACACGCCGATCATGGCGGCGGCCAGGCAGCAATACAGCAATGCGTTCACGAAGTTGTACACCACGGTCAGGCCGGGGCCGATGATCCGCCGCACGTACCAGTAGAGCGTCAGCCGCACACGGGTAGCGATGGGCGCACAGATGAACGCCCACGACAGCACGGCCAAGGCATTGCCCAGGATGAGCCCCCAGATCAGGTCGCCGGCCGAAGCCCCCCACTGCACGAACAGCACGCCAATCACGAACTCGGTGGCCGCCACGTGCTCGCCCGCGAACAGGCCTGGGTAGCGGCGGCCGGACTGCAACTGGTCTTCGCTCACCGGCTCGCGCTCGAACTCGTAGAGCTTGTCCAGTCGGCCGGCCAGGTCTGACGAACTCGATGAAGTGGCCACACTCGACTCCTTGCGACGAAAAGTTTGGGAAATGAAACGTCCGCGAAGATAGAGGCGGCAGCGCGACGCGTCAACGGGGATTGCCGTGATCGACGTTGGCGAGAGGCAGGTGTGGCCCGCCCATGTGCCGCCAACGAACGTGGCGCGCAAAAACGCGGCCGGCGATCCACGCCGACCGCGAGGAGGCTGGAAGCAGAGCAAGACTCGTGTATCGTTCGGTAGCGATCAGTTCGGCTCGGCCGACTCCGCGACGGGATGCGGCAGATCGGCCGCTTCCGCTGCCGGTACGCTTTCCGCCGGCGGTGACGCCTGATGGTCGAGCCACTCATCGGAGCCCGAAGCGAGGTTCGGCACCAACGGGTCGTAGCTCAGGTCGTCGAGCACTTCGGGCGAACGCTGCCACGGTGGCAACAGCGCGTCTAAACCGGCAAACGCCGACCCTTCGATCGAGCGCAAGCGGATCTCGGCACTCGCGCTCGCCGGTTGCGTCGCCGGCGCCGCCGTACGGATGAATCGCCGGTCGGGGAAGACGAACGCCTCTTGGGTCCACAGCGAGGCATAGTCCGACGACCACTCGGCTTGAGGCCACTTGACCTCGGGCCGCCCGGCCTCAAACCGCCCGGCAGCGGTGAGAGGCGGACCGCCCATGCCTTCATTCGCGTCGAGTTCAGACCAGGCGGCCCTGGCCGTCGCCAGGAAGTCCGACGCATCAATCATCACATTTCGCGCGACGACATGGAACCAGTCGTTCAACCGGCCGGGCACGCTGGCCCAATCGGGACCGGGCGGACCCGCCGGCCGTGTAGCCGGGGCGCCGGCCAGCTCGATCCGCTCCTCAGGCGAGGTCACCGCCATTCGGCCAGCCGCTTCACGTTCCTCCCGGATCTTGCGGTCGGCCGCATCCAGCACGTCCGCCGGCATCTTCTTGAGCTGCTCGGTGGCGGCGACCAACTTGGGATTCGCCTCCAGAGCCCGCTTGTACGCCGCGGCCGCCTCAACGTTCTTGCGCTTGGACTGATACATCAGCCCCAGGTTGTAGTACGCGTCGGCCGGCGGCAATACGGCCTGGAACTGCTCGAAAGCCTCGTCGAACCGATTCGTCTGAGCCAGCACCAGTCCGAGATTGATCCGCGCCCGGGCGAACCCCGGCGCCAGCTCGACGGCTCGAGTCAGCGCGGCCTCCGCGTCCTGCCAGCGCTGACGAAGAATGTAGCTGAAGCCCAGGTTGTTATGGACCTGCGCGTTGTCGGGCTCGAATCGCAGCGCTTCGCGGTAAGCGGCTTCAGCCGCTGCGCCGTTGCCGATCTGGTCGTTCAGCACGCCGATCCGGACCAGAATCTGCACGTTCTGCGGATCTTCGTTCAGTGCGTACTGGTACTGCTGCAGCGCCTGGATCGGGCGATTCTGGCTCTCGTGCAGCCGGGCCGCCGCGAGATAGGTTTTCGCCTGGATCTTGGTGGGGATGCCGTCAATCGACGGATCGGTCGCAGCCGGCTGCCGGGCCCCTGCGGGCTTTTGCTGTTGGACGCCGCCCGGTTGAGGGCCGTCCGGCGCCTGACAGCCGGTGTGTAAGATGACTGCCGCCGCTGTGGACGCAATCAACAAACGCATCCTTGCGAACATGACATTACTCCTGCCTTGCAGTCGTTTCATCGCGGCTCGATGGCTCGCGCCGCGCGTTCATGCACGATGGGGTTACTTTTGATCCTCGGAACCGGCCACGATCCGCGCATGGGCCGTGCCGACCGTTTGCGGCGTGGCGGTCATGCCCGCGCGAGCGGCCTCCGCTTCGCCCGAACGCATGCCTCGGCCGCCGGCCACCGCCACCGCGACGGTCACCTGATCGGGCCCCACGCCTTCGGTAGTCAGGAAATCCCGGATCTGCAGCACTCGCTGTTCGGCAAGCGCCGGCGGGTCATCGACGCCGTCGTAATTCAGTTCGCCGCCATAGACCTTCAGCAGCGTGGCATAGCGCTTCAGCCGCCGCGCCCCCGATGCGTTCAGTTCCACCGAACCAGGCACGAAGTGGACGGGCGACATCGATCGCTCGTTCAAGAGGGCGTTATCCACCATCCGCACGTAGTTGTCCTGCAGCGCCGAGGGCTGGTCCGACTGGCCCTGCGGCGGCGCATTGAGCCGCTCCGGCGGTCCTTCGCAACCCGCCAGCAGCAACGCCGCTGAAAACAAACTCGCGATTGTCGCCCATCTGCCGGTACTCATTTTTGTTTGCATTGAACCACCTTCCATGAACGCCTTGGACACACACATAGTCCGAATATGTGTCGTGTCCGCTCTGCATATCGACAGAAACCCAGGTCCGATTTTGCTAATCCGCCCAGGATTTGCCTGTCATCGACGCAGGTTCTGAAACGCGACACCGAAGGCCGGGCGAAGGATCGATATATCGGACCTGCAAATGAGGATTGGCGTGTTGATGGGAGGAGCAGCGTTGAGGACGATTGTGGTGCAGGCATCCTACCTGCGCACAACTCCGCAGGAGGCCTTCACCACAACGCCCGATAACCGTCTACGTCGAGACGGTTCTCACGCGCCGAGCAGCGCGGCCGCCCGATCGGGATTGAGCCAGCCGCCCTGGTCGAGCAGGTCGCCGAGCGTGAAACGGGCTCGGATGAGATGGCTGAACTGCACGGCCGCATGCGCGGTTTCATGCGGAATGGGCTCGTCCAGTGTGTCGAACGTGCGTGGAGCGCCGGCTCGGGCCAGGTAATCCTCCACCGCTCGGCTGGTCCGCACGTTGGCGGCAATGAACGCGTCGAGCTCTCCGGCCCGCTTGCGATCCACGAAGCGACGACGGGCCTCGCCCGACTGGGCCCAGCGTGTCATTTTTTTGTCATAATCGCGCCAGATCTCGGCCATCAGCTTGCCGGCCGGATCGTATTTGCCGAACGTCGATTCGACCCGCCTGCGCCAGGCCCTTGACGCATCCGCGGGTACGTCGGCAGCGATTCGATTAAGGTCCAGCGCGTTCCAGGCCCGCTCGTACGCCCGAGCCGCCAGCAGCGTGGCCACGCCGACCTGCCCGCCGTGCAAGGCCTGCTCGCGACCGTCGTATTTTGCGGTCATGTCGAAGAAGTGGCTGATGACGTGTTCCCACCCGCTGATCGGCGCCGTCTGGTTCACGATGGACATAGCCATGCCCGCCAGGAGCACCGCCTCGGTCACCGATCGCACGCCGGGCAACGTCGCCTTGGCCACGTCGTCGGCGCGATCCAACATCTCCTGCTCGGCCTGCGCGAGCAGCCGACCGGGAAGAACGCTGAAATCGTCGTCCATGCCGACCACGTGGGCCAGATAATAGTCACCATAGGCGACACTGCGGGCCAAAACGTCGCCGAAACCGGCCTGGCTCATGATGGCCGGGGCGCTCGCGATGGTCCGCAGATCGCAGATCACCGCATCGGGCGCTCGCGACGACAGCGTCCGCTTGACGCCGTCCACACTGAGGACGGCCAGCGCTGACGTGAACGCCGTCACGCTGGCTGCGGTGGGGAAGCTCACGAAACGCAGCCTCGACGAGGGGTTCGCCTCCACGAACAGATGACGAGCGTACTTGGTGATGTCGGTCACCGTGCCCGAGCCCACGCTGACCACCACCGCGTACGCGCCCAGCTCGCTGCAGAGCTCTTGGGCGGCCTCGAGCTTGGCGTGGCAACGGCCCGGTTGCACCGGTACGTGCCGAAGCTGCACGGAACCGCGGCGGCTCAATCGGTCGAACACGAGCGGTTTGAGGTCGTCGCTCCCTCGCCGCATGGGCGTGTGATCGCAGACCAACAGCACTTTGCCGCCGGCTGCCATCTGCCAGACCACGTCCACGAGAGCATCGAGGGCGTCGTCGGCTACTACCACCTGTTCAATCGCGATCGGCCGAATGAATTCCCCGGGGCGGGCCCAGGCGCGAAGCGATTCGTTGATCCCCTTCACGTCGCAAGCGTCGATTTGGTCCATGGCTTGGTAGTCTACCCAGCCATTTTATATAATCAACCGCGACGAACACGAAACGCGACGTGAAACGCTCGAGAGAAGGAGCACTCCTTTTTTTATCCCTCAGGCCTCGGGTCTCAGCCCTCAGGTCTCATCCTTCAAGCTTCGGGCTTCCCTCCCCCTGCTCCCGGCGGCTGCCCGGGCGCTCGCAGAGCCATGACGTGTAGCCGTCGCTCGCCGAGGAGTTCGTCGTTGGCATAGATTTGGACCCGGTACTCGCCCGGGTGAGGCAGCGTCAGGTTGCGGATACCGAAGTTGATCTCGGCCACCACCCGCGGATCGGCAAATTGGATGACACCTTCCTGCGTGAACAGTACCTGCTGGTCATCGCTGGCACTGACCAGCGACAGGCGGATACGGGTGTTCCCGCGACCATCCGTCAAGGCCACGTGAATGGCCAGCCCAGGATGCACCACGGGAAAGCTGCGGGCGGTGATGGTCGAGAACGTCCCCAGCAGTGTGCACTTCTTGGTGGCCGGATCCTGGTGGATGGCATCACAGATCACCATGGCTAGGATGACCGGCCCGGGCGGCCCCAGTTTGCCTTCAGGCATTGACAGACTCCTTCCACTGATCGGCCATCCTACGCGCCGACTCGGTAATTGTCACGGGGACTGGGGCCCAACACCTGAGACTCGGGCGCGATGCGCGAGCGTGCGGACATCAGCCGCGTTGCGGCGCTGCGTTGCATCTGTCGCCCCTGTCGGGGCTCCATAAAACAGAAGGGATGGAGCGCTTCGATCCCCGTCGCCAACCGGGGGCTTACGCCGCCCGGCTACTAACCGCTGCCCCTTCGGGGGCAGAAACGCTATGACCGGTAGACCATGGGCCGGACATCTGACAAGAGCTGACGGCTAATAGCTGAGAGGTGCCCGCCAGGAAGGTACAGTCCCGGCGCGCATGCGGTACGTCCGATTGAGAGCTGACAGCTGACAGCTGACAACTGATAGCTGTTAGCTAAATCGCTGCCGCGGTCAGTCCAGGTTGAGGAACTCTTTCATGTACTGGTCATAGACTTCAGCGCTGCGGGGATCGGCGAAGTTAAGACGAAATTCGTTGATGACCTTGGTGCCCATGGGAATCCATTCCTGCCAGCAGGTCTGGCAGACCTCGGCCCAGACGCGTTCGCCGAGAGGACCTTTGAACGGGCGTTCGGCCATCTTGGGCTTGGTCTGGCCGCAGCGTCGGCAGGTGATGGTCTGGCCGGCTTCGCCGGCAGCGGGCGTCGATGCCGCAGATGCCGCTGCGGCGGATGTTGAAGCGGCGGGCGCCTCTTCGGCCGGCGGTTCCACGCCGAGCGTCTTCATCAGGGCAACCATGTCCTTGCGCGGCATAAGGTCGCCGCGTTCATTGGCGACGTCGTAGCCCTTGCGGAGCGTCTCGATGGCTGCATCACGTTGGCCGGCTCCCTTCTGAGCCAAAGCCAACAGGTAATAGGCCCGCGAGTTGGTCGGAGCCAGCTCGACGGCACGACGAAGCGAATCGACGGCTTGGGAATACTCGCCCACCTCGAGGTAGATCTTGCCCAGGCTGAAATGGCCGAGCTCGTTATCGGGGTCGGCTTCGGTCATCTTCTTGAACTGTTGGATCCGCGGATCGTCGGCCATGAATGACACTCCGGTGTTGGCTCGCGCCAAGGGTTGCTTCTTTTCGGGGACTATAGGTCGCGGCGGTACCGGATTTCAAGTAGGGCTCACACGGGCAGCCGGAGCGAGGCTGGGTGGCCGACGGAGCGTCATGGGAGACGCGTCACGGCAGAACGGTAGGATCGGGCGGTGCGGTCGCGGACCGTGGGAGCTGGTTGTTTGCCGTCAGCGGGGTGCGAAGGCTGGGTTCGCCGGTCTGGGCCCGCCACCATTCGGCAAATCGCGTCTGAGCAATCTCCATATCGTTGGGATTCATGCGTTCGACCGGCCGGCCGCCAAGCGTAACGGCGACATTCACCTGTTCCACACGCCAGAGGCTGAGCTCGGCCGAACTGCCCGGCTGCGACTGAGCGAGCAGCGTCTGGAATTGCTCCGTGGTGATCGTGGGGCCGAAGACCGTGGGACCGAGGCCCACGATCACATCCCCCCTTTCGAGCCCCAACGCGGCAGCCGGCGAGTTGGCGGTCACCGCGGTCACGCACAAACCGTAGCGTGTCGGCGGCCCGCTCAGATCGTTGAACGGCTGGTGAACCTGCGGCACGGCGATGAGGAGCAGATTCGCCCCTTCCAGCGTGCGGGCGGGCTCGTCGGCGATGGTGATGGTCAGTCGGCGCTGAGCCGCCTGGAGCCGCAACACCCGCATCCGGACGGTGCTGCCGGGCTCGCGCCGCGACACCTCGTTGGTGAACGCCTCGATCTGGGCGGCCGAGGGCGAGACGAACCGGATGACCGCGCCGTTCGCCTGCCGGATCGCCTGCTGTTGGCGAGGCGGCCCGAGAATGTCGGCGACCGCACGGCCCTCGAATTCGAGGAGCATATCGCCCGTCTTCAGGCCCGCGGCCTCGGCCGGGAAGCCCGGCAGGACGCGGCTCAGCACGAGGGCATCCACCGTCCTGCCCGACACCGGGTCGTAGATGAGGCTTTCCACGCGAGGTTGCACGCCGAGGAAGCCCATGCGGCCATTGAGCTGCCGGCGATAGAAAACGTGTTCGATACTGGATCGCAACCGGAGCCTGGCCTCGTGATCGCGCTGGGCGTGAAAGGCTTCGATCAACCGGGGCAGTTGATCGTCACTGACGCCCTTCAGGCCGGCAGTGGCCGCCTCGCGGACCTTGAAACTCGGATGGGTGAGATCTTCGAGCAGACGCTCGACGTCCACGGCGGGTGTAACTGGTCGCGTGGCGGGAGACACCTCAACCTGCCCCACCGCCGAGGCGCTTGCCAGAAGCGACACAGCTGCGGAAAATACGAACGCGCGCAGGATGTTTCCGTTGGTCCGATTCACATCAGGTCTTTCATCAGGTCCGGCCCGTTCTGCTCCAACCATTTTACCTTTCGGGCGATCATCTGCAAAAATCGAAACCCTTCGATCCGTCCGAAAGACCCGGTTGCGGCGATGGGAGCCACGGCCTCGGCGATCAGGGCCTCGATCATCAGGGCAGTGATCACCTTGGCCCGATCCGGGGGGACGTCGAATTGTTCATTATATCCCGCCCAGAACAGCCGAAATCGCTCGACGTCCAGTTCGGCGGGCCAGCTCCGCGGATCGGACGCCCCCCCGATGATCGAGAACTGGAGCAGGCCGTTGGCCAGATCGGTCACGGCAGGCAGCACGTGCAGCGAGTCGTAGTCGATGACGGCACACACACGCTCGTCGGCAAAGAGCATGTTGCCCGGATGCCAGTCGGAGTGGACGAGTTGATCGGGCCAGGAGTCGAAGCCGGCCTCCTGCACGCGGTCGCAGGCCGTGGTGTAGGACGTGTAGAGTCCGGAGACGGTGGCCAGCATCTCACTCTCGTGTCCCACCACGCTGTCGTCCTTGGCCACGGTTTGCGGGATGTTGTGCAGGTTGGTCTGAACGATCGAGGCGTTGTGGTAGCCCAGCCGCGACGGCACCCAGTCGCTGTGGTAATCGGCGAGCAGGCGGTGAAAGCTGCCGAGTACACGGCCCGCGTCGTGAGTCTCTCCGGGCAGACGGGCGTAAACGTTGCCGCGGACGAACTCGAACATCTCGTACAGCCGGTCATCGATGATGACCATGGTGTCTTCGCCGTTGGCGGTGGGGATGAGCCGCGGCAGCGGGAAATCCCGTTCGAGCAGATGCAGTTGCACGGCATGGGCGAAGGCAACCTTGACGGGATGGTCGCGGCCGCGAGCCCGTCGCTTGAGGAGGAACCGGCCGCGGTCGGCGTCGATGACCACCTTGGGCGAACGGCGCGAGCCCTTGAGCTGTTTTTCGACCGTCTTGATCGCACCGATGTCGTAGTGCGACAGAACCGCCGCCAACTCTTGAGGAGCAAACTCAGCTCGAGATCGGTTCGTCACCGGTACTCATCCGCCAAACAACGGCATTTGTCGTTCGTTGGAGCCTATGATGGGGCCCGCTTCCGAAACCACGCCCACGGGTCCGCTACGAAACCGCGATTCGAAAGCCGCTGCCTTCCACAAGGCATTTCGATCCGCTCAGCCTTTGATGGTACCGTGAACCCACCGACGTTTGAAGTGCCCGGGAAAAACTTCGCCGCAAATTGAGTATTGCGGGCCTGGTGAGAAGGTGCTCAGTCACTCAATCTCGGGAGGGACCTCTTTCCCGCCCCGAAGCGCTGTCACGTCAGCTTGTTGACATCGTTGATGAGCAGCCGCAGCGTGCCGATGCTCCGGCGATCAAACGTCAACGTGAGCCGCACCTTGTCGGGGTACTCGTTGTCCTCGCCGTCCAGCGGACCGGGCCATTGTTCGATCTTGCCCGCGGTCACGATCGAGCTGTACTTGTCGTTCAGTTCCTCGAGAGCCTGGTTGCTGAGCGGCGTGTTCAGACGCAGAACCAGCTTTTCGGCCACGTAGCGGGACGAGTGATACCGCTTGTAGAAGTCGGTGATCTCCTTGGCCGCGACCTGCACGTCGTCGGTGACGCGGAACAGGTTCATGTCCTCGGGGCTGATCATGTTCGTGCGAAGCAGTTCCGCCTGCACGTACGTCCGCCAGTGTTGCCAGTACGTGCCGCCCGGCGCGTCGACGAGAACTACGGGAACGAGGGCCGCCTTGCCGGTCTGGATGAGCACGAGGGCCTCGAAGCCTTCGTCCTGCGTGCCGAAGCCGCCCGGGAACAGGGCGATGGCCGAGGCTTCCTTGATGAACAGGAGCTTGCGGGTGAAAAAGTACTTGAAGTTCACCAGCTTGGGGTCGTCGGCGATGATGGTGTTGGTCCGCTGCTCGAAGGGCAGACGGATGGCCACGCCGAAGCTGGCTTCGCGGCCCGCCCCCAGGTGCCCGGCCCGCATGATGCCGTCACCCGCACCGGTGATGACCATCCAGTTCAGCTGGCGCATGATTCGGGCGAAGTTGTCGGCCTGGACATAGTCGGGGTGGCCGGGCGGCGTTCGGCTCGAACCGAAGATGCTGACCTTGCGGACCTCGCGATACGGGCTAAAGACCTTGAAAGCGTAACGGAGTTCCTTGAGCGCCTTGTTGAGCAGTTTGAGTTCGCCGCGATCGGTCTTGTCGGCGGCCAGGCGACAGATGGTCACCATCATGTCGGCGAGCAAATCCTTGTCAGCCGACGGCGCGAATCGGTCGAGAAACGCCTCGATGGCCTTGGCTCGTTCGATGCGGCGAGACGGGCCGGCACCGGCATCCAGTTCGGTGTCTTCCATTTCCGTGATCACTCCTGGTTGCGCAGATTTTCTAGTATAACCCGCTCGCCCCTCGGCAACCACGGGGATCGCCGCGGTCACGACCGACCGCCACCCTCAGCATTGTCCCGGTCGCGGCACACGCCGATACCAACCGGCACGGGAAGCGGCTTGACGGCCGGCGGCGCTGACCGCGAACGGTTGCCTTGCGGAATCCCGCTCGAATCCGGAAGATGCGGCGGCGATTCGCCGTGCGCGTTTACCGAAACTGTCGCTGTGGTTGCGGTGGGAAATCAGTCTGTCTGCCGCCGCGCACGTCAGATCGCCGCAGATATCGGAGGGTATCATCGGATGAGACGAGCATTCGCGGGCGTTCTTGTGGTCATCGGCTTGCTTGCCTCCGCTCTCGCCGAACCGGCGACTCCCAAACAGCCGGCCGGTCCGGGCGCGGGCTCGAACATTGCGGCGCGAGCCAAGGTGTACGCAACCTCGAGCCTGCCCGGACATCCGGCAGAGCACGCGATCGACGACTCGGCGGAAACAGCGTGGCGAGCGGCGAATGCGGATGCGGTTTTGTGGCTCGACTTCGGGGCAAGAATGCGGCTGGCGGGCTTGTCGCACGTGATACGAGCGGGCGATAGTGAACCCGCTGCGACGGAGATCGTCACGTGGCAGAACGGATGGACGCCGATCGGCCAGACGGCCGGCCGAGGCGAACCCGTGGTCGCGAAAGTCCAAGCGAACACGCAGTACATCGGCATTCGATCGTCGGCGGGCAGTGCGGGCCGGCCATTGACTATCGAGACACTGCGCGCGTTCCAGGCGGGCTGGCGGCCTCAGCGCGACGGCAAGGACCTCCGCCTGCAGGACTTCTGCTTCTTCCGCCACGACGGTTACACCTACATTGGGTCGATGATGAAGGACTTCGGCCACGAAGGCATCACGATCGCCCGATCGCGCGATCTGATCGATTGGGAGCCGCTCGGCATCGCGGTGAGCCGGCGAACGCCCGAGGACAAGGCCATGCTCTGGGCTCCGCACGTCGTCGAGCATGCGGGCGAGTTCCACATGTTCTACACCGGCGTGACGCAGCCGAAGCCCAATCACTGGAACCAGAAAATCCTCGTGGCCACGACCAAGGATCCGGCAAATCCGAAGGAGTGGCAGCGCAACCACGCGGTGAAGTTCATCGTCGACGGCAGGACCGAGTCGTGGTTCCGGCCGAGCCATCCCGGCCACGTCTGGCCCGCCGACGGCTGGGCGGACTGCCGCGACCCGATGGTCTACTACAACCCGCCGGACAGAACGTGGTACCTGTTCTACTCCGGCAGCGACACGACCGGCGGCATCGTGGGCGTGGCCACCGCGCCAAACATTCTCGGCCCGTGGGAAGACCGCGGCCCGGTGCTCTGCGTGGATCGAGGCGTGCCCGAATCCGCGTTCGTGCTGCCCGATCCCGCGGGCGGCTACGTGATGGTGATCAATCACTCGACGCCCGACCGCATCGACGGAGGCATCAAGATCGCGCGGGCCCGCTCGCTCCTCCCCGAGAACGGCAAGCCTTCATTCACGGGGCTGGAGTTGCTCGAGCCGTCGGCCGAGCCGGGACTGGTCGGCTGGGCCCACGAGTTCGCCATGAATCCCGACGGCACCGTCCTGGCCGCGTATCTGACCGGGTACTTCATCAACTTTCAGGACGCGCGTTTCGTGAAAGGCAAAGGCGGCTGGACGGTGTCGGGGATACCCGAGACGACGGGGCCGAAGTGATGAGGCTTGAGACCTGAGACTTGAGGCTTGAGGTGGGGATCCGGACGGACACGGACTTGGTCTACTTGCGACAAATATGCTTCACCAGTGCAAGAAATAGAACCACAGAGACATTGAGGCGCAGAGAAGACCCACAGTTGTTCGACGGTCGTCAAGACACAATAGGCTTCAGTTCAAGGGGCCATATCCTGCCATCCGTGGTTCAACATGACCGCAAGCTACGCAATTGAAAAAGCCCCGGGCAAGGTTTGCCCGGGGCCTCGGTTCATGTGATCAGTGATTGCAGCGCGGGGCTGATGCGAGGCTCACTTGCGGATGAAGATCACGAAGTGATCCTTGACCAGCGTGTCCACGCGGTCCACCGGCGCGACGAAGTCGAGCTTGCCGTCACGGTTGAAGTCGGCGATGCCGATCTTGCCGATGACGGCCGGCGGATCCGTGGTGAACAGCGGGAAGCGGGTCCAGTAGTCCTCGATGTTATCCTGCGGATCGAAGCCCCAGGCTTTGCCCCCGCCGGTCACGATGCATTCGATCTCGCCGTTGCCGTCGAGATCGGCCAGGCGGACTTGGCCGGGTTCGGCATCGGTCAGGAATCCGATGTTGAACACGTCCCACGGAATCTGGCGGGCCGACTGCGTGGTCGACGAGCCTGGATTGCGGAACCACTGGATCAGGTTCCCGGTGGCCGAGGCCACATCCACGTGGCCGTCACCGTCGACGTCGGCCGCATCGATGATGCCCAAAGCGCCGGGCTGCTGGCCGACGAGGCGACGGTACCAATTGCTGGAAGCGACGGCCGTGTAGACCACGATCCGATCCTTGGTGATGCCATCGCGATCAAGCGGAGCGATGAAGTCGAGCTTGCCGTCGTTGTCGATGTCAGCGAAGGCGACTCGGCCGAAGGTGGCGTCGGTCGCATCAATGGCGAATGACTGCCAATAATCCTCGACCACTTCCGTGCGACGGTAGGCGGCAACCGAACCGCCGACAGTGAGGAACACGTCCAACTGGCCGTCGCCGTCGAGGTCCACGAGCCGCACCTGCGAGAGCCCGTCGCTGGATGTCTCACCGATGTTGAACACCCTCCACGGGACAGGCACGGCATCGGGAGCCAGCGCGGCCGGCCCGGGGTTCTTGAACCACTGCGTGAGCCCGAGGCTGACGCTGGCTACCGCGACATCGGGATTGCCGTCGCCGTCAATGTCACCTACCGACATAAGGTCGGCACCCTGGTTCTGCTGGCCGACCACGTTACGGCGCCAGCGGGCGTCGATCACGGCGGTGTAGAATGCAATGCGATCATCGGTCAGGCCGGGATAGTTGAGCGGAGCGAGGAAATCCAATCGGCCATTGCCGTCGAAGTCATGGAAGGCGACGCGGCCATAATGAGCCCCCGTGGCGTCGATCTGGAAGGCTTCCCAACCGTCCTCGAGGTCGGTCTGAGCTTGGAACCCGTAGATCGAACCCAGGGCGTTCTGACTGTCATAGAGGGTGACGAACGCGTCCAACACGCCGTCGCCGTTGAGATCCACCAACCGGACCTGGTCGATGACGCCGGGCACGCCGCCCAGTTCGCCGATGGTGAACACTTCCCAGGGAACCTGGGCCCCGCTGAGGAGGGCGGCCGGTCCGGGGTTCCGGAACCATTGCGTCAGGCGTGCGGTCGCGCTGCAAGCCACGACGTCGAGGTCACCGTCGTTGTCGATGTCGCCCACCGCGAGGACTTCGGCACCGTCCTGCTGCTGACTGATCACGCGCTGTACCCAGACGGTTCCGTTGTTGCGGTTCTCCAGCCAGTGCAGGTTGAGCGTCTTGGCTGTGGGCACGCTGACCACCACGTCGAGGTCGCCGTCCAGGTCGATGTCGCCGACGTCCAGCCGGCCGAAGTCAGGGGCATTGGACTCGATAATGGTCCGCGACCAGAGCGAGGGGTCGGTGACGTTGGCCGCGCCGGGATTCGGGAAGAGATAGATGTACGTGTGTGGCGGCTGCGGATCCTCGTTGCTGGCCACCACGATGTCGGGCAAGCCGTCACCGGTGAAGTCGCCGATCACCATGTCCGTCAGGCTGGCGTTGTTGTTGAAGAACCGGAACGTGTGGATGGGCACGATGACATCGGCGTCGTTAGGATCGGGATCCTCGAGGAACTCGCGTGGATCACCCAGAAAATCAACCTGCGTCCAGGTGGAGGCGATCTCGGGATTGGCGCCCTGAATGAGCAGCACGAGGGCACCGATTTTCCTGACGCCGGACGGCGGCGCGAAGCCGCTGTCTTCGACCAGCACCACGATGTCGAGCTTGCCGTCCGCGTTGAGGTCCACCAGCTCGACATCGTTCATCCGGGCCAGCGGACCACCGCCCGCGATGTTGATCGCCGGATTGAACACACCGGTCTCGGCGTTCATCAGGTGGATCTGCACGGTCTGGCTCTCGTCGGATACCGACACCGCGTCCACCAGACCGTCGTTGTTGATGTCGCCCAGAGCGACGGCGGAGGCACCGGCGGTTGACTCGAACAGCGGGTCGATCAGGTCCGGCCGCACCAGGTCGGACATGTAAGTCGGAATGCGCGACAGATCCGTGCCCGGCGGGCTGATCAGCGGGTTCTGCAGCCAGCGGACGTTGAAGCCCGAACCGCCGGCATCGGTCATGACCACGTCCTGGTCGCCGTCGTTGTCGATGTCCGCGAGATCCACCTTGGCCTTCTCGCTGGCGTTGGCCTCGATGATGGTCGAAAGCCACAGGGCGGGACTGGTCACCTGGGCATCGCCCGGGTTGCGGAACAACCGAACCGCGCCCTTGGTCACGACCAGGATGTCGGGACCGTTCTCACCGTCCATCTGTCCGACCACAATGTCGCTCACCTTCACGTTGCCGAGCAACAGGTTGGTCGGGAACGAGCCCGTCAAGCCGGGCACCATGGTCCAGTCCGCCGGGGTGGCGGGATCGGCCCCCTGGATCAGCATCACCAACGCCGGCTGCGCACCCTTGGCGGACAGGCCGGTGTCAGCGACCAGCAGCACGATGTCGAGTTTGCCGTCCCGGTTGAGGTCGGCCAATTCGATGTCGGCCAGACTGGTCAGCGGCGGACCGCTGGCCACGGAGATGGTCCGAAACTCGCCGGTGACCGGGTTGCGCAGATGGATCTGTACGGGCTGAGAATCGTCGGAGATGGAGGCCACGTCGGCCAGGCCGTCGTTGTTGATATCGCCGACCACGACTGTCTTGGCTCGCGCTGTCGTCTCGAACAGCGCGCCCAGGTGATCGGAGGTATACGTCGGGATGCCGCTGCCGGTCGTCGCGGCCGGGCTGATTCTCGGATTCACCAGCCAGCGCAGGTTGAAGCTCTTGGCTTCCGGCACGGTCAGCGCGATGTCGAGGTCGCCGTCGGCGTCGAGATCGGCCATGGCCGCCCCACCGAATCCGCTGAGGTCGGACTCGATCTTGTTGCCGATCCACTTGGTCACGGTCATCGCCGAAGCCCCGCCCGGGTTGGAGAAGAGCCGGACCTCGCTGGAATTCGGTCCGTTAGCGGTCACCACGATGTCGGGACCGGGCCGCTCGTCAAACGTTCCGACCAGCAGCGCGGTTGGCCCGTCCTTGACGCCATCACCACCGGGCAACGTGAGATTCTCGGGCGGCGGGCTTCCGGCACCGGGCAACTGCACCCACTGCGACGGATCGGTGGGATCCGCCCCCTGGAACAGGAACACGAGGCACCCGGGCACTTTGTAGGCATCCGATGCGGATGCGAATCCGGTGTCGGCCACCAGCACGATCACGTCGAGCTTGCCGTCACCATTGAGGTCGGCCAGTTCAATCGCCGTCGGACGTGTGATGGGAGCACCGCCGGCAATGGCGATGGTGTCGAAGGTGCCGATCAGCGGATCCTGCAAATGAATCTGCACCCGCTGCGATTCGCTGGAAATGGACGCGAAGTCCATGACGCCGTCGTTGTTGATATCACCGACGGCGACGGCCTTGGCGCCGGCGGTCGACTCGTACAACGGATCGACCAGCGCGATGTGATAGGCGGGCGCGTTATTGACGGCCGCCGGCTGCGTCGTGGTGGGCAGATCCACCGTCGATTCGTCGCCGGTCTCCACGCACCCCGCGAGCCACAGAATTCCCATCATGACCGTACCGATGGCAACCCAAACACATCTCATGCCAGGGCACTCCTTGGAAAAAACGCGATCGTCACCTGGGGCCGCGCGCGGGCGTACTGCTCGCGCTGCATCTCCCCCGGGGACGCCCTCGCATTTACCAATTCGGCACAGTGCGACCCCGACTCCATCGAGTTTTGCGGACTTTTCGAGGGCTTCGGAGGGGTCGAGCGGCGGTCGGACCGATTCCCGAACGCGATCGACAGGGCGTGTTTTATGGGACGCCGCCGGCGTTGTACCGAGGCGCCGGCCGTGGCATCAGGCCGGAGCGGGTCGCGATCGGCCGGGACGTTGAATAAACCGTCCGATCAGCGTAACATTCGTTCCTTTACGCGTTTGCGCCGCCGACCGGCGGCTGGAACCACGCTATCGCTGAGAGAACCCGGATTCATGAGTGACTCGCAACAGGTTGCTGATCGTAAAGCCAAGTTGGCCCGGCTCGCTGAACTGAACGTGGACCCGTACGGGCACCGTTTTCCCGACACAACCGCTTTCACGGAAATCAGAGCGCAGGCCGAGCCGCTCCACCTCGAACCGGGTCAGCACGCCGAACAGCTGAAGTTTCGGGTGGCCGGCCGCATCATGCTGCACCGCCCCGTCGGCAAGCTGGTGTTCATGACGCTCCGCGACGGCACGGGCGACCTGCAGGTGGGCGTGAGCAAGGCGGGCGTCAGCGAGAAGGACTTCACGATAGCGGCCAAGCTGGTCAACCTCGGCGACATCGTGGGAGCCGAGGGGTACATCGGCAAGACCAAGACGGGCGAGCTCACGCTGTGGGCGACGAACTTCACCATGCTGGCCAAGGCCATCCAGCCGCCGCCCGCCAAGTGGCACGGTCTCAAGGATATGGACCTGCGCTACCGTCGCCGGTACGTGGATTTGTTCACCAATCCGGACGTGCGGGAAGTCTTCAAGCAGCGCAGCCTCATCGTCGATGCCATCCGCCGCTGTCTGGTGGACCGCGGCTTCTTCGAGGTCGAAACGCCGGTGCTCCAGCCAATCTACGGCGGCGCGGCGGCGCGGCCGTTCACCACGCATCACAATGCGCTGGACATGCAGTTGTTCCTGCGGATCAGCCCGGAGTTGTACCTCAAGCGGTTGTTGGTCGGCGGCATCGAGCGGGTGTTTGAGTTCGCCCGCGTCTTCCGCAACGAGGGAATCGACAGCTCGCATAACCCCGAGTTCACGTTGCTTGAAATTTATCAGGCCTACGGCGACTACCACGACATGATGGAACTCACCGAGGCCATGGTGACCGCGGCGATCGAGCGGATCGGCGGCGGATTCAAACGAAAGTACGGCGATCTGGAGATTGATTTCACCCCGCCCTGGCCGCGGCGGAAATACGCCGATCTGCTGAAGGAACATGCGGGCGTTGACATGTCGGACATTGCCGCCGTGCGAGCCAAGGTTCGCGAGTACGATATCGACCCGGCGGGAATGGATGACGCGATCGTGATCAACGAACTGTTCGAAGCCACGGTCGAGCCGAAGCTCATCCAGCCGACGTTCGTGCTGGATTACCCGGCCCCGATCTGCCCGTTGACGCGGCGTTCGCCCGAGGATCCCAACATCGCCCTGCGGTTCGAGGCGTTCGTCGCCGGCCACGAATTGGGCAACGCGTACACCGAGTTGAACGACCCGGCGATCCAGGAGGAGAACTTCCGCCGCAATCTGGCGGGCGAGAAGAAGGACGAGACCATGGCCGTGCTCGACGAGGATTTCGTGCTGGCCCTGCAGTACGGCATGCCGCCGGCGGGCGGGCTGGGCGTCGGCATCGACCGGTTGGTCATGCTCCTCACGAACTCGACCAGCATCCGTGACGTCATCCTCTTCCCGCTGCAGCGGCCGCGAACGGTCGCCGAGGATCTCGATGATACTTACGGCCAAGGTGCGGACGACGCGAGCGAGATCGGGTATTGAAAGGAGCTATGAGCTGTGAGCTCTGAGCTGTGAGCCGGAGCCCCTGAGACGAGATCCGCGCCTGGCGACGCGGTTACCGCTCCGGTCCCGAGCTTGCAGTCTGTCGCTCAAAGCCCATAGCTCATAGCTCACAGCTTTTACGCCATGTACAAACTCTTTCTCTGTCTTCGTTATCTTCGCCGCCGCCGCATCGCCTTCCTGTCCGTCGCGGCGGTCTGCCTGTGCACGGCCATGGTGCTCATCGTGGTGAGCGTCATGAACGGCTTTCTCCAGATGGTCCGCGACCGGTCGCGGGGCATGCTCGCCGACTTGATCATTGAGAACCAGACGCTGCAGGGTTTTCCGTTTTACCAGGAATTCATCGACCTTATCAAAACGGATCCGGTCCTTGCGGATCGCATCGAGGAAGCCACGCCGGTGATCATCAGCTATGGGATCCTCCGCTTTCCCAGCGACCAGATCACCAAGCCGGCCCAGATCGTGGGCATTCGGCTGGATGAAACCTGCCGAGTCAACGATTTCGCCAAGGGGTTGTTCTACAACAAGTACTATCCGGGCACGACACATCTCGGCCCGCAGCAAGAGCCGCACTTCGGCCGCGACGACAAGGGGCGCTATGTGCTGCCCCCCGAACTGGAAGAGGCTCGCCGGCGATGGCAGGGATCAGCGAGTGAACGCGACCAGAAAGAAGCGAGACAGAACGTAAGCAAAATCTATCCGTACCCCGGCCCGGGCTTCTATTGGCCCATGCCCGGAGCCTTGTACGACCCGTCCATTCCGCTGAAATACCTCGATCCCGTGCCGCCGAGCTGGCAGGGACCGGAGCTTCCCGGAGCCATCATCGGCACGGACATGGTCGCCAAGCGACTCCCCGACGGCAGCTACGAGCGGGCGTATTATCCCCGCGGCTCGACAGTGACGCTGACCTTCGTGCCCTTCACCGATACGGGCAAGCCGCTGGAGTCGGGCACCGGCATGCCGAGCAAGGTATTTCGCTACGTGGACGACCATCGTACGGGTGTGTACGACATCGATTCGATGAGCGTCTACGTCGATTTCGACCTGCTCCAGGATGTGCTGGAGATGGACCCGCAGAAACTCAGTGAGGACGATCCGTACGCAATCATCCCGGCCCGGACAACCCAAGTCCAGATCAAGCTCACCCCCGAGTACTTCTCGGATCCGAAAAAAGTCCTGGAGACGCGCGATCTGCTGCGGGCCAAATGGAACGAGTTCATCCTGCCCCGCCTGGCCGAACTCCGCACGCCCGAGTTGGTCCGCCGGGTCCGAATCGTCACGTGGGAGGAAAAGCAGGCCACCTACATCGGCGCGGTCGAGAAAGAGAAGTATCTGGTCACGTCGTTGATCTCGATCGTCAGCATGGTGGCCGTCCTGCTCGTGGTCTGCATCTTCTACATGATCGTCCAGCAGAAGACCCGCGACATCGGGATTATTAAGAGCGTCGGCGCGACTTCCTTCGGCGTTGCCCAAATATTCCTCAGCTACGGAGCGGCGGTTGGCGCGGTTGGCGGCGGGATGGGCATCGTGCTGGGCGTCCTGTTCGTCAAGTACATCAACGAGATCCAGGACGGCTTGAAATGGCTGGGCGAAAAGTTCAACCGCGACCTGCAGGTGTGGAACCCGGAGGTGTATGCCTTCGACCGCATCCCCAACCAGGTCGAGAGTTGGGACGTGGTGATCATCTACGGCGTGGCCGTGCTCATGTCGGTGCTCGGCTCGGTGATTGCGGCGTATCAGGCCTCGCGAGTCTGGCCGGTGGAGGCATTGCGCTATGAGTAGCCCGATCCTCCAGGCGACCGGCCTGCACAAGTCGTACCAGCTGGGCAAGACGCTGCTCGACGTGCTCAAGGGGGTGTCGATGAGCGTCCATCACGGCGAGTTTGTCGCCATCATGGGCGCATCGGGCTGCGGGAAGAGCACACTGCTGCACCTGCTGGGGGCTCTCGACGTGCCCGACCGTGGGACAGTGACCTTCGAAGGCCAGGACATCTTCGCCGGATCGAATGCCGAGCGCGACCGATTGCGGAACGCGACCTTCGGGTTTGTCTTCCAGTTCTATCACCTTCTCCCGGAGTTGAACGTACTCGAGAATGCACTTATCCCCTGCATGGTGGGCAACACCGTCCTGGGCTGGATGAGACGCAGGACCGATCTGCGCCGCCAGGCTGCGGCACTGCTGGAACAACTGGGGCTGGGCGGGCGACTCCGCCACCGACCCAACGAGTTGTCCGGCGGCGAGCGCCAGCGGGTCGCCATCGCCCGGGCCTTGGCCAACCGCCCTCGCGTCTTGCTTGCCGATGAGCCTACGGGTAATCTGGATGCGGCCACGGGACGGGAAATCATGAACGTTCTGGTGGACCTGAACAAGGCCGGCCAGACCATCGTCATGGTAACTCATGACCCCCAGGTGGCTGCTTCGGCCCACCGCATCGTGACTCTGGCAGATGGCAAGATCAAGCACCCGAAAGGCTGAGCCGAAGGGCCCTGATCGGGAACGCGAACGAGAGCAGGCGCATGAATTTCGATCAACCCAACCAGTATGCCCCAAATCCCAATCTCAAGATCTGGATGAACGGGAAGATCGTCCCCGTCGCCGAGGCCACCATCAGCATCTTCGATCACTGCATCCTCTACGGAGACGGTGTGTTCGAAGGTATCCGCAGCTACGGCGGCAAGGTGTTCCGGCTCGATGCCCACCTCAGACGTCTGGAAGACTCGGCCCGCGCCATCCGGCTGACCATCCCCATGACGCGCGAAGAATTGGCCACCGCGGTCTATGACGCCATGAAGGCCAACAAGATCGTGGACGGCTACATCCGCCTGGTGGTCACCCGCGGTGTGGGCACGCTCGGGCTGAGCCCCAACCGGACGGCGTGCCCCAGCGTCTTCATCATCGCCGACCAGATCGCCCTGTACCCGCAGGAACTCTACGAGCAGGGCATGGCCGTCATCAGCAGCAGCGTGATCCGCAATCATCCCAACGCCTTGTCGGCGCGGATCAAGAGCTGCAACTACATCAACAACATTCTGGCCAAGATCGAGGCCCTGGACGCCGGCGTGTACGAAGCCATCATGTACAACCACCTCGGCTACGTGGCCGAGTGCACGGGCGATAACATCTTCCTGGTCCGCAACGGCGTGGTCCAGACGCCCCCCATTACGGCGGGCATCCTCGAGGGTGTCACGCGAGACGCGGTCATCGAGCTGGTCGCCAAGCGCAAGATCCCCTTCCGCGAGATGGAGCTGACGCGCCACGATCTGTACGTGGCTGACGAGTGCTTCCTGACCGGCACCGCCGCCGAGGTGATCCCGGTCACCCAGATCGATGGTCGGCCGATCGGCACGGGCAAGCCCGGCCCGATCGTCCGGCAGCTCATGGCCGACTTCCGCGAGCTGGTCAAGCACGGCGGATGAAGTGAGGCGTCAGCGCGAGTCCATATTCAGCAGCCCCGCACCGCAACCCGGTCAACTCCGAACGGTGGGGATCGCCGCTTGTCGGATGCTGAATAACTTCGCGACTCGCAGCTTGTTAAAGGCCAAGCTCCTCGAGTCTCAGCCGTGGCTGGCCTCGAATCGAACTCTGAACCCGGCGTGGTCGGAACGCAAGCGCGAACTGCGTGATCAGGGGGAAGTAGATCGCTATGGAATTCTTGAAGCAATTGAGCGAACTCCCCGGTGTGCCGGGGCGAGAGGAACGAGTCCGTGAGTTGATCCAGGCCCAAACTCGGGGGTTGTTCGACGAGACCCGGGTGGACGCGCTGGGCAATCTGATCTGTCGCAAAAAGCCGGGCAAGACGGGCAAGAAGGCTGCGCAAAGAGTCCTCATCGCCTGTCACATCGACGAGATCGGCTTTTATGTGCGAGCCATCGACGACAAGGGACGGCTGCGGCTGCAGAACGTCGGCGGCTTCGACACCCGCAATCTGTTCGCCCGCCGCGTGCTCGTCCAGGGCCGACGCGACCTGCTCGGCGTGATGAACCCGACCGGCCGTCCCATCCACATGGCCAGCGAGGAAGAGAAGAAAAAGATCCCCGAAGTGCACGAGTTCTTCGTGGACCTGTTCCTTTCCAAAGAGGAAGTCGACAAGCTGGTCCGCGTGGGCGATCCAGTGACGCTCGTGCAAAGCTTCGAGGAAATCGGCGACGTGGTTTGCGGCAAGTCCCTGGACAACCGCGTGGCCAGTTGGGTGGCCATCAACGCCATTCGCAAGGTGGGCAAGAAGAGTCCGTACGACATCTACTATGCCGCCACCGTCCAGGAGGAGGTGGGCTGCCGCGGAGCCGGACCGACGGCGTTCGGGATCGAGCCCGACGTTGCCATCGCCCTCGACACGACGCTGGCCTGCGACACGCCCGGCATCGACCCGGTGGATTCAATCACGCAGCTCGGCAAGGGCGTGGCCATCAAGGTGCTCGACGGCGGATCGATCAGCCATCGCGGCCTGCTGGACGAGTTTGTGGCACTGGCCGACAGCAAGAAGATCCCCTACCAACTGGAGATTCTCCCTCGCGGCAGCACCGACGCATCGAGCATGCAGCGCGTTCGCGGCGGCTACAAGACCATCACGCTGTCCATCCCCACGCGGTACATCCACACGGTCTGCGAATCCGCCCACAAGAACGATCTGCAGGCGGCGGTGGATCTGCTCGCGGCATGGCTGGCCGGATGAGGCACAGAGGCGCGTGCGAGCCGCGCGGTCGTCCACCCGGTTTCCGCGTGGCTCACACCGGCTCACGCTGTCAATTCGAGGCCCAGCAGTTCGGCCACGTGCAGTTGAGCCAACGACTCGACCACCACGTCGGGCCGGTAGGCGTATCGTGTCAGGTCGGCTCGTTTCGTCCCGCCGGACAGGACCAGGACCGTCTTGTAGCCCATCTGCACGCCGCCGAGAATGTCCGTTTCCATCGTATCGCCGATCATGATCGTCTCGCCCGTGCGCAGGCCCAGCTCAGTACGCGCCATCCGCATCATCACCGGGCTGGGCTTGCCAACGCTGAACGCCTGCACGCCGGTGGCCTTCTCCAGCATGGCCACGATAGCCCCGCAGCCCGGTCTCATGCTGTCCATCGTCGGGCAGTTGGGATCCGGATTGGTGGCCACGAGTTTCGCCCCGCCGAGAATCATCCGTACCGCGGTTTCCACCATTTCGAACGTGAGCGTTCGGCCCTCGCCGACCACCACATAGTCCGGCTCGTGATCGACGATCGAGTAGCCGTTCATGTGCAGGGCATTGAGTAGCCCGCCTTCTCCGATGACGTACGCCGTGCCGTTAGGTTTCTGTGATGCAAGAAAGCGTGCGGTCGCGATGGCACACGTGAAAACATGCTGCTCGCCAACGTCGATGCCCATGCGACGCAGCTTGGTGGCGACGTCGCGCCGCGTCCGCTGGCTGTTGTTGGTCAGAAACAAGAACGGAATCCGCTGTTCGGTCAGCTCGCGAATAAACTCGATGGCACCGGGGATCAGGTGACTGCCTCGGTAAACAACACCATCCATGTCGATGAGAAATCCGTGCTTCATGTCTCCTGCTTTCGGGAATAGTTGACGTCGGCTGGTGCGATGCTCCTTGCGACCCGCCGCCGTGGCTGGTCGCGGGTGTGACACGTACCCCGATCAGAGTATGCAAGCTCAATGCCATATTCCCGGCAGGCCGGGACCATACTGGAAAGGCCATCCGACCCCTCTGTGGAGTGCCTGTTTTCCGTGCAAAGGCCTTTTCCATGCCCGGCGCCCATGCACCGGCGCTTAAACTATGCACTGGAAAAGATTTACTCTTACCGCACGCGCCGACCCGCCAGCGATCGCGACGGATGCGTCTGGATTGAGCGACTCCCGCGCGGTATCCTGAATTTTCCCATTCCTCGAGGCTGGAACGAGTCCATGACGGACAGACTCCTGGAAACGGTTGAGCGCTACTGGGGCTACAAGACGCTCCGGCCGCTGCAACGCGAGGCGATGACCGCGGCGTTGGAGGGCCGCGACTGCTTGGCCGTGCTGCCCACGGGCGGCGGCAAGTCGCTGTGCTACCAGGCTCCTGCCCTGTTGTCCGACAAGCTCACCGTCGTCGTTTCGCCGCTGATCGCTCTGATGAAGGATCAGGTCGATCGGCTGAACAATCGCAACATTCCGGCCGCTTTTCTGAACAGCAGTCTGGACGCCGCCGACAAGCGGCGAGTGGCCGCTGGCATCTACAACCACAAGTACAAGCTCATCTTCGTCGCCCCCGAGCGGTTCGCCTACGAGCCGTTTTACGACATGCTGGCCAAGGCCGACGTCGGCGCATTCGCGATCGACGAAGCCCATTGCATCAGTCATTGGGGCCACGATTTCCGCGAAGACTACCGCCGGTTGGGCGAACTCAAGCGGCGATTCCCGAATGCCTGCGTGCACGCCTTTACCGCGACGGCCACGCCGCACGTCCGCCAGGACATCATCGAGCAACTCGGCTTGAAAGACCCGCTCGTGCTGGTAGGCGACTTCTTCCGGCCCAACCTGGTGTACAGCGTCCGGCGACGCACCGACGACACGCGGGACGTGCTCGAAGCCGTCCGCGCCCGCCCCAACCAGGCCGGTATCGTGTACTGCATTCGTCGCAGCGACGTGGACATCCTCACCGCCGTGCTGCACGAGGCGGGTGTTCGTGTGGCCGGCTATCACGCGGGCATGAACGACGATGCTCGGACCGCCGCTCAGGACGCATTCTCGGCCGGTAAGGTCGACGTGGTGGTGGCCACCGTCGCCTTCGGCATGGGCATCGACCGTGCCGACATCCGCTTCGTGATCCACGCGGCCATGCCCAAATCCATCGAGCACTACCAACAGGAAACGGGTCGGGCGGGCCGCGACGGCAAGCTCGCCGAGTGCATCCTGTTCTATTCGCCTGCCGACCGTGAACTGTGGGAGTACATCATCGAGAACAACGAGACCGCCGACCTGAAGAACAAGCTGGCCATGCTCGAAGAGATGTACCGGTTCTGCACCGGAATGAGCTGTCGGCATCGACAACTGGTCAGCTACTTCGGCCAGACGTGGGAGCGAGACAACTGCGGCGCCTGCGACGTGTGCGGTGGCTTGGTGGATCTCGTGCCCGACTCGACCGTGCTCGCCCAGAAGATCATGTCCGCCGTCGCCCGAACCGACCAGCGATTCGGCGCCGGCTACATCGCCGACGTCCTGCTGGGGAATCCGACCGACAAGGTGCTGGAGCGCGGCCACAACGACTTGAGCGTGTTCGGTCTGCTCGCCGACAGTCGCAAGCCGCAGATCATGGCCTGGATCGACCAACTCATCGATCAGAACCTGCTCGCCCGTGAAGGCGAGTACCGCGTGCTCAAGATCACGCCGGCAGGCTGGCAGGTGCTGCGGTCCCAGGCCGAGGCCAAGCTGTCGGCGCCGGCCGGACGCAAGGGAAAACGCAAGTCGGGCCCGAAGGTCCGCAAGGGCGGTGGACCCGATTTCGGTCCGGGGCTGCCGATATCGGGCAGCCGCAGATCAAAAAAGAGCACCAGCACGACAAAGGATCAGTCCCGTTCGCCGTCGATGCGCGATTTGAAGAACAAGTTGAGCAAGCGCGACGAGTCCCCTGCTTCGAGTGTCAGTCCTTTCAATCTCATTCAACCGTCACCCGAACTGGCCGCCCGCCCGCTCGACCCGGTCGCCAGCCGCATCTACGATCGGCTACGCCTCCTGCGACGCGAAATCGCCGAAGAAAACAACGTGCCCGCGTTCATGGTCCTCAGCGACAAGACGCTCCGCGAGATCGCCCGCGTGGCCCCCACCAGTGAGTCAGAGCTACAGAGCATCAAAGGCGTCGGCCCCGCCAAAACCGAAGCTTACGGTAGTCGTGTGCTCGCGGCGATCCGACAGGAGTACTAGACGCAGCTGCCCGGCCTTTCCACGGTACGGACTTGCTCGAAGCCCCAACACGCAGAGCCCGCAACTCGATTGCAACTCGACGTCGACGGCGCGGCATGGACCCGGATCTCGAATTGGCACCGTTCGTCCGGGGCGGTTAGACTCACTCGGGCATGGAACCGAACTCGAACGACCATGGATCGGACGCGAGCGTCGTCTCGAACGCCTCGGCCGGGCAGGCTGCGACGCGATGGATCGGCTGGGCGCTCGTGGCGGGTCTGGCCCTGACAATCCCCGCGGGGGTGCTCTTGGGCTACCTCGCCGCCCTGCCATTCTTCCTGGGCCTGTTTTTCTTCATGCTGGTGGGACTGCTCATCGGGGCCGTGATGTTCCGGGTAGCCGCGAAAGCTCCGCGGCCGCCGGTCGGAGCCATCTGGCTGCTTGGCTCGGTAGTGTCGGGAGCCACGTTGGTCGTGTCGCTCTGGGCGGAGTACCGGGCACTGCCGGCAGGCGTCGAGAAACTCGTTCGCGGTTCCATCGCCGAGTCCTTCGCCGGCCGCGAGGACGAGCGCGTCCGCCTCAAGCATGGCGTCCACGAGTTCGTCGCGACCGAGCTGGCTCGGGCGTATCCGCCGGGCGGGTTCCTGGGTTATTTGCGGTGGGCGGCCACGGACGGCAAGCTGAAGTGTCCTAGGATATTAAGGACATCCACGGTTGAGTATCGGCTGGCCCAGCGGCAGGTTCTGTGGGCGGTCAGGGTGGCCTTGTCCATGCTCTTGATGGAGGCGATGATCGTCTCACAGCTGCTGGCGCTGCGCGGCCGCGAAGCGGACACGGCGGATGGAGCCGGGCCCGGCCTCTCCGAGGAGTCTCCGAACTGACCACGCCGGAGGGTTCGGACGAACCGGTTTTCTTGACACCCATTCGCCCCAATTTGATAATCGGCGCTGAGGAGAACTGCCTGTCGCTCATGGCTACGAAAGTCGTAAACCTTGAAACCGCAAGCTATTCGGAAGCAATCCGCGAAGCCGCCGACGTGCTGACCCGTGGCGGACTGGTCGTCTTTCCGACCGAGACCGTCTACGGCGTCGGGGCGTGCGCAACGCTGCCCGAAGCGGTCGAGAGGCTGCGGGTCCTGAAGTCCCGAACGGACGGCAAGCCGTTCACGGTCCACATCGGGCAGAAGTCAGCGATCCATCGGTTTGTGCCGGAGATGGCCGGTACCGCCCGCCGTCTGGTCGAGAAGACCTGGCCGGGACCGTTGACCATCATCTTCGAGGTCGCCGACGCCCAGGCCACGCCCGTGATCCAGGAAACCTCACCCGAACACGTGCCGGCGATGTATCACAACGGCACCATCGGCGTTCGCTGTCCGGACGACCATGTGGCCTCCGATCTGTTGACGCAGACTTCGCTGCCGGTGGTGGCCGCCAGCGCGAACCTCGCTGGCAACCCCGCCCCGGTGACCGCCGAGGAAGCGCTTGCCGACCTGGACGGCCGGGTGGACCTGGTCCTCGACGCCGGACGCAGCCGGTACGCCAAGGCCTCGACCATCGTGCAGGTGGACGCGAAGGGCTATCGGGTCCTCCGCGAAGGCATCCTGGACGAGCGCACCATCCGGCGTCTCAACCGGACGAATTTCCTGTTGGTCTGCAGCGGCAACACCTGCCGCAGTCCCATGGCCGCGGGGTTGCTGCGCCGTCTTCTCGCCGAAAAGCTCCAGTGCCGGGAGGACGAACTGGCCGAAAAAGGCTATTATGTCGAGTCAGCGGGAACCGGGGCCTGCAGCGGGGCGCCGGCAACACCCGAGGCGATCGAGGTGTTGCGAGCCAAAGGCATCGAGATCGCCGGACACCGATCCCAGCCGCTGACGCTCGAGCAAATCAACCGGGCCGATTACATCTTTGCAATGACGGGCCGCCAAGCCGAGAATATCAAGTCGCTGGCCGCGCATGCGGAACATCGCGTGCAGAAGGTGGGCGACGAGGATATCGAAGACCCCATCGGCGGCACCGAGGAGGAGTACCGGGCCTGCGCCAACCAGATCGAAAGCGCGCTGCGTCGCCGGCTGGAGGAGGTCGTGCTTTGAGAGTCGCCATCGGCTCCGATCATCGTGGCTACCAGGCCAAGGAAAAGATCAAGGCCATGCTCGTGTCCAAGGGCTATGACGTCCTTGATTTCGGAGCTGACTGTGCGTCGAGCTGCGACTATCCCGACGCGGCCTATCCAACCTGCAAGTCCGTGGTCACCGGCGTCTCGGATTTCGCCATCCTGCTGTGCGGCAGCGGCATCGGCATGTGCATCTCAGCCAACAAGGTGCGGGGCATCCGGGCCGCCCTGTGTCACGACGAACTGACCGCCGAGATGTCCCGTCGCCACAACGACGCCAACGTGCTCTGCCTCGCCGCCGACCTCATCGGCGAAGAGCTCATGCGCCGCATCGTCGATGTCTGGCTCAACACCGCCTTCGAGGGCGGCCGCCACGAACGCCGGGTCAAGAAGATCGCCTTCTACGAAGACAAGGAGCACGAGGGCGACCCGCCCCGGTCCGCACCCGACAAACTCAAGGATGTGTGAGCAGCGTGAGGTCCCTTTTGCCCGAGAGAATCATGAGGGGCTGGGGACTGGGGGCCGGCGACAGAGTATCCGCGTCCCGCCGTACATGTACGCACTGGACTAGCGCAGTGTATTCGTCACTATGGATTGAGGCGGGCAAGATGCCCGCCCCCCACTGAAAGCTTACGGTCGGGGCAGATCGCCGGCGCCTTTGGTGGGCAGATCGCTGGATCCCATGAGATACGTGTCGATGGCGACGGCGGCCTCACGGCCCTCGCTGATGGCCCAGACAACCAGTGATTGGCCTCGCCGCATGTCGCCGCAGGCGAACACGCCCGGCACGCTGGTCATGTAAGTCGACTCATCGGCCTTGACGTTGCTCCGCTCGTCCAGTTCGACGCCAAGTTGCTCGATGATGCCACCCTTCTCCGGACCGACGAAGCCCATGGCCAGCAGCACCAGGTCGGCCGGCCAGGTCTTGGCCGAGCCGGGCACCTCCTGCATCTTCATGCGGCCGGTCTCGTCGCGCACCCACTCGACGTCCACCGTCTCCAGGCCGGTGACCTTTCCGTTCTCGCCGAGCAGCCGCTTGGTCAGAATGCTCCAGCAGCGGTTGCATCCTTCCTCGTGCGAGCTGCTCGTACGAAGCTTCATGGGCCAGTAGGGCCACGGCTGCTCGCTGGGCCGGCACTCGGGCGGTTGGGGCAGCAACTCGAACTGCGTCACGCTCTTGGCGCCCTGGCGATTCGACGTGCCCACGCAGTCGGCGCCCGTGTCGCCGCCGCCGATAACGATGACGCGCTTGCCCGTGGCGGTGATGTCCTCATGCCGTTCACTGAACCACCACTTGTCCGTGCGGTACGGGAACCGGTCGCCGGCCACGCGCTTGTTCTGCTGCGGCAGGAACTCCATGGCAAAATGCACGCCGTCCAGTTCGCGGCCCGGGACGGGCAAGTCGCGCGGACGCGTCGCCCCGCCGCACAACACGATGGCGTCGAACTCGGCGCGAAGCTGCTCGGCCGTGATGTCGTACCCGACGTTCACGCCCGGCTTGAAGACGATGCCCTCGGCCTCGAGGATCTTCAACCGCCGGTCGATGAAGCGCTTTTCGAGCTTGAAGTCGGGAATGCCATACCGCAGCAGCCCGCCGATGCGGTCGGCACGTTCGAATACCGTCACCGAGTGACCCGCCCGGTTCAACTGATCGGCGACGGCCAACCCAGCCGGCCCGGAGCCGACGACCGCCACCTTCTTGCCCGTCCGCACCGCGGGTGGGCAGGGCCGAATCCAGCCCTCGGCGAATGCTTTCTCGATGATGGAGTACTCGATGTACTTGATGGTCACCGGCGGCTCGTTGATGCCAAGCACGCACGCTTCCTCGCACGGTGCTGGACAAACGCGGCCCGTGAACTCGGGGAAGTTGTTCGTCGCGTGCAGGACACGGATGGCCCGCGCCCAATCGCCTCGGTACACCAGGTCGTTGAAGTCCGGAATGATGTTCCCCAACGGGCACCCCGAGTGGCAGAACGGCACGCCGCAATCCATGCAACGAGCGCCCTGCGTCTGCATCTCGGCGATGGGCAATGGGATGAGAAACTCGCGATAATGGCGAGTCCGCTCCTCGACCGGTGCCGCCTTGAACCCTTGCCGTGGATACTCCTTGAATCCCGTCGGTTTACCCATTGGCCACCTCCGACAGTTCCACGTCGGCCGATTCGATCTCCTGCTGGCGGGCGAGCCGCTCGAGCAACACGCGCTTGTAATCCCGAGGCATGATCTTCACGAACTTGGGCAGATACCGGCTGAACTCCTTGAGCACGCGCCGGCCGACCACGCTGTCGGTGTGCAGAACATGCCGCTCGATCAGCCGCCGGAGCTCCTGCACGTCGGCCGGGTCCGCAACCTTCTCCAGATCCACCATCTCGAGGTTGCAGCGGAACTCGCCGAAATCCCCGGCCTCGTCCAGGACGTACGCGATGCCGCCGCTCATGCCCGCGGCGAAGTTGCGGCCGGTCGTGCCGAGCACCACCACCCGCCCGCCGGTCATGTACTCGCAGCCGTGGTCGCCGACCCCTTCGACGACCGCGCGGGCGCCGCTGTTGCGTACGCAGAACCGCTCACCCGCGATACCCCGAATATAAGCTTCCCCGCCGGTGGCCCCGTACAGCGCCACGTTCCCGCAGATGATGTTGTCCTCGGCGGCGAACGTGGCCTGACGCGGCGGATAGAGGATGAGCCGTCCGCCCGACAGCCCCTTGCCGAAGTAGTCGTTCGCGTCGCCCTCCACCTCCATGGTCATGCCGCGCGGGATGAACGCCGCGAAGCTCTGGCCGGCCGAGCCGACGCACTTGATATGCAGCGTATCGTCGGGCAGCCCTGCCCCGCCATACTTCCGCGTGATCTCGCTACCGGTGATCGTGCCCACCGTGCGATAGAGGTTCTTGATCTGGATTTCCTTGTACACCTTCTCGCCACGTTCGATGGCCGGAGCGGCCAACGGAAGCAGCACGTTTACATCGAACGAGCGTTCGATCCCGTGGTCCTGCGGCTGCTGACAACGCGTGCCGATGAACGGCGGCACCTCGGGCCGGTACAGGATGCGCGAGAAATCCAGACCGCGGGCTTTCCAGTGATCGATCGCCTGCCGTACGTCGAGCTTGTCGGATCGTCCGACCATTTCGTTGACGGTGCGGAAGCCGAGCCGGGCCATGATCTTCCGCAGTTCCTCAGCCACGAAGAACATGAAGTTCACGACGTGCTCGGGCTTGCCGGCGAACTTTTTGCGAAGCTCGGGATCCTGCGTGGCCACGCCCACCGGGCAGGTGTTCAGGTGGCACTTGCGCATCATGATGCAGCCCGAGGCGATGAGCGGCGCGGTAGCAAAGCCGAATTCCTCCGCCCCCAGCAGGCAGGCGATGGCCACGTCGCGGCCGGTCTTCAACTGCCCGTCCACCTCCACGATGATGCGGCTGCGCAGATCGTTGGCGACGAGCACCTGGTGCGTCTCGGCCAGCCCCAGTTCCCAGGGCAGCCCCGCGTGCTTGATGGACGTCAGTGGCGAAGCGCCCGTGCCGCCGTCGTAGCCGCTGATCAGCACGACGTCCGCCTTGCCCTTGGCCACGCCAGCAGCGACCGTGCCCACGCCCACCTCAGCCACCAACTTGACGCTGATACGAGCGTTCCGGTTGGCGTTCTTGAGATCGTGGATGAGCTGAGCCAAATCCTCGATCGAGTAGATGTCGTGATGCGGCGGAGGCGAAATCAGCTGCACGCCCGGCGTCGAATACCGCGTGCGTCCGATCCACTCGTCCACCTTATGTCCCGGCAACTGGCCACCCTCACCGGGCTTGGCGCCCTGGGCCATCTTGATCTGCAGTTCGTCGGCGTTGACGAGGTACTCGCTGGTCACGCCGAACCGGCCGGACGCCACCTGCTTGATGGAGCTGCGCATCGAGTCACCCGGCTCGAGCACGTTGGCCACCCACGGCGACAGTTGGGCCAGCGTCGCCTTGCTTTGCTCGTCGCCGTTGAACCGCTGATAACGGATGGGATCCTCGCCGCCTTCGCCGGTGTTGCTGCGTCCGCCGATCCGGTTCATGGCGATGGCCAGATTCGCGTGCGCCTCGAACGAGATGGAGCCGAACGACATGGCCCCGGTCTTGAATCGCTTGACAATCTCCTTGGCCGGCTCGACCTCCTCGAGCGGAATCGACTCGGAGTCGTCGAACTTGAAATCGAGCAGACCGCGCAACGTGCAGAGCTGCCGGTTCTGCTCGTTGACCATCCGTGAAAACTCCTCGAACGTCTTGGGATCGCCCTGCCGCACGGCCTGTTGCAGCTTGGCCACGCTCGCCGGGTTGGTGAGGTGGTACTCGCCGTTGCGCCGCCACTGGTACTGCCCACCCGGGGGCAGTTCGAGGAAGTCGAGAACGGCCCGCCGCGGGAATCCCCGGGCATGCCGCATGGCCACTTCGCGAGCGATGACGTCCAGGCCCACGCCGCCGATACGCGAGGGTGTCCAGCAGAAATATTTGTCGATCACGTCCGAACGCAGACCGACCGCCTCGAAAATCTGGGCCCCCCGGTAGCTGTGGAGCGTCGAGATGCCCATCTTGGACATGACCTTGGTCACGCCCTTGTTGATGGCCTTGATGTAATTCTTCTCGACGGTTTCCGGGCTCATCTGTCCCTTGAGCCTCCCGTCGCGGTTCATTTCCGCCAGCGTCTCGAACACCACGTACGGATTGATCGCGCCGACGCCGTAGGCCAGCAGGAGGGCAAAGTGATGAACCTCCCGCGGCTCGCCCGATTCGAGCACGAGTCCGGTCTTGGTCCGCTTGCCCGTGCGGATCAGGTGATGATGCACCGCGGACACGGCCAGGAGCGCGGGAATGCCCGCATGTTCGGCGTCGATCCCACGATCCGACAGCACGAGAATACAATAGCCTTCGTCGATGGCCTTCTCGGCGGCCTGGCACAATTCGTCGATCGCCTTGGCCAGCGCCTTTTCTCCGCCGTTCACCTCGAAGAGGATGGGCAGCGTTCGGGTCCGCAACTCGATGGCCGGGCCGCTACCTGCCGTCGGTCCCACCACACCGAGATTCTTGATCTTCTGCAGTTCTCGGTTCGTGAGAATGGGCTGCTCGAGACGGAGTTGATGACAGTGCATCTCCGTCTCCTGGAAGATGTCGCGCTCGGGACCGATGGTCGTGATGTTCGAGGTGACCAGTTCCTCGCGAATCGCGTCGAGCGGCGGGTTGGTCACCTGGGCGAACAACTGCTTGAAGTAGTCGTACAGCAGCGGGGCCCGGTCGCTTAGCACGGCCAGCGGCGTGTCCGTGCCCATGGATCCGACTGGCTCGACGCCGTTCTCGGCCATGGGAGCCAGGAGGATCTTGAGGTCTTCGTCGGTGTAGCCGAACGCCCGCTGGCGCGTCCGCAGCGTCTCCAGGTCATACTCCGGCCACTCCCGTGGCTCGGGCAATTGCGACATTTTGACCAACCGGCGGTCCAGCCAGGCTCGATACGGCTTGCGGGCGGCCAGCCCTTCCTTGATCTCTTCGTCGGGCACGATGCGCGCATCGTCGGTGTCCACGAGCAACATTCGGCCGGGCTGAAGACGCCCCCTATACGCGATGTTGGCCGGGTCCAGCTCGATGACGCCGGTCTCGGAAGCCATGATGACGTAGCCGTCCTTGGTGACGGTGTATCGCGACGGACGCAGGCCGTTGCGATCGAGCACGGCACCGATGACCTTGCCGTCGGTGAACGCGATAGAGGCCGGGCCGTCCCACGGCTCCATGAGGCAGGCGTGATATTCGTAGAACGCCTTCTTGGAGTCGCTCATGGAACGGTGATTCTGCCACGCCTCGGGAATAAGCATGGCGATGCAATGCGGCAGCGATCGCCCCGTGTGATAGAGCAGTTCCACCACGTTGTCGAGCGCGGCACTGTCGCTGCCTCCCGGTGGAATGATCGGGAGAATCTTCTCGAGGGCGTCGCCGAACAGAGGCGACTCGAACAACGCCTCGCGGGCCCGCATCCAGTTGATATTGCCCCGCAGCGTGTTGATCTCGCCATTGTGGCACAGGAAGCGGAAAGGATGGGCCAAATCCCACGTGGGGAATGTGTTCGTGCTGTATCGCTGGTGCACGAGAGCCAGGCCCGACACCATATCCGGATGGCTCAGGTCGGCGTAGTACGCCGGCACCTGCGGAGCCAGGAGCAGCCCTTTGTAGTTCAGCAGGCGATGCGACAGGCTGGGAATGTAGAAGTACGCAGCCTGGCTCAGCCCACTATTGCGAACGCCGTTTTCGATCCGCTTGCGGATGACGTACAGCTTGCGCTCGAACGCGGCATCATCGGCGAGCCCCTTGCCCCGCCCGATGAAGATCTGCCGAATCGCCGGTTCCACGCCGCGGGCCACGACGCCCAGCACGGAACTGTCGCGCGGGACCTCGCGCCAGCCCAACACCGTCTGGCCCTCGTTGACGATGACCGCCTCGAACATCTCCTCGCAGACCGCCCGCTGGGCCGGGTCAGGCGGCAGGAAGACCAGGCCCGTGCCGTACTCCCCTTCGTCCGGCAGCTTGATCTTGCAGTCCGACACCGCCGCGCGGAGGAACTTGTCCGGCAACTGGATGAGAATGCCCGCCCCGTCGCCCGTGTTCGGGTCGCACCCGCTCGCCCCTCGGTGCTCGAGCCGCTGCAGAATCTGCAGCCCCTTGGCAATGATGTCGTGCGACTTGGTCCCGTTCAGGCTGGCCACGAACCCCACACCGCAGTTGGAGTGCTCGGTGAACGGGTCGTACAAACCGCGCTGTGCCAGATCCTGCAAAGGTTGCATACTACTCACCCGCCTTCTGTTGCAGATCACTCACTGGCCGTGGACCGTCCGGCTCGCTGCGAATGCCGGATCCGCACGACCCCGCCTGGGACTCGGCCGAACGCTGCCCTATCGCAGCCGCAATGAAGAGCCCCAGTGGCCATAATAGCATCATAAAATCTAATGTCCACAGAATCCTGTATTCAGATTCCTAATACTTTGCCACATCATTGGCTCCGCCTGGAGGCACCCGAACACAAGTATTTGAGACCACATGAGTTACAAACCAACGAAATCCTCGCGACTTTCTTTCGAGAACCCGGCGCGCCGTCGCCGGGCGGCCGCGGCTCGGCGGGTTTCGGCCGAGACCGATGGCCAATTCCGACCGGATTGAGCGAATTGGGGCAAAGCGAGGTTTGAAACACCGGTCTAAACCGGTATAGTCGAAAATGAAGGCTTGCCGGAGAGGGTGGCGATGCCGCCCTGCCTGGCCGGCTTTCGGACGAGCGGGGGAGGAGTGCATGTCTGTCTACTACCGCCGCATCATCGTGGTTCTCCTCGTCACGGCCGGCGCGGCATCAGCCCAGACGACCGAACCTCGCCCAAACATCTACGGCTGCGGCATCACCTGGGGTAGTTGGCTGGGGCTCACCGGCGAGAGGGCTCGGGAGTGGGACCGCCGCAGCATGGACAAAATCGTCGAGATGGGCGGCACGAACTGCCCCGCGAACTTCGCCTGGATCGACATCGAACGCACTCCCGGCGTGTTCTACTGGGATGAAGTGGATCACCAGGTCAATGAAGCCCTGGCCCGCGGTCTGGAGATCTTCGCCTATACCGGCCTGACCCCCGACTGGGCGCTGCCTCCCGGCATCCTGGCGAAGTACGGCTCGGGCATCGGCTATCGATTCCCCCCCGACGAGCAATACATCGCCCATTTCGAGAACTTCTTCCGCACGCTGGCCGCCCGATACCGCGGCCGGGTGAAATACTACGAGTTCTGGAACGAGCCCAACGGTTGCAGTTGGATCAACGACGGCTGTGCCAACGGACACATGGCTCACACGTACGTCCCGTGGCTCATCCGCTGGTACAACGCCATGAAGGAAGGCGATCCCGACTGCGTCCTGGCCATCGGCGGACTGGATTACGGCGACTACGTCAGCAACGGCGACCAGTATCTCCGGGACATTTACACACACGGCGGCGGCGACTACTTCGACGCCGTCGCCATTCACCCCTATGGCAATCCCTTAAACTGGCAGGCCATCACCAACACCTACCAGGTGCTGCTCGACCACGGCCACGGCCACAAGAAGCTGTGGCTCAACGAGTACGGTTGGAACACGACCAATGAGGCCCAGCGAGCCGCCAACATCACGGCCGTGCTGACCGAACTCAAGAAGCCCGAGTATCACATGGTGTTTCAGGCCAACCACCTGGTCATCACCGACTTGCCCGGCACGCCTGACTGGGGCCGCGACTACGGACTGTGCAGCCGCGTCGTCAGTACGTTGACCATCACGCCGCGACAGGCCTGGTATGCGTTTCGAGATTTGGACAAGACGTGGCCGCTGGCCGTGGACTTTTCCGCCGATGTGCTGTCGGGTCCGCTGCCCTTGTCCGTGCAATTCACCGACCTGACTTGGTATCCGGACGCGACCGGTTGGTTCTGGGAGTTCGGCGACGGCCACACCAGCACGGAGCACAATCCGCGGCACACGTATCTCCAGAACGGCATCTTCACCGTCCGGCTGACCGTGACCGGCCCCCAGGGACCGCTGAGTCACGAAAAGACCGGCCTGATTCGCGCCGGCGCCGTGCCGCCCGTGCCCGGCGTGGACAACCCCAGCTTCGAGGCCAACGGCGGCTCGCTGACCGGCTGGGAGATCGTCCACGTCAGCGGCGAACGGCCCGACAATCCGCCCTTGGCCAACGGCAATCCGTTCCAGGTGGTCACCACCGACGGCACACATTTCGGCGGTAAGATCACCAGTTGGCTGGGCATGAACTTCTACATGGGCCAGGTAATCGGCACGACGGACTGGAAGCCGGCCAGTACCATCGCCACCTGGAACCTCGGCGTCCTGGTGCAGATGCGCTGCTTCAATAACAGCGGCGATGCTCACCCCATCGGCGTCCACCAGGTGTGGGAGATCGGCTGGAACAACGACGGCTCCGAGCCGGCGAGCATCATGGACTGCGACCAGTATCAGGTGATCGCGAACATCGACGGGACCTACAACCAGAACCGTCTCACGTTCGCCCCGCTGAGCCGCAGCGGCACGATCGAGAATGTCACCGGGCTTCGCGGCGTGGCCGTACGCGTGCGGATGTACAACGATGCGAGCTGGTGGTGGACGTTCAACAACATCGACGCCCTGCAGTTCGTCGTCACCTCCACGCCGGTCCAGATTCCCGGCGATTTCGACCGCGACGGCGACGTGGACTTCCTCGACGTCGCCCGGTTCGAGGAATGCAGCACCGGACCAGGTATCGAGATCTCCAACCCGGACTGCGACGACGCCGACTTGGACGGCGACGGCGACGTCGATCAAGACGACTTCGGGTTGCAGCAGCGATGCTTGAGCGGGATGGACCAGCCGGGTCATCCCGCGTGTGCAGGCACATAATGCCCCTTCAGACCGGGGCCGGCGGCGGAATCCAGGGCCGCAGAGACATCTCGCGTAACGAGTACGAGCCGCCATGGCGGTTCGTATTCGAACGTTTTCTCGGGAGTGCAGGTCATGAACGGCAGGCGGCGACAGAACAGCTGTATCCGATTTCTGGCACTGATCGGCTCGCTCATAGCGGTCGCGCCGGTGCAGGCCGGCACCATAGAGGGCAGAGCCCGCTTCGAGAAGATCAAGGGCCGGCCGCAGATGGGCTACGTGGAACTCTACGAGACCAACCTGTTCCTGTCGCCGACCAGCTCGTTTCCGACCGGTCCGTCGCGGCGGCTCGGAACCTCGTATTGGTCCGGTGAGCAATGCATCACCGACACCAACCACACCGGCAGCTACTGCATCGACCTCATGCCCGCCGGGAGGTACTCGATCTTGGTCAACCAGCCGCTGTTCTTCGTGGCCCCCAAGGTGGTCACCCATGTGGACATTCCCGCCGCGGGCACGCTTCATCTCGACATCGAACTGCCCATCGACTTTTCCACCTATTTCAAGAACGATTGGACGGCCACGGCGCACAGCACGTGGTACCAGACGTTCATCGCCACCGGCAGCGGCATCCGCGGCGTCGCCTTCAGCTATGCGGGCGACACGCCGAGCTTCATCGAGGTTGCCATCCTGGCCGATAACGGAAACCCCGACGTGCGCGCATGGCCGGTTGTCGCGACGCAAATCGACTCGTCGCTGGCCGACGTGACCGACAACTGGGTACGCTTCCGTTCGGCCGATGCCCCCACCATCCCGGGCCAACGCTACGCCGTTCGGCTCATGGGCGTCGGAGCATCCTTCCAGCCCTACAAACGCAACAAGGACACCAACAGTTACACCGGCGGGCGAGCGTACGACGCCAACGGCGTCGCCCAGAATTTCGATATCAACGTCACCGTCTTCAGCGACAACGACGGTACCAGCGTGACCATGAACAAGCGGACACAGGACGTAGGCGCCCTGCGGGACGGGCTCTTTGCATCCAAGTGGGGTCACACATTCGTCGCCAACGGCACGAGCCTGGCCGCAGTCGATGTCTGGGCTGCCGGTGCCGGGCATAAGTGGGATCTCGACTTCACGTGGCGAGTGTATCCCGCCATGGATCCTGTCGGCCCGACCGGGCCGGCGATCGGCCCCACCAAGACCACCAAGGCCGCCTACCAGTCGTTCGGCGTGGGCCTGCACGGCGTGAGCTACAACCCCGACGAGGTGCCGCTCGTGCCAGGCCAGACCTACTTCATCGAGTTCGCCGTGTCCAACCCGCCGCCCGAGTCGCCCGGCTTTAATCCTCTCGTCATGGATACCGACAGCTACGCCCAGGGAATGGGCTACATCTGGACGACATCCGGATGGAGCGCCCGGCCCGACATCGATCTGTCGATGACCATCCTCGAATACCAGCCCCTCGGGCCCATCCTGCGCGTCGAACCCGATGTGGTCAATTGCACGGCGTTCTTCACAGGCAATCCGCCGCCCGTCACGTTCACCATCGGCAACAACGGCGGCGGCACGTTCAACTACACGATTGAGTCGGACGCGGCATGGCTGACCACCACGCCCTCGTCGGGCAGTTGCGCATCAGAAACCGACACGATCGCGATCAACATCGCGTCCGCCAGCCTGCCGCGGGGCAGCTACACCGGAACGCTCACGATCACCGCACCCGAGGCTCAGGGCAGTCCGAAGACGGTAAAGGTTGAGCTGCTGGTCACCACCGTGCCGCCCGATTTCGATGGCGACACGGATGTGGATATGACCGACTTCGGCTACCTCCAAAACTGTTTCACCGGCCCCGGCGTGCCGCAAACGCTTGCTCACTGTCAGGCCGCTCGCCTCGACCCGGACGACGACGTCGACCAGGACGACGTCGCGCTCTTCATCAACTGCCTCAGCGGCCCGGGCATCATCGCCCGCCCCGATTGCGCCATGCCGTGACAAGAAGCTATGAGCTATGAGCTGTGGGCTGTGAGCCCAATATACGGCCCGCATGCGGGCCGTAGTTAATAGACGGGGGCGTCAGCCCCTGGTCCATCATGAGCAGACAATGGTCAGCCCCGAACGGGGCGACAGTTCCGATCCGATCTGCGAATAACGCACGCACGTTTCGAAGCACAGGCCGACACCATCGCGTTTCATCGCGGCCTTGCATCTGTCGCCCCTTCCGGGGCTCCATGAAATGGAAATCACGATGCGCTCCGATCTCCGTCGCCAACCGGGGGCTTACGCCGCCCGGCTACTGACCGCTGCCCCTCACGGGGCAGAAGAGCCCGAAGGCTGTAATCCACACATCTGGCTGACAGCTGATAGCTGACGGCTGAGAGCTCTCGTCGCCTCGTTGTGACGAATGGAAAAGCGGAAACAACTCCGGTAACCGGGTGCGGGCCAACTACGGATTGATGGGTTCGACAATGGGCGCGGGCACCGGCTGGCCGGGCTGCAGGGCCGGGGGCGGCGGAGGATACGGTGGAGTCGCCGGGGGCGGCGGTGGCGGTGGCATCGCGGGGCCCGGGGGAGCGGCGGCGGGTTGTTCCGGATAGAGCGAAGGCGGCGGCAGGATGCGCCCCAGGTGGGCTGCCAGCCGATCTTTGGCCGACGTGTACAACCGCTGCTCGTCGTCGTCCACGTCCTTGCACGCCAGTGCCCGGCGGTACCAGTTGAGCGCATCCTGCGGCCGGCCCATCAGCTCGCACACCACGCCGGCGGCGAACATGGGCTCGTGCTCGTCCGGATACTTGCGAACGTCCTTCTCCAGGTTGGCCAGCGCACGCTCGTAATCGTCGGCTCGCAGCAGCCGCAGCGCTTCCTCGCTCGCGCTATGGCGAGCCACCAGTTCGTACGTGTAGCTCACCTGCACCGGCACGAGCAGACTGACGAACTCCTGCGTGCAGCGCTCGACCAGCTCACCGATGAAATGATCGACGGGGTCAAGTTCGTCCTCCCCCATCAGGCTCCCGAAGAAAAAGTCCGGCGATCGACGGTCCTGCTTGCGAACAGGCGGCGGCGAGTACTGCAGGATCGCCTGGCCCGTGGCCACGTCGATCAGTGTGAACGAGCACTGCACGGTGAGGCTGCGACTGATCTCCTCGACGTCGCGCGTCTTGATGGTGAGCCCCCCGCCCCCCACCGATCGCTCATGCCGAACGGTCGTCCGCTGCCGAGGGACATATATTTGCGCCGGGTTGCCGCGATAGTGCGGGGACGGAATCGAGGGATTGGGGTGGCGCTGCACGGCATACGTGCGGCCGTCGGGACCGCGACGGATTTGGGCCGGCGGGCGAGCCGGGACCACGACGCGCCCGCGAGGAGCGCCTCCCGGAGGGGGGGCCGGCTCGGTTCGGCTGCCGAAGCCCTCGCGCATCACGCCGCCCATGATGCTCATCCAGTCCAGCGTGGACTTGGTGCCGCGTTGCTCTTCGATATGCACGACGATGCGGCTGGTGATCAGGCCCTGCACGGCCAGCAGTTTGCCCGCCTGGGCGGCCTGGTCGCCGGCTACCATCCCGGCCAGCGCCAGGTCATGCTCGCGGAGCACCGCCTGGGTCTCGGAGCGTTTGGCGACCATGATCGGCTGGGAGGTCATGGTGCTGCCCGCCTGGAGCATGGCCTCAATCATGTCGGCCGCCATCACCGACCACTTGGCTTCACGCTCATCCTGCTGGATGCCCTGCGTGGACACGCCGGAGTTGATCACCGCCACCGCCCGCAATCCCTCGGGCAAGGGCCGGGGTGGGCCGACCACGTATGAAACGGTGACCGTCTGCGTTTCTTTCGCGATCGCCGGGCCGACGCATCCGAACAGACAGGCGATTGACGCAGCCAGCAGTCCATAACGCATGAGGTTTTCTCCCGGGGGATCCGAGTTCCTGCGAAGACGCGTGCGGCGGGACGCATGCCGGAAGGTCAGCGTGGGCCCGTTCGGCGTCTTGGCTCGCTCTTCTCGACGACCATCAGGGGGGCTCTCGCGGCCCGGCCAGATTACCCCCTGCCTGAGTCGGCCGTCAAGGACGCCGTCGCAGGGCCTTCACGCCGCAGCCCGCCGGCGAGCGATCGCGACGGACCGCAAAACCGGCCAATCCGCGCCGGGCACGACCGAGAACCGGAAATTCCGCGGCGATATTTGCTTTCGCGGACCCGCATATCGTACGGAATCTCCGATCGAACCGTTCGTAGCGGTCGGGTAAATTGGATAAGCACGCCAAGAGGAACGACAACCGGGACAGTCCGAAAAAGGCGGGCCACGACAGCGGCCGATTTGTTTTAGGCCAGGGGAGGTGAATATGGAGAAGCCCGTCGAAAGTCCAAGCCGGCTCGAGTTGTACTGCCTGTCGGTCCTGATCGGCGAATGCGCCGGCGTCATCTACGTGATCGGCAAGACGGTCATGAAGGTGCTGAACCTCTGGTGACCCGCGAGGGCAAACGCTCGCGGCGTGCCAAACATCGATACTCCGTCAACACGGGCGATCCGTTGCCGGCGATGGCGTCCGCGAACCCGAGCGGAAAGCCCATCACCCCGGTTGGGTTTGACCGGCACGGCGCCCCCCGCCCATAATCACACGGGGCAACGAGGAAACACATGCCGGGCTTGCCCCGTCCGGCCGAGACCAGACAGGAGATTCCACATGTCCGCACGCGCCAGTGCCGGCGCCGCGCTGATCGTCATCGCCGCAGTCCTCGTCGTTTTGACGCGCACGCCCACGACCGCCCAGGCCCCCGCTGCCCCGGGGCAAGCACTGAGCCGGGTCGTAGAAGGAAACTACCGGGTGACCTTCATCTGTGTTTTCGCGGACCAGACGACTAAAAGTGAGAAGGTGGAGCAGGTGAGGCGGATCGAATTCCATCCGGAGTACATCGTGGTCATCGACCACACGGATGCCGGTCGGGTGGTGCCCGTTCACGCGCTCGCGCAATTCCAATGGGAACCATCGTAGCCGCTCCTCCACCCGGAGGATGCCGTCTTGCAGAGAATGGCCACGCTTATGCCTCACTTACTCGACCGCAAACGATTGCGTGATCTTTGGGAAATCGCGCTCGCAGAAGACGGAGCCGACAACGACCTCTCGTCGCAGGTGGCGGTATCAGCCGCGCAGGCCGCTGAGGCCGTGGTCGTCGCCCGCGAACCCGGCGTGTTCGCCGGCACCGCCATCTTCGACGTGGTGAGGGAAGCCTACCCGACCGAACTGGCCGTTGTCGTACGCGTGGAAGACGGGGCGAAGCTGACGCCTGGTACGGTGATCGCCGACATCTCGGGTTCAGCCCGCCAGTTGCTCGCCATCGAGCGCACGCTCCTGAATTTCCTGCAGCGACTCTGCGGCATCGCCACCATCACTCGGGCGTACGTCGATGCCGTCGCCGGCACGCGGGCCCGCATCTGCGACACGCGCAAGACCATCCCCGGCTGGCGTCAGCTCGACAAGTACGCTGTCCGCTGCGGCGGCGGGAAGAACCACCGGGAGGGCCTGCACGACGCCGTGCTCATCAAGGACAACCACCTCGTCCGCATCGAGCCGCAGCGCCTGCGGTCGGCGGTGCTGGACATGGTGCACGCGGCCACGCGGCTGTCGCCGCCGCCCAAGTTCGTCCAGTTCGAGGTGGACACGCTCGAGCAGTTCAACCAGCTCGTGACCGTCCCGGGCATCGATATCATCCTCCTGGACAACTTCAGCCTCGCCGACATGCGCAAGGCGGTGGCGCGCCGCGACGAACTGGGGCTGCTCGGGAAACTCCAATTAGAGGCATCCGGAGGTGTCCATCTGGACCGCGTGGCCGAGATCGCCGCCACCGGCGTGGACCGCATCTCCGTGGGTGCTCTGACTCACTCTGTGCGAGCCCTGGATATCGCCCTGGACTTCGAAAGCCTCTGACCGCGGCGACGCACGTCGGATCGGCCATCTGCACCCCGTCCGGGCCTGTTCTTTATCCACGATGCCGCATCCCTTATCCTTATCCGGGCACGGGAGGCGTTCGTCGTGAGTATCCAAGTGCTGCATGATCTGGACCGCATCCGCCTGGAAGGCGTGGTGCTGAGCATCGGCAACTTTGACGGCGTACATCGGGGACACCAGGCCATCATCGGGGCGGCCCGGCGCCGCGCCCAGGCCGTCGGCGGCCGCGTGGTCGCCATGACGTTCGAGCCGCACCCGGCCACCATCCTCTCGCCCGACCGGGTACCCGCCATGCTCACGCCGCTCGACGAGAAAATCCGCTGCCTCGAAGCCGCGGGCGCCGACATTGCCGTCGTCGTCGAGAGCCGGCGCGAATTCTTCGACTGCCCCGCCGATACTTTCGTCCAGGATATTATCGTCGGGCGGTTTCGGCCGGCGGCCATGGTCGAAGGCGCCTCCTTCCGCTTCGGACGCCACCGTCAGGGTGACATCGAAACGCTCCGGGCCGCCGGTCGGACCCACGGCTTCGACGTCGAAATCGTCCCGCCCGTGTGCGTCGATCTGGGAGGCCATCCGGACACGGTCATCTCCAGTTCGCTCATCCGCCACCTGCTCAGCTCCGGCACGGTGGATCGAGCCGCCTTATGCCTCGGACGCCCGTACGCACTGCTCGGTCGCGTCGAGCCGGGCTTAGCGCGCGGCCGGACGCTGGGCTTCGCAACTGCCAACCTGGCCCTCGTTGCGCCGCAGCTCGTGCCGGCCGAAGGCGTCTACGCTGGACGGGCCACCGTCGGAGATTCGACGTATGCAGCGGCCGTCAGCATCGGCCGGACGCCGACGTTCGGTGGCGACCGGCAACTGATCGAGGCCCACCTGCTCGACTTCGACGGCGACCTGTACGGCTGCGATCTGCGGCTCGAATTCCTCGCTTGGCTTCGCGAGCAGAAAAAGTTCGACACGCCGGCCGCCCTCCAGACCCAAATCGCCGAGGACATCCGCCAGACCCGCGAGGTCTTCGCAGCCACCAAGTGAAGCGGCGTCGCACGGATCCACAGGACTCCCTGACGCCGATGCCTTGCCTAGATGCGATGGGATGACCGATTGAAGGCACGGACCGTGTCCGACTCCGACGGTATAATTCTCTCGGGAGCACCCCTCGCCGATGCGATGTCCGCCCTTCGCCAACCTGTTCGCTTCCGCCGACCCGGCTGCGATCGGGGCGCTGTCGCTCGGTCTGCCGATGCTGGCCTGGGGGCTCCTCGGCGTCTGCGTGCCGGTGTTGATCCACCTGGTCTTCCGCGAGCGGGCACAAACGCAAGCCTTCCCGGCATTGCGGTTCCTGCTCCAGGTCCACTCGCCCGCGACCCGCTCGCAGACACTAAGGCATCTCCTGCTCCTGTTGGTCCGCATGGCCGTTCTAGCACTGGCGGTCGGTGCGTTGGGGCGATTCGGCTGCACGCGTGAAGGCGGTCCGTCGCCGATTCCCGCCGTGGCCGCCGCGACGCCCGCATCGGTGGTGTTTTGCATCGATAACTCCGCCAGCATGGGTTACCGCTACCAGGGCCAAACCCGCGTCCAAGCCGCCGTAAACCGTGCCCGCAGCCTTCTCGATGACGGCCGGCTTTTCGGTCCGGGCTCGCAGTTCGCGGTAGTCAGCGGCACGACGTCTCCCGGCATGTCCGCCTGGCGGGAAGATCGCCAAGCCACCGGGAGATTGCTCGACACCATCCGGCCGGCCGCGCACAGCCTGTCCGCCGCGCACCTGCTGGGGCGCGCTTACGGCATGCTCTCGAATGCCCGCCACGTCCGCCGCGAAGTCTATTTCTTCAATGATTTGAGCGAATCGAGCTGGCGCGAGAGTCCACCCCCCGCCCCGGCGTCGCTGACGGCGCTGTACGTGATGGATGTGGGCCAGAACGAAAACCGAAACGCCGCCTTGAGCTGGCCGCAGGTGCCGCCGCATGAGTTGCCAGCCGGCGCGCCCGCGAGCATCCCAATCCGCATCATCAACGGCGATCTGCCCATCGAGCCCGTGCTCGAGTTCAGCATCGACGGCAAGCCTCGCGGGCGGCAGGCGCCCGGACCGCTGGCCGCCAACAGTCAGATCGAGGTGATCCTGGATCTGCCCGCATTGGATGCGGGCCCTCACAGTCTGCAGGTGACACTGGAGCCCGGCGACGCCTTGGCCTTTGACAACACCCGATATGCCTGGCTCATGGGCGGAGCGTTGCCGCTCGTCGGCCTGGTGCGGGCCGATGGGAACAACGAGGTCGCGCTCATGCTCCAGGCCATGATCGCCCCGCCGCATCTGCCGCCGAGCGAGCAGCGTTACACGCTGGAACCCATCCCGATCGAATCGCTGCTGGCCCGAAACCTGGACGATATGATCGCGGTGGTCCTGGCCGACCTCAAAGGTCTCAACGGCCTGGCGTGGGAGCGGCTGGGCAAGTACGTCCGGGCGGGCGGTGTCCTGATCGTCGTTCCCGGGCCGAGCTTGTCGCCGCCCGACTACGAGGCCGGCCGCGACATCCTGCCCGCAACCATCGAATCCCTGGTGGACTGCGACCCGCCGCTCCGACCGGCCGCCGCCAATCTTTCGCATGCGTATTTGCAGCCCTTCGCCGATCTGACCATCGACTCGGTCAATGATCGGCATGCATTCAAGCGTCTCGCCGCGACGCCTGCAAAGACAGCGACAGTCGTCTTCCCGTTCGCCGACGGCAGTCCCGCCCTGCTCGAATCGCCGATCGGGAAAGGCCGTACCATACTCTTGACGTTCTCACCCGCCGCCGACTGGGGCCAGTTCGGCACGCAGGCCGCTCCCCTGCTGGTGCTGCTTCATCGCATCCTCGAAACCGCTCGGCCCGCCCTGGAGAACGTCATTTCACTGACCGCCGGGCCACCGCGGCTTCGACCGGTCGGCGATGGCAGCCCCATTCTACTCGTCCGCTCTCAGGCGAACACCGAACAAACCGTGATGCCCTCCCCCACACGGCTGTATCCGCTGCCTGCGGAACTGCCTCAGTTGTATACCGCCGCGGAAAAAAGCAACCCGTCCAAGATCCGGTTGTACTACAGTGTGAATGTGGCCGAGGCGGAGTCGCACCCGGGCCGCTTGAGTGGTGACGAGATCAAGACGCGCTGCGAGGGCGTGCCGCTCCGGGTGGCTGGCCCCGCGGATCCGATCCTGCCCGGAGCGGGCTCGGGGCCCGACAGGGTCAATTGGAGTGTCCCTCTGGGAATTGCCGCGATCCTGCTCCTGGTGATCGAAAGTTCATTTTCCAACAGATTTTATCGATCGAACGGACGAAAAATCGCCTGACAACGCTGAATCGGGCCATTTTCGGGTTTTGCAAGCGAGGGCAGGGTTTGTTAGACTCCGGCCAACTCGGGATGTGAGCCCACGCCGGCGGTGATCGTGAACGGATTCCGGTTACCAGTCCGGGGGAGTGACTGATTTTCGACGTGGAGATTGAGAATGCAAGAGTACGACGAGCTGAAGCGGCTGGTGGAGTCGATCGCCGAAGATGTCGCCAAGGCGGAGGGCGGGAACAAGGCGGCTGGCACACGCGTGCGCAAGGCCATGCAAGATATCAAGAACGTGGCCCAGGAAGTCCGCAAGAAAATCCTGGAAGTTCGGTCCGAGCCGGCCTGACCGCTGCTTGCCGTCTCCGATACGCGCCGGTGTGCTTGCCTCCTGGGGCGAGCACCCGGCTATAATCTTGCCTCTGGTTATGGAGCCGTGTCCGACCGGCCCGGTCGGGCGCTTTGTGTATGGCCGCCACGCCTTTTATTGATTTGTCCGCCATTGATCTGACTCAGGTCCTCGCTGATCGCCAGACGATATACCGCGCCCTGCCTCACCGTTACGAGTTCGAGCAACTCGACGCAATCGTTTACATCGATCGCGAGAACTACATCGGCGTCGCCCGCCGAGACGTGCGGGAAGACGAGTTTTGGGTTCGCGGCCACATTCCCGGCCGTCCCATTCTGCCCGGCGTGCTCATGATCGAGACGGCTGCACAGACCGCCTCGTACATGGCGTCGCTGCTCAACGTCAGCGACAAGTTCATCGGCTTTGCCCGTGTGGACAATGTCTCGTTCCGTGGTACGGTCTCGCCGCCGGCCACGATGTACTTCATCATGAAGCTGGTGGAGCATCGCAGCCGCCGCATCGTCGGTGACGCCCAGGGCATCCTCGATGGCCGCCTGGTGTTTGAAGGTCGCATCACCGGCATGCCGATCTGATCGCCAGGAGGGCATCTTGCCCACCTGAAGTCTTTTCCTCCCGAGCGCACGATGGCATAGGGATGCAGGCATCGTGTCTGCGCGTGCACGCTGGAAGCGCGCATCACAACGCGTGCGCCGCAGCAAGCTCAATTCTCGTTCGAACCCAACGCCTTGCTCTTGACGATGAGTTCCGCCATGGCCGCCCGCCACTGCACGACGTTCTCCGGACGATACGTGTATTCCACCAGATTGCGGACCACCGAATCGGGTACCGCCAGAAGCGCTCGCGCTGACTCCAGAAACTCGCGGCGGGCCGGCGTGGGCGCGAGCTTCCCGATCTGCTCGACACACCTGCGCAGCAAATAGAGATACTCGTAATCCTCCAGTCCGTCGCGGATGTTGGCCAACCGCAGACTCGCCAGCGGCCCGTCGGGGCCGGGATAAATCAGGTTGCCGTCGCCGTTGGCCCACTTCTTCTTGCTGTTCTCGCAACTGGCGGGGTCCCAATCGGTGTACGGCCCGTGCGAAATCACCTGCTTGTTGCGTTCCCAGCCGTTATTGATCAGGTAATACAAGAAGCCATCCACCTGGTACTTGTGGCTCATCGCCCCCATGAGCAGCCGCGACTCGATCACCGGATACTCGATGAACCAGTTGGCGTACGGGTGGACCGGTACCAGGCAGATGTACCACCACATCTGCTTACCTTCGCGGCGCAACTCGTCGGCGGCGACCACGTCATAAGCGGACGTGAGCGGCACCCAAATGTCCACCGCCTCACGCAAACCCGTTTCCTTGCCGAACGAGGGGTCCTGAGCGGTGGTCATGGTGGGCAAACCGGGGGAAAGCCGGTGGACTTCCTCGAACACCTCGCGGGCGTCGTTGAACTTGTCCTTCTTGATCTCGTCGAACCCATACAGGTACGCCAGATCGAACAGGCCCGCCTCGCGAATGAGCGGTACGAACTGCTGCAAAGCGTCAGTCACGTGCTGCTTCATGGCGCCGCTGCCGGCGAACACGACGTTGAACGCGTTCATGCCCCGGGCCACCGCCCGTTGCAGCGTCTCCAGTTTGGGTGGATGCCTGCGGTACAGGTGGTCGATGCCCAGCCGGTGATCGAGCACGAGATCCTGGTACGCCCGGATAATCTCGTCCTTCCGCTCATCCTGCTGATCCGGCTTATTCGGATCGCCGGGATAGAAGTTCCTGATCGGGTTCTCGTGGAACGTGAACGCGTTCCGCAGGTGCGTACCGTCGGGCAGCTCGAAATCCCACACGCGCACGGCGAGCGGAATCTCGATCGGCTCACAATCGTCGGCAGTCACGCGGACTTGCCCTTGGTATCGCCCCGCCGGCGTCTTCTTGCCCGCAGCCACGTCGATCCAGAACGCCACGTGCTCGCCCGCCTTGATGTCCGCCGTCCGCAGGAAACTCAAGAGCACGTCGGGCCAGAAGCCCTTGTAGCTCGACTCGTAAGGTGGATCGTCGTTCACATCCACGTGCCCGACCAGCGACACACTGCACGACAGATCGCCCGGCGAACCGGCCGGCGCTGAGAGCGTCGCGGCCACACGGACGTTCTTCAGGTCACGATCGAACGGGATGACCACCAACTGGAAGGCCTCGTGCTCGTTGGCGGCCAGTGAAACGGAGACTTGGCGATCGAACCAGCCCTGGAAGGGAAAATCGCGGATCATCACCTGCCGCATGGACGACTCGAAGCCGACCGCGAACGAAGCCTGCGGGAAATGCTCGAGCGTGCGGGCATAAGAGGAAAGGTCGCCCAGCGTTTTGTCCAACGTGTCCAGGATGGCCGCGACCTCGTGCCACGTCTCCGGCGAGTGGATCGCCGGGGCGTCGGCGAACCGCTTGGCCTTGGCCATGAGTTCCTTTCCCTGCTCCACCTGGTCGCGGACTCGTGGCTGCGCGTTCGCCGGAAACCGCGGGATCACGCGATCCATCACCTGCAGGCGCTGCGTCCAGTCGGCGAGTCGCGGCGTCACCTCCGGCGTGGCCACATCCGACCACAAGCGAGCCAACACCTGCCCGCCCTTGTCCTCGATGCGTGCTTCGACGCTGCGAATGCGATCATTCGTCAAAGCGAGCCGGAACTCATCACTGACCGGTGAGACCCTCTCTTCAAGAATGGTTTGGCCGTTCTCGTCCCGCCCGATGAATCGGCAAAGCTTTCCGGCGGCGTCCTCGAGTTTGACAACGTTGGTTCCCATACCCCACGGTTGCAATGCCTTCAGACGCGCGGGCTTGACGCGAGGCCCTCCGAAGACCAATTTGCCGTACTGCCGCGGATCGTGCAGCCCGTTGTAGGCCCACACCCAACTGCTCGATCCGCTCTTCGGCCCGTGACGGGAGAAGTTGACCGCCCAAGTGTCGCCGGGCTCGGGCGAACGAACGCCAAGCTCGTCGAACGGCACACGCATGACAACGGTGAACCCGCGTTCGTCACTCGCCGACGCCACCTGCCAGTCGGCGTTCCACTCACCGCCATTCGTCTCGTTTCCGTCGTACGCCACGCCAGCCGCGTTCGCCGCCAACTGGAGGAAAAAATGTCGCGAGTGATTCGGACTGCAATAGAACTCCACGCAGTCGTCCCACCACACCCGACCGTCGCGCTCGCTCGCCTCCGTTTTGGCAGTTCGCCCGTCGATGCCCTCGCACCGAAACGCCAGCCACAACGCCGACGCGTCGTAACACGCGTACACGAACGTGGGAACCTTCGAGAGCTGTCGGGAGTTGAGTTCAAGCAGTCCCGTCGTGCGGGCGGCCGTGTTCCACGGAGGGCGGTTCAGATCGCAACCGAAATCCACACGATCGTCGAACCGGGGGATCACGAGTTTCTGCCTCATCCGCTCGACGGGATCGGGCACGGCCTTAGAAGATGGTGCCGGCGTCTCGGCCCGGGCGAAAGCAGAAACAAACAACGTCAAGACAACAGCACGGCAACCAGGCTTCAACGGCACGACTGCATCCTCTCACAAGGCAAATCCGCCTGCTCCGCCAGGCGGCAGGATGCGGCCATGTTAGCCGGTCGCTCACCGAATGGACAAATGCGAGAAAAGTCACGCCGCGCGTGGGGCATCGTGACCAACGCCGGTCCGCGCGCAGGCGCGAGTTGCCCGCAGCATCGCGTGCTTTCAGCCCACGAAGATACCGCCGCCCCCGAAATCGTCCCCGAGGAACAGGCAGAATCCGTCCTGCCCCATCAGGAAACCGAGCGTCAGCATCAGGAGAAGCGAAACCAGAATTCTTCTGTAGTTTCTCATCATGAATCTCCACACCACTGGACCATCGCCAAAGACCTTCCCGCTGATCACCCGCAGTGGCCGCACCGAGCCCGTCGTCTTAGCCCGATTGCTGGAGGCGTCCATGCATCGAACATGCGTCCATATCAGGAAGCCGGGCGACCAGGGGAACCGCAATATGAGCCTCCGTTGGCAGGTGGATCCGCGGCTTGCCACATTTTCATAGGTTCGCCCTGTCGGGAGTGACAAACCGTGCTCTGCCGGTGATCGGTTGGGTGGCGAAAACCCAGCCCACGCCGGACGAGACCGGCAAGCGTTCGCGCCGATGGCGATTCCGGCTTTCACCCGGACCGCGCACCCGGCCCAAGTCCGGTGCTGACCCGCCAACGCTTGCGTTTGCGGTTGAAATACACGATATTGCCTGTCTGATATGCAGGACGACAACGACGATGATGGCGCGAACAGCGCCCACTCCCAGATTCGCCACGACCCCTACTCGGCTTTACGTGTCCGCGATTACCGGCTCTTCCTGACCGGCGGGCTCATCGCCAACATCGGCATGCAAATGCAGACGGCCGCCATCGGCTGGGAGATCTACGCGCGGACCAGTTCGGCCTGGCACTTGGCGTGGGTGGGTCTCAGCCAGATTCTCCCCGTGGTCGCCCTCGTCTTGCCCGCCGGCCATGCCGCCGACCGTTACGACCGCAAGCGCATCATCATGATGACGCAACTGGTGATCGTCGGCTGTTCGCTCGGCCTGATGGCCATCTCCTTGACCCAAGCGCCGGTCAACTGGATGTATGTCATGCTGTTCATCATCGGGGCCGCCCGCGCCTTCATGCAGCCCGCCCGCAGCTCCATGATGCCGCTCATCGTTCCGCGCGAGCGATTCAGCAACGCGGTCACCTGGAACAGCAGCGCCTTCCAGATGGCGGTTATTGTCGGACCGGCCATGGGCGGATGGATGATCGCGCTGGTGGGCGGTGCGGCCTACGTCTACCTGGTGAACGCAGCCGCCGCCGGCGTCTATTTCATGATGCTCATGGGCGTGCATTGCCAGACCGCAGCCCGCCTGCCGCAGAAGCTCACGCTCGCCTCGCTCGGAGCCGGCTTCGCGTTCCTGCTCGCGACGCCGGTGGTCTTCGGCGCCATCACGCTCGACATGTTCGCCGTGCTCCTGGGCGGCGCGGACATGCTCCTGCCGATCTATGCCGAGATCCTCAACGTGGGCCCCACCGGTTACGGCTGGCTGCGAGCGGCGCCCGGCCTCGGCGCGCTGGCCATGTCATTCATTCTCGCCCACCGTCCGCCGATCGAGCGGTCGGGCCAGGTACTGCTCTGGTCCGTGGCCGGCTTCGGGACCGCCACCGTCGTCTTCGGCGTGTCACGCTCGTACACGTTGTCCATCGCCATGCTCTTTCTGACCGGCATGCTGGACATGGTCAGCGTCGTCATCCGTCACACGCTGGTGCAACTATTGACGCCGGATGAAATGCGCGGCCGCGTCAGCGCCATCAACTCGCTCTTCATCGGCACCTCCAATGAACTGGGCGCCTTCGAATCCGGAGCCGTCGCCGCCCTGTTCTCGCCCACCATCTCGGTCGTCTCCGGCGGCCTGGGCACGCTCCTCGTGGTGGCCATCGTCGCCCGATTCTCGCCCCAACTGCGGGCCTACGGCCGCCTGGGCAGCACGCCCGCGGACTGAAGTTCCCAGCGTCCCCCGGCCATTTCGCCGAAAACCCTCACTCCCCCGGCCCGCCTGGCCGATATGGGATTGTGAATCCGCTCGCATGGTGGCTATGAATCAAGCTCAACCTCTGACGCTGCGTTCGACCCTGTGGCTGGCCATGGCCCTGACGGTGGCCTCGACAGCACTGGGAGCGGTCGCGCTGCACAGTTATCGGCTTCACCGCCAGACCCACCTGTCCGAGCGGCTGCGTGCCCAGGCCATCGCCGAAGCGTACGCCGCCCAGATCGCGCCCCGGCTGGTGGCCAGCCGGCGGGCGGATCTGGCCGCCCTTCTCCGCGGGCTGTCCTGGCATTCGGACAGCCGCCTGATCGCCCTGCTCGACTCGGCCGGTGAGTTGCTCGCCGCTCGCGGCGACACGCAGATGCTCGAACGCTACAGCCAACTCTGCAGCACCGACGCCGGACCGACCTGGCACGTGAAAGGCAATCCGTCGGAGCTGGCGATCGAATACACGCTAGCCGCCGTCCCCCTGACGACCGACCAATCGTCCGAGCCGCTGGGCACGTTGGTCTACGCCATGGTCACACCTGCCGGTGCCGGCGCGATAAGTCTCGAAAACTGGGGCTTTTTCCTCTACGTCGCCATCATCGCCAGCCTCGGCATCTGCCTGGGTTTCCTCTGGCTCCAGCGCAGAATCCTTCAACCTCTGGCCGATCTGGCCCGCCTCGGACAAGCCCAATCGGGCGAGCCGGCCGAGGGCCTGCCCACGCACCGCGAGGATGAGATCGGCATGCTGGCGCGGACCATGGCCCGCATGCAATCCGACGCGTCTTATTGGGAGCAACGAGCGAGTCGGCTCGAGCGCACGCTCAACGATCGCGTCGCTCACGCCACGCAACGCATTACTCGCGAACTCAAGCAGGCCCAGAAGAAGATCTGGACCGATCCGCTCACGCACTTGGGTAACCGGCGACTACTCGACGACAAGCTCGGCGAGATCTTCCAGGCCCAGGCCGATTCGGGCCAGGAACTGTCGTTGGTGATGATGGACGTCGACAACTTTAAGCCGCTGAACGACTCGCTCGGCCATCGCGCCGGCGACGCCCTCTTGCGCTTCACCGGCGAACTCCTTCGACAATGCCTGCGCGAGCAGGATCTGGCCGTCCGATATGGTGGGGACGAGTTCGTGCTCATCCTGCCTTCGGTGATGCCCGAGCAGGCACAGACCATCGCCGAACGAGCCATCGCCCTGTTCGCCCAGCACAGCTCGACGCTCAACGTGAAGGCCAAGCCCACCATGAGCGCCGGCATCGCCTCGCTCCAGCGTCACCGGCCTGAGTCGGCTGAGTCTCTCCTCCAGATGGCCGACGCCGCCCTCTACCAGGCCAAGTCCGCAGGCAAAGCCCGTGCCGCCATCCTGGCCACCGCCCTCGAACCGGCCGGGGTGTGAAATTGTCAGTAGCCAGGAGCCAGTAGTCAGTGGCCAGTGGTCAGTGGTCGAGTCGTGGCTCCTTTTGACTGTTCTGAGGATGCAACACAGACGGGCAGCGACGAACTGTTGACAAGTAGCCGCTGCTGTTCACGCGGCCTACCCTTATCCCATGCCGCGAACACGAAGGGATCAGGTCTACTTCATCCTGGGTGGCTTTTTCCTCACCAACGCCATCCTGGGCGAGCTCATCGGCGGGATGCTGTTCCAAGTGCCCGAACTGAGCCTCGGCGGCCTGCGCCTGAGCGGTGTGATTCTGTCCGTCGGCGTGATCCCTTGGCCTGTCGTCTTCATCACCACCGACCTGGTGAACGAGTACTTCGGCAAGGCCGGCGTCCGCCGCCTCACGTTCCTCACCGTCGGCATGATCCTCTACTGCTTCCTCGTGCTCTATGCGGCCATGGGCGTGCAGGCCTGGGAAAAGTCACCCGTCTCCAGTGAGGTCTTCCGGACCGTTTTTGGCCAGTCCATGTGGATCATCGCCGGCTCGCTCGCGGCGTTCCTCGTGAGCCAGTTGGTGGACGTGATGGTGTTCCTCGGCTTTCGCGGCTGGACCGGCGGACGCATGCTCTGGCTGCGAGCCACCGGCAGCACCGTCGTCAGCCAGGTCGTGGACACCTGCGTCGTCGGCTGGATCGCGTTCGTCCTGCCCGGCAAGCTCACCTTCGCCGAGTGGGTGCCCTTGGGCATCGGCAGCTACGCCTACAAGCTCGCCATCGCCATACTCATCACGCCGCTCATTTACCTCGGCCACTTCCTCATCGACCGCTACCTCGAACAGGACACGGACGCATCAACCACCGCCGCCGAGCCGACTTTCGGCCCCGAATCAGCCCCCTCCTGAAAGCCGAGGGGCCCACCACAGAGACGCCGAGGCGCAGAGAAAACGAGGTTGTCAGAAGGAGCTGTCAGCCATCAGCTCTCAGCTATCAGCCAGATGTCTGGCTCATACCCTACAACTGTCGCACTCTTCTGCCCCGAAAGGGGCAGGGGTCAGTAGCCGGGCGGCGTAAGCCCCCGGTGAGCGACGGAGTCACATCCAATCTAACCCTCCTATTTCATGGAGCCCCGACAGGGGCGACAGATACAACGCAACACCGAAACGCGCTTGTTCTCGCTGGCCAGCGCGTCGGAGGCTTCCGTTAATCGCCGATCGGATCGGACTGTCGCCCCTTCGCGGCTGACCATCGTCTGCTCACACTCGAACGGGGGCTGACGCCCCCGCCTACTGACTTCGGCCCGCATACGGGCCGGATATTTGGCTCAGAGCTCAGAGCTCACAGCTCGCAACTCGCGTCGTTGCTTCCCCTCCGCGTACCTTCCATCATATGATGCCCCACATGAACACCCGAATCCTCTTCGCGATGTGCCTCGCAGCGTGGTGTCGCCTGGCCGTTCCACCGGCCGCGGCCGCTGAGTTCATCGACACGCAGCCCGACACCTGGACGGCCACCGACGCATTGGGGCGAACGCTCCCCGGCCACGAGGAGGTCGGCCCGGTGAGGCCGAACAAGTACGTTGGCATCTTCTACTTCCTGTGGCTCGGCCAGCACCACACCGACGGCCCGTACAACATCTCCGAAATTCTGACCACACAGCCCGACGCCATGGAGCGACCTACCACCAACCCGTGGGGACCGGAGTATCGCTTCCATCACTGGGGCGAGCCGCTGTTCGGCTATTACCGCAGCGATGACGCCTGGGTGTTGCGCAAACACGCGCAGATGCTCAGCGACGCAGGCGTGGACGTGGTCATCTTCGACGTCAGCAACCAGGAGACCTACCCCAAGGTCTACAAGAAGCTCTGTGCGGTCTGGATGCAGGTGCGCCAGGACGGCGGGCGCACGCCGCAGATCGCGTTCTTCGGATCGTTCGGCGACGACCGGCGAATCCTGCAGCGGCTGTGGGACGAGTTCTACAGCCGGAACGAATACACCGATCTGTGGTTCCACTGGAAGGGCAAGCCGCTGATCCTGGCCAAGCCCGAGCACGCCCCGCAACCCATGCGGGAAAGCTTCACGTTCCGCCCGCACGGCCCGGACTATTTCTCGCCGCCGACCGGTCCCAACCAGTGGCAGTGGCTGCAGATCTATCCTCAGCACGGCTACTACGACGAGCACGGCAACATCGAGGAAGTCTCGGTGAGCGTGGCCCAGAACGCCTCAGGCAAGCGGCTCTGCGCGTTCAGCGAGGAGAACACCTACGGCCGGAGCTGGCACGACGGGGCCAAGGACGAGCGGCCCGATGCCGTGCTCTACGGCCTGAACTTCGCCGAGCAGTGGAAGCGAGCCCTCGAGCTGGATCCATCGTTCATCTACATCACCGGCTGGAACGAGTGGATCGCATTGCGGCTGCCCGAGTTCTGGGGCGTGCGCAAGCCGGTGATGTTCGTCGATGCGTTCACGCAGGAGTACAGCCGCGACATCGAGCCCATGAAAGGCGGGCACTGGGACAACTATTACTACCAGATGATCGACGGCATCCGGCGGTTCAAGGGCGTGCGGCCCCCACCGCCGCCCGCCGAACGCACCACCATCGTCATCGACGGCGACTTTGCCGACTGGGCGAACGTGCAGCCCGACTACCGCGACGATCGCGGCGACGCCGCCCATCGTGATGAGCCGGCGTACGACAAACCCGGGCGTTACATCAACCGCACGGGCCGTAACGACTTTGTCCAGCTCAAAGTCGCGGCCGACGATGAGTCCGTGTACTTCTACGCGCGCACCGCCCAGCCCATCTCTCCGCACACCGACCCGCATTGGATGCTGCTGTTCATCGACGTGGACAACAACCCCCGAACCGGCGGGGAAGGCTTCGACTTCCGCGTGAACCGCGACTGCCCCAGCCCCCGGACATCATCCGTTCACCAAACCGGTGCGGACGGCGTATGGACGCCCGTCGGCACCGCCGTCCGGAGCGTCCGCGGCAACGAACTCGAGCTGGCCATCCCGCGATCTGTACTGAATCTGAGCGCGGATCAGCCCGCCCGGTTCAGCTTCAAGTGGGCTGACAACATCCAAAAGGACAACGACCCGATGGAGTTCACCATCAACGGCGACGCCGCCCCTAACGCCCGGTTCAAGTACGTATTCGCAGAAAAAGGACGCTGCAGATAACCGACATATGAACGTCACTTACTCCGTCTGCTCATCATGCCCTTGAACGGCCCGTTAATCTTGTAATCTTGCAATCTGTGGACCATATTCCTCAGTAACCGAGTGGGCCTACCACGCCGAGTTACTATCAACAGATTACAAGATTTGAAGACACGGCATTGTGTGGTTCAGCCCGCTCGAACGCGAAACCCTCCATATCTGATTTTCTCTGTGCCTCTGATCCTCCGTGGTTTAATTCCCCCGCCGGTGGCGAGCTTTGCTGATCGGGCGGCAGCGAGTAGATTGAAACGCATGAACGATGTACCGCAACCTGATGTGTTCCCCGCCCAGTGGCTGAAGTCGCTGGAGGCGTTGCCGCGACAGTTGACGGTCAACGTGGCCGGCTACTCGATCGCGGTTTCCGTCACCCGCGACGACCTCACAACGGCCTATCTGCCCGTGCTGCATCTGCTCACGGCCGCGCTGGGCGATCGCCGGCGGGTGGTTGCCGGCCTGGCCGGCATCCCCGGCAGCGGCAAATCGACGTTCACGGCCGTGCTCGCGGTTCTGGCCGACACGCTCCTGGGCATGGGCCGGCTGGTCGCGGTCGGCATGGACGGCTGGCATTGGCCCAACGCCGTGCTCGACGTGCGCACGACCACCGATGAAGCTGGCCGCACCATCCCGCTTCGGCAACGCAAGGGCGGCCCCGAAAGCTTCGACGTCAACGCCATCGCCGCCGCCGTGCGCGAGCTGCACGATCCGAGCCGTGTCGTCAGCCTGCCGGTCTACGACCGCCGGCTTCACGACCCCGTGCCCGACGGCGTCCACGTCGGCCCGGGAACGGCCATCGTCCTGCTCGAAGGCAACTTCCTCCTCGAAACCGCTTCGCCGTGGGACCAGGTCTCGTCGCAGTTGCAGCCCAAGCTCTTCCTGGAGCATGATCCCGCCGACGCCCGCCAGCGTGTGATCGCCCGCCACGTGCGCGGCGGCCTGAGCCCCGATGAGGCCGCCCGCAAGTTCGAACTCAACGACCGGCTCAACACCGACGTCGTACTCGCAACCGCCGGCAACGCCGATTACGTCGTGCGATTTCCGCGAACACGTTGAGAATCCGTCGCGCAAGCCAGCGCGAGCCGCTGGGTTTGACACAACCTGACGAGGAATAGGACAGCTCAGAGCCCACAAGGCGGGCGGGACGCCCGCCCCCGCCTTTATCGCCGCTCCGGCATGCCTTATCATCTGCCGATTCTCGGCCGGTGTGGAGGAGACCCTCTTGAACGAACCTGCGAACACGATCCTGTCCAACATCCGCGAATCCATCGACGCCCTCAGCGGTTTCATGTGGGGACCGTGGATGCTGGTGCTGCTCGTCGGGACACACGTGTTCCTGACCATCCGCCTGCGGGGCATCCAGCGATTCGTGCCCCGCGGCATCCGCTTGTCGCTTCAACGGTCCCGCGAGGGCGACGGCGAAATCAGCCACTACGGCGCGTTGGTCACCGCGTTGGCCGCCACCGTCGGCACGGGCAACATCGTGGGCGTATCCACCGCCATCGTCGGCGGCGGGCCCGGCGCCGTCTTCTGGATGTGGATCACCGGCGTGCTGGGCATCGCCACCAAGTACGGCGAAGCATTGCTCTCGGTCAAATATCGCGTGGTGGACGCCGAGGGACGCGTCAGCGGCGGCCCCATGTACGTGCTCGAGCGCGGCCTGGGCCTGCGCTGGCTGGGCATGCTCTTCGCCCTGTTCACCGCCGTGGCCGCCTTCGGCATCGGCAACATGACGCAGGCCAACTCGATCTCCAACATGCTCAAGCTCCACGACGTCTCGCCTGCCGTGAGCGGCTTGGTCATGGCAATCCTCGTCGCCATCGTGATCATCGGCGGCATCCGTTCAATCGCCCGGGTGTGCGAACTGCTCGTGCCGCTCATGGGCATCGTCTACGCCACCGGCTGCCTGGTTCTCCTGGTCATGCACGTCGAGCGTCTGCCGGACACCATCCGCCTCATTTTTGAAAGCGCCTTCAGCGGACACGCCGTCGCGGGGGGATTCGCCGGGGCGACCATCAAGGAGGCCATGCGTTACGGCGTCGCCCGTGGGCTGTTCTCCAACGAGTCCGGCCTGGGCAGTGCGCCCATCGTCGCCGCCGCCGCACAGACCCGCACCGCCGTGCGTCAGGCCCTGGTCTCCGCCACCGGCACCTTCTGGGATACCGTGGTCATCTGCCTCATGACCGGCTTGGTCGTCGTCAACTCCGGCGAGTGGACCACGCACGGTCTCGACGGGGCGCACCTGACCAACGCCGCCTTCAACTTCGGTGTGCCGGTTCCGGGGTTCGGCCGGCTGGGCACGGCGATCCTGACCATCGGCATGCTCACTTTCGTATTCTCCACCATCCTGGGCTGGTCGTACTACGGCGAGAAAGCGTGCGAATATCTGCTGGGCAGCCGAGCCATCTTCCCGTACCGCCTCCTGTGGGTGGGTGCGGTGATGCTCGGCTCGGTGGCGGAGCTCAACACCGTGTGGGCCTTCTCCGACATCGCCAACGCCCTCATGGCTTTGCCGAACCTTCTGTCGCTCCTGTTGCTGAGCGGCGTCATTGTCCAGGAAACACGAGAACATCTGTGGAACACGGACGGCACGAATTTGTGATGAAAGAGCTTTGAGCTGTGAGCTTTGAGCCAGGCAATACGCTGACGGTTCATAGCCGCCCGAGAGCGGTACCCGACAAGGACGAGAGCTTTAGACTTTCACACGTTCACACTTTTCCACGTTCCCACATTCTCACCCCCACCATGTGGATCCGCGACGAATACACCCCGACGCTGCATGAGATCGCCTGGCTGGCCTCGGAGGAAGGCCAAGCGGCGTGCGACGAAATGGCCGCCGGTCACCCCGCCGACACGCCCACGGCGATTTCCCGCTGGCGGGAGCGGCTGGATGCCGAACGGGTGACCGCCGCCTGGCGACAGGTTCTCTTGCGGCAGGCCGCTCGGACGAAGTTCTCGCGAGCCGACCGGATGATCTTCGACCGCATCGGTGTGGAGCAATCGACCGACGAGGTGGTCGCCACGCACAAGGCGCGTCGCTTCGCCGGCTGTGGCCGCATCGCCGATCTGTGCTGCGGCATCGGCGGCGACACGCTCGCCCTGGCCGCCCACGCTCCCGTGATTGCGGTGGACATCAGCGGGCCACGATCCGCCATGGCTGAACACAACGCGGGCGTGTACGGTCGGCGAGCCGAAGGCGTCATCGGCGACGTCGAACTGACGCATCCCGACGCCGACGCCGCCCATATCGATCCCGACCGCCGCCCCGTCGGCCGCCGCGAGCACGAGCTGGAGCACGGCTCGCCCGACCTGCGCGCCGTCGAGAAGCTCGTCGGCCGTTACGCCGGCGTCGCCATCAAGCTCTCGCCCGGGGCCGGTTTCGAACGGCTGCCTTTCCCGGCGGAGATTGAGCTCATCAGCCACCACGGGCAGTGCAAACAGGCCGTCGCCTGGACCGGCCGATTCATCACCGCGCATCGCCGAGCGACCGTCCTGCCTCAGGGCGAGAACATCTCAGCGGCGGACCAGCGAGAGCTGGTTTGGCCGCCGTCCCGCCCGGTCGAGCCTGGACTGTGGCTGCTCGAGCCGGACGCGGCCGTCATCCGGGCCAACCTCGTGGGCGTGCTCGCCCGACAGCTGGACGCCGCTCCGGTCGATCCGCACATCGCCTGGCTGGTTCGTGAACGGCCCGTCTCCACGCCGTTCGCCAACGCGTTCCGGGTGATCGACACGCTGGGGTTCAACGAGAAAAAGCTCCGGCCTTGGCTTGCCGGCCACAATGTGGGCAGCCTGGAGATCAAGACCCGCGGCGTGGCCTTCCAACCCGAGGACATCGTCCGGCGCCTCAAGCTCCGCGGCGACCGCCGCGCCGTCCTGCTGATCGCCCGGATCGGCGACAAACCGCTGGCCATCCTGGCCGAGCGGGCCTGACGCCGGCGGCGGCCCCTGCTCGGGCGGCGGTTCGGCAGGCCTTTCCGGACCCGGCGGTGGCCTGCCGGTGTGGAACCCGGCTTGCAAGCCTGGCAGGAGGCCTGTATAGTAACGTGCTAGGAACAATGAGAGAGTAAGGATTTTGTCAGGTTCAGCATGGGCTGGACCCCGTCGCGATTGATGGGTCCGTTGCACGAAAGGTTAACTGGAAAGGTTGTCAATGGCGCTCGTAGTGGAACGCAAGTCGAAGTTGATTGAAGACTACCGTCAGCACGAGAAAGACACGGGCTCGCCTGAGGTCCAGATCGCTCTGTTGACCGAGCGGATCAACCAGTTAACCGAGCATCTCAAGACCCACAAGAAGGATCAGGCTTCCCGGCGCGGGCTGCTCAAGATGGTCGGGCAGCGTTCCAGCCTGCTGAAGTACCTGACTCGTCTGGATCGCGACCGCTATCAGAAGGTCATTCAGCGACTAGGCCTGCGGAAGTAGTCCCGGCTCCGCCGCTCGGCGGATCCGCTCTGCGTCACCCATCCACTGTCGCCTGTATCGGGATGTCCGCGTCACGTTGTTCGTCCATCCCGCCAACCTCGATTGCTCTCTCGTTCCGGACCGCATGAGTGCCTGACCGGCGACTCATGTGTTGCGCCGGTATTCGTCCGTCACCGCGGGCGGATCGACCGGCACCGGCGCGGTCACTCTTCTTCTGGCCCTGCCTGATCGGCGGCCGGGAGACCACTCGGATGCGAGAGCGAAACATTCTCTTGAAACGAAATCAATGTCGATGTGAGGCATCGTACGGACATATTGTTGGTTGAGGCTGTAGATTCATGGAAACGATCAAAGTAGAAGCACAAATTGGTGGCAGAACGCTCATTCTGGAGACCGGCAAGATCGCCAAGCAGGCCGACGGCGCGGTCATGGCCCGCTATGGCGACTGCGTCGTTCTGGGCACCGCGGTCCGGGCCGAACCCCGCGAAGGCATGGACTTTTTCCCGCTGACCGTCGATTACCGCGAAAAAACCTATGCCGCCGGCAAATTCCCGGGCGGCTTTTTCAAACGCGAAGGCCGGCCCACCAACAAGGAAATCCTCACCATGCGGATGATCGATCGGCCCATCCGCCCGCTGTTCCCCAAGGGATTCAGGGACGAGATTCAGATCCAGACCATGGTCCTGGCGGCGGACCCCAGCTTTGACGCGGACATCACGGCCATCGTGGCCGGCTCAGCCGCCCTGTCGATCAGCTCAGCCCCCTTCGAAGGCCCGGTGGGTGCGGTGCGGGTCGGTCGCGTGGACGGCGAGTTCATCATCAATCCCACGTATGAACAGTTGGAGAACTCCGAGTTCGACATGGTCCTGGCCGGTCACGCCGACGGCGTAAACATGATCGAGGTCGGTGCCATGGAGGTGCCCGAGCAGATCATCGCCGACGCGATCGCCGAAGGGTTCGAGGTGGTCAAGCAGATCTGTGCGGCTATCGCCGAGCTGCGCGAGAAGGTCAATAAGCCGCGCACCTGGACACCGCCTCCGCCGCTCGATGAGTTGAAGCAGAAGGTCCGCGACCTGGCCTACGACGAGCTCTGGAAGCGCCGCCAGATTGCCGGCAAGCTCGAGCGGCAAAACGCGATGAAGGAACTGTATGAGAGCGTGGTCGCTCAGCTCTGTCCCGAAGATGCCGAAGACTGTCCGTATGACAAGGTGCAGGTGACGGCAGTTCTTCACGACCTGGAAGAGGAAGTCTTCAACCGGCTGATCCTCGAAACAGGCAAGCGCACCGACGGCCGCGGCCCCACCGACCTGCGACCCATCTCGGCCGAAGTGTCCGTCCTCCCCCGTACGCATGGCTCGGCCCTGTTCACCCGCGGTGAGACGCAGGCTCTCGTGGTGACCACGCTTGGCACGACTCGCGACGAGCAGATCATTGACGGGCTGGCCGAAGAGTACAGCAAGAAATTCATGCTGCACTACAATTTCCCGCCCTTCTCGGTGGGTGAGGCCCGCAGGATCACGGGGCCGGGCCGCCGAGAGATCGGCCACGGGGCGTTGGCCGAGCGATCGCTGGAGGCCGTCCTGCCCTCGGCCGAAGAGTTCCCCTACACCATCCGCGTGGTGAGCGAGATCACCGAGTCCAACGGCTCGAGCTCCATGGCCTCGGTTTGCGGCGGCACGCTCTCGCTCATGGACGCAGGCGTACCTATAACTCAGCCTGTGGCAGGCATTTCCATCGGAAGCGTCCACGACGATAACAAGCGGGTTCTCCTCACCGACATCATCGGCGAGGAAGACCACTTCGGCGACATGGACTTCAAGGTGGCCGGCACGCAACGGGGCATCACCGGCATTCAGCTGGACTTGAAAGAGCGGCAAATCAGCCAGGAAACCATCGTCCAGGCCCTTGAGCAGGCCCGCCAGGCCCGCATTGAAATTCTGAAAAAGATGCTGGCGACACTAAAACGTCCGCGTCCCGAAATTAGCCCCTATGCGCCGCGTATCATTACGATTAAGATTAACCCGGAGAAAATCGGGGCGGTCATCGGACCGGGCGGCAAGGGGATTCGCCGCATCGAAGCCGAGAGCGGCGGTGCCACCATCGACATCGCCGACGACGGGACCGTCACGATCGGCAGCATCGGGATGGCCAGCGCCGAAGCCGCTCGCGATATGATCGAGATGATCGCAGAAGGCGTGAAGGTCGGGAAGATCTACGAAGGCCGTGTGTGCAGCATCAAGGATTTCGGCGCCTTCGTGGAGATCGCTCCCGGCCAGGACGGGCTCTGCCACATCAGCGAGCTGTCCAACGGGTACGTGAAGAATGTGAGCGATGTCGTCAAGGTAGGCGACGTCATTCGCGTCAAGGTGATCCTGATCGACGATCAGGGGCGGGTCAAGCTGAGCCGCAAGGCGGCCTTGGCCGAGGAAGGCGGCGAGGACGTCGTCGCCGAGCCTGCCGCCGAACAGCCCGAAGAGTCCCAGGGGAACGAGCGCTCCGAACGGAGCGACAGGGGCGATCGGGGTGGCCGAGGCGGGCGCCGCGAGCGATCGGGGCGAGGCCCGCGGAGCGATCGCGACCGGTCGGATCGTTCGAGAAGGCCGTGAGGCCGAAGCGGACGGCGGCAGCCGGTTGCCGCATTCGGCTCGCGTCAGCCATCTGACGCCGTCCGATGTTTGTGACCGCATCGCTCGAGTTGATATTGGGGAAGCGAACGCCTCGGCGTCCGGCGGCACGGTCCGCCGGCGCCGAAGCGGACCATAGAGCGTCAGCCGGATTACACCACGTCGCTGATGGGTTTATCTGAGTTCGGGTGCTCCAGACCCAGGCACTGGTTGACGCTATCGCCTGACGGCGCTAGAGCCGACCGTTCTTTTGCGCCGTTTCGCCGCAAGGCAGGGTCAAGGGGACACCCTCTGTACCGCGCCCAGTGCTGCCGTGGCAACACGCCAGCACTCGCCGGCGCCGGAGGCGTTATGATGGTCACCGGCACGGTCAAATGGTTCGACAGCAAGAAGGGGTTTGGGTTCCTCACCAAGGAGGGAACGGAAGGGGACATCTTCGTCCACTATACGAGCATCGAGGGTGAGGGCTTCCGCAGCCTGAAGGACGGCGAGACAGTCGAATTCGAACTGGTCAAGTCGGAGAAAGGCCTGCAGGCCCACCACGTTCGACGAACGAGCGCACACCCGGTCGGGAAGTGACTCCCGGCAGCTCTGGCCTGTTACTCGCGTCCGACGCAACCTGACGAGCGGCGAACCGGAGCTTGCGCCTTGCTCGGGGGTCGTGCCGTACCCGGGTCCGGACGGACCGAAGCGGTCACCGACTCTCGAGGTTTTTGGCTGCGGTCGCGGCGATATCCGCACATGTCCGTACCCCGGAGGGTCGGGGAGGGTTTTGCCCTGCCCGGAGAACTCTGGCCCGCTTTGGGGAACTCGCAACTATCCCTATAATGTGCTTCTTGGGTGCGTTGCCGGTACGGGCTGCGCCCTGTAAGTCCAGGTGCCATCGACGGCGATGAGTGAAACGGCTTTTATTCTGATCGTTGATACCGACCCCCACCATGCCGAGGTCCTGGCCGAGCGACTGCGTCCGGAGTTTCGCGCCTGTCGAGTCGCAACTTCCCGAGAAGAGGCGATCGACAGCCTTCGAACTCGCCAGCCCGACGTCATTGTGGTGGACGACGGGGCCGAAGCGGACGGCGCCCCCGTCGAGCGTCTGCTTCAGGAGACCGCCCGCCTGGCGCCCGATGCCCAGGTCGTATTGATTGCCGGCGACTCGGAGCGGGCACGCAGACTCTCCCACAGCCATGCCCACCGGGTCCATGTCCTGAGCCACTCGGGCAAGCCGGTGGACGTCGAGCGCATCGGCGAGATGGTCGCGCGAGCCGTCCGCCAGGCCCGTCGCAACCGGGAAAGCCGCGCCCTGGCCGAGCAGAGCGAGCGGGCCGTCGAGTTCGACGGCATCATCACCGCCAACCCCCAAATGCTGCGGATCATCAACATGATCCGCCGCATCGCCGACAGCAAGCTCACCGTGCTCATTCTCGGCGAGTCGGGCACGGGCAAGGAACTGGCCGCCTCGGCCATCCACCGCCATTCGCCCCGGGCCCACAAACCCTACCGGGCGATCAACTGTGCCGGGCTGAACGAGAACCTTCTGGAAAGCGAGTTGTTCGGCCACGTGAAGGGCGCCTTCACGGGTGCGGTTGCCGATCGCAAGGGCCTGTTCGAAGTGGTCGACGGCGGCACGTTGTTCCTTGACGAAGTGGGCGACATGCCGCTGCCCATGCAGGCCAAGCTCCTGCGCACGCTCGAGAACGGGGAGATTCTGCCGGTCGGCAGCACCGAGATCCGGCGAGTCGATGTGCGCGTGGTCGCCGCCACTCGGCAGGATCTCCGCGCCATGGTGGACAAGGGCCAGTTCCGAGACGACCTGTTCTATCGACTCAACCAGGCTACGCTTCGGCTGCCCGCCCTGCGGGAACGGCGGGAGGATATCCCCCTGCTCATCAGCCATTTCATCAAGCGGGCCAGCGAAGTCCACGGCAAGTCGGTCACCTCCATCACGCCTGAGGCAGTCCGGCGTCTGAGCAGTCAGCAGTGGCCGGGCAATATTCGCGAACTCCGCAGCGTGATCGATCAGATGGTGGTTCTGGCCGACAAGCCGGAACTGGACATCGAGGACTTGCCCGACCATGTCCGCGGCAGTACCGAGATTGTCCTGGCCGGCAGCCCCACCACCGCTGGACTGACCATGGAGCAGTTGGAGAAGATCCACATCTCCAACACGCTCAAACTCACCGGGGGCAACCGCGAGAAGACGGCCAAGATGCTGGGCATCGGTGCACGAACCCTCTATCGCAAGCTTCGCGAGTACGGTCTCTGAACCGAAACCGGCAGGTGTCAATCCACTGTTCACGACGCAGCCAGCGGTTATTCTCGGACCTGTTGTCCGGGCTGCGCCGGGCCGATCCGGCGCCGGCCACCGATGACGATGTCGTCGTAGCCGCCCCTTCACAACGTCCGCGTTTGCCGCTCGGCACGCTTGCGAGGTACACGTGGTTTGGCGTAAGATCACGCCGCCCGCCTGACGGAGCCCGCTCGCTCTGGCGCGGCGGGGCGATGAGCGAACCACAGCCGACCTTTGGCGAGCAACCGACCTGGAGGACTCTCCCAGATGAGCATTCGACCTCTGCCATACGCAGGATGGGCGGGCGCGCTGATCCTCGCCTTTTCGAGCCTGAGTTGTGATGCGCTGAACCCGGCGCTGGTCGGGGATCTGGGCGGAGACGCCGGCTCGGTCGGCCGGGGGCCGACCGGGAGCATCGTTCTCGTCTTGAACAACCAAACCTCCCAGGAACTGGCCCTCCAATTCGACGTCAAGTACACCCGAGCGGGCGAGGCCACCACGACGCAGGAAGCCGAGTTCACTGCCCCGGCCGGCGGCTGGTGGACGATGACGCTCGACTGCGATACCTCTGCCGTTATTTTGAAGCAGGTCGCCCCCGTTGGAGGTGACGACGGGATTCCCGTGGCGGTCAACGAGTTCCGGCGTCCCGCGCTTCAATGCGGGTCGGTGATCTTTGTCAACGTTCCTCTGTTGGGGTCCCCGACGGCCGATCTTCTGCCCTGACTCGGACGCAGTCGTCCTGCAAGGATAAGGAAACTCGCATGAGCACGTTGTTCCCGCGTAAAAAGCGATCCACTGCACTCGAGATCCTGACCTGCATCACCGTCGGGGTCCTGGCCGGACTGTCCGGGTGCTTCAACCCGGCTTTCGTCAACCAACTCGCTGGCGGCAGCGTGGTGCCCATCGCGCCGGGCGACACTCCGTTTATTCACGTCCTGGTCATCAACGCCACGCAAAACTCGACGGTGGGCATGCAGTTCGGATGGACGCCTTTGACCCAGGGAAGAAATACCGCCGAGTACACCGGCATCGCCCCCGAGCAGCAGATCGGGTTCCTGCTCCCCTGCCCCGTCGAGCAGATCGGCCTGGGGAATCCGAACGATCTGACCCAGCCGGCAGTGGTAGTCACCACTGAGGGCGGCGCCGTGAGCATTCCGGCCAGCGCATTCCCGCTCATCCTGCAGCGCGGGCGCGATTTTGACTGCGGCGACACGGTAGTCTTCACCGTCATCGACTCCCGCAGCAACGGCTATGGCGTCGAGATTCTACCCGGACGAGTCCGGGGCAGCGGGCAAACCGGCCCGTTCTCCGGACCGGACACATACGAGATCGTCGAGCTGCTGCTTCTGGGCACCGGTCTGCCGCCGACGCCCGTTCCGTAATCTCCAAGCTGTGCACAGAAATGATTGACCACAGAGGGCACAGAGGTGAGCAGATGGAAGCAGCCTCTGTGCCCTCTGTGTGCTCTGTGGCTCTTCTGAAGCTATGAGCTATGATCCAGACAGCTGGCTGATAGCTGAGAGCCGAAAGCTGACAGCTGCCCCCACAGTCCTTCTCGCCAGTCGTGATGAAATAATAACGGCACGGTCGGCCGCGGCAATGCACCGCGTCAGACCGTGCCATTTGGTTTTTGCCGAATCACGTTCGCCCGACTACTCGTCCGCCATACCGGTCGGCAGGCCTCCCAGGCCGCAATTCACGGCCGACGCGGGGATGGTCTCGCTCAACGTGGGCGGTTCGTCATCCTCATCCGTACCGCCCCCGCCGCCACCGTCCGGCTTCACGGCAGCGCCGATGTAGACAATCCGTTGGCGACAAGCGTCGGGAACCGGCGTGATCGTCAGCTCCACCCGGGTGGCGACCCCGGGAAGGATCACCTGGACGAGAACGGTTGGGGCGTCGCACGGCACGGCGAAGCTGGCCGCGCTGCACGGCGAGATCGACCGAGTGCTGGCCAGCCCTCCCTCCGGCGTGACCACAACGTTGTGCACCGTGTCCGCGTCGGTGTTGACGACCAGGAGCGAGAATTCCCCTTCTCGCGGCACGGTGCCAGGCACGAAGCCCGCGACGCCGGCCGTCAATTGCCCACCTCCGATCCCACTGGTCGGAAACGGGCCGAAGCCGATCTCCGAGACACCGGCGCAGCCGGCCATCCCGACCAGGGCCAGACAGCTCACCACAGCAGCGAATCTCATGATTACCTCCATCTCGCGTCAGCGCGGACACGTGCGAGAGCAGTATATCTTGCACCGAGTGTTCTTGGAAAGACGAAGGCTCGGCGAGTCGAGAAGCGAAGCGAGCGGTGATCAGGGCGTCATAAGCGGCGTTGGTCAGGACGCGGGTTCCGGCGCACAACAAGCCGCCTGCCGACGACGGCTCGCTTCGGAGCGAAGCGACCGACCGGGCACTGGCGGATGCGCCAGCGTGACCCACGCCCGCCGGTCGGATTTGACGATCCGAAATGGTCGGAAGGAACAGAGGTCGCCCAGAAGTATCAGCGTCGCCACGGATGCATCCCGGCCGGCCCGCCAGAAGCTCGCCGGCGCGAGGATCCGATCGTTCCAGTCCCTGCGGATGCGTTCGACCGCCCCGGCTCCACCCAGTGGAATGCTGTGGACCTCCTGTACCCGAACCGCCGCACAGATGGGTCCGCTAACCTCCTTGAGCCAGAGCAGATCCCCTGGCTGCACCATGCCGTTCGGAGCCATCCCCTTTCGGCCCAACCGGCACTCGACGGTTTTCCGCCCCATCACGATCTGCGTGAGGTAGGCTTGGTGCAGAACGGCCAGATGATGCCGCATGACGGGCTCCCGCAGGGGAAGATCAGGGCTGCTCGGCAGTTAGGCGCGGAATTGTACCGAAGGCCCTTCATTTCAGCACTAGTTTTTGCGTATTCTGGGCGATAAAATTATACTGAAAGTCAGGGTGCGGGCGTGCCCCCCGTAGAGGCTTTACTTTTTCCGGTGAGTTACGATGGCAGTCAGACACCACATCAAGATGCTCGTGATCGACGATGACCCGCAGGTATGTAAGACCGTGGGGACCATCCTTCAGGAGCACGGATACCAGGTCGAAACGTTCACCCAGCCGCGACAGGGTTTGCAGGCGGTTCGCAAGACGCCGTTCGACATCGCGCTGGTTGACATCAAGATGCCTGACCTGAGCGGCCTGGAGGTGGTTGAGAAGATCAAGGCGGAGGATCCGCGGATTGCCATCCTGGTGATGACCGCTTACCCGGACGTGCAGACCGCCGCCGAGACCATGCGTCTGGGGGCGCGGGACTACATCACCAAGCCGTTCCGCGAAGAGCAACTGCTCGCCGCCGTCGAACGGATGGCCCAGGAGATGGGCCTGATTTACACGAACGAGCAGGAACTCAACCGGCTCATTGGCCAGCGCATTCGGCAGGAACGACTCAAGCAGAGCCTGACGTTGCGGCAACTGTCGGAGCGATCGGAGCTGACGACGTCACAGTTGTCGCAGGTTGAGCTGGGGAAAAACGCGGCCAGTGTCTGGGCGTTGGCCCGGATCAGCGGATCGTTGGGCAAGCAGCTCTGCGAACTGCTCGACGGCCTGTGATCGGGCTGCATGCGGCGCGCACGCCGCGACCGTCTGTTGAGTGCAAGGAGCCGACCGCCTAGACTACTGTCTCATGAGTGACCAAGTGCAATCCCCCACTGTGATCGGGATCGACTTTGCCCGGCAACTGGCCCGCTTGGCCGCCGAGAACCGCGCCGAAGACGTCGTCATTCTGGACCTGCGCCAGTTGTCGGCGATCGCGGATTTTTTCGTGATCGCCACGGGCACGTCCGACCGGCAGATGCGGGCCATCGCGGACAAGGTCGAGGAATACGGCGAATCGGTCGGGCAGCGCGTATACGGACGCAGCGGCTACGAGAACGCGACGTGGGTGCTCGTCGATTACGTGGACGTCGTGTTGCATCTGTTCGACGCCGAACGCCGCCAGTATTACGACCTGGAACTGCTGTGGGGCGACGCCCCGCGCGTCAATTGGCAGGAGACATCGGGTGAGCCGGGCCCAAACGGGCCAGCTCACCAGGATGCCACGGCACGACCGTAACCCAAGATTCACCATTGCGAGCGGCGCGGGTTTCACCACACAGAGTCATAGAGGCGACAGTTCTTGTCGGAAAGTGCTGTCAGCTGGATGTCCGGCCATAGTCCACAGCTCAAAGCTCACAGCCCTTGTCAACGAGACAACAAGCTCCGGAGTCATCAGACAGGGGGCGGGTTCATCTCCGACTGAGATGCTGCGCATCCGTGAATGCGTTTGCATATCGCCTCGCCCGGTACAAGCCAAATCTCGCAAACTGTTGCCATTCCGGATCATGTGACACGCTCCGCAACAGCAAGTCAGCGACAGTCATTCCGCGATTCAACCGTCATTCTTAATTCAGATTTCGCGTTTTTTTCGCTTGCAAGCCCCTGCAACCGGAGTTAGAGTACGCGGGTCGAAACGGCCACACTCATCTCGGGCCGTCCAACGACCCGTTCTGTTGTTCTCGAGATTAGGAAGGCGGAAGGAACGCGCAGGGGAAGAGGCGCTCGCAAGGGATGGGGAAGATGCGCAGGTCAGGGAAGGTGTGAAAGTCGCGGACAACTTCTTTCGCCGTTACCCCAAGGCCTGTACACCGGAAAGGACATGCGTCTTACGAGGCGCATGTCCTTTCTATTTGAGCAGCGTAATTGAGCGGCCGTCTACGGATTGCGGTCGTGGCGAACGAGGTGCCGCCCGCGCCGAGTGTTGGGACGGCGCATGGGCGCGTCGCCGCGACGGGCGAGTTCCTCGTCCGAGGCCATCACGTCCTGATCGGGGTAGTACATCTGCAACGCCCGACGGCAGGCGGCGCGATAGTACTGGCTCATGTTCGACCAATCGAAATGCTCGGCGTGGCTTTCCACCCGGTTGCGCTGCGCGATCCGCTCGCGCCGCGACATGCGAGTGAGTGCGTAGAGCCAACTTGTGACCTGCGCGGTGGTGGATGCGAAGGTCGCCCCCCGCCGGCGGGCGACGAAGATCCCGTTGTCGTCATGATCGGGGAAGTGGCTCATCACGTACGCGCCGAAGCCGCTCAGGTCGCTGGTGATCGCCGGAATGCCGCGAATCACACACTCCATGGGTGTGTAACCCCACGGCTCGTAGTACGACGGGAACACCCCCAAGTTGCAGCCGCGCACAAACTGGTCGTATTCCAGACCCAGCACGGGACTGGTCGAGGTGATGAACTGCGGGTGGAAGACCACTTTGACGGGGTCGTCCGGCCAGTTGAGCAGGTTGCGATGCCGCAGGTGATTGAGCACCTGGTCGTTGGCGTCGTCTACCAGATCGTGCGTGACGATGGTGGGCGGCGGCCCCTGCCGCCAGGCGTATCCCATGCGCTTGATCCGCACCATGGAGAACTCGTCAATGAGGTCTTCCAACGTAGGCATGCGGCCGTGAGCGACCGCTCGAAACAGCCGCCGCCCCATGTCCTCGCGGATGTTCATGCACGTGTCGCGCAGTTCGTGGAACATCGCCTGGCGATTCAGCGTGGTGACGTTCAACGCCCGATACGGCGCGGGGGCAATGATGAAGCAGACGACGGTCATGCCCTGCGGGTCGGCCTTGAGCCGCTGATTCAACTGGTACAGCGCCTCGATTACCACGTCGAAGCCTTTGTTGCGATACTCGTAGCGTCCCGCGGTGAAGATGTAGAGCGTACGGTCCAGGTCGAACGTGTAGCTGGGGAAGAAATGCCCCATCACGAATTCGTGAATCAGTTCCTTGTTCTCGCGGTGCAGATTCTGGAACTGATACGGAGCGGCGAAGCGCTCGACGTTCAGACCGTTGGGCGTGAGCACGTCGGGCTTGCGGCCCAGGAACTGCTCGGCTTCCAGCGCGGTGATGCCCGAGACAGTGGTGAAGATGTCGCAGGCATGCGCGGCGGCCTTCTCAATCTGGAACCGGCCGTAGATTTGATGCTCGCGGGCGACGGCCTCGCCGTCAATGCCGGGCAACCAGTCGTACAGGTCCACGTTGGCGGCGCTGAGACTGCGCCCGACCAGCGTCGCGTGCGTGGTGAAGACGAGCGGGATTTTGGCCTGACGATGCTTCAGCCGAGGGATGGCCACCGCGGCCTGCCACTCGTGGAAGTGGGCGAGCATAGGCTGGTTGCCGGCCCGCTCACGAACGTACACCAGCAGATCGGCCACGATGTTCCCGAAGGCGACGTACTCTTCGACCTGCCAGTCACCGTCGGGGACGGTGATGCCGTGATCCTTCCAGAGGTAATACTTCCACTCCCCCAGCTTGTGCCAGGCGGAGCGAACGTTGATGAGGATCACGCGGGGCCGGCCGGTGATCAGCCAACGACCGGTGTGGACTTCCACCCCGCTATGCCGCAGTTGCTCGACCGCTTCGCCGACGATACCGTTTAACGGCGCGGGCTCGAACTCGATGCGAGCGGCCGCTTCGTGATAAGGTCCGATAAGAACGTAATTGTCGCCCCAGCGCGTGACGGCCGCCGGAGCCTTGCTTCGCAGCACGGTATAGATGCCGCCCGTCTGCGAACACACTTCCCAAGCCGCTTCAAACAACAGCGGGTTGGTGCTGGGCTCCTGGACCGCAGCAACTTGTTCGTTGAGCAGATTGCGCCCGTTGTCCGTCGGTGAGGTCTCGCTCATCCTGGGCCTCGTAGCATGCAAAAAACTTCTTACCCCGCCGGACAATGCGAGTGGTGAGCGTACTCGCCGGCGCAGCCGTTGTAAAGACCCTTTTTACCCCATGGACAACAATTCGGCACTATCTTCCGGCGCATCGTTCGACACCGACATGCAAGACGCCGTCGGCCCGCGATGAAACACCCAGGCCGCGCAAATATTGCCGATATGTGGATCCGGTGAACGCGGCCTGTACAAACTCTCGCGCACTCACGCGGCATCGCTTTCGTTGCCCAATGATAGTCCGCGGCCGGGACGATTCGTATCGTTTGAAGTGTGTCCGGTGTGATTAAGGTTGTCCGCCAACCTGGAGGAAGGCCCGGAATAAAGGACCGCCCGGCCGATCGAACGGCACGGGCGGTCTTGCATTTCATGGAATCGACGGGACGGGCTCGTCAGTCGTCCACGACCCGCGTTTGCGGCTCCGGCCGCACGAGACTGGTTCACCACCACTCGCTCGCATTGCGGTACTCCCGGCGGAGGAACTGCTCGGCGCGGGAGTTGTTCGGAATGCGCATGTGCTCTGCGTCCCATTCGATGCGGCTGCCGCTGCGATAGGCGACGTTGCCCAGCAACACGGTCTCGGTCAGTGCGCCGGAGTACTCGAAGTTGCACAGCGTGGGCGTGCCCTCCTTGCAAGCCTTGATCCACTCGGCGTGATGACCGATGGACTCGGGAATGAACGGCTCCGGCGGCTGGAAACCGGCGAATTCCTTCTCGGGCAGGAGCTGGTACCGGCCGTAGTCGGCGGCGAGCATGCCCTTGTCACCAATGAACAGCAGGCCATCCCCCCAGTTCGGCATCACGCCCTCGACGTATTTGTCCGGGTGCTTCGAGCCGACGGACCAGGTCAACTTGACCGGCGGCTGCTTTCCGCGAGCGGGATACTCGTACCGCACGGTCAACTTCGCCGGTGCGGACTCGGGATCAACGGGCGGGCCCTCGGCTTCGATGACCACCGGGTGCCGCAAGTCCAGTGCCCAGTGGGCCAGGTCCATGTAGTGGCAGGCCATGTCGGTGTGGGCGCCCCCACCGAAATCCCACCAACCCCGCCAGGCGGCCGGCGCGTATGCCGGATGATACGGCCGTTCGGGCGCCGGCCCCAGCCACAGATCCCAGTGCAGCCCTTCGGGCACGGGCGGCGTGTCGGTCGGCCGCTTCCCGCCCGACCAGACCCTCGAACACCACACGAGCACTTCGCGAACCGTTCCGATCGCGCCGGTCTGAATCAGTTCCACCACCCGGCGATAGTTGCTGCCGGCGTGAATCTGCGTGCCCATCTGCGTCGCGAGCTTGGTCTTACGGGCCATTTCGATGAGCTGCCGGGCCTCCCAGACCGAGTGCGTCAGCGGCTTTTCACAGTAGACGTGCTTGCCCAGGCGCATGGCGGCCATGGTGGCCACGGCATGCGTGTGATCGGGCGTGGCGATCAACACCGCGTCGATATCCTTGTGTCGTTCGTCAAGCATGCGGCGGAAATCGACGTAAAAGCTCGCCTCAGGTACGCGGGCCCGCGCCTTGGCCGATCGCTTCTCATCCACGTCGCACAAAGCGACGATGGCCTGGTTGGTTCCGATCAGTTGCTCGAGGTTCCAGTTTCCTTGACCGCAGACACCGATCACCGCAATGCCGAGCTTCTCGTTGGCCGACAGCTTGGCATTACCCCACACTCGGCGTCCCGACCACAACCCTGCCGCGGCCAGCGCGGAGGTCTTCAGAAAATCACGACGCGTCCTGCATTTTGACACACGAACCCCCTTGGAATTCTTCATGTACGACAACCCTTGGCCGGGTCAGGAAAAACACCACGCCATCCGGCCGGACATGGCCTTGGTGAACATCCGCCAGTGGCCGATGAAGCTGAATATAGCCAGGCCAATCGCCCCCACAAGGCAGCCCAGCATGGCCAGCTGGAATATGCCGGCCGAAAAGTTCCCCTTCAACCCAAATTGCACGACATACCCGGCTGCGGCCACAGTAAAACCCAAACCCAGCAGGCCGGCGATCGCCAGGTTCACGCGGCGCAGGTCCCGGCGATCGCCGCGACGATCGATCTCACGAAAATAGAGACAAATCAGCATCGGACTCAGCCAGAGAGGCGCGCACATCTGCAGGTAGGTAACCACTGCTAACGACCCCACAACGAACTACGGACGATGGCCAACGGACAGCGGGGCTCAATGCATGTCGGTCTCGCACGTTCCGATGCCGGGCCGGTAATAGTTGAACTGCACGTTGGGATGATCCGCCAACAGCGACATGGGCACCGACGCGTCGGGGATCCGCTTGGAAATCATGAATGCAGTCAGGCGGATGCCGAACGCGTTGTCGTGCCAACCAGGATGCCAGATGGACACGCGGCCGGCCTGCCAGGTTTCGACCGGCCCGACGGTGATGGCCTGCGACGGCACGAGCGGAATGTTGCCCCCGCCGCTGGTGCGAGCGTTCTGCACGAGCGTGAGCGGATGGAGATCGACCACTCGCGTCGCTAGCTGCCGGTACTCCTCCGGCGAAGGGGGATTGTCCACGTACTTGCCTTCTCGCTTGGGTGGATCGTTGAACGCCCAGTGCTTGATCTCACCTTGGCCGCCCTGCATGATCGCGCAACGGGCCTTGCGCCAGCTGTTCTTGTACTCGGTGGGATCCGCGGCCGGGAAATGCAGGTTGGCCTCCGGCATGCGCAGATCGGGCCGAATGCGGTTGAAGCACAGCTCCTTGTCGGTGCGAGCGAACGACAACGGATGGCTCTCGGGCACTTCCTTGCCGTCGAGATACCACTCGTCCATGCCCCAGAAGTGAGCGTGCTTGAGATCGAGCTCCAGTGCGTTGACCAGCCGTGCCACCAACGGAAGTTGCTCCGTCGGGCCGATGGGGCCGCAGATGCCGACCGGCTCATCCGGTGTGGCCTGCTTCCACGCCTCGATGTATTCCAACGCCTCGGCCAACCAGAAGTCCTCGAGCGAGTCGTACATCACGACGCGAAAGCCGTCGCGCGACAGGTTTTCGATATCCTTGGCAGTGAGACGAGCGACTTCCTCGAGCAATTCCTTGGGCAACGTGGTGTAATCCCACCAGTCCGGCGCGATCTTGCTCAGCGGTCGAGCCATGGCATGTCCTCCGGTCGAGAAGGTAGAGGTTCCGGTTTAGCCTGACAGGATATGCCAAAGCTTTTGCAATGACAATCAGTCGATCAACCGGCCGAAATTCTGTCGATCGTCCGGATGTGAGACCGAGTCGCTCACCGCCGGTCGGGATCGAAAAGACCGTTGTAATACCGGTTATCGCCCGGACCGCCTCTGTGCCGGCCGTCCAGTACGTTCAGCGCCATGGCTTCGGCGTGGCCGTCGGCGAATGAAGCGTTGACCTTGCCTATATGGCGATCATCCGGACGGCTGCGGACGTTCTCCTCCTCTTCCGGCTCGGTGCCGCCTTCATACCACATGTTGTCTCTGGCGGGATCGTTTCCAGACCGGCTGCCCCGCGAGCCGAGGTCGCGGCTTCCGAGAGGCGGATCGATCACGTACACAGCCGCACTGCCCTGTCCGGGTTCGCGGTTTGGATCGCCTTGCCGCGAACCGCGCGTGTCCGCGACCGCCAGCGTCTGGCCGGGCACACGGATGTCGGAAACACTGGCGTGAAACGGCTGAGCCCACTCAGGGAGCGCCTGCCCGCCGGTCTTGACCCGCGAGTTGCCCAGGTACTGGAAGTTGTATCCGTAGCCGCCGTGATACCGCGTGGCCGGCGTCACCGCGCCGGTCGTCGGATCCACGGTATGCGCGAAAGGCTTCTTGAAATCCTGCTTCTGCCGATCGGTCAGACCGGGGCAAAGATAGACCTTGGTCTCGCGCATGTAGCGGTGTAGGTAATCCGGCCACCGCGTCCGTGGCACCACGCTCGAAAGCGAGGAATGCTCCGGGTAGCGGTCCTTGTTATTGAGAACGTACCCACACAAGCCGATCCCGATCTGCTTCTGGTTGCTCAGGCACACGGAGGCCTGAGCCTGCCGTCTCGCCGCGACCAGCGCGGGCAGCAGGATCGCCACCAGCAATGCGATGATCGAGACCACGACCAGCACTTCAATCAACGTGAACGCGGATGCCCGCTCGATACCGGCAGCGGCGTTCACGACTCGTCCATTGGCATGTCTTCCACTTCGCGCCATTGTCGTAGCTCCTGAACAAAAGCACCACATATAGAGACTGAGACTCATTCGCTTTAGAGCGGATTATAGCCAATTGAGACTGGATCTCAACTACGAGTCCGCCGAGTGCAACGAAAATTGCCCAAGACTATGATTTGACGTGATTTAGGATCGATTGGCCCGGCACTCGCTAGGACGCCAGCGGCCGGGATTCTCAAGCAGAGCGCAGGTGCCCAGAGCGCGTACGAGCGGACGCGGGCGCCAAACGTGGCGTCAGGCGGACCAGCGGAGGAGTTGCAGCACGGCCAGGCCGGCCCGGCTCAGCCCGATCTGGGAGAGCTCATCCGGACGTAACCAGCGCGCCGGCGGGCCGGCGGAAGCAGAGCCGGACGACTTCGGACCTGTCCGAGCCGAGCGTTTACCAGTTCGCGGACCGGTGGAGACTCCGTATGAGGCCGTCGCGGGCAAGGCCGCCGAAGCCGCCCTCCCCTCATAAACGTGGAACAAGACAGTTCGATGCGTCAGTTGCCGAGTGGCCGTCCCAGCCTCGGTGTCTTTTATTCGGCACTTCGGGGGAAGGCGTTCCCGCAGCCGCCGCAGGCCGTCGCCGGCCGTCTCGCCGGCAGCGAGCGGCTCGCTCGGCAGTTCCCACAGACCCGCCCAGAGCCCGGTCAGGGGCCGTTGAACGAAGAGCATTCGGCCGCCATGACGAATCGCCGCGACCACGTACTCCACGGACCTGACCGTGGCTCGACGAGCCGGCGGTGGGATGCGGTCGACCAGACCGCGCTCATGCCCTCGGCAATCCGCGCGAAGCGGGCACTCGTCACAGTCCGGGATTCCCGGCCGGCACACGGTTGCCCCCAACTCCATGAGGGCTTGGTTGAAGTCCCCGCATCGTGACCGGGGCAGCAACTGCTCGGCAACGGACCAGAGTTGTTCGCGCAACGCGGGCCGCTTGGGATCATCCTCCAAGGCGAGCAACCGCATGAGCACCCGCACGACATTCCCGTCGAGAACGGCAGCCCGCCGACCGTAGGCAATCGAAGCGATCGCTCCGGCGGTGTAACGACCAATGCCGGGTAACGACATCAATTGATGGACGTGGGAGGGCACCACCCCGCCGTGGTGCTCGACGATCGCCCGGGCGGCCGCGTGAAGGTGCCGGGCCCGGCTGTAATAGCCCAGGCCCGACCACAACGCCAGGACCTCGTCCAGGTCGGCCCGGGCCAGATCGGCGACCGTGGGGAATCGGGCAATGAATCGCTCGTAGTAACCGATGACTGTTGCGACCTGTGTCTGCTGGAGCATGAGCTCGGCCAGCATCTGGGCGTACGCGTCGCCGGCCCGGCGCCGCCAGGGCAGATCCCGCTTGTGACCGTCGTACCAGGCGAGCAAACGCCGCCGGATTCGTGACCGCGAGGAACTGTCCGGGGGTATCACCGGACGCCGTACTTCGTTTCGCATGCTCCTCTTCCTGATGGGGATCGAGGCTTCAATCTTGACTGCCCATTTGCCTCGCCGAAAACATTCACCAGGTCAAGGCTCGGCGGCGGCGCGATTTGGGGCGGCTCGCTTGAGCTTTACCCAGCGATACAATAGACTGCGGTGCCTGCCGGGAACCACAAGGAGCCTTGCCGGGAACCACGGGGGAACCTTGCCGGGGACCATGCGGAGTACGGTTGGAGGCGGTTTTCGTTCGGCGTGGAGCACGAGCAGAGACTGATGGAATCATACATACCTTTATTCGGAAGTGCTCATGCTTCGCTTTGCGGTTGACGAAAACGGCGACGCCACCCGGGAGATCTCGCTCGCCGGTGCTTACTTGATTGGCAGTGACGGGGTCCCCCTGCGCGCCGAGATTGAGTACAAGGACTCTGTGTTGACCTGCCAGAAACGGGCGGAAGGGCCGGCCGGTCTGGCGATCCTGTGGCCCGTTCCGGGTTGCGGCAACCTCATGCTCGAGACGTCGCGCCTGGTCGAGCGGGAACGAACGTACAACCTGCCCCTCGAACTGGTCCGCGGCCGGCTCATGCGCATGAGCCAGAAACGGGAGGACTGGGGTCTGTTCGACTTCGACGGGTTCCAGCCGGTGGCCGCCGAGATCGACAAGGCCCGCGACCTTTTCGTCGAAGCCGTCAAGATGGAAGACTTCTCCGAGCAGTTCCGCACGGCGGAGAAGGCCCTGCAACTGGCGATCATCGCCGGCGAAAAGCTCAGCCAGTTCCACGCCGACATCTTCCTGACCCGCCGCAAGCAGAACCACGCGTTCTCGCGACGGACGATCGGCTGCACGCTGGACCCGCGGAACACGTCCGAGGTGTATCGTCAGTTGCTCAAAGACGGGTTCGACTACGCCCACCTGCCGATTTCATGGCGTCTGCTCGAGCCCAAGCAGCAGGAATACAACTGGCGGCTGTTCGATACGTGGATCGAGTGGTTGACCCGCAACCGGATCCCCATCCACGCCGGTCCGCTCGTAAACTTCCAGGAAAGCCAGTTGCCCGACTGGCTGGCTATGTACGAGACCGACTTCGAGACCGTCCGCAACCTGATCTTCGATCACGTGCGGCGAGTCGTCGAGCGCTACGGCAATTACGTCTTTCACTGGGACGTGATAAGCGGTGTCCATTCGGACAACACCTTCAACTTCACGTTTGAGCAGTTGATGGAAATCACGCGGGTGAGCACGGCCATGGTCAAGCAATTGGCTCCGCGGGCTCATGCCGTCATCAACATCACCGCCCCCTGGGGTGAGTACTACGCCCGCAACCAGCGGACCATTCCGCCCATGCTCTACGCGGACATGGTGGTGCAGAGTGGCGTGAGCTTCGACGGGCTGGGCGCTCAGATTCTCTTCGGAGCTGCCGCCGACGGCATGTACGTCCGCGACATGTTCCAGGTGTCCGAAAAGCTCGATCGGCTGGGCAACTTCGGCAAACCCGTGCACCTGACGGCCGTTCAGGTGCCCTCGTCCTCCCCCACCGACCGGCCGATCAGCAGCATCGGCGGTTCGTGGCGCAAGCCCTGGGACGAGAGCGTGCAGGCGCACTGGATCAAGGAGTTCACCTCCATCGCGCTGAGCAAGCCGTTCGTCGAAAGCGTCACCTGGAGCGAACTGGTCGATCAGCCGGAGAATTCGTTGATTCCCTCGGGCGGGCTGCTGTACCCGGATTTGACGCCCAAGCTGGGGTACAAGACGCTTGCGGCCATTCGGACGCAGTTGCACGCGGCCACCCGCAGGCCGCCGGCGACGCGTTGAACACGCCGCCCGGAACCGGCGCTCTCCATCTCATAGGGGTATAGCTCATGCCCTCTGAGCCCCCTGCCATCACGCCATGGGCGTCCCGAGCTCCCCGCGGACTGTGGCTAAGCTGCTATGTGCTTCTGGGCGGTGTTCTGGTTTACGCCCTCATCGCCCGCTGGTGCCTGCCGCTGGTGATTTCGGAGCCGATCGGGACCGAACACGTGCCCGGCGATCTGGTTGTAGCGGGCCAACAGGAGCCCGGGGCAGCTGCGGACGATGAGAGGATCGACCCCAACATGGCAGACTGGCCTGAGTTGATGCGGCTGCCCGGCATCGGCGAGGTCATGGCCAAGCGCATCGTCGAGTACCGCCGGGAGCATGCGTCGGGCTCCGACCAGCCCGTGTTCCGCGTCCCCGAGGACCTCGCCCGCGTGCGCGGGATCGGCCCCAAGACGGTCGAGAACTTGAAGGCACATCTGAGGTTCAGTCAGTCGCAGCCGGCCGAGCCGGCGCCGTGACCATGCGTTGACAGTTCAGCGGAAGTTCGTCTAGAATCGGATTTGTTCCGACTTTCCGATTGCGGCAGGGCCGCAATGCCCCTGTGGTCGCCTTCACGGCGACTGGTGTTTTCGGCTCCGGCATCTGCTGCCGGATCCCCCTGGAGCGAGGCGCGGTATGATTCGCTGGGCAATCCTTTTCGTCGTTGTTGCCTCTACGTTCGCTCTGACCGGCTGTGGCGACGGCATGGCCATTACTCGTCGCGAGCGTGCCGAACGCCATCGCCAGGTGCTGGATATCGATGCTCGCCAGTTCAACGACGACTGGGATCTGCTCTGGCTCAACGAGGATACCAGCAGCCTTTCGCCCTGGCGGACTCGTTCCTGGCCGTGATAGGCGCCTTCAACCGACCACGTCGGCAAGGCATGTGGCCATCCACGTATGAGATCACTGTCGATTGACGCGCGCGGCCCGCTTGGCGCGTGCTTTTCTGTCTGCGCGAGGATTGGCGATTACGACAGATCCGCCAGGAGCGCGGGCAATTCAGCGACCGAGTCGATCCGCAAGTCCGGCTGGGCCCGCTCGTAGTCTTCGGCCGGCCACAGTCCGGTGTGACTGCTGACCAGCGCGGTCTTCATGCCCAGCGCCGCCGGAGCCATGACGTCGTACGCGGGCGAATCTCCCACGAACAGAATCTGGCCGACGTCCGCCGGACCGCCCGCCGCCGCGAGTTCTCGCAAAGCCTGCCGATAGATGTGCCGCGATGGCTTGCGATACCCCACGCCGCTGGAGAAGACCGTGCAGTCGAAAAGGTGGGCGATGCCCTGCTGTCGCAACTCGTCGTGGCAATAACTGGGTGGAATGAAGCAGTTGCTGACCAGACCGATGGTCATTCCCATGGCACGCAGGGCCTCTAGCGTCTCGCGAACTCCGTGCACGGGCGTCAGCGCCGCCCCCACCCAATGGCCGCAGATAGTCGCCAGTGCGGCATCCAACTGACCGTCGGCCCAGGCGAGTCCATGAGCGCCGGCCCAGTCGTGCAGGAGCTCGGCCAAGTCCACCTCGCGGTACTCAGGGTGATTCGATGCCGCTTTCTCCGCCTCGACGGCGGCCGCCAGCATACTCTGCACCAGCGACGGGTCGGCCTGTCCAGCCAGCCGACGGAGCGCCTCGGCCGCCCCCCGCAACAAGGCGTCGGTCTGACCGTCCACGTGAGCCAGCGTCCCGCCCCAGTCGAAAAGGATGCCTCGGATCTGCACGCTCGACTTCCTCCTCGCAGCCTCCGGCACCTCCGCAGCCGCTCCGGGGCTGGCCCCGTTCCCGGTCCATAAACGCGCAAGCCCCGCTCGATGGCGGGGCTTGCATCATCGTTTGCGAAATGGGCGCGGGTGGATTCGAACCACCGAAGGTATAAACCAACGGGTTTACAGCCCGTCCCCTTTGTCCACTCGGGCACACGCCCCTGCAGAACCCGCATGCGATTATACGCAACGCGTGGCGCAGACCCACATTATGCGAGAATCGCCCTAGCTCGTCAAGACCGACCTGCAAGACCATCGAGGCGTTGCAGCCCCCGCCGGAAAGCTCGTTTGCCGGCGTTCGGAGCGAGACGCGATCCGTGCTATAATGCGAAGCCGAAATGTAAGAGTGCGTAAATTCGTGTGTTTACAGGTAGATACGGTCAATCAATGTCGAGTGAGCCGCAACGGAAAGTCGGGGCCAGGTGCAGAATCTGCAACGAACAATTGACGGTCGAGGAGTTCAGGGCGTGCAGTGGGATCGGCCACTACTGCACCATTCACCTGCCGGCCAGCTTGGTTCAGAAGCAGCAGGCTAAGACGGCATCCCGTCAGAGATCCCGCCCCGCATCGGCGTCCGCCCTCGGTCCGCCCGGAAGCCGGCGGGGCCGGCGGCTGTCCGAGAACGGCGTGATTGAGTACTCCTGCAAGGCTCAGTTTGCCCGCGGCGGTATCATTCGCTCGGGTCGCCTGACCACCGATCACCCCTCCTGCGTCGAGGGAACCGCGGTGTTCGTGTACAACGGTCTGGGCTACGGTCCCGGCGAGATCGACACGCTTTTCATCCGCGATCCGGAAGGCCGCCGCCTCGCCGAGCGCGTCGGCTTCACCTGCCACGACTGACCGACAGCGTTGTGAACGCACGCCACGGCCGGTCTTAGCAAGATGGATCGACGTGACCCCGGCGTCCTTCGGGCTCACCGGTCCCGGTTCGGACGGAATGGGCGTGCGGGCTGCACGCGGACCATGTCCGAGGGCCGCGTCGCCGTGGCCGGGGCGCTGGCCGGTTGGCTCGTGGAAATCGTCTGGCGGGCAGCCTCGATCTGAGCCGACGTTGGGATCCGATCGAGCCGACTGCGAAGTTCCTCGTACAGGCTGCCGATCGGTTGCATGAGCTGCTCGATTCGCTCGGCACGGAAGCGGGCATCGTCAATCTGGTTAGCCGCTTCGAGCTCGTCGGCGTGGCTCGTGCGGTACTGATCGCGACGAGCCTGAACGTCCCGCAGGATGGACATGGCACTAGCCCGCTGGGCCTCATCCAGCTCGAACTTCGCACAGAACGCCTCGACGAAGCGTTCCCAGGAGTCACCGGCTGTGCCGGGGACGTAGCCCCCCTGCTGGCGGAAGGCGGAGAACCGTTCGGTCCACTCGGCGATGCGCTCGGCTCGGAGGGCGTCCCACTTGGTCCGGCCCTTGCGGACCTGCTCGGCGGGCAGGAGTTGCTCGATCTGGCTGAGCATCTTCTGCGGGTTCAACAGCGGGGCTGCCTGCCAGTGTTCCTGCATGCGGCGCGTCAACTCTTGCATCCTTTCCGCGTCGACCGACTCGCCCAGCCGCTGGCTGCGCCACAACTCTGCCAACTCTTCTCGATACCGACTCATCTCGTCGCGAACCTGGTCGGAATAGGTCTGCTGCTCTTCCTTGAGTGCCTCGAGCCGGGCGCGAACCTGTTCTTGTTGCTCGTCCGTGAGTTCGTAGGCCTGCGAGAGGTCGTGCAGATATCGATCGATGGTGCGGTCATAGAAGCGCTGGCGCAGGCGAGTATCGTCCCAGATGCTGCGACGGTTCATGGAGGCGGGCTGCCGCTGAGCCGCCGCCAGGGACGTCAGTGTGAGGGGTGCCACGACAAGCACGAATCGGGCAAACGTCAGCGTGGACATGGGTAGTCTCCTCCCGTACGGCTGGTGCGAACGCGACACACATTTTCAGACAAGCGCACCTCGCCAAAGGATTGTTCCGGGGAAAAAGTCCGGTCGCATCCGCTGGGCGACCGCAGCCCGCCCCCACAAAGATGTCCCTCAAGCCTCAGGACCAGCACGCAGGATGCCGCTCTCCCCACGCGGGAGCCCTGTCTTGATGTAGGTAGCCTGGCGGGTAGAATAAAGTGCGGCAGGGGACTACCCGGCCCGAACCGGATCGGCACTTTCGCAGACCCGGTGCCGGGGCCGTCGGCGACCTACCCGCCTGACTGCCGAGCTTTTTGACTTCTCCCCGAACCAGAAATACTACGCATGGCCCGACGACGAAAGAAAATCGGCGAAATCCTGGTTGACTGGAAGATCATCACGCAAAAAGCCCTCGACGAGGCTTTGGCCTATGCGGCGGCCGAGGGCAAGCGCATCGGCGAGGCGCTGATCGAACTGGAGCTGTGCACCGAGGAAGACGTCACCAAGGCTCTGGCCACGCAGTTCGACATGGCCTACGTGGATCTCGACCGGGCCCAGACGGTCACCGCCAACCTCCACTTGATCGACGAAAAGATCATGAAGGCCCACAAGGTGCTGCCGCTGGGCGAGGAGAACGGCCGACTCAAGGTGGTCATCGGCGACCCGCTCGACCTGGAGACGCTCGACCTGCTGCGGTTCCGGCTTAATCCCAACCTCGAATGCTCACTAGCGCCGCCCAGCAAGATCAAAGCCTTCATCGACCGGTTCCTCGCCGGCGACTACAAGAAGCAAATCGCCGCCACCCGCGACAGTATCGACCAGGACCGACCCGACACCGAAGAGCAGGAAGGCATCAGCATCGCGGGGGAAGACCCGGATGCCCCCATCATCAAGCTGATCAACCAGATCATCGGCGAGGCGGTCCGCATGCGGGCCAGCGACATTCACATCGAGCCGATGAACAACCGTGTGCGGGTGCGCTATCGCATCGACGGCGTCTGCGTCGAGCGGCAGCAGATCCCCAAGGGCGTTCAGAACTCGGTGCTGGCCCGGCTCAAGCTGATGTCGGGCATCGACATCGCCGAGCGCCGGCTGCCACAGGACGGCCGTATCAAGATGAAGATCAGCGGCAAGGACATCGACTTCCGCGTCAGCTCCTGCCCGGCCTACCACGGCGAAAGCGTCGTCCTCCGTGTTCTGCGGCCCGACTCGGTGCGGGTGGGCATCGGCGCCCTCGGCTTCGAGGAGGACAACCGCCAGACGTTCATGAAGATCATCAAGCGGCCCAACGGCATCTTCCTGGTGACCGGGCCGACCGGTTCGGGCAAGACCACCACGCTGTACTCGGCCCTGCAGGAGCTCAACCGTCCCGACCGCAAGATCATCACTGCCGAGGACCCGGTCGAGTACAACTTCCCCGGCATCAACCAGTGCCAGGTCCGCGAGGAGATCGGGCTGACGTTCTCCAAGATTCTTCGCTCCATGCTGCGTCAGGCCCCCAACATCATCCTCGTAGGTGAGATTCGTGACCTGGAGGTGGGCGAGGTGGCCATCCAGGCCGCCCTCACCGGCCACCTGGTGTTCAGTACGCTGCACACGAACGATGCGCCGAGCGCCGTCACGCGTTTGATTGATATGGGCATCAAGCCGTTCCTCGTGGCCAGTGCCGTTCAGGCCATCATGGCCCAGCGGCTCGTCCGCGTGATCTGCGAGGACTGCAAGGAAGATGACCCCCAGGTGAACCAGTTCATGATGCGGGTGATCGGGCTGACGCCGGAGGAACTGGGGGATCGCAAACTCAAGCGAGGCAGGGGCTGCAAACGGTGCCACGAGACCGGCTTCCGCGGGCGGTTGGGCATCTTCGAACTCCTGACGATGAACAACGAGCTTCGCGAACTGGCATTCAACCGGGCCCCCACCAGCCACATTCGCAAGGCAGCCATCGCCGGCGGCATGCGGACACTGGTCGAGGACGGCAAGATCAAGGTCGTCAAGGGCATCACCACCGTCGAGGAAGTGGCTCGACACGCCCAGGCGGAAGGTGTCTTGGTGGACGAGTAACCGGCCACTACGTGGCCGGCGTCCGTGGTCCGTGGCCAGTAGTCCGTGGCGGTCCTGCCGTAGCCGAGAACCGTGTCGCGAACGAACGGTTGCCAAGACGGTCGAGTTGGGTGACTCAGCGTACGACGGACCAAGCCTCGGCGAGGCACGGATTGAGTTACTGGTTAGCTGATGGCTAATTGCTGAGAGCTGATTGCTGATAGCTGATTGAGAGCATCCTATGGGTTCATTGCACATTGACCGTATTCTGGAAACCTGCATCAAGCGCGGAGCCTCCGACATTCACCTGACCGTGGGCCGCCCGCCGGTGCTGCGGCTCCACGGCCGCCTGCGTTCGCTCGAGACCAAGGTGCTCGAACCCGAGGACACCGTGGCCCTCATGAAGGCCATCACGCCGGAGCGCAACCAGCAGGAAATCCAGGAGGAAGGCGGCACGGACTACGGATTCGCGTTCGGCAACCAGGGTCGATTCCGTGTCTCGGTCTTCCGCCAGAAGGGCAACCTGGCCATTGTGCTGCGTCTGATTCCTTCGAAGCTGCTGACGTTCGAGGAGATCGGCCTGCCCACCATCTGCCAGGCTCTGTGCCGCCGCCCGCGCGGGCTGTTCCTGGTGACCGGCCCGACGGGCTCGGGCAAAACGACCACGCTGGCGTCGATGCTCAACTACATCAATGAGAACTTCGACCGCCACATCGTGACCATCGAAGAGCCGATCGAGTACTACCACCAGCACAAGAAGTCGGTGTTCAATCAGCGCGAAGTGGGCACCGACGTGCCGAGCTTCGCCGAAGCGCTTCGCCGCGTGCTGCGTCAGGACCCCGACGTCATCCTCGTCGGTGAGCTTCGCGACCTGGAAACCATGGAATCCGCCATCCGCGCGGCCGAGACGGGCCACCTGGTGTTCTCCACCGTGCACACCACCGGCTGCCAGGGAACGGTCAACCGTATCATCGACGCCTTCCCACACGAGCAGCAGGAGCAAATCCGCGTCCAGCTCTCGACCAACCTCATCGCCGTGCTCAGCCAGGCGTTGTGTCCGCGGCGGGAGAAAGGCATGGTCGCGGCGTACGAGTTCATGGTGGTGACCCCGGCCATCGCCAACCTCATCCGCGAGAACAAGACGTTCCGTATCGATTCGAGCATCCAGACCGGAAAGAAGTTCGGCATGCAATTGCTCGACGAACACCTGCTGCAGTTGTACCGCGACGAAATCATCACGGCCGAGGAAGCCATGGACAAGGCTCGTAACCCGGCCGACATGCAGGAGAAGATCGAAGCCCTCAACCGCGGCGAGAAGCTCGAGACCGAAGAGCAGAAGCTCCAGCGCGAAGCCCAGGGCGGGGATGACAGGAAGTGAAAGGAATCGACGCGGCGATGCGGTGACGCGGAGACGCGGCGAAAGCGGAAAGGGAACCGAGTAGGGCCGCACGCGAATGTGCGGGCGACGTACACGAACGACGAGCCGGACACCCCGTCCGGCTCATCGCTGACAGCTGATAGCTTATAGCTGAGAGCTTCATTATGTCCGACCGACCGATGCCGCCGATCAGTCAGCTCAAGGGACGTCCCCTGGGCCGCATCCTCATCAAGATGGGCCGGATCACCCGCACGCAAGTGCAGGAGGCCCTCGAGGTCCAGTCGAAGAAACACGGGCCCATCGGCCAGATCCTGGTCGAGATGGGTTACGTGACCGAGGCCGAGGTGCAATTGGCCCTGGCCGCCCAGGTGGGCATGGAGCCGGTCACCGTCTCCAAGATCGACGTGCCGGCCGAGATCATCGCCCTCGTGCCCGCACAGGTGGCCCAGACGTACAAGATCATCCCCATCGACTTCGACCCGACCAGCAAGCTGCTGACCATCGCGCTGGACAACCCCGCCAACTTCCAGGCCACCGACGACCTCAAGACGCTGATGGGGTTCAACATCAAGGCGTGCATCTCGACGTCGGAGGACATCTCGGCGGCTTTGGCGCGGTACTACCCCGAGGAGAAAGTCGAGTCCATCACCCAGCTCATCGACGAGCTCACCAGCGACGAAGATCTTTCCAAGTTTGAAGGCCGCGGCGAGAGCATCGACCTCGAGGAACTCAAGGAGATGGCCGACTCCAACCCGGTCAAGAAGCTCCTGAACCTCGTGCTCCTGCAAGCCATTAAGGACAAGGCGAGTGACATCCATTTCGAGCCGTTCGAGAACGAGTACCGGATGCGGTACCGCATCGACGGCGTACTGTACGACATGACGCCTCCGCCCAAGCACATCGCCATGGCCGTGGCCAGCCGTATCAAGGTCATGGCCAACCTCAACATCGCCGAACGTCGTCTGCCCCAGGACGGCCGTATCGAACTAACGGTCGGCGGCAACCCGGTGGACCTGCGCGTCAGCGTGCTGCCCACCATGTTCGGCGAGAGCGTGGTCATGCGTGTGCTCGACCGCGGCAACGTCATGCTCGACCTGACCCGCATCGGTCTGCGTGACGATGAACTGGCCATCGTGAACCAGCTCATCCGCAAGCCCAACGGCATCCTGATCAACACCGGACCGACCGGATCGGGCAAGACCACCACGCTGTACGCGGCGCTCAACGAGCTCAACGAGATCGACACCAAAATCCTCACTGCCGAGGACCCGGTCGAGTACGACATCGACGGCCTCTGCCAGTGCCAAGTCAACGCGGAGATCGGCCTGACGTTCGCCCGTCTACTGAGAAGCTTTCTGCGGCAGGACCCCGACGTCATTCTAGTGGGTGAGATCCGCGACCTGGAGACCGCCCAGATCGCGGTGCAGGCGTCCTTGACCGGACACCTGGTTTTTACGACGCTGCACACGAACGACGCGCCCTCGTCCATCGCTCGTTTGGTGGACCTGGGTGTCGAGCCGTTCCTGCTAACCGCGACGCTGGAGGCGGTCATCGCCCAGCGGCTGGTGAGGCGGATTTGCCAGAACTGCAAGGAGGAGTTCCATCCAACCGAAGAAATGCTGATGGAACTTGGCCTGACGCCGGACGACGTCCAAGGCAAAAGCTTCGCCTACGGCAAGGGTTGCGACTACTGCCAAAACACCGGCTACAAGGGCCGGATGGGCCTGTTCGAGACCATGGTCATGAACGAGGATCTGCGGGAACTGGTCATGCAGAACGCCTCAACCAACGTCTTGCGGAACATGGCCATCAAGAACGGGATGCGGCTCCTGCGGGAGAGCGGTTTGCTCGCCATCTATGAGGGTGCGACCACCATCGAAGAGGTGGTGAAGGAAACGGTCATCGATATGTTGTAAGCGCAAGCGCGGACCTCGAGTATGGCTGGAAGACAGCGGGCTCGAGAGGTTCGATCCGTGAAAAAGGGGCACTCCGTGTTATCGGTCTGTCCCGCGATCATGAGGTGAGCTGGTATGCCGACCTTCCAGTACGAGGCCATGAATCAGGCCGGCCAGGAGGTCAAGGACGAGCTGGAAGCTCCGTCCGCGGAAGAGGCATTGGCCAAAATCCGCAGCCTCGGGTACTACCCGACGAAGCTGCGGCCCAAAGGCGGCAGACGAGCCGCCAAGGCGGCCGCTAGCGGGGCGGCGGCCGCGGCCAAGCGCAAGAAGGGCACCACCGGCATCGGTAAGGTCAAGGTCAAGGAAATCACGCAGTTCACCCGTCAGCTTTCCACGCTTCAGGACGCCGGCCTGCCCATTCTCCGGAGTCTGCGCATTCTCGAGCAGCAGCAGAAGCCCGGCATGCTCCGGGCCATTCTGCGGAACGTGGCCGACGACATCGAAGGCGGCTCCACGCTTTCCGAGGCCATGGCCACCTACCCCAAGGCGTTCGACCGTCTGTACTGCAACATGGTGGCGGCAGGCGAGGCGGGCGGCGTGCTCGACGTCATTCTCCAACGTCTGGCCGACTTCATGGAGAAGGCCCAGCGTCTGAAGCGAAAAGTCATCGGCGCCATGATCTACCCCATCGTGGTCATCACGTTCGCCGTGCTGATTGTGGCGGGCATCATGGTCGCGGTGGTCCCCAAGTTCAAGGAAATCTTCAAGGACTTCGGAACCTCGCTGCCCTCGATCACGCAGCTGCTGATCAACATCTCCGAGTGGTTCGTGATGGGCAAGCCGCCTGGATGGGTCGTCATTCTGTTTACACCACTCGGAGTCTTCCTGTTCCTCAAGCTGCTCAAGCAGTCCAAGTCGGGTCGCTATGCGGTTGACCTGATCAAGCTCAAGATCCCCATTCTGGGCAACATCCTGAGCAAGACGGCGGTAGCCCGCTTCACGCGAACGCTGGGAACGCTTCTAGCGGCCGGCGTGCCCATTCTCGAGGCCATCAACATCACCCGCGAGACCTCGGGCAACGAGGTGTACGCCAGGGCTCTGGGTTCGATCCACGACGAAATCCGCGAAGGCGAGTCGTTCGCCAACCCGCTGCGGGCCACGAAGATCTGCGACCCCATCGTCATCAACATGATCGACGTGGGCGAGGAAACCGGCGACCTCGACAAGATGCTCATCAAGATCGCCGACAACTATGATGAGGAAGTCGAAGTGCTGGTGGACGGCCTGGTGAGCCTCCTCGAGCCGGTTATGGTCGTCGTGCTGGGTGGCATCGTCGGTTTCATCGTCATCGCTCTGTTCCTCCCGCTGGTCAGCCTGATCAACGCGGTGTCCGGCGGCGGCGCGTGAGGAAGGAAAAATACGACGCGGGGACGCGGCGACACGGTGACGCGGAGACGCGGCGCGGGTGAGCAAGCCGCCGGAGAATGGCCTTGTGCCCCCGGTTTGAGGGTCGGAGTCTCAGGACTCAGGCCAATCCCCGTGGTCGCCACCTGAAGATCGTCTGCCCGCGGAATGACTTTCGGCCGTCCGTCAGGTACCATGAAATTGGGGGCTGGTGCCGCACCGGCCGGGACGCGGTAAGCCCGGTCCGGACGCAAGTGTTCCGCGAGGCCAGTCCAGGGACCTGACACAGGAGTCTGCCCAATGCCTTCCCGCCAATCGCCCGGCTGCCGCAACCGTCGGCCTTCTGCAGCACCGGTCCTGCGGCCCGCGTTTTCGCTCGTCGAACTGCTCACCGTGGTCGGCATCATCGCCCTGCTCATCGGCATCCTGCTGCCCGCAATGAGCCACGTCCGAACCGAAGCCAAACGCAGCACGACCAAGGCTTTCATCGGCTCCTGCGAGCGCGGTTTGGAAATGTTCAACACTGACTTCGGCCAGTACCCCGACTCGCGTCTGCGGGTCGACCCTGTGGAGTATCCCGGTGACAGCAGCGAGGCCCCCTGGCTCAGTGGCGCTCACTGGCTGGTCCGGGCACTGATCGGGCATGACGGCAACGGCGTCGACTACAGCGGGAGGTCGGTAAACGAATCCGCACCACTGAAGTGGCAGCCCGGTCAGAACAACGGCCATCTGTTCACGAGTTCAGGGATCGTTCACTCCAAGCGGCGGGGCCTCTACGTCGAGAAGGCCGTCTATCAGCTGGACAGCGAACTCAACATCTCACAGGAAAGCTCCCGTCGCCCCGGCCGTGCGGTATTCCTCGATAACTTCGAGCTGCCCATCCTGTACTATCGTGCCAACCCCCGTGCTCAAAACGGCTTCGCGGCGAGTTACAGATCCCCGGAAGCCCCGGCCATCTACTACCAGGAAGACAACGCCGAAATCACGGGCGGAAGCGTGTCGAAGAATTCGAGCCCGCGGGTACAGGAGCCCGGGTGGGTCTTTTCCGTCTCCGGCGGCAAGTGGCATGGCATGGGCGAGTTCGGCTCCTTGAACCCGAATAATTTCGATCCGAAGGCCAGAGTCGAGCCGAATAAGCCACGCAAGGGTTTCACGTTCACTGGCGCGTTGCACGATCCCAGCGCGTTGAAGACCTCCAAGAACATCAAGCCGATCAAGGAGACGTCGTTTATCCTGCTGTCGCCGGGGCCGGACGCGATCTACGGCACGCCCGACGATGTGTCGAATTTCAAGTAAGTACGAGGTATCTCGCGATCCCTTTTGTCCAGCTCGCGACTCAGAGCTGATCGCTGAAAACGAAGGAATCTTGCCATGCGTTCCAACACTCAGCCCCGCGGTTTCTCGCTGGTCGAACTGCTGGTGGTCATCGGCATCATCAGCCTGCTCATCGCCATCGCTCTGCCCGCCTTCAGCAAGGCCAAAGAGTCGGCCAGGATCGCGACCACTACCGCCACCATCAACACCATCGGCACGGGCCTGGAAATGTTCCGCGCCGACGAGCGGTTGGGCGGTCAGTATCCGCCTTCCGATCGAACTAAGTTGCCGCACAACCCCCATCTGCCCGACGGAGTTGGCAAGAACA
>ERZ795046.23-NODE-23-length-188992-cov-18.622414_pt1 | contig 188992 bp, 206 predicted proteins | sample MGYA00375130_ERZ795046 | MGnify/ENA primary metagenome ERZ795046 (study PRJEB30175, sample SAMN05720202) | activated sludge metagenome | isolation source: anaerobic digester from wastewater treatment plant | place: Japan | collected 2015-05-15 ... | reverse complement strand
TAATATATAAATATATCTATCATAAAACGACTGAAGTAACATGAACAAAATTAATCATATTAATAAAAAATAAATAAAACATGCCCATAAAACTACAATAAATAAATAGCAACAAAAATAATACACTTACATCATTTAAAAGCAAATGATTGATAGTCCATGGAAAAATTAAATAACATCATGAGAACATATCTTATACAAACCAAAAAAAAGAGGAGATAATCTTCCTATTGGTGGGATTTGATACAATGGACATCCTAACCCACATATTCATACCCCTAACAATCATATATTCCCTAAAAAAGAAATTATTCAACCCACACTATACCATCATATTATTAGCTCTTTTCAGCCTACTCCCAGACCTCGACAAGGCCATTGGAATACCCGGCACGTTACATTCCATTATCACCCTAACGATCCTCATAACACCCTTATTTATAATTGAAAAAACCGTCAGAAAATCTTGGACCTACACAAGTATAATAGCCTTCTTTATATTCTCCCATCTCCCCCTAGACCTCCTAGACGCCTCTCCCATATTCCCACTCTACCCCCTCATAAACACAGGCCTAATAGTAGAATTCCCACTAAAAATATCATTCCCAAGTTTCTCATTCATAGGCCCACCCATACAAATAACATACACCAGACTCGAAACAGGGTTTAACACATACAACGGGGTCATATCAGGCTTTGGAATTGCCTCAATGCTCCTATTCACTTCCATCTTCCTAATCAAAAAAAGAGAAACAACCCAATAGAGGCTCCCAGAAAAAAGGATTGTGATCTATCCAAGAATAACAAAACCCTCCAGACACCAGAAAATTTTAATAATATGCCACTATAAACATCAACATATGATATTCATTGTTGGCGGCGCAGGCTACATAGGATCACATGTTAACAAATTCCTATCCAGAAAAGGCCATGAAACATTAATACTCGACAATCTAAATAAAGGCCATGAAGAACTTGTTAAATGGGGAGAATTCATAAAAGGAGATCTTAAAGATAAAAAATTACTCCATAGGATCTTCAGAGAATATGATATAAATGCTGTGATGCACTTCGCAGCCCTTACCGATGTAAGAGAATCAGTGAAAGACCCTGGAGCATACTACAAAAACAATGTTAAAAATACCCTGAACCTCCTAGATGCCATGATAAAAAATAATGTTAAAAATTTTATCTTCTCATCCACTTGCGCAGTCTATGGGAATCCCATAAAAATTCCAATACCCGAAGATCATCCATGCAATCCCATAAGCCCCTATGGCCGCTCCAAGCTCATGGTAGAAAAGATCCTAGAAGATTATAATAAAGCATATGATTTCAATTACATCTCCCTAAGATACTTTAATGCTGCTGGTGCAGACCCGGAAGCCAAGATAGGGGAATGGCACGAACCAGAAACTCACCTAATACCAATAGTCCTAGATGTTGCAATTGGTAAAAGAGAAACGGTCCAAATATTCGGCACAGATTATCCAACACCAGACGGTACTTGTATAAGAGACTACATACACGTGATGGACCTTGCAGATGCACATTACAGAGCCCTCAAACTCCTAGAAGAAAATAAAAGCGAAATATTCAACCTAGGAAATGGTGATGGATTCTCAGTGAAAGAAATTATAGAAACATGCAAAAAAGTTACAGGAAAAAAAATACCCACAATAGAATCGCAGAGAAGACCAGGAGACCCACCCCGCCTCATCGGAAGCTCAAAAAAAGCCCGCGAAATCCTCGGATGGAAACCAAAATTCACCAATATAAAAAGTATAATCGAAACAGCATGGAAATGGCACAAAAAACTCAAATCATTTAAGACATGATGCAACTATTAAACAATCCAACATCAGACACTTACAATACCACACAGAAATGGAACAAATAGAACACCAACATCAAAATAGGCACTCAAACCAATAAAAGGACCCACACATCGCAGTCTCCGAAACCATAACCCTGGAAGATGCCACATTCATGGACAGCTAAAATAAAATACTAAAACTGTGACAAGAGCATAAAACCTCCACCTAATAAACTTATGGATAAATGGAATAAACACAATATAAACCAAAAAGACTAAACATTTTTTCATGACAATTTTCACCAACCACAAATTCAAAGAACTTCCCAGGAATTAAAAAAAACTTTCCATTGGATGAACATTTTGTTTGGGGGATAAAATCCTTGAAAAGCGACCTTGAAAAACTTCAAGAAAAACTCTTAAAAACAGCAAACAAGGGAGATCTTGAAGGAACGGCGAAAATACTCCTAAAAATGGGTGGAATCTACCAAAAACTCAACAGAAGAGATCTTGCCCTTGAAAGTTACGAAAACGCCGAAAAACTTTACAAAAAATGCAAAAACCCTAAAGGAGAAGCGCTCTCAATACTCAATATTGGGAAAATCCATGAAATAAAAGGGAAACTTAAAAAAGCCCAGAAAATGTATGAAGAAGCCGGTGAAAAATTCAAAAAAATCAATGACATTAAAAACCAGGCCACAAGCCTCTACCATTATGCTAGGATATTAGAAAAACAGGGCAAAACCAAAGATGCACTCAAAAAATACAAAGAATATCATAAACTCTCCACAATAATGGATGATAAAACAAAACTATTAGCATCCTATGCAAAAATAAAAAGATTAAAGGAACACTCATCCCCCAACCCTCCAAGATACCATTGGCTCCTACTCACAGGATACATTATCAGTTTTTTCGTGGCCGAAATTTCAACAACATATGTAAATGTGCCCACAGGTCTTGGAATACACGCCTTTATATTATTCGTATTATTTTTACATTCCTCATTAGCCCCAAACAAAAAATTCAGGAACCTCCTAAATTCCATGATGATACTGCCACTAATTAGGATTATAAGCCTATCAATGCCCATAATGAAAATCCCACAACTCTACTGGTTCATTATAATAGCAATACCACTCTTAGCAGCCTCATATACACTAACGAAAATCCAAAACCTGGGAAGAAAAGATGTTGGCCTAAACCTAAACAGACCCATCACACAGTTTTTAATCGCCTTAACAGGAATCCCACTAGGCTATATAGAATTCCAGATACTCCACCCCAAAGCCCTCATACCCACATTAACCCTACCATATCTAATCTTAGGTTTTATTGTGATGTTAATAGGCACTGGATTTGCCGAGGAGATACTATTCAGGGGTATAATACAAAAGAACTCGGAGGAGCTTCTCGGAGCATTCATTGGCCTAATATACACGGCCTTGCTTTTCGCAATATTCCATATTGGGTGGAAGTCTATCAGAGACCTTATATTAGTATTATCAGTTGCTATTTTCTATGGTTATATTTATCAGAGGACTAGGAGCATAATTGGCGTGACATTTTCCCATGGATTGTCCAATTTTATACTATTTATTGTCATTCCATTCTTCTTTTAGTAATCTTTTAATATAATCCATAAGTTCTCCGCGTATATTTTCATCTTTTAGCGCGAATTCAATTGAAGTTTTAAGCCAGTCAACCTTGTTACCAATATCATAGGTTTTACCCTTGAATAGGTAACCATAGAGTCTATTAAGAGATCTCATAGCATCTGTTAATTGTATTTCACCACCAACACCTGGAGGAGTATCCCTTATATGGTCGAATATTTCACTTTCAAGCACATATCTTCCTATTATAGCGAGATTGGATGGAGCCTCTTCTACTGGGGGTTTCTCAACCAGATCTTCTGCAATGTAAAGGTTTTTTTTCAAGGGTTTGGGTTTGATCACACCATACCTTTCGACTTTCTCTCTTGGAACTTCCTCAACTGCAATGGCCGAGGCACCATACTCTTTATAAATGTCTATGAGTTGCCTGATACATGGAACCTTTGATGTTGTTATGGTATCACCAAGTAGGACTGCGAATGCATCTTCGCCATCAACATGCTTCTTGGCGCAATAGATAGCATCACCAAGGCCCTTCTGTTCCTTCTGCCTTACATAATAGATATCTGCAAGTTCAGAGATGGCCTCAACTTCCCTGAGGAATTCATTCTTCCCGTTCCTTTTGAGAAAATATTCAAGTTCAAATGATTTGTCAAAATGATCTTCAATTGACCTTTTACCTTTACCTGTTACAATGAGTATATCATTTATACCTGATGCAACTGCCTCTTCAACAACATATTGTATTGTTGGTTTATCATATACTGGTAACATCTCTTTTGGCTGGGCTTTAGTAACTGGTAAGAACCGGGTTCCCAAACCAGCTGCTGGTATCACTGCCTTCATAACAGATCCTCCTAAAAAAAAAGGAAAGAAAATAGAGAGGGTTCAACCACCTGCTGCTAATTCGCAGAATACTGGGGGTCTTAGCGGGGTTATAGTTGCTGTACCATCTGGGTTGATGGTTATTAGAAGTTCAACGTATATTGATTTAATACCTTGTAGGTATGTGGCGCCTTCAGTTGGGTTTTGCGTTATTTCAACTTGGGTTATAGTGGTATTTAATGGATAAAATATGTGTGAAGCTGTTAAAGAGTATCCTTCTTTCCTCCGTGCCTCTTCAAGTTTATCCTTAGCAGCTGCGTAAATTTTCATGTTAATGGTTGCGTTGCCTGTTTTATTTGCGTGAGGATCTGTCCATAACTTTAAGGTGAAGGTTGTGCCGGCTGGTAATGATCCATTATAACCTAATTCTTTTGAGAGGTCGATCATTGCCTTGTCGTTTGGTTTGATCCAAATATCAGCATATATGTTAGTTGTTGTCCCATCCGCTTTTGTAACATTTTCTATCACGGCAACAGAATGTGTGTATTGATCACCTGCATTATTCTCTAGGGCGAGGACTGTAGGCTGGGCAGCATTTTGTGTTGGTGGTTTCCCTAGCATTAGTGCAGCTCCTATTATAATAAGGAGTGCTATGATTATTGTTATCCACAATTTTTTTTCCATGACTTTCACCCTAGAGTATTGTGATCACCTTATAGGCTACTATAGTGGCGAATACTATTAGGAGTGGTACTATTGCAACATTGGATCCTGAGGCCAGTGCTTTTATCTTTTGAGTTGTTGTTTCTTCTGAGCTTAGAATTTCTTTTAATGCTAGAAATAGTATGAGTGTTATCACTGCCATTATACTATAGGTCATGACCTGTACTGTGGTGGTTGTGATGGTTGTTGTGGTAGTTGCAGTTACAGTTGATATCATCTCTACCCTCTAACGTCTATTTTTGTCTATTTATTATATAAATATTTTTCTATTTTGGTTTTTTTTATGAAATCACTTTTTTTAATACCTCTGATTTTTATGGTTTTGTATCGGCTTTTAACACCTTTTATAATTTCAACATCTTTTGATAGTATATTGGAAAACTCTCTTATAAGTTCATTGTTGGCCTTCCCTTTCAGGGGCTGGGATTTTAATTTAACCTCTAATCGTCTTCTCCATGGGTTATATCCGCCTATTTCAAACTTTAATGATCCAGGTGAGACTTCTATATCTACTAGGAGGTCTTCACCATCCTCCCTTATACCTTCCATCTCATCACAACACTCTTTTTTTTTATAGTCGAAAAAAATTTCAATTACCAGTTTCCTATAAGATAAAATGATAATGGCTGCACTTCCCCATCACATTTTTTTCTGTTATCGCTTGCTTCTGGAATATATGTGGTGGTGGGGGCCTTTAAATCGAGATCTGCTAAATTTTTTTAGTATGCATAAAATTTATATAATTGTAGGGTTAACATTGTTAGATGAGCTTGGACTATTTTTTAAATTGCAGGGGTGGTCGAGTGGTCAAAGGCGCTAGGTTGAGGGCCTAGTGGGGGAGTCCCTTCGCGGGTTCGAATCCCGTCCCCTGCATTCCATCCCATTTTTTTGGGTATAGAAGAACTTATCCCCCTTTTTTAGATTTTTTTTCTTCCATTATCTGATCTTAACTTTAAAGGTGAGATAAAACTTCGTATGATGTTTAAAGAGCGGTTTTGATGGACTGGAAGAGTCCAAGAATCCCTTTTTGGGCATGGTTGTCCGATAATATGCTCAGTTTATCGCTTCTATAAATTTAGAGATGAGTTCATTGGGGGATATGGGATCGTTTAAAGCTTAAATTTTCAAAATACTCCCTAATAATTTAAACCACCAACATTGATGAATGAAAAGTTTTAATAGGGTTTTTTATCTTTTAAGAAGCTTTAAAATCGTTCTTTTCCCAGAATTGGACCAAAATATTTATATATAAGATCAATGTCACAATTATGTTATATCATCCCGGCACCTCCTACTATGAGTGCCAGGATATGGAGGCGGTAAAATTTCGAAAGGGTTAATCTACATGTTCATGGCATGCCTACTCCTATTAAATATGGGAGTATCTCATGCCCAAGAAAACATAACAACAGAAACCCAATATCATCAAGAAAACTTTTATGCTGCAGCTGGAGATTCCCAGACCACAAATCCAGTTACAACAGGAGATGTGATAACCGCAGCTAAAACATTTAAAGATTATGCAGAGAAAAACAAGACACTTCCATCAACTGTGCAAGTTGGAAGTCAGAACGTGACAAATGAACAATTCACATACCTCATGTCACAGGCCATTTTAAACATCAACAATGGTAAAACAACAGCCACAATAAACATAATAGAAGTTTCCAGCGCACCTAACCCAACAGGAACCGCAAAAGGCACATTAACAAAATCAAATTACGTTCAATCGGCATCTAAAATGGCCAATTTCATGAAGACAAATGGTAGACTACCAAATTATGTGACGACTGTTATCGGGAAGATAGCACCGCAAAACATTGCCTATGCAATGAGCAGAATACTCACATTTTATGAGGAGAATGGTAGACTACCAAATTATGTTACAGTGCAAAATGCTATTCAATCAACAAGTTCAGTATCAACAGGTCAAGGAAGCACATCAAATTCAAACAGTTCAGGAACCATATCAGATCCAGGGCTTAGTCAGTATCTTGTCGCAACAGCAAACTGTCAAGTGAATGATCCCAGTATACAATCGCTCGCGGCGCAACTGACAAATGGCCTTAACAGTACATGGGAGAAAGCTAAAGCCATTTTCAACTGGGTCCGTGACAGTATAAGTTACAGCTTCTATTATAATACAAGGTATGGTGCTACTGGAACCTTGCAATATCGAAGTGCTAACTGTTGTGATCATGCACATCTTGTCGTGGCACTTGCAAGGGCAGCAGGGATACCAGCAAGATACAAACATGGGATCTGCACATTCTCCAGCGGAACATATGGACATGTCTGGGCTGAATTATACGTTGACGGCAAATGGTATAGTGCAGATGCAACAAGCAGCAGAAACAGCCTAGGCGTTATAAACAGTTGGAACACAGCAACAGCAACAATACTAGGAACCTATGCAAGCCTACCATTCTAATAGTAGGAATCCACCATACACGCCCCCTTTTTTATTTTATTATTATTTTAACTCTAAGATCAGAACCCTTTTTTAGGTCTTCTATCAATTCCCTTTTAAGATCGCAAGCAGCCTTATCAGCTTTTATCATAAGGGTCCTATCACATATATAATCACTTTTACGGCACACAATATCCGTTGGATGATCCAAAGTCAAATCTGGATGTCCTTTACCGGTTATCTCATCCTCAGCATTCTCTGTCTTTAATAAAACCTTTATAGTGGCATTTTTCTTCGCAATGGCTTTTTTAAGTTCCATTGGAAAATCTTCCATGGAAATCTGTGAACCAACACCTATAATACAATCAGCTGCTTTTCCAATTTCCTTATCTTTCGTAATCTCAAATGTACTTCTATGTTTTGAAGTTATATTAGGATGGCCTTTAGCATAAAACACATATCTCATAGTATCAAATCCCAATATTCATTTTCTTTTGAATAAGATTTTTAGTGGAATGTAAATTTTTCCTTTTTATCTTTTTCCTGCCCTTGTAAACCCCCCCAAAATTGGGGATGCAATGGGGGATGGGTGGGATAAAGTTAAATTTAAATACTTCAAATGCCAAGATAATACTTAGGATGTTCTCCTAAGGGATTTCAGCTAACTGTGGTGGGAAAGCTAGCCCACACCCTAATGAAAAGTGTGGGATGAGAGAACGTGGACACCCACAAAATGAAGCCTTTGACGTAAAGTCAAGTGGAACGGGAGAAGCCCCACCCCCCCAAAAGGGTGGGATAGTCATGTGGAATTTTAAAATATGAAGGGTAGTTATTGTCTAATTATTAGAGTGGAAAAACTTTCTTATTTCAATGTTGGTAGTCTTGGTAGGGTTAAAATAGAAAGTGGATGTTATGTGTATGTGGGTTCGGCTTTTAAATCACTAGAGGCTAGGATCCGAAGACATCTTTCAAGGGATAAAAAGATTCACTGGCACATTGATTATCTTCTAACTCAAAGTTATGTAAGGGTAGAGGATGTGATATTCACAGCAGATGAAAGGCGTCTAGAATGTCTGATCTCAAAGGCCCTAGAGAACCCGGGGTCTATAGAGGGTTTCGGATGTTCTGATTGTAACTGCAAATCTCATCTACACTATTATAAGGATATAGAAGCTGCTAAAAACGCAGTTTTGAATGTGATGGGAGAGTTGGGTGCTGAGATCATGTTCCTTAAAGATTTAAACCTCTAAACTTTTTTTTGAGATCCTTGAAGAATCCTTCGAATTCATCTATGCTAAGTGGCTCGGGTATGGTGAAGTCCTTATTTTCATAGATTTTCCCTGCAAGTTCCTGGTATACCATGGCCTGTTTTGAATCTGGGAATTTTTCTATAACAGTCTTTGCTTCGATTTCGCTTTTGGGTACGAGTTCGCTTCTTGGGATAACCCCTATAACCTTTGATCCTATTCTATCTGCGAAGGATTCCACAATCTTGACCTCATTCTTGATACCTTTACAATTGCAGATTATACCCCCAAGTTTGCTGTTAAGCTTCTTTATACCCTTAGCAATATTATTAGCCGCGTAAAGTGACATGTACTCTCCTGAGGTTACAATATAGACTTCATCTGCGAATTCTTCCCTTAATGGTACTGCGAAACCTCCGCATACAACATCGCCTAGCACATCATATATTATTATATCGAAGGATTCTTCAAATACTCCAAGTCTTTCAAGGAGGTTCATTGCAACTATAACTCCACGGCCGGCGCAGCCAACTCCTGGTTCGGGTCCCCCACTTTCAACACATGAAACATTTTTATAACCTTTGTATACAACTTCATTAGGGTGTGGTTTTTTATTTTCCCTTAAAATAGATAGTATTGTGGGTATCCGGGAGCCATATAATGTTCTTGTGGTGTCGGCTTTGGGGTCGCAGCCTATAACTAGCACATTATATTCAGGGGAGTAGGAGGCTGCTATGTTAGCGACTATGGTTGATTTGCCGATACCTCCTTTTCCATATATTGCTATCTTTTTTGTCATCTAATGGTGGCCTCCCAGTCTATGATTTTACTAGTGCTCCTATGATATCACCTCTTGTAATGATGCCTATGAGGTCGCCTTTTTCGTTTACTACCGGTAATCTTTTTATTTTGTGTTGGTCCATGAGTTCGGCGGCGTCTGATACTGATTGGCTGGGTTTTATTGTGATAGGTTTTCGGGTCATTATTTCATCGACTGATATGAGCGCTGCTTTTTTTAGTCCTTTTACTATCTCGTCATATTCATGTTTCATCCTGATGGGGAGTTCTATGAGGTCTAGTGGTGAGGGTAGTATAAGGTTTAATTTGGGTGAGTGGACCTCTAGGAGTCTTATGATGTCCCCTTCACTTAATATGCCGACTAGTTTATTGTTTTTGTCCAGTACTGGGGCGCCGCTTATCCTGTTTTCTCTTAATATCCTGGCGGCTTCTTCTATTTTCATGTCATCTCTGATTGTTATAACATTTTTTTGCATCGCATCTTTTACTTTTATCAATATTATGCACCACCTAATAGTCTTTTATCGGATTCTCTTTTTCAACCCTTTTATATACGAGGTCGCCGGGTCTCACCCTCCCTGTTACTTTAACCCCGACTCTGCATTTATCGGCTCTTTTAACGTTCTTTTTATTTATTTGGAGGGATTTGACCTTCTGGGTTAAAGATCCTGTTGTTTTGCCTTGGATTATTATCTCGTCTCCTATTTTGAGTTCATCCCAGAGTTTTATCTCGGCTGCTTTGGCCTTCCTGTAATAATTTAGGACTTGGCCGATGTCTTTTTTAATATATTTTGCCCTGTTTTGTGGGGGTCCTTGTTTTGGTTGTTTGAAGTAGAATCCTTGGTCGAATCCTCTGTTGAATACTTTTTGGAGTTCTTTGATCCATTCTTTTTTGAATTTCCAGGAACCTTGGAGGTGGGAGTTTATGGCTTCCCTGTAGATTCGTGTTACAGTTGCAACATAGTCTGCTGGTCTTGCTCTTCCTTCAATTTTGAGGGCGTGTACTCCAGTATCAATGAGTGATGGTATATGTTCTATCATGCAAAGGTCTTTTGGACTTAGAAGGTAGGTTCTGATGTTTCCTTCTATGGCTGATTCTAGTATCAGTGTCTCTTTGTCCTCTGATATTATTTTCCATGCTTTTCTGCATGGTTGGAGGCATTCTCCATTATTCGCGCTTTTACCATAGAGGTGATAGCTTAAAAGGCAGCGTCCTGATATTGCCATGCAAAGGGCTCCGTGGACGAAAACTTCAATTTCTATGGGGGATTTTCTTGTAATTTCTTTTATTTCATCCAGTGAAAGTTCTCTTGATAGTATAACCCTCTTAGCCCCTATTTTTTTAAGTATTTTTAAACTTTTGGCGTTGGTGATGTTAGCTTGGACGCTTACATGGACTTCAAGTCCGTTATCGGCGGCTAATTCAATGGCTCCAAGGTCTGATACTATGATGGCATCTATTCCTAGGCTATGTAGTGTTGGTAGCTTTGATTCCAAATCTTTAAGATCTTTGTCTTTGAGTATGGTGTTTGTGCAAACGTATATCTTCGCATTATTGTCATGGATTATCCTTGTGGCTTCTTTTATCTCTTCTAGGCTGAAATTGGATGCGTTGGCCCTGAGATTGCATCCTTCCATTCCAATATAGACTGCATCGGCACCATTTTTAAGGGCTGCTGAGATTGAGGGGAAATCTCTAGCAGGTGCTAAAAGTTCAACCATAAGCTCACCTAATAGAAAAAAATTAATTTTTGATTTTTGATGGTATTGGGGTTGGGTATTCTCCTTCGAGGCATCCTGTGCAAAGATCTTCTTTGCTGATGCCTATGGCTTTTACGAGGGATTTTATGCTCAGGTAACCTAGGGAGTCAACACCTAGTATGTCCTCTATCTCTTTGATCGTCTTATTGGATGCTAGGAGTTCTTCTTTTGTTGCCATTGCAATTCCATAGTAGCAGGGTGATATTATTGGAGGGCACCCTATCCTTAGGTGTATTTCACGTGCTCCGGCTTCTTTTAGCACGTCTATGAGGGCTTTTGATGTTGTGCCTCTGACTATGCTATCATCTATTAATACTATTCTTTTGTTTTCAAGTTCTGATTTTATAGGGTTCATTTTGAGTTTGACTGCTGTTTCTCTTTCTTCTTGGGTTGGCATGATGAATGTGCGCCCAACGTAACGGTTTTTTATAAGGCCTTCACCATAGGGTATCCCTGATTCTCTTGAGTAGCCGATTGCGGCTGTTATGGCAGAGTCTGGTACTGGCATTACGATGTCGACGTCAACTGGATGTTCCCTGTGGAGTGCTCTTCCAATGTTTAAGCGGACTTCATAGACGTTCCTGCCGTCTATTATGCTGTCTGGTCGTGCGAAGTATACGTATTCGAACATGCAATGGGCTCTTCTGATCTTCTCTGAGCCTTTGATGATGTGTGATTCTATTTTATTGTTTAGGTGGATTATTTCCCCTGGTTGTATGTCTCTTTGGTATTCAGCGCCTATGACATCGAATGCAACACTTTCAGATGCCACCATCCATGTACCATTTTTTTCTGCTAATGCTAATGGTTTTATTCCAAGGGGGTCTCTTACAACATATAATTCGTGGTTGAAGAGGATTACGAGGGAGTATGATCCTATGAGTTGTTTTGATGTTTTTTCGATGGCTTTTATAATGTTGTTGTCCTTTTGGTATTCCCTCCTGATAAGGTGTGTGATGACCTCTGAGTCTGTGGTTGATTTGAAGGTGTGGCCTTCTTTTTCTAGTTTTCTTCGAAGTTCCCATGAGTTTACTATGTCACCGTTATGGGCTATAGCAATATCTAAGCCGTCTATTCTAGTATGGAATGGTTGTGAATTTTCTATCCTAGATTTTCCAGTTGTGGAATATCTTACGTGGCCGATTCCCACGTTTCCCTTGAGTTTTTTCAGTTTTTTGCCGTTGAATACCTCGTATACTAGTCCCATTCCCTTGTGTGTGTAGGATATTTTGCCGTTTGATGTTGATATGCCCGCTGATTCTTGTCCGCGGTGTTGGAGGGCGTAGAGTCCATAGTAGATGTGGGGGGCGATATTTTTATCCTTGTTGGAGGAGTATATGCCCACGATACCACATTTGTCCTTCACTTTAGATTCTCCCCCCACGGTTTATCACTCTTCTTCCGTGTTCATTAAAATCAGGATTGTTCTTATGGTTCTCAGACAGGCCATCGCATCCTCTTTTGAGGTTGCAGCGATGTAACCTTGTCCTATGATCAGATTTTCAGTTTTAAGGGTGTCTGCTACCTTTACAATCTTTTCTTCATCTTCTGGTTCTTCTTCAAAAAGGTCTTTCCATAATTCATGGAGGGGGAATATTTCAAGGAGGTTTTTACCTTTAAGATCCTTGTATTTTTCTTTAATTTCCTGGTACTCTTCCTTGAGTTTGGTGAATTTCTCATCTAATTCTTCTAATTTGGATTTCAGTTCCTCCTTCTCTTCCTGGATTTTTTCTATTTCATTGGCTAGGTTGGCATTTTCAGTTTCTAGATTGTTGTTTTCATTGGCTAATTCGCCTATTTCATTTTTATATTGGTTTACCTTTTCCTCGAGTTTTCTAAGTTTTCTTATGTTGGAGATTGAGGATAAACCCGCCCTTATAATAGCATTTTTTATCTCTTCCATCATTAGCCTGGGGTCGATGTATTCCACATCATGGCCATAGGGTAATTTCACCCTTTCAACATGCCCCACAGCACCTTTAAGGTTTCTCTGGAACTTCTCTGCAAGTTCTCGTCCGGTTGCATCCGCATCTGTGGCTATGAGGACTATGTCAGCGCCTTCAACAGCCCTTTTAGCTATTTCTAGGCTTGTGGTTGGTATTATAGAAGAGATTGTTATATGGTACTTAGAACCCAATGAAACATCCTGAAGAGCCCTGGAAACGCTCTCCACATCAGATGCTCCCTCAACTATTATGCGCACATCAATAGGGGCCCGATTATCCAACATCTATTTCAACCTTCGACCATTAATCTTCTTATTCTGCCAACTATAACGTCTCATCCGCTTGGATCTTCCGAATCCACAAGCAGCACATACCTTTTTACGTATGTGATAAGCGTTTCTTCCACAACGTCTACATCTTATATGTAAGCTTTTATTCCTCTTACCGAATGATGGAGTGCCTTTCATGTTTTTGAATCCCTCCTAAAAATGAGCTTTAATCCAAATTTTCTATGAATACTATGGAGATATATAAACTATGTTATCTCCCCTAATTAATACTGTTCCAAGCCTCCTGGTAACCTCACCATCTTCCAGTTCCTCGGCATCATTTAACACAAGGTTCATATGGAGGTCGAAACTCTTAAGAACACCTCTGAATTCCCTGTCACCCTTCAGTTTAATTAGAACTGGAGAATTCAATGAATTACCCAGCGCATCAAGTGGTCTTTGTATATTACCTCTTTGCGAATTCACAATTATCACCTAATACTTCAATTTAACCAAGAGTATATTTAACTTTATCGGAGGTTTGAAAGTCCTCAATGCCAAGATCAAAGATATCAACATGCCAAGTATTTAAATGTATTTAAGGTTCATAAAAGGGCAAGATCTGCAGAGGCGTTCAAGGGCTTTTCCACTCTCCCCACAGATCTCATATACTATTATATGGATATTACCACTATATAATATTGTTCACCCATCCACCCTCATATCGCCCCTTTTAGAACAGAGGGGGAGAGTTTAGTAGCGACTTATGGTGAGACCCCTTGAAAGTGAGGAAAAGATACCATTTAAAGAAAAGGGAACTTAGAAGGATAAAGGAAGGATTAGCAGATTATTCCAGTCTCATCCCAAAAAATGCCATTGTTGAATTCCTTGAAACGGAACCCTACCCATTACTACTAGTTGATGGAGAACCACTGATCATGTTAATAGGTGAAAAGCCCTTCCCCACCCTCAAAGGCGCCCTTAAAAGCAGCGCAGAATCCAATCGCGTTGTGGTTGACATGGGAGCTGTTAAATTCCTTGCAAACGGTGCGGATGTGATGAGCCCAGGTATAGTTGACGCCGACCCAAATATAAAAAAGGGAGACCTAGTAATAGTAGTAGATGAAAAACACGCCAAACCCATAACAATAGGAATAAGTCTAACAGATGGCGCCTCCATGATCAAAAATAGAAAAGGAAAAGCAATAAAAACCATACATTACATTGGAGACAAAATATGGAACCTGAAAATATAAAATTAAACTATAATTCAGGTAACGTCCTATCAGCTACCATCCACAGGATAGGTATACTAGCCCTAGGCTCCCACCTAGAAAACCATGGCCCAGCACTACCCATAGATACCGATGCCAAAATATCATCATACCTAGCCCTTAAAGCAAGCAACAGGACAGGAGCCAAATTCCTGGGCATAGTTTATGCAGCGACAGAACACCCCTATATAAGACATGGAATACACATCAAACCAAGAGAACTAGTGGACAAACACTTGAAACCAATCCTAGAATGTGCAAAAAGGTCACTCCAAATCCAAAAGGTCCTCATAGTAAATGGGCATGGAGGCAACATGCCAATAAAAAAATACCTAGACAAAGTTGCAGAGGAAATCGGAATAAAGATAAAACTAAATAACAGGATAATTGAAATAGAAGGCCCCCACGCCGGATCAGGTGAACTTTCAATAGGCCTAGTCCTAGGGATAGCAGACCCTAAAAGACTCCAAGAATGTCAAAACATTGAAAAATATCCCGAGATAGGGATGATAGGCTTCAAGGAAGCCCGTGAACGGGACAAGAAGATAGATGAAGCTGCGAGACAATTAGAAAATGAGGGTATAAGCGCGGATCCAACACTTGGAAGATCACTCCTAGAAGAAGCCCTGAAAAGTATAATAGAAGACATAAAAAAATTAGATGAATCCCCACCCCCCTAAAAGTTTAGGTGTCCCCCCATGAAATTAACTCCAAATGCCCTGAAGGTCCTCAAGGAAAGATACCTCCTCAAAAACGAAAGAGGAAAAATAATAGAAACCCCCAAGGAAATGTTCAAGAGAGTTGCCCTCGCAGTTGCACAAGCAGAAGAAAAATATGATGGCGACACCGAAACAACTGCAAAGGAATTCTATAATATAATGAGCAGACTTGAATTCCTACCAAACTCACCAACCCTAATGAACGCTGGCACGCCAATAAACCAACTATCAGCATGCTTCGTCCTACCAATAAAAGATTCAATGGACAGCATATTCGATGCACTCAAATACATGGCCCTTATCCACAAATCAGGTGGCGGGGTTGGTTTCTCATTTTCACATCTCAGACCAAAAGGCGACATTGTAGGTTCAACCATGGGTGTTGCATCCGGCCCAGTATCCTTTATGAGGATATTCGATGTTGCAACAGAAGTTATAAAACAAGGCGGCAGAAGAAGAGGAGCCAACATGGGCATACTAGATGTCAACCACCCAGACATCATAGAATTCATAGAAGCAAAGAAAGAAGAAGGAGCATTCAACAACTTTAACCTTTCTGTGATGGTAAATGACGATTTCATGGATGGCCTGGCATCTAATAAAGAATGTGAACTCATAAATCCCCGCACAGGCGAAGTCACAGACACCTTACCATCCCAGGAAATATTCAATAAACTTGTTAAAATGGCATGGAAAAGAGGAGACCCAGGAATACTATTCAAGGACGCTATAAACAGAGCAAACCCAACACCAACCCTTGGCAGTATAGAAGCCACAAACCCCTGTGTCAGCCAAGACACATGGATAATGACATCCAAGGGCCCAAAACAGGTTAAAGAATTAATAGGGGAAGATTGCGAGATCATATTAAATGGAAAAAGGTGGAAATCTCCTGGAGGATTCTTCCCAACAGGTAAGAGAAGATTATATAGGCTAGAGACAGTGGAAGGTTTCCAATTACGTCTTACACCAGAACATAGGATCCTCAAATTATCATCAGATGGCAAAGTCAAATGGAGAAAATTATCAGAATTAAAAATAGGTGACAAAGTAATCATAAACAGCCACAAAAGCCTTGAATGGGATGGTAAATTCACAGAAGATGACGGGTACACTACAGGTCTTGCTCTTAACGGATGGGATAACCCCAAATTAAAGGATGTGAAAATCACAGATGAAATTGAGAAGGCCTCCTCAAAATTCTACACTGGACTATTCAAGGGCCTTCTTGACTCCAATTCAAAAATATTATTTGAAGGAGATTTTGAAACTGCAAGGATCTTGCAAAGGATGCTCCTAAGATTAGGGATATTCACAAATATCAATAATTCATCACAATCGCAACTAAAGATGGTTAAAAGCCATGAAACCTTTGCAACCGTAAAAAATATAATACCAGATAGCATAGAGACAGTCTATGACATCCATGTTCCTGGTATAAATGCCTTTGATGCCAATGGATTCTATGTCCACAACTGTGGGGAACAACCACTACTACCATATGAATCATGCAACCTTGGATCGATAAACCTATCCCTCATGGTAGAGAATGGTAAGATAAACTGGGAAAGGCTATCAAGAACAGTGAAAGTGGCTGTTCATTTCCTTGATAACGTAATTGACATCAACACTTATCCCATAAAAAAAATCGAAGAAACCACAAAAAAGACCCGTAAAATAGGATTAGGTGTCATGGGCTTTGCCGACATGCTAATAAAACTGGGCATAGCTTACAATTCAAAATCAGCGCTCAATATAGCTGACAAACTCATGTCACATATAAAATCCGAAGCCCAAAAGGCTTCAATGGAACTTGCACTCCAAAGAGGCTCATTCCCAGCATTCAAAGAAAGCAGATGGTATCAAGAAGGTTTCGAGTGTATGAGGAACGCCACACTCACAACAATAGCCCCCACAGGTTCACTTAGTATAATAGCAGGTGTTACAAGTAGCATAGAACCCATATTCGCCGTCTCATTTATAAGAGAAATCCTCGACAGAAAACTTGTGGATGTAAACCCACTCTTCGAAGCAGAGGCGAAAAAAAAAGGATTCTATGACAAGAAACTCATGGAAAAAATAGCCAAGGAAGGATCCCTAAACAAAATCGAGGGAATCCCAGCTAAGATAAAACGTCTTTTTGTAACAGCCCATGAAATAGACCCCATCTTCCATGTGAAAATGCAGGCAACATTCCAAAAACATGTGGACAATGCAGTTTCAAAAACCGTGAACCTCCCAAGGGATGCGAAACCAGAAGATGTGGAGAAGGTTTTCAAAACAGCCTATAAACTTGGATGTAAAGGTATAACAGTTTATCGCTATGGGAGTAAAAAGAGAGAAGTTCTAAGGTTCCCAGAATCCATCGAATATGCCGGGACATGCAGGGACATGACCTGCCCAAACTAGACCACCATATAAACAACAAAATCTTCATTCTCATAAACCTTCTCCAAGTAATCATAATTCAAATCACTTAAATTAACCAACTTCGGATTATAATATAATAGCTTACCAGATAATACAAATGGTATAGTATCATTCATCATCAACCTCTTATCATAGACAAGATATCCTATATTTTCCCTGGAAAGTTCATCCCTCCCCGGAACCCCCAGAGAATCCTGCAATAGAGAATTAACCGGCTGACCTGAATATGCCATGACAAAAACGCCCGTATAATAATTTGAAAACGATGCAATCTTACCCTTCTCAGCCCCGCTCTTAAACCATTCAGCAAGTTCAACTTCCCCATGGGTGGGTGGCGCGATAGGAACCCTACCATAATCTGTTAAAACACCAAAATCCGCAACCTTAGAACCTGAAAGGTTCCCAAAACCTTGAAAAACTGAAAATAGGAAGACAAAAACTAAAATGATACAAGCTAAACTCCCACTTTTTCTTTTAACATTCCTGAAAGCAAATTCTAGGCCAAAACCTGCCAATATAGACAATGGTAACAGTATATAAATAAGAACCCTGTATGAGATGACATTAACACCAAAATAATAAGCCTTTGAGAGTATGAGCATTGAAAGAATCCATGATATGATGAAAAGTTCCCTTAAACCGAATCTCTTATAGGCTGAAACCAATCCTATAATAGAGAATCCGCAGACAAGATAACCTAAGGCCCCTGGATAATTTAAGATACTAGTCCCTATAGAACTCGTGAGTGATGTTTGGATACCTCCAGGGACTCCAAGGCTTTTAATATAGAGTGATGGTAGCCACCAAATAGCTGCAATAAGAAAACCTGTGAAAAAGAAAATCCCATAATCTAATATAACATCCCTAAAATTGATATACTCTCTAAATGCAGCTAATAGTAAAGCTAATGTTATGGATGTGATGGAGATGAAAAGACATAGGGTAGCTGCTGGGTGTATAAGTGCGATAATCCCCATTAAAGCCCCTGATAAACATGCAAACTTCATCTTGGAATCTTTAATGGACTTATAATAAAAATATATGCTAAATGGTAGAAGTATTAAGGCTATGTTCTCTGGTAATGGTAAAATGATTCTTGTAGCGATAAAAGCCGATATTAAAAGCATCCCAGCAGATAAACCAACAAACCTATCATAAAAACGCGAACCAACAATAGTAACTGATAAAATTATAAGGGCAGCTATGAATGGTTGCATAAACCTTACAATATCAAATGGGCCTATACCAGAGACTAATGATAAAAAGGCCAAGAGAATATGGAATAGTGGAGGATAGTTGATAAGATTGCCCTTAGGCGCATTATAGAGTGGGTCGAAGAATGTGAAACCCCTACTCATATAAACCTTTGCAAGGTGTATATGATAGAAAACATCCCATCCAAGGGGCCACTTATATTTTAAGGTTGTCCAAAGGCAGATTATGAAGACAATCAATGGAGGTATAATGTAATACAACTTATTTTTATCCATTGTAAAATCCCACCTAAAAAGCTAAATCTTGGATTTTTCTGCCTGTTTCAATGGCTTTCAGTATTCTAGAAGACTCCTTCACCTTGTCATGTTTTTTAAATGCTATCGCAATCCTCTTTATACTTTCAAGCGTTCTTAGCAGTGAGTCGAGCCAATTGAATATGTCACCTGAATATGCTTGGATTTGGTATCTTTTAATCAGCATCCTACTTATATCAGAGGGATCTTTTCCCCTTAGTCGCATTTTAACAATATACTCTGAAAGTTTATCCTGTATACAATTACAGAATGGCCTTTCTTTACATTCACAGGATAATAGGTCAATTTGTATATTGAGAACCGCTTCTTGGAGTTTTTCATCCAATTTTATAAGGTTGTCTCCATTAAAGATTATGTCTAGTGTTGAATCTGAGAATAGTCTATTTGAAAATTTAACTTGTAACCTTTGGGTTAGCTGGTTGTGCAGACGATTTGAAAGGTAAGCATTCTCAAATGGCTCCATTGAAAGGGCGATTTCAAGGGGATTCAATCCATCCAAGCTCTCCTTTATATATTCCGCCTCTTCGGGTTTCAGGAAAGACTTAGAAACCGCCAAACCATAATCTGTAGCTTTTAACCTTCCATTATCTTCTCTTATAAGATCATATGATTCCAAGACTTTAAGGGCTTCTTTTGGGCTGATAGGCCATTGTGGGTTCCTTTCAAGGTCTCTGGTGTCTTTAATGGCATTTGAGCTTATATCTGCTAGTAGGTGTTCCATGGCATCCTCTTTGGTATAATAGATGTTAACAGGGTCTAGGCTTGTTTCGAGTAATTCTATGGCCTTTGATTCTTCTGTTTCCCCATCGAATGTCATTCCAATTTCTGCTAATAGGTATATTAGGCCCCTGTCGTGGTATGATGGTCTTCCGGCTCTTCCAAGCATCTGGGAGAATTCATTGGGGGTTATCCACCTGTTTCCCATGAGTAGAGTCTCAAATATCACCTGTGAAGCTGGGAAATCAACTCCTGCTGCTAGTGCTGCTGTTGTGACCACCGCAGCTAATCTTTGGGATGTGAATTTATCCTCGATCCTTCTTCTTTGCCTATAGGATAATCCTGCGTGGTATGCTTCTGCTCTGATCCCTCTCCTTTGGAGATAATTTGCTATTAATCTTGTTTTTCTACGGGAGTTTGTGAATATTATAGTTTGTCCATGGAATCCCTTTTTTGATAGGTGTTTAAATTCTCTGGTGGTTAATTTCGCGATAATATCTCTTTTTTCCTCTTCACTTTTTGGGAATATAACATGTCTTTCTAATGTTACTGGTCTTTTATCATATTCTATTAATTTCAAATTAAAGGCTGATGCTATCTCTTCTGGATTGTCTACTGTTGCTGATAATGCTATGATCTGGGCTTCTGGGAATATCTTCCTTAATCTTGATATCATCCCATTTAATCGTGAACCTCTTTCCTCGTCATCTAGTGTGTGTATTTCATCAATGACCACAACACCAACTTTTCCTAGTATACTGGATTTGTTGGATCTTAGGATGAAGTCTATGCCCTCATAGGTGCCCACGATTATATCCGCTCCTCTGACATCGGCGTCTGGTATTACAAGCTCTCCCCTGGCCTGCACCCTGTTCATACCAACTTTTATGGCTGTTTTTAGGCCGATCTTTGAGTATTTGGATTTGAAGTCGTGGTATTTCTGGTTTGCAAGGGCTACAAGTGGTGTTAAAAATAGGAATTTTTCGCCCTTCAAAGCTTTGGGCACTCCTGCCAGTTCTCCTATTAGGGTTTTTCCGCTTGCAGTGGCAGAAACTATCAGTAAATTTTCGCCTTCCAAGAGGCCGTTTTCTATTGCGAGTTTTTGCACGGGTAAAAGTTGATTGTTCCCATACTTTTTTAGTATGGATTTGAGTTTTTGGGGTATTCTCAGTTCATCCACGAAAATTTTGGTTTTTTCTTCCTTTGAGGAGGTTATTTTGTCGTAGAGTGTTAGTTCAGATTCTTTTATGGGGTTGAAGCGGGGTTCGAATATCTTTAGGACTTTTTCCAAGTCTCCTGTTCTCTTTAGGATTCTGTTAAAGTTTTTGAATGTTGTCTTGTCCATCCCCTTGTATTTTATTTCTCTTTTTATCACTGCATTGGCGCACTGTCTGCATATTCTCTGGTTATGGTATTTGAATGAGGATTCTGGTGTGATGATTGTAACATATCCTTCAAGTAGGCAATGTTTGCATATATGGGCATAACGGTTTCTAATATTAAAGGATCCTAGGAAATCTTCTATTTCCTCGTCTTTTTCTGGTAGGAATACTAATTGTTCCCTTAGAAGTTTTATGGCCTCTTTTGGGGGTGTTGGTTTTTCTTTTTCACCTTTTTTTATGATGAAGCGTTTTATCCTGGGCCCATTTGGAGTTTTTTTCAGGCGGATGTAACCATGGAATAGTGGTTTTTTGCGTGAGTTTAAACCCCCTTTAGCATTTCCAATGGGTAATAGTTCTATTATCCTTTTTTTCCTATTTAATACTATCATTTTCCTCTTTCTTCTTTTTTAGTAGTTTAACTGCCATTTCTCGTAGTTTGAATTTCTGGACTTTGCCGCTGGCTGTTAATGGGAACTCCTCCACGAAGAACACGTGCTTTGGCACCTTGTAACGGGCTATCCTTTCTATAGCATAGTCTCTAACATCTTCTTCTTTTATATCAGCGTTTTCTTCTTTTATGACGAATGCTCCGACTATTTCACCATATTTTTCATCTGGTATGCCCACTACTTGAACATCCTTGATACCTGGCATGGTATGTAGGAATTCTTCAATCTCCCTTGGATAAATGTTTTCACCGCCTCTTATAATCATGTCCTTGATCCTTCCAACAATAGAATAGTAGCCTTCCTCGTCCATAACAGCAAGATCTCCACTATGCAGCCAACCATCCTCGTCTATAACCTCCCTTGTCATCTCCGGCATCTTATAATAGCCTTTCATGACATTGTATCCCCTGCAACATATTTCACCTATCTCGCCAGGTCCAAGTTCCTTGCCTGTGTCAGGATCCACTATCTTAACCTCTATGTGTGGTAGGGGCTTACCAACAGTTTCAACCCTCTTTTCTATAGGATCATCCACACTACTCTGCGTAATACCAGGGGAGGCCTCTGTAAGCCCATAAACGATGGTGATCTCCTTCATGTGCATGTCGTTGATAACACGTTTCATGGCTTCGATTGGACAGGGGGATCCTGCCATGATCCCTGTTCTAAGGGAGGAAAGGTCGAACATGTCAAACATTGGGTGTGTGAATTCTGCTATGAACATTGTGGGCACACCATAGAGTGCTGTGCATTTTTCTTTTTCTACTGCTGCAAGTACTAGTAGTGGGTCGAATTCTTCTAGGATTACTAGGGTCCCTGCATGGGTTAATATTGCGAGCACGCCGAGAACTATCCCGAAACAGTGGAATAGTGGCACTGGGAGGCATAGCCTGTCTTTTTCTGTGAATTTTTGTCTTTCACCTATATAGTAGCCGTTGTTTAAGATGTTACGGTGTGTTAGCATCACACCCTTTGGGAATCCTGTTGTACCAGAAGTGTATTGCATATTTATAACATCGTGGCTGCTGAGGCTCTTTTTCACCTTTTCCAGTTCGTTATCAGGGATGTGTTTTCCAAGGAGTATTAGCTCGTGGATGTTATACATTCCACGGTGTTTAGCGGCTCCAATATAAATAACGTTTTTAAGATGTGGGAAGTTCTTACTTTTGAGGTTACCTCTTTCATGGCTTCTAAGTTCGGGTACGAGTTTGTAGATTGTTTTTATATAATCCACGTCTCTGAAGCCGTCTATGATGGCTATGGCTTTCATGTCGGATTGTTTCATCACATATTCTAATTCATGACTTTTATAGGCGGTGTTTATTGTGACAAGCACAACCCCTATCTTTGCCGTGGCAAAAAGGAATGTTAACCAGTCTGGCACGTTAGTCGCCCAGATACCAAGATGCTCACCCTTTTTTAGGCCGATTGCCAGAAGTCCCTTTGCTAATAGGTTGACTCTTTCGTTGAATTCAGTGTAGGTGAATCTTAGGTCTCTGTCAGGGTAGACTATGAATTCTTTATAAGGATATTTTTTAACTTGTTTTTCTAGGAATTCGCCGATTGTATCTTCTGTGAATACCATGTAATTGGCCTCCTGGTTAGAGTGGTGTGTAGACTACTGCTAGTATCCTTGCTGGTTTATCCTCTTTTGCATGGAGGTGATGGGGGACTATTGAATCATAGTATATGCTGTCTCCTTCTTTGAGGTGGTATTTTTCTTTACCATAGACGATTTCGATTTCGCCTTCGAGTATGTATATGAATTCTTCGCCCTCATGTGAGGAGAGTTTAAAGTTATCGGTGTGGGGTTCGACTTGGACTATGAAGGGTTCCATGTGTCTGTCAACTTTCCCGGCTCCTAGTGAATAAAAGTCAAGGTGACTTTCGCTTGTTTCATCTTCCTGCCCAGAAAAGTGTATGACTTTCCCGGCTTTTCCCTCTCTTACAATTACTGGCCCTTCTTCTATTGTATCATCTAATAGTGTGCCTAGTCTTACTCCAAGGGATCTTGAAATCTTGATGAGTGGGGCGAGTGAAGGGACGATCTCACTCTCCTCGATTTCTTTTATTAGATCCTTTTTAACTCCACTATTCTTTGAAAGTTCTTCAAGGCTTATCTCTTTGTATTTTCTAAGTTTTTTTATTTTCTCGCCGATGGTAGCCTTAGCTGACACATGATCACCTGCAGAAAATCTGTATAAAAACTCTTTAATAATGTTAGAATATTAGCATATATTATATTTTATCCTGAAGTTTCTTATGATACCTATCATTATTCATAAAAAAATGATTCTGATTATCATCCAAGATTTTTTTTAGGGGGATCTAAATTCTTGAAAATGGAAAAAAAATATAGGGATAAAATCCATATTATATCATGGGGGTTTTTTGATGAGGAGGGAGTATCTTATAATAGTCGCTGTCCTTGCGATTATAGGCATCCTAGCATTTTACATGGCCGCTGAAAAGCCTTTATCTGATAAGAAGGTTGCTATTATAATATTTGACAGGTACAATCCGATAGAATTGGATGCTGCGAAAAAGATAAGTGGAAATTATACTATCATAGCCGCTGACAAGATAAACACCGACTATGACATTTATATCGAGGATATGAACCCCAATGATATAAAACAATATGATGCTCTAATCCTTATAGGTGGAAGCGGAGTATACGATAGGGTAACAGGAAAAATAGATGATCCTAACATGGACAAGGTCATTGAACTAGTTAAAGAAGCTAACAGACAAGGTAAAATCATAGGGGCGATCTGCGCAGCCCCAGCAATACTAGCAAAAGCAGGGATACTGAAGGATAAAGAAGCCACAATATACCCTGGCCTAGAATACATCCTAACCGATAACGGGGCTAAATATGTGAAAAAAGACGTTGTAATCTCTGGGAATATTATAACTGCCAAGAATCCTAATGTAGCTGATGAATTTGCAAGGGCAATAGCCGGAAAACTCGGACAATGGTGACCTATCATGGCATCCAAGAAGGATAGTAACCTACTAGCAACTTTAATAGGCTTATGTTGCCTTGGAATTCTCATATTAGCCGTTATTGGAAGTTTTTTACCGGATTCAACAGATACGACAGATAACATAACTCTAACAGATAATAAGACTAATGAGACCATACCCACCAACGAGACTACCATACCCTCCAATAATAGTAGTCAAAACATATATGAAGCAAGCGGTTATTGTTATCATGTTGTGGATGGTGACACAATAGATGTTGAAGGCATTGGACGCATACGCTTTGTTGGTGTTAACACCCCAGAGCGTGGACAGCCAGGATACCAAGAAGCAAAGGATTTCGTGGAAGAAATGTGCCTTGGTAAAACAGTCTATCTAGACATTGATGATGCGAAAAAATATGACAAATACGGTCGAATACTCGCCATAGTCTACGTAAATGGCATAAACCTAAACGCAGAATTGCTCAAAAGAGGATACGCCGAGATAATGTACATACCACCCTCAGAATTCGACCCATACACATGGATTTAAACACATTTAACTAGGGCCGGAACACAACCCCACCATAATTATATAAACAAATAGAGAAAAATATATAATATGAAGTTTGTTAGGTGGGGGGATGAAGAAAAACCAGATCCACCCTAAAAACAAAGTTTCCTCATGGATTTTATTCATAGAAAAAAATTGGAGAGGAGAAGATGGATATAAAGGTTGTGCTTTCTATCTTTGCCGTGATAGTAATTGTAGCATCCTGTTTTGGATGTATACAATGGCCACCAACCCAGAATAATACCTCAAATCCGCCTGTGGTTATCCAAACTGGCGGCGGATCCTCTGGAGGAAGTTCAGGGGGGCCAACAGGAGCCCAAGCATGTCCAAACTGCGGATACTATCCATGGTATGTGAATACAAGGTGCCCAAATTGTGGATATGGAGATAATGATGGTATATTATACTGTCCAAACTGCGGATCTTATAGTTATCATGCCTCAAGTTATGGGGACCCCTATGGCTATTGTACAGTTTGCGGATACGGCTACATTTAAGCTTAATCTATGGGGTTGAAGGAAACATAAAAAAGAAGAGGATTTTTTTATCCTCAATTTCCTTTTTTTTATAGGTTGAAGGATTTTATGAGCAGCTCCTCGTTCACAAAACCTGCTCTGAATACTTCGCCTGTGCGGAGATCGTTAATGAAAACTTCTGCTGGGGCGAACATTCCTTTGTCTATCTTGTAGAAATCGTAGTCAGCCTCTTTGAATATTTCATAGAATGGTCTGCCATAATCTTTGGAGGCTGATGATGGAAGATTCTCAGCAAGGGATTTTAGGTCGTCACCCTCCTCTGATTCGATATAATAGTATGTTCTGCCGCCGAAGAGAACTGCATCATTTGTTTTACCCATTGCTTTCAATCCATCTGGGTCTACTGGTGCTATTGGGGCTATACCAGCAGCATATTTAACCTTTTTAACGTCAAAGTCTAAAGCTTCAATCATCTTATAGGTGCCGTTTTCAACAACTCTACCTGAAATTTGTATTGAACCGACAATTGAGGCTGTTGGGGCTACAAGGGCGTAAACATTTTCTGTTGAAACTCCACACTCTTTTGCTATGTTTTCTGTGACATCCTCGCCTGGTAGCTTGTCGCTTTCAAGTGCTATTATGGCAATATCAGCATCATCTTCATAATCTATTTCCTCGTATGTTTCGCTTGGCTTCTTTGATAATGCTCTGGCTGGTCCTGAGCCAAGTGCAAAGAAATCTCCGACATTAACAGCCCATCCTGCCTTTTGGGATCCTAGGGTTGAAATGGCTGGAGAATCTGTTTTAATCTTCACTGAGGGTAATGCCAATCTTTTGGAGAGGTCTGCTGGTATTGATATGCCAACATCTGCAAGTCCGCCGAGGCAAACTTTTGTGTAGAGTTCACCAGCTTTTATACTCCCATCAACTTCCACTCCACAATCTATAACCTTCGAACCATTATCTAACTTTTTTAATTGGATTTTAAGGTCGTCTGCCTTTGATATCATCTCATCAACGATTTTTTTAGCCTTTAAATTCACACTTACCATAGTTTACCACCTCATATTTTTTTGGCTTCATTGAAATTAACTTCATAGATGTGGGCGCTGATAGAATGGATCGTTATGGGGCCTGTTTGGACTCCTGTCTTTTTTGCAACATATCTGGCAAGGTATGCTAGGCCCACTGCATTTGGGAACCATGCCCCATAGATGTCATGGGATCTCCAAACTCCTGTGGTGTAGAGTATGTTATCTCTGATTTTGAAGTCTATGAGTATCATGCAGGGTACTTCATCTTCTTTTGTGTCGATTCTCGGATCCCATGTGGTCATTGTAGCTCTTCGCGTTCCTTTGAATTTTTTAAGTCTTTTGATGGCTTCTTCTACTTGGTCGACTTGGAAGTGGCTTCTTAGTCTGTTCCCGTAGGTGTAAATGAATCCTTGTCTGTCTGGTGTGAGGAATTGTTTTGCGTATTCTTTGAGTTTCTCCCCACTCCAGAAGTATCCTTCTGGGGCTTCTATTTCTTCTCCTATCTGGTAGAAGTTGGTTTTGAATGGTTTTTTGATTTCTACTATTGTGTTGAGGATTTCTCGCGTCTTGGAGCCTCTTTCGTCTTCTATTAGTTTGCCTTCGTCCATTATTTTTTTCACGAGTTTTTGCCATCCGTCTTTGATTTTATTGGCTGTTATCTTGTAGGGCATTGGCTGCCTCCACCATGTTTTTGAGTTTGGAGAATGCCACGTTTCTTGGGAGTTTTCTCATCCCACAGTCTGGGTCTATGATTATATCTTCTCCGATTATTTTGATACCTTTTCTGATGAGTTTTTTTATTTCTTGTATGGTTTCTATTTTGTGGCTTTTTGTGTCTATGCATCCGAATCCTATCTTTTTGTTTTTTAGTTCTGAGTCTTTGATGACTTGTAGGTTGCTGGGTGTTCCTGCGAATTCGCAGTCTATTATCTCCACATTGAACTTTATAAGGTTGTCGAAGATTTCTTTTATATCTCCACATGCGTGTAGGGCTACTGGCACGCTTATAACATCTGATATGATTTTAATGGCTTTTTTAGCAGTTTTCATGTTGACGATGCCTGTGGATAGGAATGGTTCGTCTATTTGTATCATTGAAGCTCCTGCTTCTTCAAGGTATAGTGCTTCTCTTTTTAGGGCTTCTGCCATGTCTATTGTCATTTTTTTCTTGTCTTTTGGATCATAGAAGCCTTCAACCCTTGATGAGTAGATGAGTGTGCTTGGACCAGTGATTATACCCTTAATTTCCCGGCTGTTTCCAAGTTTTTTAAGGATTTTTTGGGATAATCTGAGGTCTTGGGCGCCTATGGGGTTCTGTGGTGGTAATATCCTTGATATTATCTTTGATGTGCCATTTTCAACTTTCATCCCTGGGATTTTTGACGCGAAGATGCTTATCATGTCTCCTCGTACTTGACCATCTGATATGATATCTATACCTGCTTTTACCTGGTCTTGGATTGCTGTTTCAATGGCATGATGGTATGGATCATATGATCCTATTATCTTGGATAGTTTTTCTTTCCAGTTTCTTGGTTTGGATGGTTTGGCCGGGTAACTTCCAACTACTGTTGTTAATATTTTTTTGCACCCCCCATGTCCGGATTATTTTATTGCAAGTTTTTCTATTTTTTTTATTTCTTCTTTTTTCACTGGTATTTCTACTACGGCCGTCCCATAACAAGGTTTTGTATATGGTATCATGACTGTTTTCTTTTCTTTGTCGATGCCTATTGGTATTGGGGGTATGCCTATTAGTCTTGCTCCGAGGATTTTTTCACCGGCTTTTACATATAGGGTTTCCCGGGCTTTTTCTTTGATCAGTTTTGCACATTCTTTGAAGCCAGCCCTTGAGATGTGGATTTCGTAATCTTCTGATTGCTGTAGATAAGTTTCAAGGCAAAATGACATTTTAATCCTCCAGTCTCTCCAAGAATTTGTCTATGCGTGTCTTCAATGGGTTAGGGTTGTGTTGGGCTCTTGCAGATATTATATGAGAATTTGTGTTCTCATTAACTTCACTTTCAAGTGTATTTAAAATTTCCGCGTCCCTCTCAAATATTATTGCTATAGATGGAATTTTTAGTATGCTATCAAATGTTATGAAGTATGCCAGGGCAGCGTCATTATGTATAAAACCGAATAGGAGATCATATTTTGCTTCTGAAAGACTGTCAAGGGTGGAGTCAAGATCTGATGTTTTATCCAAGTATAATCTAGCCGGGTCTGCTACTTCAAGCAATCTTAAAGCAGCTGGATTAGCAGTTACAGTTACATTATATCCTCTCTCCCTGAGCTTATATGAAAGATAAAGGGTTAAGGGGGCTTGTATAGGAGATTCGGGACAGCCTAGGAATATTAAAACCTTTTTCATTAGTTACACTTCCTTTATTTTAACTACATGGGCAACTATCAAGGAGCTTAAAAATATGAAAGTTAAAAGTGCTGTTCCATTAATACTTCTATTAACAATGAAAAGGCCTATAATAGCCTGGGATATGAATGCTGTGAGCGAACCTATAAGGAGAGCCTCTCTTCCAAGGTAACTTTTCAAACCCTCCTCTCTCTTAGATCGGTAAATCCCAAGCAACTTAAAACCTAATAGTATGATACCAAGACACCATACCAAGAAAAAGAACAATGTAAGATATCCGAAATCATAGGCCCAAGCAAATATTCCTGGTAACATATAATCTATTATATCCTTTTTGCTTACCAGCACTCCATAGAATATTGGTAATGGTAATCCAAAGAACAATATCAGGGATATGGGCAGTGAGATGTATCCATCTGCGAAACCTTGGGATGCGTCACCCCAATATGATGATGAGGGGTCATGTCCAATAAGATAAGTATTTTTAAGAACCATCTTTATGCTGGGAATGGCATTTTCTTCCAATCTTAATATCCTCAGATAAGGGCTTAAAATTGCCATTTGAAAAACCCTTGAGACCAATTCCAAGACTCCGAACGCCCCTATAACTACTATGATGAACATTATAACCCTTTTAAGCGTGAAAGCCGATTTCTTGCGGAATGACTTTGATGTTATGATCAGGCCTATGAATAATCCTAGAAGCCATAAAAGGAGGAAAGAACGGTGCATCAGTCCACCGAATATTGTTATACCGGCGATGAGAATGTATAAGAATCCCTTCAAACCTCTAACATCCACCCCTGCATCTTCCATTATGTTTATCGCTGCTAATGCGGTTATCATCGCCATAAGTGCAAGGGGTCCGAATGGATGGGTGTATTCTTGTTGTCCAAATGATGTGAAAAGGGAAATTATATCGATTCCAAATATTACATTGAAGATAACCCCAAGAAGAAGGCAAAGGAAAAGTATGAAGCCTAGTGAAATGGGCGCGAGATTAAATAGGAATATCATACCAGCATATAATATCAATGCTACTTCTATTATTAGTTGAAGATGGTTTTGAGGGATTAATGGCATTTTATTTTTCCCCCGCGGGGTTCTTTAATTAGCTTTAATCCCATATGGATTAACTTACATAAATAATTTTATTTTACAGATTTTTCAAATAGGACCATGTCTTCCCCTTCACCATTATAGTCCTTGAAAACGTTCACGTCACTGACCCTGCAGGTTTCAGGACCCTTATATTCTCTAAAACCGTGTTTCTTGTAAAATGATATCGCTCTTTTGTTTATGGGTTTTGTTATGAGGGATATTTTCTTAACATTCACTTTTTTAACTTTGTTTATAAATTTTTCTAGGAGCTTGGATGCTATACCATTTCTTCTGGATCTTGGATGTACACATAATAGGTGTATATAAGCTTCCTTGGGGTTGTCCTGGGATACAAATCCTAGAAGGAATCCTATTATCCTTTGATTTTCCTCGGCTATGAATGATGTGTTTGAAAAGAATTTCGTGAACAGATGGTATATGGAATTTCTTTCGATGGCCATTGGATGGCATTTTTTTGCAAGTTTTGCTATTTTAATGAAATCTTCTTCTTTAACGTTCCTAATATTCAATTTAAGGAGCCCTCCACACAGATCATAGTCTCTTTAGATTGGGGTTAAATTTAAATAATATAATATTTGAATAATTAGTTTGAATATTCTTGGAGGGGCTGGTAGCTCAGGTTGGTAGAGCGTCGCCTTGGCATGGCGGAGGCCCCGGGTTCAAATCCCGGCCAGTCCATTATACTATTATTTCGCTGCTTTGTAGATGTTTTCGATTATTATATTGAATAGGTCGTCTGTTTCTATTTTGGAGGGTTTCTTATCATCTAGAAGTAATCTTAGGGCCATTTTTATTATTTCATCCACGTCAGTTGATCTGTGCATGAGACCATTCTCTATATAGAATTTGTCTACTGCTAATGGTTTTCCTGGGTAACATGATATGACTGGTGTTCCTAGTAGTGCTGCTTCACGATTCATGGTTCCTCCGGCTCCTATCATAAGGTCGCATTTTTTCATTAGGCTGAAGGTGTCTACTGGTGGTTTGAGGATTGTCACATTCTCATAGTCTTTGAATAGTTCGGCTTGTTCTTTGAATCTGGGTATGATTAGGATGTTGGCATGATCCTTGAGTATTTCGACTATGGGTGTGAGCACTGATTTATGGCAGTCTGCTTCGAGGTATGATGCTAGGGCAGGTTCTGGGCGCATTAGGATTGTTTTTTCTTTTTTCAGTTTTAGTTTAAGGTCTTTGAAGATGTTATCATTATATTGGAAGTTTTGGAAGTGTAGGATTTCTGATGTGCCCTTGTAGCGGATTATGGAGTTTGGGTCTGCGCCGGTTTTCACCACATTCCACACATCTATGACTTCTGGCATTATTATCCTTTCACATAGTGGTAGTGTGAGTTTATTAGCGGCTAGGGCATGTTCATTATCAAGTATGTAGACACTTGGAATTCTAAGACCGAAAGTCACCCTCGGAAGTTCTATTGAATGTTTGGAAACTCCAACATCTGGTTTTTCTTCTATTATCAGCTTTGAAAGTTCGTATGCCCTTTTTGTGCTTTCAATTAATTTTTCTGCTAGTGAGACTCCGTGTTTGCCGATTGATATGAAATCGAATCCAAAAAGTTTCATTAGTTTGTGTATATCACCAAATTTGCGCGTGGTTATAATAACATCTTCACCTTCACCTTGTAGGTATTCTATAATGTGCTTGAAGAATCTTACATGGGGCGCGTTTGTTATATCAATCCATACCTTCACATGACCACCAAAAACTCGATATAGAGGCTTAGATGGCCTCAAGGATGGCTTCTATCACATCCTCGATGCCCTCATTATTTTTTAGGCTGGTTTTTATAACCTTTACATTGGGGTTTATCTTTGACACATCATCTACCATTTTATCCACGTCGGCCCCGACTGCATCTGCAAGGTCTGTCTTGTTTATGACTACGAGGTCTGCTTCTTTAAAGATTAGTGGATGTTTCTGTACGGTGTCATCGCCTTCTGTTGCGCTTATAATGACTATCCTCATATGTGAACCAAGGTCGAAGTCAACTGGACATATGAGGTTTCCTACATTTTCTATGAACAGTAGGTCTATCTTGTCAAGTGGAAGGTCCTCGAGGCCATGTTCTACTAGGTGGGCGTCAAGGTGGCATTCTTTGCCTGTGTTAAGACCTACTACTGGGATGTTATAGCGTTTAAATCTTTCAGCGTCAAATTTGCTTATAATGTCACCTGCTATCACACCTATTGAGAAGTCCATCCTTTCTATGAGCTTCTCTATTAGGGTGGTTTTGCCTGAGCCCACAGCTCCTAGGAAGTCTATTGCGAATACACCTGCCTTGTCTAGGAGTCTCTGGTTTCTTTTGGCAAGTTTTTTGTTAGCTATCAGTATATCGTTTTGTATTTCCACCTCTGCGATCTTGTGCATTGTTTAATCCTCCTTTTCAATTTTTATGTTTTTGATGTTGCATTCTCTCCCGTCGATTATCTTAAAATCGCCCTTGCCACATGATGGACATAGGATAAGTGGATTATAATGGTCTAACTCATCATCGGCACTTATCTTCCCCTTATATCCGCAGGAACATTCTATCTCGGCGGGTATTATTTCAATGTTGAATTTCGCCCCCTCTAATATAGTGTCTTCACTTAAAACTTCTAATATGAATTTTATCTGCTCTGGGTTAAGGAGGGTTAATTCTCCGATCTCTATTGTAACTTCTAAAACTTCTATAGCATCATTCTTTTGGGCAGCGTCAATAACTGTTTTTATTATGGCATCAGCCATGGAAAGTTCGTGCAAAGAATTCCACCTCATCAAAATTTCTAATTTTACTTAGTGTATTAGGGTTTATATTTTATCTATGAGGGGAGTTAATATAAAGTCTATGTATATAACATCTTTTTGGAATGGGTGATTATCTTGATAATAGGGGGTTCCGCATCTCAAAATCTAGCAGCAAAGGTTGCCAATCTACTTGATGAACAATTATGTCCAATAGAAACCCGTAGATTCCCTGATGGTGAAAGATACGTTAGGATAAAAGATGAAATTTCTGATGAGGTTGTTGTGATACAATCAACAGGATATCCTCAAGATGAAAATTTCATGGAATTATTTTTCATAATAAAAAACCTTAAAGATATCGGCGCCAAGAAAGTAAAAGTTGTGATACCCTACCTTGGATATTCGAGACAAGATAAAAGGTTTAAACCTGGTGAAGCTATTTCAGTGAAGATAATAGCAGAATTATTAGAGGCTGCGGGTGCTGATGAAATATTCTCTATTAACTTGCATGAACATAAGATAATCGAATTTTTCAATATCCTAGCACATGACCTTTCAGCCATCCCACTCTTAGCAGAACATTTATCCTCAAAGGTTGATGATCCTGTTATAATTGCACCTGATAAAGGTGCCCTGGATTATGCCAAGACCATGGCTAATATAATTGGATGCGAATATGATCACATGGAAAAAACACGTATTTCTCCTGAAAGGGTGGAAACACGCATCAAAAACCTTGATATAGAAGGTAAGAGTGCTATAGTGGTCGATGATATTATCAGCACTGGAGGTACAATAGTCAATGCATCTAGGATACTTAAAGATCAAGGAGCGCGGGAGATCCGAGTGGCTTGCGTGCATCCTGTGCTAGTTGATGATGCCCTTCTAAGGATATTTTCAGCGGGCGTGGATGATGTTATAGCCACTGACACCATCAAATCAGAGGTGAGTGTTGTGTCAGTAGCGCCACTTATAGCAGAAACCCTAAAAAATGGTTAATGTGTTGTGGGATTCTTCATTATACTCTTTGGCATGATGTCGCTTATCCTCTGCATCTTCTCTATTAGACTCTCTTTGCCCTTACCTATGAGCGCATGTTTAAGCACGTCCCCTAGACTCTCCACTGGTATTACCTCTATTTTGCCCTCATATTTCTTTTCAATCATAACATCATCCATGTTGGCCTTGGGTATTAGGACTTTCTTTATCCCTGCTTCTGCCGCGGCTTCTATTTTACCTGTAACTCCACCAACTGGTAAAACGTCGCCTCTTATGCTTAGGGATCCTGTGAGCGCGACTGATTGGTCTACTGGTATTTCCTCGAGGGCGGATATTACTGCTGTTGCAACTGATACGCTGGCACTGTCTCCTTCAACTCCCTCGTAGGCTTGTAGGAATTGTATGTGTATATCATAGTTTGAGATGTCTGTTCCAGTATATTTTTTAATGAGTGCGCTTACGTTTTGAACGGCTTCCTTTGCTATATCTCCTAGTTTGCCAGTGGCTATGATCCTACCTTCCTCTTTGCTTTGTGCAGGAGCCGCCTCAGCAGCTATAGGTAATATTATGCCACTACGATCCCCTATGATCGCAAGACCATTCACTTTACCGATTTCGCCACCATGGGATTTGAACACACTATATTTCTTCTTTTGGGTGATGTATCTGTCAGCTATCTGCTGTTCGAGTGTCCTTGCAAGTTTCTTGGCCTTTAGAACGTGTTTTTTGGATACGAGTTCTGCGCCTTCACTTTTGGCTATGTCACCAGCTGCCCTCACAAGACCTCCTAGATCTCTTAGTTTGAGGGTTAAGGAATCTTTTTTACCTGCTCTTCGCTGCGCTTCTCTTATGATCTCTTGTATGGCGTCCTTGTTGAAGTGTGGTATTCTCCCATCCTTTTCTACTTCTTGCGCCACGAATTGTACAAGTTTTTGCCTGTTCTCCTCTGTGTCTGGCATGGTGTCTTTCATGTAGACCTCATAACCGTAACCTCTTATCCTTGAACGTAAGGCTGGGTGCATGCCCTCAAGCACGTGTAGGTTACCTGAGGCCACAAGGACGAAGTCGCAGGGTACTGCCTGGGATCTTACCATGGCCCCGCTGCTGGTTTCGCTTTGCCCTGTGATTGAGTATTTTTTGTCTTGCATTGCTGTTAGGAGTTCCTGTTGTGTTTTCATTTTCATTGTGCCTATTTCGTCTATGTATAGGACTCCTTTGTGGGCTTTGTGTATCATGCCTGCTTCTACTCTTTCATGTGCTGGGGTTCCGAGGCCTCCTGATTGGTATGGGTCGTGTCTTACGTCTCCTAGTAGTGCTCCTGCATGGGCTCCGGTTGCGTCGACGAATGGTGCTGTTTTTTCACCTTCGTTGTTTATTAATAGTTTTGGTACCATTATTGTTTTGCGTGGTCTCATTTGTTGTAATGCTAAGAATATTATTCCGGCGGCTATTATGGCTGCGAGGAATTGTTTGAGCATGAAGCCCATTATGAGTATGAAGGTGATTATCATTATCATGAAAAGGCTTTTCTTTTCTTCTTGGGCTCTTGCCCTGTTTTTGTGGCTCATCACTATTTTTCTGCCTTCTCCGGCGGGTACTGTGCTAATAATTGGATTGTTTGGGTCGTCGAGGTTTGGGTAAACCAGTATATCCTGGAGTTGTTCTCTTGGTAGTAGTTCTGCCATTGCTTTTGCAAGCATTGATTTTCCAACGCCGGGTTCGCCTATGAGTAGTACGTTGCGGCGTTGCTCAGCAGCCTTTTTTATGGTTTCAACTGCTTCTTCTTGTCCTATTATCTGGTCTATTAACCTTTCAGGTACTTTTATATCCTTTGAGGTTTTATATGAGAATGATTCTCTCATTGTGGCTTTTTTAACCTCGCTTGTCATTTTTATTCAGCTTCCTCCCGATTTAATGTGAATAGGAAAAAATAATAACTTTAATATTTCTAGGTTTTTTATAGGTTAAATATTTTTCTAACATTTATTTACTATTATTTTTTTATCTCGGCTATAAGTGCAAGTGCATTCTGTATGAATTTTTCGATTACTCTACGATACTTCTCCTCGCTTGCCCTTAACTCCTTTTCCATCTTCTTTCTTTCGCTGATATCCCTGATAATAGACGTGGTATAATTTTCTTCCCTGAAGCTCCAGGGGGTTAATGACATTTCAACTTCTATGATACTCCCATCAGCTCGACGACTCTTAGTTTCGAATATTCTGCCTGCAAGTGGATGTTCACCCTCCCTCTTAAACCTATCCATAAGTTCCTTAAAATCTTCATGAGACTCTGGGGGTATTATAAGGGTAAGGTCTTGGCCTATGATATCATCCCTATCATATCCAAATATTTTTGAGAATGATGGGTTTGCTTCAACAATCTTACCATCATCATCTACTATGAGTATAGCATCGGCAGTGGATTCAAAGACAGATTTAAACCCTTTTAGTAATTTTTCGCTGGATTTCATTGACAAGAATAATCTTCCATTTCCGAGTGGAACACAGGTTGCAATAACTGGTATTGAACCATCAACACTAAGATTCAGTTGTAGATTTTCAAGGATTCTGCCAGTCATCAAATTTTTAGTATCATCTTTTATGATATCCGCGAGGCTAAGCCCTATTATGGTATCCTCTGGTAGACCAGTTAACCTTATGAATTCACTGTTATACTTTTCTATCCTAGAATCTTTTACTATGATATTAGCACTTTTGGAATGTTCAAAGAAGATATCTTCAAGGCTAGTAGATTCCATGAAATCAACCTCACTACTTTTATCTTTAAACATTGGATATATATAACTAATAGTCTCTGGGGGGACAGTTATCATATGAGCGCAAAATGTATAATGATACAAGGAACATCATCAAACGCTGGTAAAAGCGTTATGGTAGCAGCACTATGCAGGATATTCGCGAAAAAAGGCTACAGGGTCGCGCCATTCAAATCACAGAACATGTCACTCAACTCCTACACAACAAGAGAAAACAGGGAGATAGCCATGGCACAGGTACTCCAAGCAGATGCAGCTGGAATCGAACCATCACATCACATGAACCCCATACTCCTAAAACCCAAGGAAGACTTCATATCACAGGTGATAATCCATGGAAAACCAGCAGGTAACATGAACTTCTATGAATACCAGAGAAAATTCCGGCCAAAAGCCTTGAAAGCCATAAAAGAATCCCTAGATCATCTCAAAAAAAACCATGATCTTATAATAATCGAAGGTGCTGGTTCACCAGCCGAAATTAACATGCGCCAATACGACCTCGCCAACATGGAAATAGCACACCTAGCAGACGCCGACGTGATACTCATAGCAGACATAGACAAGGGAGGCGTTTTCGCATCAATCGCAGGCACATTCATGCTACTAGACAAAAAAGATAGAGAAAGGATAAAAGGAGTGATAATAAACAAATTCAGGGGAAACCTAGACATTCTAATGCCAGGTATCAGAAAAATAGAAAAAATAATCAAAGTCCCAATACTCGGAGTCATACCATACGACCAAAACTTAAAATTACCAGAAGAAGACTCAGCTTCACTATCAGAAAGAAAATACAAAAGCAAGGGAAAAATAAAAATAGGAGTCCTAAGACTGCCAAGAATATCAAACTTCACAGACATAGACCCCCTAGAGTATGAAAAAGACGTGTCAATAAAATTTATAGAAGCAGAAGACACCCTTAAAGGATTAGACGCCATCATAATACCCGGAACAAGGAACACCATAAACGACCTCCTATTCCTAAAAGAAAAAGGATTCCACAATGAAATAAACAACCAAAAAGATGAAAGTTTAATATTCGGGATCTGCGGCGGATTCCAAATGCTGGGCGAAAAAATAATAGACGAAAGCCATAGAGAATCACACCATGGAAGCATAAAAGGCCTGGGATTGCTCGACTGTAAAACAGAATTCACAGGCGCCCCAAAGATAATAACACAAAGCCGGGGAAAAATAATAGGCAACGGAATATTCAAAAAATTAAAAGGAGCCCATATCAGCGGCTACGAACTCCATGAAGGCACAACAATCCTAGGAAACTCCAAAGCCCTCATACGCCTAGAAAAGGGCTGCGGCAACATACCAGGAAAAAAACTAGACGGAGCAGTTGAAGGAAACATCATCGGAACATACCTACATGGCATATTCCACAATCTCAGATTCCGCCGCTACTTCACAAACATACTACGTGAAAGAAAAGGCCTAGAACCAGAACCCTACAATATAGATGAATTCCATAACAACAGCAGATTCTCACTAGACAGATTAGCACAAATCGTGGAAAAAAACATAAACCTAGAATTCATAGAAAAACTACTAGGCTACTAGGAACGGCTTCGCTATTGTGAAGATTACAATAATCGTTAAAATCACCCCAATTATAATTAATGGAACTCCACTTCTCGGAATATCCCCTAGTTTCACAAAACCTGTTCCATAGGCCATAGCCACCGTAGGATCAGCTGTAGGTAACAAGAAGGAAAGGGAACATGCCATTGCAACAGGCACCGCATATGTGCCTACAGGTAAATGTTGCGTATGAGCCAGTGTAACAGACAATGGAACGAGTATAGCTGACAACGCTACATTAGACATAACCTGCGTTATAATAACTGATAATATCATGAGAACAATCATTATAGCAATGGGGGAAGGAGAACCCATAGCCACTATTATATCTTCTATAAGCCATTTGGCTGCTCCTGTATTTAAGAGCGCTGATCCGAGTGAAAGAGCACCCCCGAAGAATATTATAAGGCCCCAGTCAATGTTTTTCTGCGCATCCCTCCAATCTATCACACCTGATAGGATGAAGAGCACACCAGCTATAAGCGCCACGGAATAGCTGTTTATACCGGTCCAACTGGCCGTGATCCACAATAAAATGGCGAAGGATAATATGAGAGTGCTCATCTTCTCATCTCGATTCATTGACCCTATTAGATCAAGTTTGTCAGACACGAGCTTATCTTTACCCTTAGTATCATGGATTTCCGGTGGAAAGATTCTCAAAAGGATCTTCCAGATTATGAGCATGAGTATTATTGCAAGTGGGAACCCAAAGATCATCCAATTTACGAATGGCAAATTTGTATAAGCCGCCGCCATAAGGTTGGGTGCCGTTCCTATCTCTGTTGCAAAGCCCCCTGCCAATGACCCGAAGGACGCGCCAAGCACCATACTCTTCGCGAAATTGCTCCCACCATGTTCACTATTTTTACAACCCATAAGGTTAACTATCTCCTTTATAATGGGGAGTAACATTGCAAATGCCACAACATTCTCGATCCAAACAGATAACAAGCCAGTTGAGAATATACTCGCAAAAAGCGCTCTTTTAGGGGAGATTCCAAGTTTTGATAGTAAAGTGTAGGTTAATCGGAGTGCAAGTCCACTTTTCCTGATGGCTTCCGCCATTATAAAACCACCTATCATAAGAAAGATTATAGGGTTTGCAAATCCTATAACAGCTTCTTCAAAACTTTGGATACCAATTATCGGCTGTATAAATAATATGATCAGAGAAGTCACAGATAATGGCACGACCTCAGTAACCCACATGACAATGGCAAATACCAGTAATGATAAAGCAGCATGGCCAGAAGATCCAATACCATGTAATGGGATCATATAAACCAATAATGCCAAGATTATGCTTATCAGAAAATAAACTGCCCTTCTTGCCACCATATCACCAACATTTAAATGAAACCCTCCCATTATATAAATATTATGGTGGGGTTCCTCTATGACTTTTCTAAAATTTTAAATTTCATAGAACACTGAAAAGAAGGGTAGGAGGAAAAAATGGAAACTACTCATAAAATAATCTTTAAAAATTCAAGGGATATAACTGAGGTTCTTCCTGGTACTGTGAATCTCACAGTAACCTCGCCACCATACCCAATGATAGAAATATGGGATAAGCTGTTCTCCTCATTTAATCCTAGGATAGATGAAGCACTCAAAAACGAGGATGGTATGAGAGCATATAATCTTATGCACATGGAACTAGACAAGGTCTGGGATGAAATAGATAAAATATTAGCCCCCTCTGGGATAGTCTGTATCAATATAGGGGATGCTACAAGGAAAATAGGGGATTCTTTCCAAGTTTATCCAAATCATTCCCATATAGTATCCTATTTCAAAGATAAAGGTTATGATATGCTGCCACTGATCATCTGGAGGAAAGAGACGAACAAGCCCACGAAATTCATGGGCTCGGGAATGTTACCACCCAATGCATATGTGAGACTGGAACATGAATACATCCTAATATTCAGAAAAGGAGGTAAAAGAAAATTCAACAAGGATGAAATCAAAAAAAGGAGAGAAAGCGCATATTTTTGGGAGGAGCGGAATGAATGGTTCTCTGATATATGGACTGATCTGAAGGGCGCCCCCCAAAATTGGATCATCTAGAAAGAAGAGCCGCCGCATATCTTCTTAGATTAGCATATAGACTCATAAGCATGTACTCAATCCAAGGAGGCACTATCCTGGATCCCTTCCTCGGCACAGGGACAACTACAATAGCTGCAATGTGCACCAGCAGAAACTCGATAGGATACGAGATCAACCCAAAATTCAAAACTACAATAGAATCAAGAATAAAAATGGCGCGAAAGCTATCAAAAAAGCTTATAATGGAACGGCTAGAAAAACATGCCAATTTCACCCAGGGAAAAACCCAAAATACAAATCAAAACATTACAACTTCAATGTCATGACAAAACAAGAAAAAGATATACTCTTTCAAACTATAAAAAAAATTGAAAAAATCAATGAAAACGAATTCAAAGTAACCTATAAGCCATTCTAACCCAAAACTTTGGGGGGATGGTGGATAAACAACCCCCCGGATCATGACTTGTATTTCCTTTCAAATCTTCTCCAAGACTTTGCAATATATGGTTCGCATTTATCAAGTTCCGTGAGGAGACACATCCTTATAGTATCAGTTTTCACCTCCTCTTCACCCTCCAATTTCCTAGTTACATTCTCATAAATCCTGTCAATGATCTCCTTTTTCTCTTCAAGACTATAACCCGCATCGATAGTGGCCTTTTCAAGGGATGCTCTGATCTTAGAAGGCTTATATGCTTCACGCACCCCTCTCCTCTTTATAACCTTCATTACTCTTCACCATGCATTATATATGATCTCCAAAGATAAAATATTTTTCCACAAACATAAAATCTTCAGACACCCAACCTAAAATAGGGGTTTGGGCACAAAATTATTATTATCTAGATTAGTATATCTATCAGAGAAGTTATCTTGGTGTTCATAATGCCAGTTATAACAATCGATTATGAAGATCTAAAAAACCTTGGAGTGGACATAGACAAGGACAAACTCATTGAGATTCTACCCATGCTAGGTAGTGACATTGAAGAATTCGATGAAAAAAGTATAAAAGTAGAATTTTTCCCCAACAGGCCGGACCAGCTCTCGGTAGAAGGTGTTGCAAGGAGCCTTAAAGGTTTCATCGGCATAGAGAAGGGAATGCCATCCTATAAAGTTAAAAACTCAGGAATGCAAGTATATGTGGATGAGAGTGTAGTGGATGTGAGGCCATATATTGGGATGGGTGTTGTTAAAAATGTTAATTTTAATGATAAAAGGTTAAAGCAGGTTATGGAGTTCCAAGAGGATCTACATTGGGTGATAGGAAGAGATAGGAAAAAAGTGGCTATTGGTATACACAATCTCGACGTAGTGGAAGCCCCATTCACCTATAAAGCAGTTAAACCAGATGAAGTGAAATTCACACCACTTGACTGCGACCATGAAATGACACCAGCCCAGATACTCAGAGAACACCCAAAGGGCGTGGAATACGCACATCTTTTAAAAGCCTTTGACCGTTACCCCCTAATCGTTGACAAAAACAAAAAAGTACTTTCAATGCCTCCCATAATCAATGGAGAACTCACAAAACTCAAAGATGATACCATCAACATACTTATTGATGTTACAGGGACTGATGAGCGCGCAGTCATGCAAACATTGAATATAATATGCACATCATTCGCAGAAACCGGTGGAAAAATAGAAACTCTAAAGGTAATACGTCCAGAAAAAGAACTTAAAACGCCAGATTTAACCCCAAAAACAAAAAAATTGAAGATTTCAAATGTTGCAAGGATAACCGGGATAAAAATCAACCCAAAAACCATAAAAGATCTCCTAGAAAAAGCTAGGATGGATGCAGAGATCATCTCAGAAGATGAAATCAAGGTTAAAATCCCACCATACCGGATCGACATACTCCACGAAGTCGATATAATCGAAAATATCGCGATACAATATTGCTTCAAGAACATCAAACCAGAATTTCCAGCAATCCCCACCATTGGAAAAGAAAATCCATGGCACGAAGCCGACAAATCCATAAGAGAGGTTATGATAGGCTTAGGCTTCCAAGAGATCATGAGCCTAATGTTAACCAACGAGGAAAACCACTACAAAAAAATGAGACTTGAAGAAGATGAAAGAGTTGAAGTAGCCCAGCCAATATCCACCGACAGGACAATGATACGAAAAAGCCTACTTAACAGCCTACTAGAATTCCTAGAAGCCAACAGACACGAAGACCTACCCCAAAAGATATTCGAAATAGGCGACGTAATATACCTTGACAAACGACAAGAAACAAACACTCGCATAATCAAAAAACTTGCAGGGGCCATAATACATTCAAATGCCAACTTCACCGAGATAAAATCTACAGTAGCAGCCATACTAGAAAACCTTGGATACAAGTTCAAAATAGAAAATCTAGATCATCCATCATTTATCAGGGGACGATGCGCAAAGATAAATGACAAAAATGGATTAAAAGGATTCTTCGGAGAATTACACCCGGAAGTCATAACCAATTTCAATCTAGAGTATCCAGTTGTCGCCTTTGAAATAACCTTCCCCCACAAAATGCACTTGTAAGACCCCCACATCCCGAATGGGGGGGACACACAAAAGGGGAAGTGGACAAGATGCCCTTTCCATAGAATCGTAGCCTTGTTCTTTAACAAGAAGAACATGAGATGGGGGTCGAGCCGGGAAGACTCCCATAGGTGTGAAACCTAGGTGAATTCCTCAACTTGTAAAATTTCATGTTAGAAACTCCAATGGTAGCATTGGGGGGGGTCACTTACCAAGTATAGTGACCCTGATTCTCCGGCTCCTTGGACCATCAAATTCAACAAAGAATATGCTCTGCCATGTTCCAAGATCAAGTGAACCGCCGATGAGGGGTATGCTCTGGCTGCCACCTATAATCATCGCCCTTAAATGGGAATCCGCATTATTGTCAATGGCATTATGTCCATATGAACCCCCCATTGGAATCAACCTTTCAATGATCTTTTCAAAGTCTCCCAGTAGCCTTGATTCGTTCTCGTTTATAAAAATGGCCGAAGTCGTGTGCCTTGTGAAAACATTAACTATACCATCCTTGATATTGGAAGATTTCACAAGACTTTTCACCTTATCGGTTATGTTTACAAGTTCTACTCGCTTTGTAGTTTTTATGTTTATCTCATCTGAAAACAATTCCATATTTGGTCACTCCCCTCCATTTTTTGATAAACGTGAAGTTAACTTGTAAAGGAAACTTTTCTCATGATAAAATGCATGATGGGGACAAAGTTCCATACAACATAGACAATTCACACACTTCTCATAATCGAATCTTGGAGATGATGGGCCTTCACTAAGAGCTCCGGCTGGACATGCCTCTATACATATTCCACAGTTTTTACAACACCTATCATCAATGGCTGGTCTCGACCACCAAAACCTGAGAAGTATCCTTGCAAGTTTAGAAGGGAAAAATTCAAGGACATGATATATGTTGGATGGCCATTTGAAATCATCTATCACTTGTGGTTCGTCTCCTATAATCTTGATGTTACCTGGGCCGCTGCCAAGACCTTTTTTTATCGCGATTCTATTAGATGGGATCATGTAAGGGTCCATTCCAAGGATATGGGAGATGTAAACATCTAATGCAACAGCGTCTTCTGATGCTAGTATCATTCCAAGTTTTCTGGTGTCGCCTCCAGAGGGGCCGTTGCCTTCCATTCCTATTATACCATCTACTATTGTCAGGTCTGGTTTTGCAAGTTTGTATATGTCAACTATTTTTTCGCTGAATTCTGATGGTCTTGGGTATCTTCTGTGGTAATCCGTTTTTCTGGCTCCTGGGATGACCCCATACATGTTCTTCACTGCACATGTTAATATTGTTAGGTTATGGGTTTTTATTTTTGGCAGGTTCACGATGAAATCGCATTCAAGGATGGGTTTTGCTATGGGATATTCTTCTGATCCGAATTTTTTGATATATGATCCTGTTGATTCGAAGTTTAAAAGTTTGATGTTTAGTTTTTTTGCTATGGTTTTCATTCCTGTTTTTTCCCAGAGATTTTTTAGGTTGGTGTAGGGGCTTCCTGGGCTGTCTCCTATCATAATTTTTGCATTTTTTTCGAGTAGTATTTTTGCTGTGGCTTCTACAATGGAGGGGTGTGTTGTTATCCCCTCTTGGGGTGTGCTGCTCATTAAAAGGTTTGGTTTAAGCAGCACATGGTCGCCTTTTTCCAAATCTTTAAGGCCGTCTATTCTGTCGATACATTCTCTGATGGCCTTTTGGACTTTTGGGAGTTTGTATGATGTGCATTTGGCCACTGATATTAGTGATGTCATTTTATGGTCTCCTCATCAGATCTTTTTTTTGGAAGTGTTTGTGGATTCTCTCGGCGATTTTCTTGTTTATCCCATCTACTTGGCTTAATTCTTTTATAGTAGCATTTTTTATGGCTTCCACCCCATCGAAGTGTTTTAGTAGGTTTTTTTTCCTTTTAGGTCCGATGCCTTTTATTTTGTCGAGTGTTGAAGTTTTGGATTTTCTGTCTCTTAATTTGCGGTGGTATTTGATGGCGAACCTGTGGGCTTCGTCTCTGACATGCTCTATAAGGTGTAAGATTTTTGAATTTCTGGGTAAATATATGGGATTAGTGGAATATGGGGTGTATATTCTTTCGTCTTTTTTTGCAATTCCTATAATTGGTATTTTGATATTTAGTGATTCTAGGACTTGGAGGGCTGAATTTAGTTGTCCGAGTCCTCCATCTATTATTATGAGGTCTGCTTTCACTTCATCTTTTAGGTATCTTCTTTTTATGATTTCACGGATCATGGCATAATCGTCTGGTCCTCTTGTGTGTATTTTGTATTGTCTGTACAGGCCTTTGGCTGGTTTTCCATCTATGAATGTTACCATTGATCCTACTGGTGTTTTTCCACTAATGTTTGAGATATCATAGCCTTCTATCCTCCTGGGATATGTTGGGAGTTTAAGTTGTCTTTTAAGTTCTGATAGTATACTATGGGTTTCTGATTTTCTCTTGGATAATTTGATGTTCTCTCTTGCGATTTTTAGGAATTTTAGGTCTTTTCCCTTTTTTGGTTTTCTGATTTTGACTTTAACCCCTTTAATATCTGATAGCCATTCTTCCAGTAGTTTCTTGGATTTTGTGTTGTGTTCTATGAGTATTTCTTCTGGGATTTGGTGTGGGGTTGAATAGTATTGTTGGATGAATGCTGATAATATCTTTTCTTCTGGTTCTTCTTTGGTGTTGTTCATTGTGAAATCATCTTTTCCTGTGATTTTCCCATCTTTTATGTGAAGTATTATGATAGAGGCTTTTTCATCATCTAGTTTCGCAGCTATAACATCCTTTTCTATCCCAAGGGCGAATGTGGTCTTTTCTCTTTCCATAACCTCTCTTAGTGATGCTATCTGATCTCTTAGAAGCGCTGCCTTTTCAAATTCAAGTTTTGAGGCCGCTTCTTCCATTTCCTTTTTTAGTTCGGTTATGATGTCTTTGTATTGTCCCTGGAAAAAAAGTTCAACCTTTCTGATTATCTGCATATACTCTTCCCTTGAAATATTACCAGCGCAGGGACTGTGGCATAAGCCTAATTGCTTGTTGAGGCATGGTCCGTCCATTACTTTACAATCTCTGATTTTGAATAGGGATTTTAGAAACTTGATCATCTTTTTAGCGGCGAATGTGTTGGTTAGGGGTCCGAGATAAGAGCCATCCGAGGTTATCCTCCTTGTTATCGTTATCCTTGGATATTCTTCCCTGGTGATTTTAATGTAAGGGTATCTTTTATCGTCCTTGAGCTGCACATTATATGGTGGCCTATATTTTTTGATAAGATTACTTTCCAGTATCAGGGCTTCTTTTTCAGTGTCTGTTAGGATATATTCTATGTGATCTAGGTGTTTTCTCATGGCTTTTATCTTCGGATTATCAGTGGCTTGGAAATAGGATTTAACACGTTTCCTCAAGGATATGGATTTTCCAATATAAAGTATGTTACCTTTCCCATCCTTTAGTATGTAAACGCCGATTTTATCAGGGAGATCTTCAACCTTTTCAACAGCCACTGCCAAATTATAAACCCCTATCATAGTCTCTTACAAAATTATATATGACACCATGAATATATCATCCTTATAGTTCATAGAATCCCGGTTTTTCTGCCAGTGATAAATGATGAAATTTAAATTAGAATCAGATTTCAAACCCCGAGGGGATCAGCCCAAGGCCATCGATGCACTAGTCAATGGGATAAAGGAGGGTTTAAGGGAGCAAACACTCCTTGGAGTCACTGGATCAGGTAAAACCTTCACAATAGCAAATGTCATAGAAAAGGTTCAAAAACCAACCCTCGTAATCTCACATAATAAGACGCTCGCCGCACAATTATACGAAGAATTTAAAGAGTTTTTCCCAGGGAATGCAGTGGAATACTTCGTAAGCTACTATGACTATTACCAGCCAGAAGCATACATTCCACAGACAGACACCTACATAGACAAAGAAGCCTCAATAAACGATGAAATAGACTTGATGAGGCACTCAACAACACAATCACTCCTCACAAGAGAAGATGTTATCGTGGTATCAAGCGTATCCTGCATTTATGGCATAGGCGCCCCATGGGATTATGGCCAATTCACACTCTCATTAAAGGTCGGATCCCATAAAGACAGGGAAGATATCCTATCAGAGCTCGTGCACATGCAATATGAACGAAATGATATCGAATTTGACAGGGGACAGTTCAGAGTCAGAGGCGATATACTAGAAGTTAACCCAGTCCATGGAATGCCCCCGATACGCATAGAATTCTTCGGAGACCAGATAGACTCAATATCTCTAATACACCCCACAAGGGGAGAAACTATAAAAAACCTGGAAAAGGTCACTATATTCCCGGCCAAACACTTCATCATATCAGAGGATCGTATGGAAAAAGCCATAGAATCCATAGAAGAGGAGCTTAAAGAAAGATTAGGAGAACTGAGAAGCCAAGGTAAGCTCCTAGAGGCTCAGAGGCTTGAACAGCGCACAAAGTTCGACATTGAAATGTTAAGGGAGATGGGGTATTGTCCAGGTATCGAAAACTATTCACTACACCTTAGCGGGCGCAACTGGGGTGATAAACCCTACACACTATTAGATTATTTCCCAGACGATTTCCTGACAGTTATCGACGAATCCCATGTTACAATACCACAAATAAGAGGAATGTACAAGGGGGACAAATCACGTAAAGAAACCCTCATAGAATATGGTTTCAGATTACCTTCAGCACAAGAAAACCGTCCACTTAAATTCAAAGAATTCCAGGACACTATAAACCAGATAATATATGTGTCAGCAACCCCTGGAAGATATGAACTTTCAAGAAGCCAAAGGGTGGTTGAACAGATAATAAGACCCACAGGACTTGTAGACCCCAAAGTCATAGTAAGACCGGCTAAAGGCCAAGTAGACGACCTCTTCGATGAGATAAAGCGTCACATTAGAAGGGATGAGAGGATACTTGTAACCACACTCACAAAGAGGATGGCTGAAGACCTCACAGACTACTATTCAAAGATGGGTATCAAGGTAAGATACCTCCACTCTGAGATAGACACTCTTGAGAGGGTTGATATCATAAACAGTCTTAGGATGGGAGAATTCCATTGCCTCATCGGAGTCAACCTACTAAGAGAAGGACTGGACCTGCCAGAAGTTTCCCTCGTAGCAGTCCTAGACGCTGACAAAGAAGGTTTCCTAAGATCTGAAACCTCACTCATCCAAACCATTGGCAGGGCAGCCCGCCATGTTAGAGGCGAAGTCATACTCTATGCTGACGAACTCACAGACTCGGTAAAAGCTGCTGTAGAAACCACAAACAAACGTAGAGAAATGCAACTAGAATATAACAAGAAACATGGCATAACACCAAAAAGTGCTAAGAGAAGCCTCAAAGTTAAAAAGGAGAAAATAGAAGTGGAAACCCTCAGCGAAGTTCCAGAGGATGAACTGAAACTCATAATAGCCGATCTTGAAGAAGAGATGAAAGAAGCCGCATCAAACCTCGAATTTGAAAAAGCTGCCAAGATCAGAGACCAGATACTAGCCCTTAAAGGCATCTCAAAATAGAAATTAAGGGATACCATGGAAAAGAATATCATGATCAAAGGTGCAAGGGAGCACAACCTCCAAAACATAAACCTCAAAATCCCAAGGGACAAATTTATTGTCATAACCGGAATAAGCGGATCAGGAAAATCATCACTCGCATTCGACACAATATACGCAGAAGGACAAAGAAGATACGTAGAATCCCTATCAGCATACGCAAGACAATTCCTAGGACAGATGAAAAAACCAGACGTAGACTATATCGAGGGACTGTCACCAGCCATATCAATAGACCAGAAAGCCACAAAAATGAACCCAAGATCCACCGTAGGAACAATAACAGAAATATACGATTACCTCAGACTACTCTTTGCGCGTATAGGCAAACCCCACTGCTACATTTGTGGAAAAGAAATCTCACAACAAACCTCAACACAAATCATAGACCAGATACTCCAAGAAAAAGACGGTACAAGAATATACATACTAGCACCGATCATAAAAGACCGGAAGGGAGAACACAAAAGGGTGCTGGAAAAACTCAAAAAGGACGGATTCGTAAGAGTCCGTGTAGACGGTGAAATACACAGCCTAGAAGAAGATTTCAACCTTGAAAAGAACCATAAACATACAATAGATGTTATAGTAGACAGGCTCATAATACGCTCAGACACAAACTTCAGAAAAAGACTAGCAGATTCCGTCGAAACAAGCCTAAAATTAGGTGAAGGCACACTAATAATCCTATACCATGACACTATGAAAGAAAAAGTCTTCAGCGAACACTTCACATGCACAGACTGCGGCATAAACTTCGAAGAAATCAGCCCAAGGATGTTCTCATTCAACAGCCCCCATGGAGCCTGCCCAGAATGCAACGGCCTTGGAAATAAACTGGAAATCGACCCAGACCTTGTAGTCCCAAAACCCGAACTCTCATTAAACCAGGGAGCCATCATACCATGGAGCAAGTCCCTGAAAAAAGAAAACTACTACTATCAGATGCTCAAAGCCTTAGCCAAACACTACGGATTCAGCATGGACACACCATTCCAAGACCTCGACCCAGAACACCAAAAAATCATATTATACGGATCCCAGGATAGAATACAATTCGTATTCAAAAGAAAAAACAGAAAATATCGCGTCAATAGAAGATTCGAAGGTGTAATCCCCCGCCTAGAAAGAATCTACCTAGAAACCAAATCCAATTATATGAGAAGATACATCGGAGAATTCATGAGCAACAGACCCTGCCCCACATGTGGCGGTAGCAGACTCCGCCCCGAAAGCCTCGCAGTTACAATAAATGGCAAATCAATCCACGAAATCACTGAAATGTCAATCAAAGAAGCCATGGAATTCTTCCAAGAACTCAAATTAACCCAAAGAGAAGAACACATAGCAAAAGACGTTCTAAGAGAAATAAAAGAACGTCTAAAATTCCTAGTCGACGTCGGACTAGAATACCTAACACTAAGCAGACCATCAGGGACGCTCGCAGGCGGAGAAGCCCAAAGAATCAGACTAGCCACACAAATAGGCTCAGGACTCGTAGGAGTGCTCTACATCCTAGATGAACCAACCATAGGCCTACACCAAAGAGACAACATCAGATTAATAAACACCCTAAAAAAACTCAGAGACCTCGGCAACACACTAATAGTTGTCGAACACGACCCAGAAACCATATTATCCGCAGATTATATCATTGATATAGGCCCAGGAGCCGGTGAACACGGAGGCCGCATAGTCGCAACAGGAACCCCAAAGGACATAATGGAAAACCAAGAATCACTCACAGGAAAATACCTTTCAGGCCAAAAAACAATACCAACACCCACCAAACGAAGAAAACCTGATGGTAAACACCTCACGATAATTGGCGCCAAGGAACACAACTTGAAAGAAATCAACGTTAAAATACCACTAGGAGTCTTCACATGTGTTACAGGCGTCTCAGGTTCCGGTAAAAGCACCCTTATCAACGACATCCTCTACAAAGGCCTCTATGAAAGATTAAACAACAAACATATGAATCCAGGTAAACATAAAGACATGAAAGGCGTACATTACCTAGACAAAGTCGTGATAATAGACCAATCACCCATAGGAAGAACACCACGCTCCAACCCCGCAACATACACCGGAGTATTCACATACATAAGAGAACTTTTCGCCCAAACACCCGAAGCGAAAAAAAGAGGATACAAGCCGGGCCGATTCAGTTTCAACGTGAAAGGAGGCAGATGCGAAGCCTGTAATGGTGATGGGATCATAAAAATAGAAATGCATTTCCTAGCCGACGTTTACATCCCATGTGAAGTATGTAAAGGTAAAAGATACAACGAAGAAACACTACAAGTCAGATACAAGGGAAAAAACATTGCCGATATACTTGACATGACAGTGGAAGAAGCATTAGATTTCTTCCATAATGTACCATCAGTCAAAAATAAACTCCAAACCCTATATGATGTTGGCTTGGGCTATATAAAATTGGGACAACCCGCAACAACATTATCTGGCGGCGAAGCACAAAGAGTCAAACTTGCAAAGGAATTAAGCAGAAAAAGCACAGGCAAAACACTCTATATATTAGATGAGCCCACCACAGGCCTGCACTTTGATGATATAAAAAAGCTTTTAGATGTGCTAAATCGCCTTGTAGATGCGGGGAATACCGTGGTGGTCATAGAACATAATCTGGATGTTATTAAAATGGCCGATCATATAATAGACCTTGGACCGGAAGGAGGCGAAGAGGGAGGTAGAATAGTCGCGGAAGGAACGCCCGAAGAAGTTGCAGAATCAGGAACATACACCGGAAGGTTTTTAAAAAAGGTGATAGAATCCTCAAAACCCTCATTCGAGGCAATAATCCCAAGTGCAGGTGAACTACCCCACCCTCTCGGATGGGGCTTCTCCCGTTCCACCTGAACTTGCGTCAAAGGCTTCATTTTGGGAGTTCCGAGGGTATAGCCCCCAACCCCACACCTCTCATTAGATGCGGGCTAGTTTTTCACACCAAAGTTAGCTGAAATTCCTTCATAGGGTAAACATCTCACCATAACTTCTATAACACACAAAATATTTAAACCCGCCTCCTCTATTGTGTATCCCCTTTGGGAGGCGGGTCTTGACAAGCAACAGAAAAATAAAGCTTATATCTGTAGCGTTTAAGTATCTGAATGACTCCATTTGCAACCGAAGTGTAAACACGCTCAACATCGAGTAATGGTTCTCTTACGTTTTAAGATGCGTTTAAGATTTAAGTACGGTGAATTCACATCCGTTTTTGGTTTAATGTCTAATTTTTATTTAAGATGCTCGGTTTAAAGGGTGTTCCACGATACTGGAGAAGCTCTTCAAGGACATCGGCACCCACTCCCTGAATACGATGCTCGACTTCACAGTACGCTTATTCAACATTATATTTGGGTGGCAATTGACGGAACAAGCCACTCCAATAACCATGAACCCTAATTTCAAAAATTGATAGAAACAATTATATCCATAGTGAAGAGAGAGTTTTCAATGATAAAAATTAGTGCAAATAAGTATCAAGTAAGGGAATAAGGAAACTAATCTGGAAGATGTCTACAACATATAGACATGTAAAATATTTATTCACATAAAAAAACTCAACAAGGAATCAAAAGAACCCTATTCATTATACATTTTTCATGTTGAATAGCTCAAGAGACGAAGGAACTATTCACATTATTCTACAGCAAAAAAAAGAAAAAATAAGTCTCTCTTCAAGTAATTGACGGTCCTTTTGCTTTGATTTCAAGCATATTATATATCAAAAATCATTTCATGACAAGTATTACATGAAGCGTTAATAATATTAAAGTCGTGCTTGGAGCGCAAGCAAAAAAAACACGACCAACTATAGGATGGGTGTTATAATGGCCTTATAGTGGTTTTTTGGGGGGTTTAGTTTGTTTAGAATTGGTTTTTGAGCTATATTCACGCATAACGAAGTTACCAGTTTTTTTTGGTGTTTTGGTTGATTATAAGGTTTGGGGGGGATGTGATGGGTTGCACTGAAAAGGTATAATAGTTTTTTTTTGGATTAGTTTTTTAGGTTTTGGGGGAATGTTATTTTGAATTTTGTTCCTGGTTTTGTTTTGTGGGTTATTTTTCCGTTGAGTTGTTTGGTTAGGATGTTTACGAGTTTTAGGCCTAGTGTTTCTGTTTTTTCTGGTTTGATATTTTCTGGGAGGCCTATTCCGTCGTCTGCTATTGTTAGTTTTATTTTGTTTTTTTGTTTTGTGAGTTTTATTGTTATGGTACCTTTTCCATTTGGGAATGCGTATTTGATGCTATTGGTAGCGAGTTCGTTTATTATTAGGCCGAGTGGTATGGCTGTGTCTAGGTCTAGTTGTATTTTCTCGATTTTCAGTTTCTTTTTGATTTTAGCCTTGTAGAGGATGACTAGATCTTCTAGGAGTTTTTCTATGTATTCTTTGATGTTGATTTTTGCTATTGTTTCTGATTGGTATAAATGCTCATGTACCATTGACATGGCACGTATCCTTCCTTGACATTCTTGTAGCAGTCTTTGAGTTTCTTCTTCTTTCATTCTGGCAGCTTGAAGACTTAACAAACTTTGAATAATCTGCATATTATTCTTAACCCGATGATGTATCTCCCTCAACAATGTCTCCTTTTCCATGAGGGATTCTTTGATCTTCTTTTCTGCTTTGTAACGCTCAGTAACATCTTCTATGATGAGTGATAAGCCCATTATTTCACTATTTTTCCTTAAAATCGAAGGATATGCTATGTAGTAGATTTTTTCACCTTTCAGATTTGTGAAGCTTCTAACCTTCTCCTTTATCTTCTCTCCTTTAATAGCCCGTTCAAATAAATCAAAGATCTCCACAAGGTCTATTCTGACCCTGGGAGCTAATTCTTTAATATCTTTACCAATCAGCTCCTCTTTCCTGAACCCGGAAATTTCCAGCGCCCTCTTGTTAACCTCAACCACCCTCCCAAACTTATCAAAAATCAAAACACCATTAGGAGCTGTTTCCACAACAGCCCTGTACTTCTCCCGGCTTTCCCTAATCTTCCTTTCAGCATTCCTAAGCTCAGTAACATCAACAAGCGAAGCCACGCTCTTCCCAGTCCCCGGAATCATCCCTATGGTTAATTGTATATCTCTGATTTTTCCCCATCGGTCACGTAACTTGAAAGTGTAGTTTCTGGGTGCTAGGCTAAGATCCATCCTGCGCAGCTTGTGGTATCTTTTCATTTTTTCCAAGTCTTCTTCTACTACGAATTTTGTCCAACTTTTTTTACCCTCTATTTCCTCCTTAGAATAGCCGGTAAGTTCTTCAAATTCTTTGTTGCAGAGTGATATTGTGGTGTCTTCTTCTATTATGGCTGTCGCGGAGCCAGTATTATCAAATATGCTCCTGTATAATTGTTCTTTTTCTTTGAGTTCTTCTTCTAATTGTTTTTGTCTTGTCACGTCCTTGTATACTGCTACTATTTCTCCTGATGGTAATTTATACACGAAATTGTCTCGCCATCCACTAATCCTATCATCTTTATAATAGGAGATAGGGAAATGTTCCGGGTTGCCTGTCTTGTATACTCTCTTAAAAACTTCTAATAGGCCAAAGTCTTCCACTCCAGGGAATATCTCCGTTACTCTTTTTCCTAGAATGTTTTCTTTTTTCACTTGTTCGGTTTGTTCAGCAGCCCGATTAAAGTCTTTGATGATAAAGTCTTTACCATTATCTACAGGTTGATAAACTGCCACACAAGTATCTATATATTTAAAAAGGTTCTTGTAGCGTTCTTCTTCTAAAATAATCTTGTTAAAAACAAAATGTGTGCATTGTTTAATTTCTTCAAGATTAAGAGGCTTGTCTATACAACAATGAGGACCTGTAAAAACAGCTTTATCCTTAAAATCGATCAGAAACGTGAAAGGCACAGTAAGATCCTTAACAGACCATTCTATCATTCGTTCAGGGGTGGTATATATCAGAACTATGTCGGGTTTAAATTCTTTAACGTTTTCAATTTCACTGGCAACATTAACAGTAAAACCAAGAGACTCCAGTTTTTCCTTTAAATCTGAAGCTTCAAGCCCAGCATCTTCCACTAAAAAAATGTCAAACATTAACCATTCACCCCAAGTTTCCCATATCCTATCTATTATATGATTCTCTTTTATTATTTATGGTAAGGGGCGCTTAAATTCAAATATCTTTCACTTGATCCCCTAAATAAAGGAAAGAACAGAAATCCAATGAAATGAAAGTGGGATCCATCAGTATCTTTCAAAGGGGGCCCTCTCGCATCTGATCATTGGGTAACTCCACTCATTAAAAATTTTATGAGGTTTCAAGTCCTTTCCAAAATTCAATGGCATGATCTAACTTCGTTATGTGTATCTATAACGAAGTTCAACCCATTATGAACCAAGGATAACTAAACCATATAGGATGAAATAAAATACGTGGCGAAAAACTCGAAATAGTCAGCATATTCCGCTCAAAATCCTACAAAGAACCCAAAAGCAAACTAAACACGATTCTAAACAACATAAAAAGCTATTCAAAGGTTATAATGTTAATAGTAACTTTTAAAATTGTTCATTACTTCAAAACGTTTCTTGTGTTCCTGATTGACTTGAACATTGGGCCAAGCACAAATAAACTGGAAAAATTTTCCAGAAAATCTTCTCAGAAAATATTAGCGCCTAATGGAAGTCAAAAAAGATTTAACATCGCGTATAAATCTTAGAATCAAAATCATAAGTCAAATGGGGGTTTTTGAATATTACGCTCAGAAGTTTTTGACAGCCAGTTTTTTTATGGATCCGTAATCTTTATATATGATGTTTGTTAACACAATAATGTCGGAAGAAGGCTTCCGGTTTCCGATAAATTTTGTGGAGGAAAAATAATATGAACGCAACAATAAACCCTGGCGACACCGCTTGGATGCTCATATCAACAGCCCTGGTATTACTCATGACAGTACCAGGAGTCGCACTATTCTACGGTGGACTAACAAGAAAAGAAAACGTACTAAACACAATGTTCATGTCCATAATAGCATTCGCACTGGCAAGCATAATATGGGTAATATACGGCTACCCACTAGCATTTGGCGGGGACATACACGGCCTAATAGGCAACCCAATAAACATATTCATGAACAATATAAACATCAACGACCCTGCAATACTCGCACCAACAATACCAGCCTTAATCTACATAGGATTCCAATTAACATTCGCGGCCATAACATTAGCATTAATCTCAGGTGCAATAGTAGAAAGGATGAAATTCTCAGCATGGATGGCATTCGCCATACTCTGGATAAGTCTAGTCTATGTACCAGTAGCACACTGGGTGTGGGGCGGAGGCTTCCTCGCACAACTAGGAGCCCTAGATTTCGCAGGCGGCACAGTAGTCCATATAAACTCAGGTATAGCGGCACTAGCCCTAATATATTTACTTGGTAAAAGAAAAGACACAAGACTACTACCACACCATCTAGGATATTCCGTGATAGGAGCATCACTACTATGGTTCGGTTGGTTCGGATTCAACGCAGGTTCGGCCCTCACAGCAGGTGGACTTGCAGCATCAGCATTCCTCGTGACAAACACCGCAGCAGCAGCTGCTATGATTTCATGGATAATCATAGATTACCTTAAAACAGGCAAACCCACCCTACTTGGTGCAATATCTGGTGCAATAGCAGGTCTCGTGGCCATAACGCCGGCAGCAGGATTCGTGACAGTACCAGCAGCAATCATAATAGGCTTGATCACCAGTATATTCTCATACTTTGCAATATCCTATCTAAAAGCAAAGCTTGGATATGATGATGCCCTGGACGTTTTCGGCATACATGGAGTCTCAGGCCTTTGGGGTTCAATAGCAACAGGTCTATTCGCAGCTCCATTCATAAATGAACTTGGAACTGGATTATTCTATGGCAACCCAGGACAACTGCTTATACAAATATTGGCAGTGGTAGTTGTAATGGCCTACTCATTTACAGTGACGTTAATCATAGGTAAATTGTTGGATATGACAATTGGGTTAAGAGTATCAGAGAAAGAGGAGATAGAAGGACTCGATGCAAACTTACATGAAGAGACAGGATACAGATTATAAGAGAGGATGAAAATGAGAGCTATAATCGCGATAATAAGACCTGAAAAACTCGAAGAAGTTAAAAGAAACTTGGTGGATGTGGGATGTTATGGTATGACCGTCACTGAAGCAAAGGGGCGCGGCAGACAACTTGGCATAAGGGAAAGCTATCGTGGAAGAGAGTATCATATCGATCTATTACCGAAAACACGCCTTGAAATAATAGTGAATGATGATAAACTCGAAGAAGTCGTGGATGCTATAGTGAAAAGCGCCCAGACAGGAGACATAGGTGATGGTAAAATTTTCATATTACCAGTAGAGGATGTGGTAAGGATAAGAACAGGTGAAAGAGGAGAAAAAGCCGTTTAACTACCATGATCCTAAATATCCCCCAATAAAAGGAAAAAATACAACAATAGGAGGTAGAGGAGCTATGAAAAGTTTATAGTAAGGGAGGTAAGCCCTCTCCAAGAAGCACCCAAACCTCTAATTATGGGACAGTTCACACAACAATAAGAAGAATGGGGGTTTAAACCCCAAATATTATCTTTTTTTAAAAAATAGCTTTACCATCCTCTTTCTTGTAATCTTTCAGAATCTGAAAGTTCGCTTATCTCGAGGCCCGGCATGGCTGCGCCGAGTCCGCGTGAAACTTCTAATAGGACTTCAGGTTCATCATAGTGTGCTGTTGCCTCTACTATGGCCTTTGCGTAGGCTTCTGGGTTCTCTGATTTGAATATTCCGGAGCCGACGAACACGCCATCGGCGCCTAGTTGCATCATGAGGGCTGCGTCTGCTGGTGTTGCAACACCACCAGCCGCGAAATTCACAACTGGTAATCTTCCAAGTTTAGCTGTCTCTTTTACTAATTTGAGTGGGGCCTCTATTTTCCTTGCGAATTCCCAGAGCTCCTCTTCTTCTTTTTCTTTAATTTCTCTTATCTGTCCCATTATTATCCTCATGTGACGGACGGCTTCCACGATGTTACCGGTGCCCGCTTCGCCCTTTGTCCTGATCATCGCGGCTCCCTCGTCGATCCTGCGGAGAGCTTCTCCAAGGTTTCTTGCACCGCAGACAAATGGTATTTTAAATTTCTTTTTATCAATATGGAAGCGTTCGTCTGCTGGGGTTAAAACTTCGCTTTCATCTATCATGTCAACGCCAAGGGCTTCAAGTATCTGGGCCTCTGCAAAATGGCCTATTCTAACTTTTGCCATTACAGGAATTGAAACCGCATCCATTATCTCTTCTATCTTGTTTGGGTCGGCCATCCTTGCAACCCCACCTGAGGATCTTATATCGGCGGGGACCTTTTCAAGGGCCATTACTGCGACTGCTCCAGCATCCTCTGCTATGATGGCCTGTTCGCTGTCTACAACATCCATTATAACGCCGCCCTTGGTCATCTTTGCAAAACCTTTCTTGAGAACTTCTGTACCATGTAGCATAAAATCTGACCCTCCAACAAAAAATTTTATCAGTGAACTATCCCACCCTTTTGGGGGGGGGTGGGGCTTCTCCTGTTTCACTTGACGTAAAAGTCAAGTGGGTTTTATTTTTTTGGGAGTCTGTGGGGTTAAGGCTTCCCTCCGTGCTTTTTATTAGATGTGGGCTAGCTCCTATCACATTTAACTGAACTTCCTTGGGGGGAACCTCTCCCAAGGTTACTTTAGTATTCGAAGTATTTAAATTTAACTTTATCCCCCTTCGCTTTTCCATTGTATTTTACTACTCCTTTCAAGGTTTGGGGTTTTGACAAGCAAGCAGAAAGATGAATGGTTTTTTTGGTCTTGGAGGCATATAATGATTTCCTAGGGAACAATTTTGTACTATTTTTTGTGGTGGGGGAAAGTTTATATAATTTGTTGTACTATCCTCATGATACTGGAGTGTGGTTTGTCTTGGTTGCGGAAACACTTACCGGATCAATATTTTATTCTCATGTCATGCCTGCTATCCTCGGATTTTTAAGTATAATTTTAATTTGTAATGGTATGATGGATGAGGACAAGAAGCAGTTGTTAGCAGGGATAGTCTTATTTTTTGGCGCGGGACTGTTACCTTTCTTTGTTCTTCGTTTTGTGTTAGGGGTCTAGGAGTCCTTCTAGTTTTTTCGTCGCGATTTTTGAGGCGAATTTCCCGGCCTTTAGGGGATGGCTGTCTTTTCTTTTATGTATATATGCTGCCATGTATGTGTCTCCTAGGCCTGTGGGGTTGATGATTTGTTTGGCTGGCACTGCTTTTATCTTCCAGTGTCTCTTATTAGAGTATATTATGGAGCCTTTTTCGCCGCAGGTTATTATGGTTTCTGATGGCCCCATTGACCCCAGGAACTTGGCGGCTTTCAGCGGGTTTGGTTTGAAGATCCGGGATTCTTCCTTGTCGAGGAACACTTTATCAGCCATTTCTAGTAGCTTTTTTATATTTTTTGGTTTTTTGGGTGTTACTTTTCCGTTTTTTTCTTTTCTTAGGTAGCCTTGTAGGTTTATGTGGGTGGTGTTTTTTCTGGTTATATATTTTAGTGTTTGGGTGGGTATGTCTGTTGGTAAAAGTGGGTTTAGGAGTATGGAATCCCAGTTGGCCTTGATTATAGGTTTTATGTCTTTTATTTTGATGGGGTTTTTTGCGAAGTTTGATTTTTGTATTCTTTTTTCTGGGTTGAGGTAGTGGTTTTCGAATTCTAGTGTGGTTTTTTTCCAGATTGGCACTATCCTAGTCTTTGGGGGGAAGTCTTCTAGGAGTTTTTTATCTTTTTTTGAGAGGGTTATGAGGCTTGTATGTTCCACTCCAAGTTTTGAGAAGACTTTTGATTGGTAGTAGACTGCTCCGCCTGTTTTGATGGTTTTTTTGTCTTGTATGATGTTCTTGTCCCGTGTTACTGGGCCTATTAGTAGGTATCCCATTTTGGGTTTCACCTTATATGTAGTGGGAGTTTTCCTTGGTGTAGTGTTGTGCCGGCGAGTATTTTTTTGATTCCTATGGAGGATAGTGTTGGTATGTCACTGGTTTTTATACCTCCTCCTGGGATTATGTCTAGTCCCTTGAATTTTTTTATTAGTTTCTTGTTGATGCCTTGTTGTGTGCCTACTCTTGTTATGTCTAGGAGTATGATTTCTCCTGGGTTTAGTTGTATGAGGGTGTTTTTGAATTCTCCTAGTGTCATTTTAAGGTTTTTGGAGTATAGTTTGCCTTTTTTTGTATCGATGCTCACCACTATCCTTGATTTTGGGAAAACTTCAAAAATCTTTTTGAGTTCGTTGATGTCCTTTAGAGTTTCTGTGGCGACTATAACCTGCCATGCTATGTTTAATCCGAATTCGAAGCCTTTAAAGTCTTGGATTCCGAAGTCGAGCATTACTGGTATGATATGGTTTATTTTTTGGATGAGGTGGATGTTGGAGCCTTGGCCTGTGATGGCATCGAGATCTGCGATGTATATTCTCTGGGCGCCGGCTCTTTTTAGTGATAGTGCGATTTCTATAGGGTCTGGTGATGTTGCGAATATGGTTTTGAGGGGTTTGTATTTTTTTCTTTCACCGGATTTTCCCGTGACTGCTAGTGAACCCATCAGGTCCAGTACTGGTATGACTTCTATCATGTTTATTATTTTAAGTTCCTTGTACCATGATAAGTTTGCCTGTTTTGGGGTCTTTGTATACTGTGCCTAGTTGCACCATACTTGAACCAGACCCTGATACGGTTTCTGGTGTGGTGTTGAGTTCTTGTCCTTGTTGTATTTCAACTACTTGTTTTATGGCTTCCATGGCTGCTTGGCGTTCTTCTGGTGACATGTTAGAAAATACGACGCTTTGCATGTTCCATGATATGGTTATGAATATTAGGAAGCCTACTGCGAGTACTAGCATTGCATCTACTATGTTGGCTGAGCCTGCCATGGGGTCTTCTTCATTTTGATTTCCAAGCAGCCTCCGCCGTCGGCGCAACATCTTTCATCACCTCTATTATTGTCTCGGATAGTGCTTCGAGGTTGGAGAGGTATTCTTCGTACCATCTTCTTCTTATTTTTGATATGACATAGGCTATGCCCCCGGCTGCGAGTCCTACGACTGTGGTGTCGAAGGCTACTATTATTGCCTGTGCTAGTGTTTGTATGTCTCCTGCTCCAAGGGCTGCTAGTCCTGGGCCCATGGGTATGAGTGTTCCCATGAGTCCTAGTGTGGGTCCTAGTCTTGTTATTATGTCTGTTTTTTCTAGGCTTTTTGCGATTTTTAGTTCTTCTGCTTCTATGAGTTTTCTTGCGAGGGCTTCTCTTGTTTTTGGGGTTAGGTTTGTTGTTTTCGCAAGTTCTAGGAGTATCTTTTTTTGGCTTTCTGGTATGTTTAAGGGTTTTATTGTTTCTTTTATCTTTTCTGGGTTTCCAGGGTTTGTCATGGAGAATATTGCATTTTTTATCTCGTTTACTTCTATTTTTATCCTGTTTGAGTATTCTGAGAGCAGGCCGCCTAGTGATATTATGGCGTAGGCCATGAATAGTAGTAGTCCTACTATGACTGGTATTAGTAGGCTTTGGGAGACTACGTGTAGGGCTGCGCTTAGTATTTCGCTGCCTGGTACTGCGACCATGGTTTATCACCTCAAAATTTTATTTTATTAGTGTGCTGTTTTTCCTGTTTGTTATGATTCCTAATCCTATGAGGAGTATGGCGCCTATTATGGCGTATGTTAGTGTTTGTGGGTCTGGGATTGTGATTGGACTCATTTTTGTGGCTAGTACGCTGTTTATGTTTGGTAGTACTATGGCTGATGCTAGGAAGTATAGGCCAGCGAATAGCATGAAGTTGCCTAGTAGGATTGGGTGGGGTTTTTTGGAGATTTTTGCTATGGTTTTTGATGTGAGGTAGAATATGCCTATGAATATTCCTAGTAGGATGGCGGCGTATTTTCCTATTGTGAGTGCTGATGCGCCTATTATTGGTGCTATTAGTATTATGCTGAGGGTTACGGCTCCGAAGCAGCATGGGCATGGTGCTATCATTGCTAGGCAGGTTGTTGTGGCTGTGTTTTTTTGGTGTTGTTTCCATTCTTTGATGGTGTAGGCTCCTGCTATTATTAGTATTGCTGCCATTATTATTGTCATTAGGGATGCGTATTCTGTGAAGTAGTGGTGTAGTGTTTCCATGTAAGGGTTTGCGAGGGCTGAAAGTCCTAGTATGCCTGCTGAGTAGGCTATGATTATAATTGCTGCTTTTTTTCGGGATAATCCTGCGAGTCCCATTGCTAATCCTATTTTAACACCGAATAGTAGGATGACTGATAGTATTCCTGCTTCCCATAGGATGTTTGCAAGATTCATGTTTTCACCTTTCAAATTTATTCTTATATAATATTTAATATATAAGATGTATTATTACTATAGGGTTTGATCAGGCCCTTTCAGTAATAACACTTTTTAAGTATACTTTATATAAACTAAAATATACTTTAATATATTTTTTTTGTGGAAATTCCAAACACAAAAAAAGCACCCATAAAACTAAATATCCAAAAAAAGAATAAATGGTTTAGATTTTCCCACGACCACCAAGGAAATATCCCACACCAACAAGAACCACAAGGAATATTATACCAGCAAGTGCATGCACCGGCAATCCAGAGCTTGCTCCAGACACCCCACCAACCCTACTCACCTCATAAACTCCACCAGGCGCGCCAGAACCCTGACCAACACCCGAACCAGACCCAGAAGCACCCGAAACGCCAGCAGAAGCTCCTGAACCCGCACCTGCCTGGCCTCCTATTTCTCCTTGATTGCCACTGTAACCTGGACTTGTACCAGGCGCGCCAGGCTGTCCAGGAGATCCCGTAGGTGCAAATATACCATTTCCTGTGGCCCCATAAATCCTTGATTTAACCGCATTTAAAAGGTTAGGATTCACATAACCCATAGCCCACTGTATCATAGCAATATTACCACAGCTACAATCACAACAAGAAACACCATACTGTGAAATCGACGAAGCCCACATATTAGTTATACTCTTAAGAGTATTCTCATCAGTATCCCAATAACCCATATAGATAACATTTAGCATATTACCCGTGGAACTTATCATAGCATATGCCCTATTACCACTTGAAAGCCAACTTGTAACCCCAATATTATAACTATCCCTTAAATATACATCATATGTTGTCTGCCACAACGAACTGTAAAACTGTTGTGAAGAACCCACATCACTCGTATAAGTAGATCTTGTAACTGTCCATCCCACTAGATTAGATATAAATTTCCTACTAATATATCTGCCAGTAGGATCGCTTTGCATCATACCCTTAATCCACTCAGGATTGAAATAACGGCTTGCAGCCTCCTGACTTATGAAACTTTCAATTGTCAATGCCTTGGGAGTGGCCCTGTTACCATAACTTAAAACATACATTGTTGGTGCACGGCCATTCACTCTTTCTACGGCGAGTGAAAGTCCACCCCAATAATCAAAGAAGTCATCATTGTCCAATACGCCATACAAGTTAGTGTTTCTACTCGTGTATACCGTTCCAACACCGCTAAGCGCTCTTTTGAAGACTAATGGATTGGACGCCCCCCAATAGTTACTTGAATATATGTTACCCATCCTATTAAGGTAGAAGTCTGCAAGTTGCATCCTGTCTTCCCATGTCCAACTCAACTGTATACTCTTTGAAATTCCAGCCCCATAATCGTTCTCTGGCGGGGCGAATATCCTTGAAATCGCATACTCCCCAGCGATCTCTGGTGTCATATTAAGTGACATGTAATATCCAAAGTCCTCAACCCAATGTTTAGCCACAAAATTACAATCTAATGATTCGTCACCAACACCATAGAATCCAACTGGTCCTAGAACATAATCCAAGGCTTTTTCTATCTTCTCACCATATTTTTGTTTAAGTGTCTGGTTGTCAAGGATAGTATAATAAGACCTTGCAAGAGCTACTCTAAATGCTTTATCAAGCAATCCAGCTTGTCTACTGTAAAGATCCCTGAAAAGACCAGTTGTTATAATTACAACATCGATTCTCTTTTTCTCCCAACCCTCTGGACGCACCAAGTCTCCGAGTTCCACATACTTCGGCATCTCTTTAAGTTTAGCACCTCCCACACCAGCACTTGGAGAATCAGACCAGTCAGGTTCCATTCCAAGCAATGCTAGTACCATTGATACTAGTGCGGCATCATCACGTGCAGTCTCGGTGCAGAATATGCCAACAGCCATTTTTTCCATGGTATCATTAAAGTTTTCAAGTGCCAGTAATGCCAGGGTCTTACCATACTCAAACGAACTTTTTGTAGGTATCTCAGCAGCCTGATCCTGGAAAAAATTCCTGCCAGTTGGCAGGGCATCAGGGTTGTTCACTGGATCGTTACCAGCCCCAGGAGGAATATAACCACAATTCAAAGCATCTAATAGACTTTCTATCTCAGCATCTATGCTCTCATACACCTTCATCACATATTCCTGGGCTAACTCCAATGCCACTTTTAAACTGGTTGTTGGCCTGTTAGTTAAATTGTTGAGTGTCGCGTTTAAGCCATTGTTAATGATGCTTTTCACTGTTTCGATGCACTTCTCTTGCACTTTCTCCTTTTGCATGCTTGTAAGGTTTCCATAGGATCTTCCATAGAATAGTAGGGCCACTTCATCTTGTAATGTTGTCTCTTCTGTGGCGGAAACCTGGAATGGTACTGAGAGTATTGATGAGACTAACATTGCCACTTCATCTTCTGTCCAATTCTTGCCAATAGCATGTAAACCATGGGGATACAATGTATCCTGAGTTAATTCAAGGTAATCTTCTATTGTTTCCACTAGTTTATCCCCATCTATTTTGTTAAGTGAGACGCCCATTGCCATTTCTATGAGTGTTGTGAGATTATTATCTGCTATTGTTTTCCTTATCTTATCGATTATTTCAGCCTTTGTTAGTTCATCAGCACCATCATATTGACCCACCAAGGCTGCTAGTGAGGCATATCCACCATATAATGCCGTGAATGTTAATGGTGGTGTTAAATGGTCTATTATAACAGCCGAACCTCTTCTCTTAGCCTGGATACCCTCTGCGAGTCCATCAACTATATAATAATAGACTTGGGGTGTGGCCCCAGTCACGACTTCAGGGAAATCATAGGATGCTAATAGAACCTCTTTCCCTGGCAGCCACTCGTAAGTGGCGTGTCTTCCAAGATGAACCATGGCATCCACATTTTCTTGCAAGTAAGCATAAACTGCAAGGTACTGGTGTGGTGGAGCCACCACCATGCTATGATAAAGTTTGTTAATATCGCCTTCCCATCCACGTTGTGGTTCTGGGCAAATGAACATGTTACCAAACCAAATCCCTGGGATTACAAAATATTTTGTACCATTCTTTTCTGTTGTCATAATGTTTCCTGGTGGTTCGCCCCAACCAGATAAGCCACTAATATTAAGTGCAAAAAATTGTTTCTTATATTCTAAGAATTCATTATAATACTTGGAGTTTCCTGTTAGGATATAATTTTTTAGAGAGGCCACTATCTTGTCTAGGAGTGGTGTCGCTACACTTGTCCTATTTTCTGGCAATAATGATATTATACCATCGTACCAGGAGTCTATGCGGTTTTCCATTCCACTTGTATAATTCAATTCTATCGCTCTTTTGCATAATTCTCCGATATAGCCTACTGGCCCCTCGATGACCTGAACTTTTGTAATATTATCTAGTCTGGAGAACCATTCCATGTACTTGTCGACGGGATAGAGGATGGCGCCGTTTTTCACAAGCCTTTCAAGTTCCCCAGGAGCCCATGGCGCGACATTAACACCCCTCTGGATTATCATATCATGGAGGATTGTTGTATTGGCTGGTATGCCATCAATAGCATAGCCTTCTCTCTGGAAAATGTTAAGAAGGTTGTAGATGCTTGTTATAACATCAAGGTAGCTTGAGCCGATGTTATCTTTTCCTGGAGGATAATTATAGTATATTAAAGCCACTTTCTTTTCATTGTTCCCCAAGTTTTTCAGTTTAACCCATCCTTTTATTGTATCGGCGAGATGCTCGATATTCGCTGGTATTATTTTATAGAGACTATATGATAATCCTGTGTCCGGATCTGTAATAGGGTTGGAATTCGTGGCCACTATAGTAGGGTCTATGATCCCCTGGGTTTCTGAGATGGCTATGTGCCACCATCTGTCACCTGTAAGTTGCCTTAGTCCTAGGGTGCTGAGCTCCCATTGTTCTGGAAGAAGATAATCAGAGTGTAATGCTTTGAATACGGGTACATTTATGAATTCAAAGAATTTAGTCACGTTTGTAAAGAAGTCGCCGCCTAGTCCATAGGCTGGCATGCTCACTATGGCATCAACATATACTTTATATTTGGATGGATCTGCGAAGAAGCTTTCAACGCTAGGAGCATCTGTGAATGATTCTACCATAACCCTTAATTGTTCTGGTGTGGCCCCATATGCTACTACTGGTATGACATTGAATCCCCTAGCTTCTAGTGCATCAATGATAGCATAGTATGGTTGTAGTTTCTGGCTGTCCACGTACATTTTGCTTTCGAGAAGTCCTATACAACCTATGGCGTTTGCTTTGAAATATTTATTCGCATATTCTGTAAGATTTTCATACCAGCCATAACGGTATATGCCATAGGGTTTTTCGCCACTGGTTGCCCATGTTGGAGGTTTCCAATAGCCACTATTAGGAACACCTATAAGGTTGAGAGCCCAGACAATCTGGTTTACGAATGCTTGCTTATTATTGATATCCTTGTAGAGTACTGCCATATTATATTCTATAGGGATATCACAAGATGTTGTATTTAGTACTGTTTCGAAGTTGGTGCCTTTCGTCGTGTTCTGATAGTAGTCGATTAGAAGCTCATCTGAAACATTAGAGAGAATATATTCTCCCTTAATATTTGAGTATTTCATCAAGCTTGTGTATGCTGGATTATAGACTATTGCCGGTTCTAATATAAGGAACATGCCACTGGTTTTTTTTGTTATTTCGGGGTGCGCTGAAAGTAGACGTTGTAGATGTGAAGATGCAGTGTCACTGAGATATTCTCCTATGAATATGTCACAACCTGCTAGAAGGTTCAAGAGTTCATCATCTGACATTTTAGTTAACTGATCGCAACTTCTGATCTGTATCTGGACCTTCTCTCTTATAGGAGCATATCCTAGGACGTTTGCATCATGGGCTGCCTGATTAATGACCATTGATTGTCCCTCATCACTTACAATGAAGACTAGGATATTACCACTCTTTTTAACAGTACATGACCTGTTATATTCATTGTTTGTCTCGTTGAGTTCTTGTATCTTGTTTTCCGGGTCTATGATTAGTTGTAGTGTATGTGCGCCTGCTGTTGTTGGAGTCCAAGTAAATCCTATTGTAGTTGTCTCGCCACCAGCGAGTACTGGGATAATCTGAGTGCCAAGCTTCACACCATTATCATAAAAATCAACCCTGACCTGACCTGCATCTACTGGACCAACATTTGATATTCGCGCCATGAGTGTGTATGTTTCATTGGCTATGAGATCAGCTGCCAAGTCAATGCCTTTGAATATGACGTCAGGGTGTGGCTGGTCTACCGTCAAAGACAATGTAAACTTGTTGTTTGTCTCGTTGATTTCTTCTATTTGATTTTGAGGGTCTATGATTAGTTGTAGTGTATGTGCGCCTGCTGTTGTTGGAGTCCAATTAAAGTTAATCTCTACAGTCTCCCCACTCCTAATCTCTGGGATAATATGACTATCCACGCTCATACCATTATCTAAGAAGTCAACCCTAACCCCAGAAACATCTAGGTTACCTCCATTCCCGACAAATGCGCTTATATTATATGCTAAGTCCTTTAAAAATGTCCCTTTAATATTTGAGGTTATCCATAAGTCAGGTTTCGCGATTATAGGCGGCTTGTACTTGACCTCCAAGAGAGCTAAGATTATCTTGTAAAAATTGCCAACACGATCATATGTTAACCTATTCACACCCATAAGATCAAATACTTTAGTCACATTCCACTTGTTCAGGCCGCTATAACTTCCAGTTAATTGGTTCCCGCTCAATCTTCTATCATTGAATGTATATTGACCATCAATACTTGCAGCATGGACGACAGTGAGAGTAGCATCTTCTATGTCACCTGCAATACTCGACTTGAAAATTGTTTCGCCAACATAATCTCCCCCATAATAATAAGTATCCACATCATGGCCCATGTTAACCCAATAAGCAACCGTATTATTACTTCCAGGGATGTTATAAGCCGCCACTAATGTTATTAATTTTATGCGGCCATCTGTAATGCAATTGTAGGTTGTTACATTAGCCCAATTCCTAGTACCTGTAATATTGGTCACATCATACCATAGAAGGTAGTCACTTGTAACCCGCACTATATGATCATTTATCTGAAGGTATTGTGGAGCTTCCTCATCTTCTTGAGGAAAAGTATACTGTGAGGATAAGCGTGTGCTCTCTAAGAGTTGACCATTATATGTGATGTTCACGTTGAGCGGATAATCATTCAGCATATGACCCTGGTATACGAGCACGTAAAGTTGTGCCCATGCAACATTGGCATTACTGGGCAAATCCCTAAAAGTATATACTACGCTAGAATTGCCAGGTTTGTCATTCATGCTATAGTTTGCCGGTCCATTGGTGCCAAGGTAACTGTCACTGTAGAGACCTCCACTCACAGTCCCATTGTTGATTGTTTTAAGTTCTAGGCCTCCACAGTATGGATCGGCATATGATGAAGAAATTAACGTGAATAATACCACCATTAGGAGGATAACACCCACCAGCTTTTGAATCTTTTTCATACCTCTCACCCTCTTCTAAATAAAAAAAATTTAAAAATAAAAAATTTATATTGTGACGTAATTTGGTAGTCTGTGGTTTGTTCCATAGAATGCTATGATCTTAGTGTACATGTAGACTAGGCGTTGGAATGGTATTCTGCCAAGGCTTGTGCTGGCATAATTGGGTGCTCTGCCATAACGGTTAATGAATGATAGAATGTTCGCTGCAACCTGCACATATTCCGGTTTGTAAAGTCTGCCATGCCTGTAACTTCCACCCGGTGCAGTTGGAGCTCCAACAGCTGTGACGTAATTTGGTAGTCTGTGGTTTGTTCCATAGAATGCTATGATCTTAGTGTACATGTAGACTAGGCGTTGGAATGGTATTCTGCCAAGGCTTGTGCTGGCATAATTGGGTGCTCTGCCATAACGGTTAATGAATGATAGAATGTTCGCTGCAACCTGCACATATTCCGGTTTGTAAAGTCTGCCATGCCTGTAACTTCCACCCGGTGCAGTTGGAGCTCCAACAGCCCTCGGAGCAATCGGATTCAAATTACCCATGTTTATATTAACTGTAGCCTTTGTAAGCAAGTATAACAGTTGAGACATTGTATAATTCTGGCCAGCGATCACCACTCGACTTGGAAGCCTACCATAACGCTCATAATACGCCTTAACCGTATTCGCAGCTGAAACAAGATCACCTAAACTAACACCAGCTGGAGTCACATTCACATTCACCGGTGCCAGCCCATCTATTGTTATGTTGTATGTTCCGGCTTCTAGTGTCCTCGTGAATGTTACTGTCTTGGTTTCTCCAGCACCTACCGTGACCGTCTGATTCGCCACAACTATACCGTCTATTTTGAGTTCTGCTGTGTAGTCTCCTGCAACATCACCAGTATTTGTTAGTGTGCAAGAAGCTGTCACGTTTAATGGTGCAACACCAGAAGTTGGCGTCACAGTAAGGTTGCCTGCTGTTATATTAGCTGGTCTTAACACAGTCACCGTCACTGGTGTTAGGTCGTCTATTGTTATGTTGTATGTTCCGGCTTCTAGTGTCCTCGTGAATGTTACTGTCTTGGTTTCTCCAGCACCTACCGTGACCGTCTGATTCGCCACAACTATACCGTCTATTTTGAGTTCTGCTGTGTAGTCTCCTGCAACATCACCAGTATTTGTTAGTGTGCAAGAAGCTGTCACGTTTAATGGTGCAACACCAGAAGTTGGCGCTACAGTAAAGTTTTGTAGGATGAATTCGGGGCCTTTGTAGGCTGTTATGTAGTCTTGTTTTGTTAGTGTGTTTTGTCCTCCTGGGCCTTTTATTGTGAGTGTTATGTTGTATGTTCCTGGTTGTGTGTAGGTGTGGGTTGGGTTTTGTTCTGTGCTATTTGTACCGTCACCGAATTCCCAGAGCCATTCTGTGGCTCCTGTTGACAAGTCCTGGAATTGTACTGTTAATGGGGCGACTCCACTTGTTGGGTTGGCTGTGAAATTGGCTATTGGTGGTTCATATTCTAGGATTAGGATGCTTCCTAGGGCTACCACGTTGTCTCCGTTGCTTCCGTTGTTGTAGCTTTGTATTCTTGCCGTGTTTGTCCCGTTTTGTAGGGCTTCTTTTATGTTGTAGGTGCTGAATCCTATCTGAGGTCCTGATAGGTAGTCTTGCCAGAATCCTGTGTATTCTTGGTTGTTGAAGTAGAATTTGCTTTTGTTGGCTTCGTTTGCTGAGGCCATTATGATTATTGTTGTGGCGTTTTTTACTATATTGGAGTTTATGTTGCTGAAGTTTGCGTATGCTGTTGCTTCTGTGTTGTTTACGCCGTAGTCTGTTCTGCTGTAGAGCATGTCTGCTTCTTCGTTTATCATGATTGTCTTGGTGGTTTCGTTTTCGTGTTCGTAGATTATTAGGAGGTATGATCCGTAGAGTGCTGTTGTTGTGTTGGCGCCTGCTGTAAGTACTAGGGTGTTGTTTTCATTTGCCCTGAATAAGCCTGTTACATTGTATACTAGTAGTCCGCTTGGGTAGTTGCTTGTTCCGTAGCCTTTGGTGTCGTTGTAGTGTGCTGTTGGGTTTATGGTTTCTCCGTTGAATGTTGCTGTGAAGTCTGGGATGCCAAGTGCGGTGTTCCATGTGTATGGCTGATATAGTCTGGCTTCTTTTATTGTGGCTCCTTCTGGTATTGGCAGGTTTGTTGGGGTCCATGTGACGGTGTATGGTGTTTGCCAGTTGCTTGATCCGCTGCCACGATATGTTGAATTGCCAGTTGAATAAATTAGTCCAAGTTTACCTTCTAGAAGTAGTATTGTGTTTATGTCGTCTCCTGCGGTGTATCTTTTGCCTTTGTATCCGTTGTAGTAGACTGTTCCTGTTGTCTCATAGATGTTATTTGTTTCATTGTTTTCTTCGATTTCATCATCACTGTCAACTATGACACTAATAGTTATGGGTCCTGTTAGTGTTGGTGTGAAATCATCAAAAGTTACGTTGACTGTTGAATTTGCAGCCAAGCCTGCTATTATCTTTGTACTATTATATTCTCCTATTATGAGCTTCACTTTGAATTGGCCCGCATCAAGGTTTCCTTCATTAAATACTGTTACTCTGATCGTGTTGGGTTCGTTGGCGAATAGTTCGCGGTGTCCGGCCGCATTACTTGGGTTGTAGGTTATATTGGTGACTTTAAGGTCCCTTGTTAATGTTATATTTGCAATGTTATTGTTGATGTTAGCGTCCCTTATACTAGTGTCTTGGAGGTAGTGTGTTGTTTCATTGTATAGGATGTTTACGGTGATTGTGTGGCTTCCCGGGCTGATAGTGATATTTTGTGTGATTGTTTGTGATCCTCCGGCTGGTAATGGATCTATATAGTGCAGGTATTCTTGAGTATCGTAGGCTATTTTGACTGGGAATGTCACAGTAGGGTCTATTCTGGTTATATCTGCTTTTCCATTATTTTTAACCCTTACTTGTACGCTATTACCAATTACATGAAGATCTTCAATCATTAAGTCGACGATTAATGGTTTCTGATCTCCTTGATATGGCACGTCACCTATACCATCCCCGTTAAGATCGTCTCCTGTGTAATCTGACCAGTAATTACCACCTTCTGTCGTGTTCCAATTGTTATTACTTGCATCTCCTTCTGTCTGGTTTGTATTGTTGATGAAGTAATTAACGTATAATAAGTTCCCTGTACTGGCCCCGATACCAGTGCCTGTTAATCTGATACCTTTTGTGTTTTCTTTGATTATGTTGTCTATAAAAGTATGGTTGCCTCCACTCGTCACATAGATTCCATAATTGCATCCTGTGACATTGTTTCTTATTATCGTGCAGTTTTTGGCGTTGAATGGCCATATTCCATAGTTGCAGTTTGTTACTATGTTGTCTTGTATTATGTCGCCATTTAGTGGCACGATACCTTGTCCTTGTTTGTTTGTCCCTATTACTGTGTTGGCTATTATTGTATTGTTTCCTCCACCTTCAACGCGGATTCCGCTTTTATCCACCGGCAGGTAGACTGTATTATTGGCTATGAGGTTATTGTTTCCAGAGACGTATATGACTGATCTGGGCGTGCCTGGCTTTACTATGTTATTTGTTACGATGTTGTTCGCGCCATATACGATTAATCCGCCAGCGATGATGTTATTGTATGCTATTGTATTGTTACCATCACCATATGCGTCTATACCATCACTACTGCCTTCCACGTTGTTGTATTGTATCGTGCTATTTGTCACGCCGTTGTAGAAGGATATAGCGTAAGTACAGTTCCTTATAGTATTGTTTTCTATTGTGTTACCAGTGGTTGGTTGAAGGAACAGTATAGCGTAATAGTCAGTGTCTGTTATCGTGCTATCCTTGATTGTTATCATGCTACAATTGTAGATGTATGCGCCGAATCTATTCTGTGTTAAGGTCATGTTTTCGATGTGGCAGTTGGTTGCATTGACTAGTAGTATGCCCTGTTGTGAATTTGAAATGCTGATGCCATCTATTGTGACATTTGTTGTGTTCACTAGGCCGATGAATCCTGCATCTTCACTCAAAGTTAAATCTTGGATGTTCATTAGGTAGTATATTGGTTTTCCGTTGATTGTGTTGCTCGTGTCGATATCCTCCACAAATTTCTGGAATACTCCGAAGTTGCGCGTGTTATTCCATATGCTGTTGTTACGAAGCGTGCAAGCTTCTGCATTTGTGAGCCTAATACCATAGTAGTTGTTGATGACCGTATTGTTGAGTAGTGTGCATCTATCATAACCGTTGATTAGTATGCCTGCTGCACCGCTACCAGTGGCCCCGGTAACTGTGAAACCTTCAATCTGGGTATCATTTGCAGCTATATTGATAACATTGTTTCCTGTGTTATTTGCAATGATGGTCACGAGACCATTAGCCTTCAATACTAGAGATTTATTTAAGTTTATGTTTTCTGTGTAGTTGCCCTCTCCTACCAGTATCGTGTGGCCATTCACTGTGTCATTATCGTTTATGGCATCCTGGATTTTATTGAAGGTTTCATTAGTGTTTAAGTTCATGACTCTCGCGGCTGTTATGTAGTCTTGTTTTGTTAGTGTGTCTTGTCCTCCTGGACCTTTTACTGTGAGTGTTATGGTGTATGTTCCTGGTTGTGTGTAGGTGTGGGTTGGGTTTTGTTCTGTGCTATTTGTACCGTCACCGAATTCCCAGAGCCATTCTGTGGCTCCTGTTGACAAGTCCTGGAATTGTACTGTTAATGGGAGGACTCCAATTGTAGTGTTGGCTGTGAAATTGGCTATTGGTGGTTCATATTCTACTACTAGGATTTGTAGTAGTGCTAGCATGCCGCCGGAGTCTGTTCCTTGTATGGCTGCTATGTTATTATTTGGTTGGAGTTTTCCTGTGACATTGAATACTTCTGGGTATGCTGTTTTGCTGTTTCCTTGCCATACATTCAATCCTAAAGTTTCGCCATTAAAGTATACGTTTCCTTCGTTTGGTCCGGCATTGCCTGCCCATGTATGATATGTGGCGTTTGCAACATCTTCTAAGTTTATTTCTGTTCCGTTGAATTTGGTGTATGCTATTGTTTCGTTGAGGTTTGTTCCATATGTTGAATCTCCTAGGAGTAGGACGTCGGATTCTTCTGCGATGAATATTTGTCTTCTTGGCGCTGTATTGTCATTGTAGATTACTAGTAGTGTGAATGGGTACATGCTAAGTGTGTGTGTAGTCTGGCTTGCTGGTACTGATAATGTGACATTCACAGTGTTGTCTTGGTTTTTGTTGTAGTATTCTGTTACGTTGTAGACTAGTAGGCCGTATTTGTAGTTTGGGTAGCCTCCGAAGTTTGCTTGGTCCCAGTACCATCTTGTGTAGTTTCCTGGTTGGAATACTGCCTGGTTGAATTGTATTGTTAGGTATGTTAGTGCTGCGCCTTCTTCTGGTTGTGTGCCTTTGTTATCCCAATTGTATGGGACGTACAAGTATACTGTGATTGGGGTTGTGTTTTCTGGTATGTTGGGTTGTGTGCCGTTGAATGTTACGGTGTAATTTGACCATCCGGTGGTTCCACTTGCATAGGTTGTGTCAGGCTGCACATAATATGCGATGCCGTATTGGCCGTCATAGAGTTCTACTGTGTTAATGTCTGAGCCGTTGTAGGCCCATCTTTTGCCTTTGTAGCCATTGTATAGTAATGGGAGATTTTTTATATATTGGTTGTTTGTTTCATTGGTTTCTGGAACTTCATTGTATGGGTCTATAACAAATTTATAGGTTATGTTCTGGTTATTGTTACCATAGAGCGTTTCTGCTGTGGCTGGTCTTATCGTGGGATCCGTTATATTCACATAAACGTTGCTATTTGGGTTTATGGAGGGTATGGTTGCATTTGAGACTAGTTCGTCATTGGCGTATAATAGTAGTGTTGTTGGTGGTGATTTTTCAGTGCCAACGTTTTTGATTTGGCACTTTATTGTATTGTTTTCTAGTGCAAATATCGTATTACCAGGGGCGAGGACGCTCTGGAATCTTAAGTCGATATTTGATGTGTAAGTGACCTTTTGTATTGCTAGGATGATTTTGTAGTATCCTCCTTCTACTCCTGTTCCTGGGCTTTTGTGGTATGTGAATTTGTTGGTTTCGTTGTTGTAGAGGTTTGTGACGTTCCATATTTCGTATCCGCTGTATGTTCCTCGTCTTTGGTATGTGCCATTTGGCAGGTTCTGGTTATTGTATGTGTAGATTCCGTCTTGGCTTGCTGCATGCACTATCATCAATGTGACATCTTTGATTGTTCCGGATACTGTACCATTGAAGTATGTTTCTCCTGTGTATTCTTCGTCATTGTAGCTGCTTACATCATGTCCGAGGTTGATCCAGTATCTTGTCCCGGTTGTGCTTCCTGGGAGGTTGTAGGCCACAACCAGTGTTATGAGTTTTATTCGACCGTCGTATGAGCCCTTGGTGCATACGTTGGCCCAGTTGCTTTCCTTTGTAATGTTTGTTACATCGTACCATAGTAGGTAGTCGCTTGTTACGCGCATTGTATGGTCGTTTACCATTAGGTATGGGTCTTCGTCGTGTCCAGGGCCTAAAAGCCACGTATTATTGTTTCCACCGTCTCCGGGGTAGTTGTATGTGGTGTAGAGTGATTGGTTGTCTAGTAATTGTCCATTGTAGGTTACGTTGATGTATGTTTGTCTTGCTCCTTGCATGGTGCCTGAATATACTAGCACGTATAATGTTGCGTTTTTTATCTTGGCATCTGATGGTATTGTATAGTTGAATGTGTATGTGACATTATAAGGGTCTGTTGCATTGAATCCATAGTATGAGTCCACTGCAAGGTCACCGGTTACATTACCTTCTTGGACCGTTTCTAGGGGTTTGCCGCCCACATAATTGTCTGCATAGGCTGATCCTGTTAATGAGACTGCTAACACTACTAGAATTGTTAGGAGCAGTATTTGTCTGTTTCCTAATTTTTTAATATTATTCACCCCCTTTTTATTTTCATCTATTCAGATTTACCTTTATAATTTATATATTTAACTAAAAAAAGTATTACTAATTTAGAGGTGGTATAAAAATAGTATATTAAAAACTCATGGAGTATTACTAATACTCAGAGAGAATAAAAAGGGGGTATTAACCTTGTGGGGGGGTCTCACAGCTTCCACACATTGGACTGTCTCATCCATAAGCTCCATATTAAAAAGATTGTAAGGAAGGTTAAAGAACATCCCTGGAAATATATCGACCATATATTTTTATTTTTTCCCCACACTCCGGACACTTACCATCCCCAATTCTATAATCCAGGATCTTATAAGAAAACCGCCTTATTAAAAGTTTCCCACACTCTGGACAATATGTATGTTCAAACCTATGACCGGGCACATTACCTATATAAACATATTTTATACCCTCCCTCTGGGCCTTCTTCACAGCCTCTTCAAGTATTTCTATCCTAGTTGCCGGGCTCGTGAACTTATACCTCGGATAATATCTTGTGAAGTGTAAAGGCGTGTCTTCACCCGCAAACTTCAAATGATTTTCTATTACCCAATCTATGTCATTCTCATTCACACCAGTAACAACAAGATTCACAATTTCTACATGAACACCATCTTCTAAGGCCATTTTAACATTTCTCCATATTTTGTATACGTTTATACCGCCACAATATTCTTTGTAAACGTCCTTCCCACCTTTTATGTCTATGTTTAATCCAGTGAGTCCAGCGTCAATCAGAGACTCTAGTGCTTCTATTGTCATGTACCCATTGGAAACATAGCATGCATAGAGTTTATGTTTTCTCCCTATTTTGAAAAGATCGATAGCGTATTCTGTTAATAGTGTTGGTTCTTGGAAGCTGAGACATAATCCTTCATCATGGTTTATTAAAGCTTTCTCTACAATAGCCCCTGGTGGCGTGTAGGGAATTCCCCTTGGCAGGCTCCTTGAAAGGTGATAGTTTTGGCACCATGGGCATGAAAAATTGCAAGAATAAGTTGCAATTGTAAGTGAGGTTGAACCTGGCCAGTAATGGTAGAATGGTTTTATTTCTATTGGCCTGCTTTCCATTGCACTTAGTCGTCCATAGGTTAGTGTGTATAGTTTACCGTTTTTGTTGAATCTTACCTTGCAGGTTCCTTGTTCTCTGTTTGAGAGTTTGCATCTTCTCTCACAGAGTGTGCATTGGATTTTCTTGTTGATGTTTTTGTAGAATGGGCTGGTCTTCATTAAAAGGATTATTATATTCTTTTCCTTATAATAGGAGGGGGTCGCCCTCCACATCAGATGTGGAGGGGGGAGGTGCATGGGGGGGTTATTATGTTAGGAGGGAAAAAATTTTATCATACTCTTTTTTCTGTTTATATTATGGATGATAATTTTTGTTATATGATATTTAAGATTTTCTATTTTAATTTTATTAATACTGGGAGAGGAGGATTGAGGGGACTAGTGGGATGTTTGAGCGAAAAGGAATTGTTATATCAACCCCACAATATTTTTTTTAGCGTCCCCTCAGATTGGGTGTTGGCCTAATAGAGGAGGGAGTCTTCACCCTATTAATTTAGTATCCTTTCATATAAATATCTTACTACTAAAAAGTATTATTTTATCATCATGGTTTTGGAATACCATGCAAGTTAAGGGTTGTGTTCAAAAAAAATAGAGGTGATGTTTCACGGGGGGATGGTCTTAGAGGTTTGAACGTATAAGGGAGCATAATGGAACATCGTATTTTTTTAGTTTTGCTGGATGGTCTTAGAGGTTTGAACGTATAAGGGAGATGAATTTGTAATATATTGCTGGTGGCTGTGAATTCTAAGGTTTAGGGAGATCTATCCAAGTGTTGGTCTAGTTTCTTGTAGGCTAGTTTAATGGCCTCATCAGCTATCCTGGGTTCGATTTTTGAGAATTCGTAGGGGATTAATTCAATGGAGATGTTAACGTCTAGTCCTTTTTCATAGTCTAGGATTATGGTGATGTCTAGGTCTCTTATCTCCTTTTTAGGAATCCTTGAGAAAATGAATTCTTCTATTGTTGTTGATAGGAGATTGGCTATTTTATCAGAGTCTTCTTTTGTTAGTTTTTTCAAGATTATTTTTCACCTCGGAAAAAATAGGAGAATTTAGGTCGCGCCCCCTGCTCCTGGTTTTAGGCCGGCGTTTTTCATGGCTTCTTGTAGGTTGACTTGCATTTCTTGCAGTTTCTTCATTACCCTTTCTTCTTGTCTTTCTATGGTTTTTTCGCGAAGTTTTAAAGTTTCGAGTTTATCTGATAGTTCTTCTTCTATTTCTTCCTTTTTTGTTTTTATAAGTAGGTTGCCCGCTGTCCTGTATATGTCGGCGTCTTCCTCGGCCTTTGAGAGTTCTTCTAGTGCTCTTTGGGTTTCCTGGATTTGTCTTTCTACTGTCTGTTTTTGGAGTGAGATTGCCTGGGCTTGTTGTTGTAGTTGTTGGAATTGGGCTAGTTGGTGTTGGATGTTTTTTGGCAGTTCCATATATTATCACCTTTTCAAGTTTTTTATATCATATGCGAGTTTTATCCATCTTAGGGTTGAGTTTATAGCGGCTCTAAACGCTGTTGCATCCTTTGATTTTATCTTTAGGGTTATTGTTTTGTCTTTTAGTTTCATTTCCATTTTTGATCTGTTGGATGGTGAATTTTCTATTTCTGGTTTCACCGCTTTCCATATTATATCAGCGGTTTTTTTGTCTTCCATTTGTATTTCGACTTCGCTTTGGATCATTTTTGGTTTCAATTTTCATCCTCTAGATGGATCTTTTTTATGAAAATTTTTAATCCGCTTGGTTTCTTTTCATGATATAATTCTAGTATGGCAGTGTATTTGCCTTTGGCTGGTTTAACGATCCAAGAGTGTTCCCCGCCATTTTCTTTGAATGGTATTAACTTTTTTAGTGGTTTTATATTTTCTATCGCGCCTTTCATGTTCATTGTGGGTTCTGTTTCAAGTTTTTTGGGAATTGCGACATTTATTGTTATGTATCCTACTTGTTCCCCTTTTATGTTATAGAATGTTATTTTGCTTGGGTTTCCATGTTTTTCAGATATTATGGCTATTGTGGATTCTTTGTGTTCTATTGTCTTTTGGAGGATTTCCTGGATGTTCATTTTTCCCCGGTTTATGTAGGGGCATCCAAGTGCTCTTTTAAGTTTTTGGCAGAATGATCTTGTCCGCTGGGAGGGTTTCCTTGAGGTTGTAAGTAACATTTATCTTGCTTTTATTGTTCTTTTGACTGTTGGCACTTCTTTGAATAGTATCCTGTAGCGGCATCTGGGGCATTTGTTTTCCATGTATTTTTTCAGGTCAATTTGGGCTCCGCATTGTGCGCATATGTACATTTTATTGGCCTCCGGTTATCCTTTTTATGTGTCGGGTTGCGGTTTTGCCCATTGGTGTGGATGGTAGGTATGCTCCGCCAGTGAATGTTGCCCCGCATTTTCTGCATTTCCATATGCCTCTGCTTATTCTTTTGACTCCGGGCCTGTCGCAGTAGGGGCAGGTGTGTTTCTTTTTCATCTGTTCTTCTATTCTTTTCACAACCCTTTTGGCTTTTCTGCCGTAGCGTGGCCCGTATCTTCCTGTGATGCCTACTTTTTTGGTTCTTGCCATTATAGATCACCTATTGTTTTGTCGAGTTGTTCTATGAGTTGGGGTATTTTCTCTTTTGTTATTTTTATGGCTTTTTCTATGTCCTCTATGGTTAAGGGTCCTTCTCCCCCTTTTTGCATGGCGCAGATTATGCCGTCTGATCGCATTCCTATTGATAGTCTTGCTGTGAGGATCTCTTCCTCGTCTAGGTTGGGGTCTAGGACTATCTGGTCTCCTATTTTTGCGAATGTGCACATTAGTGCTGTGTCCTCTAGGGGAAGGGGTTGTAGGTTGTCGTAGTCTAGTATTATTTCGTCTTCTTCTATTTTTGTTGTGGGTAGTTTTGTGTCTCTTAGGGCTGCTACTGTTGCGAGTACTGCTGCGTCGAATAGGTTTCCGTCGTAGTCTATGATGTGTAGGTCTATGAATAGTAGCCATACGCTGCTACCTTCTATTATACATAGTTTTTCTAGGTTGAGCATTTTGCTTTCTCTTATGCAGCGGTCTACTACCCTGGATAGTTCTATTGATCTCTCGTCTGGTGGTCCTGGTTCGAATGTTGGTGATGCCATTGGTAATAGTTCTGAGTTTGTGATGATTATGCCCATGTCTGGCGTGTCTGGGAATGGTTCTCCGATTTGTGGTTTGATGCCCACGATTAGTTGGGTGTTGCCGAGTTTTACTCTTGCTGACCCTTCTGCCTTTGTTATTACTCCTGTTTCTATGAAGATTTCTCTGAATTCGTCTAGTGCTCTTCCGTCGGTTCTTTCTTTTTTGTTTATGAGGTTGGTTATATTTTCACGGACGATTTCGGGTATTATATCCATTTTTATTCACCATATTTCTTTTTCAGGGCTTCTTTTTGTATTTTGTTTATTTTGAGGCATCCTTTTATCGCGAGGTTTAGTGCTTTTTTGAATTCTTCTTCTGTTAGGTTGCCGTCGCTTTGTAGTAATGTTATTTGCTTGTTGCGTGGGAGTATTGCGACTGGCATGTCTGCTTCTCCCTTTTTGTCTTCTTCTTCTGAGAGGTCCAATACTATGTTACCGTTTACTTTTCCTGTTGCGCAGGCAACGACCATGTCTTTCATTGGTATTCCCGCGTCTGCGAGGGCTACTGATGCTGCTGTTATACCTGCGCATCTTGTACCGCCCTCAGCCTCTAGCACTTCTATGAAAACGTCTATCACGGATCTTGGGAATTTTTCCAAGATTAGGGCTGGTCTGAGGGCTTCTGCCGTTATCTTGGATATTTCGACTGATCTTCGGTCTGGGCCTGGTCTTTTTCTTTCTTCTACTGAGAATGGGGCCATGTTGTATCTGCATCTTATAACTGCCCTGTCTGGTCTTTGCAGTCTTTTTATCTGAGCCTCCCTTGGACCGTATACCGCTACTAATATCTTGTTACCGCCTAATTCTAGGTATGAGGATCCGTCCGCTCTTTCTAGTATTCCTGCTTCGATTTTTATTGGTCGGATCTCGTCTGGTGCTCTTCCATCTTCTCTTGCAGGCTCTGAGATCCTTTTGAATTCGCGTGGTGTGATGATAATAATCACCCCTTAACCTTTTCTTTCTGGGATTCTATAAGCTCCATTAGGGTGTTTTTCACCCTATCAGTGAGTCCGGAAGTGTGGGCTTCCCTTTCGATCATTAATATTATCTTCCGGGCTATGTTCTCCATTTCAGGGTCTCCTTTCACCCATACAACTCCGTTTTGTCCCACTACTATATCGCAGCGTGTTTTCTCTTTTATCATGTTGATCATAGAACCTCTTTTACCGATTAAACGGGGGACCTTGCTGGGTGTTATATATACGAGGACTCCTCCCTTGAATTTTCCAAGTCCTCTGCCTTTAAGGCCTAGTTTAACCTTTTTAACCTCGTCAACATCAACTACTTTTAAAAAGAGAACGTCACCAATATTGAATATGTTCTCAAGGCCCCTTTTCTCTTTCCCGAAAACCTCTGAGGCTGGTAGGAAACCGGAATATGGTGAATTTATATCTAATCCCCACATTGAGAATCTTATGTCTGTTATTTCACCTATAACAACGTCACCCCTCTTTGGGATATATTTACTTACTAGGGGTATGACGTTTATCTGTTTGTTCCTTATTGAAACAAGGCCTACATGGGATGAACATATCTTATTGTTTTCCTTGAATGTTCCCCTGCCAGGAAAATAGTCATTCTTTGCTAGTACTTCACCTGGCACCACTATGTCCTTATCTTTTACTAGTATCAAATAGTCATGCCTCCTTTCTGTAGTTTGTCTAAAAATAGGAGGAAAAGAAGAAACTTATTTGAGGAGTCTTGTCTCGACTTGGCCGCCTGTCATTTCACTCATTTTCTGATAGAAGCTGTCCTGGAGTCCTCCGGGTATCTCTACGATGGCTATCCATGAGCCGTCTTTTTGCCATTCCTCTTCAAGTATTTTACCAAAATTTGAGATAATACCATAAACTGGACCGGCGGTTTCGCCGGGGATTTTAATAGCTACCTTAACCTTCTCAAACTTTATGGGTATCTTGGCACGGATAGCCTTTAAAACTATGTTAACTTGCTCGTCCACAGTCTTGAACGGGTCAACATGAACTTTAGCCTCTTTCATGGCCTTTTCAATCCTTTTGGGTGGGTGTGGGAGTCCTGTTTGGGGGTTTATAGCTTCTCTCGCTATCTTGTTGACGATTTTTTTGTATTTGTCTTTTATCATCTGTCTTCGTTGTTCTGCTGTTAATTGTATGCTCCCCTTTTTGAGTATTATCTTGGCGACTTCAAGTGGATCGTCACTCTCAAAGAGTTTACGCATGGTCTCTTCGGATGCCTTGTCACCCTTCCTAGCGTCCTTGAACACCTCTTGGACTGCTAATATATCCTCTATATCCACCTTTGATTGGTCTTTCTTGAACTCGGCGGCTAGATCTGGGTCTACGAGTATCTCGAATCTTTCCCCGTGGGATTCTAGGCGGGCTATAACAGCATCCTCGAGGCTTACCATCCTTACTCCTCTTCCTCCTTTTCCTTCCTTATTAGGAGTTCTTCAACATGGTCTCTTATCTCATCATCTGACAGTTTTCTATACATTTTATCTTTTGCAGTGATTACTGCGATTTCAACACTTTCAGGGGTGGTTTTACCCTCTGTAGCTTCATATATGGCGTCAAGGGCTAGGTTGATCGCTTCTTCTAGGTTGAGGTCGTCTCGGTATTTTTTTTCGAATTCTTCCATTGCGATTGGCCTTCCAGCGCCTATGGCTGTTGCCTTGTATTCTATTAGGGCTCCGCTTGGGTCTGTTTCGAAGAGTCTGCATCCTTTTCCATTGACTCCTCCTATGATTAGGGCTGTTCCGAATGGTCTCACGCCACCGTGTTGTGTGTAGAGTTGTTTCATGTCACATATCTTTTTAGCTAGACTCTCCACTCTTATGGGCTCGTTATATGTTATCCTATTTATCTGGGCTTCTAGTCTGGCTTTTTCTATTATGGCCCTTGCATCAGCCACTAAACCTGAGGTAGCCGCTCCTATGTGTTCGTCGATTTGGAATATTTTTTCTATGGATTTTGGTTCTACGAGTTTGCTTGTGGGTCTTTTATCAACCGCTAATACTATACCATCCACTGATTTAACACCTAGTGATGTTGTGCCTCTTTTAACAGCCTCCCTAGCATATTCAACTTGGAATAGTCTACCGTCGGGGCTGAAAACTGTTATGGCCCGATCATATCCTGCGCTTTGAAGTGGTTGCATTTATATAACCTCTCATCTATTTTTTTATTGAAATGGTAAAAGTGAAAACATTTTTGTATCTATTTTTTCTTGTTGGGTTTAATAAACTTTTGTGTTGCTGAGCGTATGGTGCCCGAGATCCCAAGGGTGTGGACAGCCACCCTTATATTATTATATTGGGAGATTGAGGATAATGCACCTCTCACTTTCTCTTCTTCTCCACGTCTACATCGTATTATACACTTTATACTATGCCTGTGATCCTTTTTTATGGTTTGCCATGTTTTGATAAGCCATAGTCTGAATTTGCTTGTTTCGCATTCTCCGTGTAATCTGAGACAGGCATTCCATATCATGGATACTATGTCATTTTTTTCTAGGGGTTTTTCGCTTATGATTTCAATGGCGAGGTATCTTTGGGGTTCTCTTAGGCTGGCGGGGAGTATTTTCAACTTCATCTTCCTAATTTTTTCACTCCTAGGATTATCATGGAGCTCCTTTCCTTGTTGAATTCTAGTATGGATTCTGGTATGGTTGATAGGGCTTCTCTGATCTTTTTTTCTTTTATGTTGATGCATTTAAAGAGTGCTATTAGGTCTCTTGGTGTTCTAAGGTCATAGGTTGTTGTGGCGCCGCTTGCTATTATGATTGGGAATTTGAATTTCTCTTGGAGTTTGATTATGTCTCTAAGGTATTCGAATAGTTTGGCGCGTACTTTAAGGTAGGAGTTTATTATGTCTTTGGTGTTTAGTTCTATTGCGACGTTGTTTTCTGCTGCTGCTCTTGCGAGTATGTGGTTTATCCCAGGGTCTCTCCTGCCCTCATATGGTTTGGAGAGTATGTCGACTTTGATGTTTTCGCAGGCTTTTCTATTGATTTTAGCGTCTCCTCCTTCTACTAGGATGATGTCAGCTTTTTCCCTGAATTTTCGCACCTTTCTTTTTAATTGTCTTGGAGTTTCGGCGCTTATACTCACACCTTTCACAACTTCAAAATCCTCAAATCCCCTTATCAGTTTTTTGATAGTTTCTTGGGCGTTTTCATAGGATTTGTCCGGGTATACGATGGCCGCTCCATGGTAGCCTAATCTTTGAGCTTCTTTGAGGATTTTGCTGTCTTCTTGGAAGTTTCTCCCTTTGATGTGCAGGTCATAGAATTTCATGGGATTAATTTCTTGATATTTTTTATAGCCACTTCTCGACGGGCTGGATAGGCTTCTATTTTAATTTTGAGGTGTATCGCATCTCCATGGGTTACTAGTTTCCAGTTTCCATTGTATGCTTCTTGTTTGTCCAATCTTAGAAATAGGTTTCCTGCCTCATCAACATGCTTTTCTATGTTTATGTTTTTTAGGAGTGGGAGTATTTTTTCTGTGAAGTTTTTTATTGTTTTTTTGTCTGTGATTTTGCCTTTTAGGATTGTGAGTGGGTTTCCATGGTGTCCTTCAACTTGTTCTCTTTCCGGAGATGCTAGGGGTAGTATGTTCTTTAATGCTCTGATAACCTTTTCTTCGTCTTCTGTCCCATGGACCATTACCCTATAGTAGATGTTATGTATCATCTTTATCTTACTTTTTCCGCGCCTTTTCCTTTGTTTCTGAGTCCTCGGTTCTTTTTACCTTCACTTGTAAGGCCTCTGAATGCTCGGCCACGGTGTTGTTTTTCGCGGATCCAATTTATATTTGGGTCGTTTTTTATGTTTGGGTGGTGTGGGTCTACTAGGATTATCTCATAGTATTTGTATTTGCCGTCTTCCCATACCCAGTATGAGTTGAGTACTTCTAGGTTGGGGTATTTGCGGGCTACTCTTTCTTCAGCTATCCTTTTAAGGCTCTTTTTTGTCGTTATCTTCCTAACACCCATACGTTTAGGTCTTCTACCACCTTTAAATCGGCTTTTTCTCATGCTCCCGCGTCTTACTCGGGTTCTCACAATTATGAATCCTTTCTTGGCCTTGTAACCGAGGGATCTTGCACGGTCGAGTCTAGTTGGCTTTTCTATCCTCTGTATTGCCTTTTGTCTTCTCCATTTCGGGACTCTGTCCCACATGAGCTCTCTTACATATGTTTCCTTTGGATTTTTCCATGCTTTCCTAATATACTTGTACATGATATTTCACCTTATGATTTGTTCAGCCTAAAATTGGCCACATCCAAATGGTGTTCCCCCCAATAGAAGAAGGTTTTCTCACACTAGCTTAAAAAAAATAGTATGTGGGGGGGTGTGGATTCAAGGTTGGGGTTTACTCTTATAAATATTTATCGATTTTCTAGGACTTCGTAGAGTATTTTCATTGCTTTTGTGAATGGTGGGTTTCCTGATGTTAAAAGCACCACTCTTAGGACGTCCACTATCTCATCCTTTGTAACATTAAATTCTTTTATGGCGCTTTCTATCTGTTTTTTCACTGCTCTATCATCCGATTTAGCGGCGGTTATACCTAGGGCTATTAATTTTTGTGTTTTATAGTCTAGGACTTTTCCTGTGTATACTGCCTCGTTTAATTGGACTAGTGCATCATAAATTTCAGGGTAGTCCTTTTTGGTGTATGCCACTCCTTTACCATAGAATATATCTTCTTTCATAATTTTTACACCTCAACTTGATAATATGTTTTTAATATTACTTATTCTTTTTCTTTTTTCATGGGAAGTTTTTCGGGGGCTTCTTTTTCTTTGAACATTTCTGATATTCCTGCTATTGAGCCTAGTATTCCTGCTGTTTCCACTGGTAGAAGTATCTTTGTTGCTTTACCATCCGCAATTTTTTGAAGAGCTTCCAGGTATTTTAGTGCTATGATATCATTGGTTGGGTTGCCGTCGTGCATTGCATTGAATATTGTGAGTATGGCCTTTGCTTGGCCTTCAGCCAAGGCTATTTCTTTGTATTTGTCTGCCTCCGCAACCTTTTTTATAGCTTCTGCTTTACCTTCAGCTTCTAGTATGGCTGCTTGTTTATCACCCTCTGCTTTTTTGATCTCTGATTGTTTGTATCCTTCAGCTTCTAGTATAGCCGCTCTTTTCATCCTCTCTGCTTTCATCTGTTTGGACATGGCCTCGACGATGTCTTTTGGAGGTTCTATCCTTTGTATTTCTACGCGGACAACCCTTGTTCCCCATCTGTCAGTTGCTTCGTCTAGTACTTTTCTTAGTTGGGCGTTTATCATCTCCCTTGATGTTAATGTTTCATCTAGTTCGAGGTCGCCTATTATGTTCCTGAGGTTTGTCTGGGCAAGTTTTGTAACTGCCTGGTAGAAGTCAACAACATTGTATACTGCGTTGAATGGGTCAACCACCTCATAGAATATTACACAGTCAACCACTACAACTGTATTGTCCTTTGTTATAACTTCTTGGGGTGGTACGTCAACTACTTGTTCACGCATGTCAACTTTTTTTATGGTTTCAATGAATGGTATTATCATGACTAGTCCGCTTTCAACAGTTCGCTGATATTTACCAAGTCTTTCAACAACACCCTTTTCATAGGGTCTCAGTATCTTAATGCTCTTAAATGCAAGTACTAAAAGCACTAATACTATTATTATACTTAGAATATCCAAATCAAATCACCTCCCATATTTTTCCACTATGAGTTTAACACCATCTATACCCTTTATTATAACCTTATCCCCCTTTTTGATCTTGTCCTGGGATTTAGCACGCCATGTTTCCCCATCCACTTTAATTAGGCCTTCTTCTTCAAAATCTTCCATCACAGTTGCGGTTTGTCCTATGAGCCTGTCTGCCACAGCCCTCCTCTGGGGCTCCTTTGAAACTTTAGAAGCGAAAGGCCTTGATACTCCAAGTAAAACCACCGAAACCAGTATGAACGCAACAAATTGTATCGTGAAGTTAAAACCAAAGTAACTGAGCGCTGCCGCTACAAAAGCGCCAATACCAAACCATAAAAGAAAAAAGCCTGTTGTAAGCATTTCACCAATAAGACACACAGCACCTATAATAATCCAACTACCATAATCCATAATACCAACCAACTAAAATATTATATCACCACAATTATATAAAACTGGAGGGATAAGGTATGGATGAAATCCTAGCCAAGATCGAAGAATTCTTCGGATTCATCCCAGAAATATTCAAGATCCTAGAGGATAAACCCCAAATCCTAAAAGCATACTATGATAAAATGGAGAGCATATTATCTAATGATGCTCTACCACTAACTACAAAGGAACTCATAGGAGTCGGGGCTGCGGCAGCCCTAGGATCAGAACATTGCCTCAAAACACATATCAAAGTTTCAAGGCGCCTGGGAGCATCCAAAGATGAAATATTACTAGCAATCCTTATAGGAGCGGCCATGGCCGAGTCAACAGCACTCTCAAAGTCCCTTAGAGTATTCAAAGAGGAAAGCTCATGAAATTCTTCCAATTAATGTTGAAAAATCCCTTCAGGAACAAGATTAGGAGCGTGCTGGCTATTATAGGAATAGCCATTGGAATCGCGACGATAGTGGCCCTTGGTATAATAACAGAAGGGCTTAAGGAGTCCACACAGGAAACTCTCAGGGCTGGTGGGGCTGATTTCACTATCGTGGAATCAAATGTATCTGACATGTTCCTAAGCACAATAGATGAAGGCTACATCGATAAGGTGGATAATATCAGTGGCGTGAAAGAGTCGGTAGGTGTCCTAACATCAGTACAACCCATAGAAGACAGTCCATACTTTGTAGTTATAGGAATAGACCCCTCAAAGGTAGGTTTAAGCCAGATAAAGATAAAATCAGGAAGAAGTATCAAAGAAGATGATGAAATCATAATAGGGAAAGTGGCAGCAGAGAAACTCAACAAGACAATAGGAGATAAAATCAGCATAAAAAGAGAAAACTACAAGATAGTGGGGATATTCGAATCAGGGAACATCCAAGAAGACGGCGGGGCCTTCATATCCCTAAAAAAACTCCAAGAAATAGAGGACAAAAAAGGTAAAGTCACCATGATATATGTGAAAGCAGAAAAAAACGCGAACATAGAAAAAATCAGAGAAGAAATAGAGAAAAAATATGGGGAAAACCTCACAACCATAGCCTCACTAGAAGACCTGCAAAGTGTGGACCAGGGCCTTAAGACAGTTGACGCGGCAAGCTGGGCCATATCACTCCTAGCAGTGGTTATAGGGAGTATTGGTGTGGTTAACACGATGATAATGTCAGTATTTGAACGTACAAGGGAAATCGGAGTCCTTAAGGCTGTTGGATGGAAAAACAAGAGGATACTTACAATGATACTTGGAGAATCACTCATCCTAACATTAATAGCAGCCATCGTAGGATCACTAATGGGCGTGGCAGCCATACAAATACTCATGCACATCAACATGGGAGGATTCATAAGACCCGTTTATACAATAGAGATATTCCTCAAAGCATTTACAGTCGCAATCTTCGTAGGCATACTTGGAGGATTCTACCCAGCATATAGGGCAACGAGGCTAGAAGCTACAGAAGCCCTCAGATACGAATAACATGGGGAGACAGAGATGATAATCAACATAAAAAACCTTAAAAAAACCTTTGACAATGGTAAAATAGTTGCATTAGATGGTGTAAACCTCCAAGTAGATGAGGGTGAATTCATTTCCATCATGGGCCCTTCAGGTTCTGGTAAATCAACACTACTCAACATGATAGGAGCTCTAGACAGACCAGACTCTGGGATGATAAAAGTTGCCGGGCGAAATTTAATGAAAGAAAAGGATCTGAGCAGTTTCAGGGCCCGAGAGATAGGTTTCATCTTCCAGCTACACAACCTTATACCAAATCTCACAGTCCTTGAAAATGTTGAAATACCAATGTTCGAGGGCCCATACAAAGATAAGATGGAAGAAAGGGCCATGGAATTGATAGAGTATCTTGGACTTGCTGACAAGGCTGATAGGAGGCCCTCTGAGCTTTCTGGTGGTGAAAGGCAGAGGGTGGCTATTGCAAGGGCCCTTGCCAACGACCCTAGTATAATATTGGCTGATGAACCAACAGGATCCCTTGACTCGAAAACGGAAAAAAAGATATTAGAAAAACTTAAAGAATTAAATAAGGAGCATGATGTCACTATAGTCTTAGTGACTCATGACCCTCGGGTTGCTTCAAAGGCCTCGAGGATCATAGAAATCCTTGATGGGAAAATAGTAGGTGGATGAAAATGGGAAAGTTGAATGTTGCCTGGTGCATAACAGGGGCTGGAGACAAGATCATAGAAACCTATGAGGTGATGAAAGACATTAAAAACATCTATGATGGTAAGGCTGTGATAAAAGTCTTCATTTCCAGGGCAGGGGACCAGGTAGTTAAATATTATGGGATCTACCAGGATCTTGAAACAAACTTCGACCAGAAATGGGTTGAGATCAGCGCCAATTCTCCATTCCTTGCAGGTCAGGTGCAATTGGGTAAATATGATTTTCTACTTATAGCACCTTGCACATCAAATAGTGTTGCCAAGATATCGCTTAGGATAGCTGACACACTTATCACGAATGCAGCTATAATGGCCCAGAAGGCTGGGGTGCCAGTATATATTATGCCAACAGATTATGAGGAGGGTACAACAGAGACAAGATTACCCAACGGGAAGATACTAACCCTCAAAATAAGAAAAGAGGATGTTGAACACGTGAAAAAACTTTCTAGGATGAAGAACACCCACGTATTCAAGGAGCCCGAGTATATCTATAAGATATTTGAAGAGGTAACCCATGGATAGTCTATTTGATAAGTTCCTGTATGGTGGCTTCGAAGGTGTAGATAGTCCTATCATCCTCTTTTATAGTGTCAAATGGACCTGTGCCCCTGAAATAGGCTTCTATATCTCCAGCGTCGGATATATTCATTGTTAAAGGTTCCATGTCAGTTAATGATTCGAAGAATTCCATGATCTCTTCTATCTTGCTTTTATCCGGGCTCCTGAATCTTATGGATAGTGTGCCCCTCTGTTTTTCTTTCATAGTAACAATATCGTCATCCACTTCCAAATGCCCAGAATCTGTTTTAAACACTACCTTTCCATTCAAGTATAACCCCACCTTTTAGTTTCTTTTTAGTATGTTTTTTATCAGATTTAATCTTTGGGGTAGGATTATTATTAGGAGTAGGGCTCCCATTATTAAACTGGAATATATAAGTTGTTCAAGGGGTGTGAGTGGGGTTGAAAAGTCTGTGAAAATTGATGGTAGGGTCTCATAGAATGCTGAGGTTCCATCATTTACTATGAGTGCGCAGAACATATTATTAGCAGTGTGTATGCCAATAGCGGTTTCAACACCATCTTCAAATATTGTGATAATTGCCACCACCATCCCAAAGATGAAAGTATCAATGAATATATCGATATTGCCTGTGAATGTCGCTTGATTACCCCAATGCCCAGCAGCAAATATTAGAGCGGTTAATATAACAGCCAAGATAGGCTTTTTCATGCCAAAGGCTTGTAGTAGATATCCTCTGAAGAATATTTCCTCGAAACCGGCCTGGAAGAATATGGTGAGACTGACAATAACAAGGAATGGGTATGCCACCGGATCAAATGTGAATTTTAAATTAGATTCCGAGAAACTGAGAAATAGTAACATTAACAAGATCAAAAACCATACAATAAATCCTTTGAGGATCCTATGCCATTGTATTTTTTCATGGGCTGTTAAAACTGTCTTAAAGTTTCTATGATGAATGGCGACCATGCAAATGTATAAGATGAATATTAGGAACGCGCTTACAATATTATAGGATAGGATGTCTGCAAGTCCGCCTAGAAATCCCATTGCGGGGTATAAACCAATGAGGCTAAATAATAGGTAGATGTATATGGAGCCTATTATGGCTCCTATTGAAATGCCAGGATTTGTTAATATGATTGTGACAAAGTATCTCCACCAGTTATTTTCTCCCTTTCTTGCAAGTTGCAAAAATTTCATAAACTCATATGTGGGACTGCCATCTAATAAAAAAATATGCCATGATTATAAAGTTAACCACAAATTTAATACAAGTTACCAAAGTCTTAAGAAGGATCACCTCACCCCCACAAAAAAATCAAAAAACTGATTGGAAGATTATAACATGGAGAAAAAAATCCCCATATTCTCCGCAGTAAAAAACAAGATTGAAATGGTTGAAAAAATTGAACTCTCAAATGCAGAGTGGCGCAAGATACTTGATCCTAAGACATTCCATGTTGCAAGACTAGGAAGTACAGAACCGCCCTACACAGGCAGATACCATGACTTCCATGACGACGGCATATACAAGTGCATATGCTGCGGCACTGACCTCTTTGACTCAAAGACCAAATTCGATTCAGGTACAGGATGGCCAAGCTTCTATGATGTGATATCAGAACACAATATTAAATTAAGAAAGGATCGGGGACTTGGAACGCTACGCTGTGAGGTTCTATGCGCAAGGTGTGACGCCCACCTTGGACATGTATTCGATGACGGTCCCCTGCCAACAAAAAAGAGGTATTGTATAAACTCTGCAGTGCTGAAATTCATACCAAGAAACAAGATATGCTGACCTACCATACCTTAATATAATTCTTTGGCTCTGTAGATATGGGGTCGCTAAGTTTTATCAATCACAAGCTTGAAGGGTGATTCCTGGAGTAGTATAGTGCAAAAAGAGTTAATAAGGTTCAGGTGTTGCGTTTAAAGTGGCCTAGAAAGCTTTACCAGCCTATTCTAGCATGAAACCGGGGCTTAAATGCACTTAAAGTTAATTTATGGCCTTTTCATGTCCTGAGGTGTGTTTGTGGACTTGGGTGCCGAGAATTCGCATCACTTATCAGTTTAATGTTCCCCATCATTGCTTGAAATGCTTATCTTGAGGAGTGTTCACCTTGCAGAATTTATTTAAACGTTTCGGATTATAGATGCTGGAGAAAATGCTCACATTAAGGTTTTTTAATATCAGGAGTCGGTGTGTGGCTATTGAGGGGATGTGGGTATTTCACTGGCCCGGTGCAATCAAGTAGCATTACAAATTGGTTGAAAAAATGTTTTGGTGCTGGAGTTGTGTGGGGGACATGGCAGCCTAGATCTTATCTTTAATAGCACTTTAAGAAGGGGGGTTATGAGTGTTATATTACATTCATGGATTCTGGAATTCTATGTAGAGTTTTTAGAGATAGTTCATGTTTTAATGTGCATGGAATGTGAACTTCCCTTTGAACGCGGATGGAGGTTGGAAGTCCTTCTTGGGATAGTAATTGGATGGTTCATTACATTCCAAGGGTGAATTATTCCTCGGTTTCGGATGGGGACTTAGCAGCAGAAAGTTGAAAGCTTCTCTTAGGGGGTGGTTCAGAATTTATAGCCTATTTTTCTCAGGAATTGTTTTCTTTGGATTATATCTTCTTCTTTTTCTATTTTACGTGGGCTTTCACCGTCTATGACTCCTATGATTCCTCTGCCTTGTTGTGTTTCAACTATTAGTACTTGTACTGGGTTGGCTGTTGCGCAGAAAATGTTAACAACCTCTGGAACGTCTTTTATGCGTTGAAGCACGTTTATTGGGAACGCATTTTTTAAAAGTATCAGGAATGAATGGCCTGCTGCTATCTCGAGCATTTTATCGGCTGCTAGCTCTTCTAATTCCTCGTCGTTGCCTGTGTGTCTCACGAGGCATTCTCCTGAGGCTTCTGCGAATGCTATTCCAAATTTTGCATGTGGTACTGTATTCACTATGGCTTCATAGAGGTCTTCAACTGTCTTTATAAAGTGGCTTTGGCCGAGTATGAAGTTTATATCTTCTTCAAATTCAAGTTCCATGATTTTTATTTCCATTATTTCACCTCTTTGTATTTTATCTATTTGGGAGGAAATATTATTATCTCTTTTTTTTGTCTTTTTGCCATTGTAACCACACTAATATCAAGTTAATTTTATTTTATTTAAAGTAAACTTTAAATATTAGTGGAAGTATAATACAAAAAAAATTTGTAAAGGAGGTGAAAAATATCAGGAAATTAACCCTAATAATCTTACTTCTACTCGCCATTACCTTGACAAACACAGTATCGGCCACAGAAGTCAACGGTTATGTCAAAGAAATCTACAATGAAACAAACGGAACCTACACCAGCCTAGACAACGCCATACCAGCCGAAAACGCCACCATAAGGATAAAATACAATGAAACGATCATAAATGAGACGAAAACGGACAAGAACGGCTACTACACCATCAGATTCAATGCCACAACACCCATAGAATTAGAAATATCATACCTCAACTACAAAAAAACCACCTACACCATCAACAATACATGCACAATAAACCACACATTCATACCAGACATTGCAATCATAAGCTCAGCACCAGAAAAAGCCAAAATACTCACCCTACTAAACAACAGACGCATAATATACCACGACATGTGGAATCCCAACTCCCAAACCAACGACTGGATACTAGAATATGTGAACTTCGCATACATTGACATGGCAATGCCAGGCACAGGCTGGGGCGACTCATGGTACCCCTACCTCCTAAAAAGCCCAGCCAACAAAAAATATATGATAGCAGCAGCATTCGGCTACCCCACAGACACCGACACCGACCCATGGGGAGGCGACGGCCTACACCTACTCAAAGGACACAACACCAATGACACACCAAACACAATAGAAAACACTTACATAGCCAGCTACTGGGCCCTTGCCTCGGGCGAAACCGCCAGAGAAAACCTCGAAAACATGATAAAATACATCTACTTCCTCCTCGGCGAAACAGAATACAACCCAGTAGAACACGGTGAAGGACCAATAATGTCAAATCCAGACTGGGGATTATACCATCCAGATTATGGCATCGCTGGCATCATCCCCACAAGAGACCAGATAAAAAATTGGATAGAAACAAACCCTGGACTACTCCCACCATATGACAGCCTAAAATGGATAGATGAAAATTACACAAACTGGGCGGCTGAACAACGCTGGAACCTATACAAAGACTTCGGGGAATGGTACAATCAAACAAGGAATATCACAGAACCATTCATTGTCGTGGTGAGTTACTCACCATCCAAAGTGGTTGATGCAATAATAAGAGAAGCTGAAAAAAATGGCAGAGCCATATTTTGTCTCTATCAAGGTGCAACAAACCCTCCTGTAAGCTCACTCCTAGAAGAACTTGTAACTGGCAGAAACGATACCAAACCACTTGGAAGAGACATAAACGCCATCATATCATTATACTCATGGTCACTGAATTACTCCAACCTCCAAAATGGAGGCGCGCTCCAAGAACTTGAAAAAATGAACATCCCAGTGATCAAAGGCGTGCAGTTATATGACAATTCAAGCCTCAACAATCCCCTCGGACCACAATCTGAATGGACATGGCAGGTTACAATACCAAGCTTCGAAGGCGTATTCTCACCAATCGTTGTATCATACACTGATACAAATACATGGGAAGAAACACCAATAGAAGAGGGTGTTAAAAAGATAGTGCAAATTGCAGATAAATGGGCGAAGCTAAGAGAACTCCAAAACAACAGCAAAAGGTTGGCTATCATAGTCTACAATTATCCCCCTGGAAAAGACGGGCTTACAGCATCCTACCTTGACGTCTTCCAAAGTCTACACGATCTACTCCTCAAACTTAAGGAAAACGGTTACAACACAGGTGATATACCCTCAAAAGAGGAATTATACACACTACTAGTAGAATGTGGCAACAAGGGCACCTGGGCAAAACCCCTACTCCAACAATACTTCTCAGAGCATAGATCCCTTCTAGAGGAAAACAAGCAACTCATAGACACCGAAACATACCTCAACTGGTTCAAGGAACTCCCAGAGAAACTAAGAGAAGAAGTTATCGAGAAATGGGGAGAACCGCCAGGAAATGTCATGACAGTAAACCAGACCATAATAATCCCAGGAATCATACTTGGGAACATCTTCATAGGGATACAGCCAAGCCGTGGATGGGAAGAAGTGCAAAACTACCATGACCCATACTTGCCGCCACACCACCAGTACATAGCATTCTACCAGTGGATAGAAAAGGTCTTCGGTGCAAATGCAATGATCCACCTTGGAACCCACGGAACACTTGAATGGCTCCCAGGCCGCATGATAGGATTAACAGAAGAAGACTGGCCATTCCAACTCACAAATCTGCCAAACATTTACCCTTATATAGTCTCTAATCCTGGTGAGGGACTCGTGGCAAAGGACAGGAGCAACGCACTCATAATAGATCATATGACCCCTGCGATGGTTCAAAGCAGCCTTTACGGTGATCTTATAGAAATCCATGATCTCATACACCAATACCAGAATGCTTTAAAGGTTGGTAACATGCAGATACTCCCAGAACTTGAAAGTGAAATAAAGACAAAGGCTTCAAGGTTAGGCTTTGAAATGTCAGGCGACTTTAAAGAGGCTTTGGAGGAACTCCATCTCAAATTACATGAAATTGAAGATGATATAATACCCCTTGGACTTCATAGCCTTGGTAAGGTTCTCAGTGGCGAAGAACTCGTGGAGGAAGTTTTCACCGTCGCATCTTCAAGGTCAGATCTTCTCGAAAACGTGAAGAATAAACTGTATCCTTCAATCACAATAGACTATTCTGAAATGTCTAAAAGCATATATGAGAACGAAATCGAGAATATCAAGGAAACAGCGAAAGAATGGATAAGGAGTATAATAAATGGCATCATACCAGAGGGGATCGACGCCAGTGACCTAGAATTTATAAATGAAACAATAAACAAGATCAGGGCCAACAGAGAGTGGCAGAACATCCTAGATGCCCTCAGCGGAGGTTTTGTGGAACCGGGACTCGCTGGGGATCCTGCATGGAATGATGTGCTGCCAACGGGTGCTAATTTCTATGCGGCTAATCCCAAGAAGATGCCGACAAAGGCTGCATGGGAAACCGCTGAAAAAATCGTGGATAAGCTACTCGCAGACTATTATAAGGTACATGGGAGGTTCCCGGAACTTATAGGGATGGTCATGTGGGGCACGGAACTATTAAGGACAGATGCCATTGCAATAGCAGAATTCATGTACTTGCTCGGTGTGAAACCTGAATGGAACCCTAATGGTGACGTGAACCCTGAACCCGTCCTTATGAGTCCATCACAGCTTAAAATAGTCATCGATGGTGTGGAAGTGCAAAGACCCCGTGTTGATGTTTTTGTAACTGCTGTCACAGGATACCAGGGATGGATAGACCTGATGAATAGAGCTGTTGAACTCGCAGCATCGGCTAACGACACCTTGAACCATGTTAAAGAACATTATATGGAGTGCGGGTCCCTTGACAGAATATTTGGTTTAAGGGGTCTTGTACTCGAAGGTACTGGGGTTTCAGATCTTCTACCTAGCACTTCAAAATGGGAGCTGACAAGTGAACTTGTCGATGTTTATCTTTCCAGGGTTTCATATGCTTGGAAATCAACGGCCACTGGCATCAGTATACAGCAGAATAAAGGGACTTTTCAGTATCTACTTAAAAACATGGATCTCATGACGCAGAATCTTGACAGTACTTGGCGTTTGCTTGACACAGATGACTATTATGACTGGTTTGGTGGAATGTTATTGGCTTCAAGGCAATTGGGTGGCAACCCAGACACTTCACTTGTTGATATAAGGAACAAGAACAATATCGCTACAAGAGACATTAAAGAGGAAATTGAATTGGAGATAAGGTCTCAGCTCCTTAATCCAAGGTACATGGATTCCCTTCTCGGCTCTCCGAGTGGTTGGATGGAATATGCTTCAAGGTACAAGAATGCATTTGCAATAGCGGTGACCAGCAATTCTATAAGTGAACAGTTATGGACTCAGATGGCTGAAAACCTTCTAACACCAAGATTCGGCGCTCCAGGATCCTATGGGGCCTTTGCAACAGAGTCAATGATTGGATGGGTGCTTGAAGCCAATAGGCGTGGTATATGGACTCCAAGTGACAGTGGTTTGGTAACAAACCTTGTAGACAAGTACATAGGAATTGCAAACCAGTATGGTGTTGCTTGTTGCCACCACACTTGTAGCAACATTGTATTTAACCAGTGGCTTGTTAGCGTTTCATCACTGGATTCTGCGACCCTCCAAAAATTTGCGGGTGTATTCACAGCCACTACTGGGGCTAGAATCGTGATTCCAGGGACTTCAAGTGTTCCTGGCGTCCCGGGACAGTCCGGAACTTCGAGTGCTCCAGTGGAACCTGGTTCAACCCCGGGTTACACCGGCACCCTAAGAATGGGAAGTCAACCCAGCGCAACACCAGGAACAGGAGTTGGAGCAGCCACAGCAGGAGTGGCTGGATCATCAGGCGGCTCAAGTGCCGGGCAAGGGAAGGTATTTGAGGTTTCAGCATCCCAAACGGGAGGTTCAGGGAGTCAAATGCCATTCTACGCACTTTTAGGGGTCGTAGGTATCGTGGTCCTCATAGGCGCCGGATACTTCCTAAAAGGATATGGAAAACTCTAAAAAAATATCTTTTTTCTTCTATTTTATTTATCGGACTCTTAAACTGAAAAGTTTTCGATTCCAAGCTTCTTTTTTAGTATGAGTATTCTGATAGAAGAAGGATACTTTTTTTATATTAGAGTAAACTACTATTATCATATTGATTTTTCTACCTTAGGGGTGCTGTTAATGAAAGAGAAAACTCAAGAGATAGGTGCAAGAATAAAAGAACTGAGAGAACTTTCAAATATCACAGTAGAAGAAATGGCTGAATATTTAGGGGTTCCTGAGGAAACCTATAAAAAATATGAGACCGGAGAAGAAGACATACCCGCAAGTATATTATTCGAGGCAGCTCACAAACTCGGCGTGGACATGGGACTCCTACTCACAGGAGAAGAGGCCAGGATGCATATCTTCACCGTCACAAGGAAAGGTAAAGGAGTTAAAGTTGAAAGACGCAAACAATACAAGTATGAGAGCCTAGCCGAGAAATTCATCCACAAAAAGGCCGAACCATTCATAGTAACCGTAGAACCCCGAAAAGACAAACCAGAGATGAACAGCCACCCAGGCCAAGAATTCAACTACATCCTAGAAGGTACTATAAGATTCTATATCCACGACAATGAAATAATACTCAAAGAAGGCGACTCAATATTCTTCGATTCATCATATCCACATGCAATGGAAGCCCTAAACAATAAAAAGGCGAAATTCCTAGCAATAATAATGTAGAGGTGGACAGGCCATGACATCAATACTAGAAAAATTCGTTAACAAGATAGAATTCGAATCATATGAAGATTTCAAAGAAAACTTCAAGATAATCGTCCCAGAAAACTTCAACTTCGCCTATGACGTGGTTGACTGGTACGCTGCAAAACACCCACAAAAAGAGGCCCTAGTCTGGTGTAACGACAATGGAGACGAACGCATAATAAACTTCAAAGAAATGAAAGAATACTCAGATAGAGCAGCCAACTTCTTCAAGGAATGCGGGATAAAAAAAGGCGACAGGGTAATGTTAACCCTAAAAGGAAGATACGACTTCTGGTTCTCATTACTGGGCCTCCATAGGATAGGGGCTATCGCAATCCCAGCAACCCACATGCTAAAAGAAAAAGACATAATATACCGTATAAAAAAAGCCGATATAAAAATGGTGGTTTGCATTGCCGAAGACGGCGTCCCAGACTGCTTCGACAGAGCCCACAAAGAAATGGGCGACACACCACTCATAAAAGTTATTGTAGGCGAAAAAGACAGGCCAGGATGGATCAACTTCAGAAAAAAACTTGAGGAAATGCCAAGAACGTTCAAAAAACCAGAAGATTATCCTTCAAGCGCGGACATATTATTAGTATATTTTTCATCAGGGACGACCGGAATGCCAAAGATGATAAAACATGACCATACCTATCCACTTGCACATATAGTCACTGCAAAATATTGGCAGAACGTCCGAGAAGACGGCCTACATTATACAGTAGCCGACACAGGATGGGCCAAATCAGTATGGGGTGGGATCTACGGCCAATGGATCTGTGGAAGCGCAGTATTCGCCTATGACTATGACCGTTTCAACCCCATGAACATGCTGGAAAAATTAGAAAAATATAATATAACAACATTTTGCGCCCCACCCACAGTATACAGGTTCCTCATAAAAGAGGACATTTCAAAATATGACCTTTCAAGTATAGAATATGCAGTGACTGCAGGCGAACCACTAAACCCAGAGGTATTCCATAAATTCTATGAACAGACTGGCCTGAAACTCATGGAAGGTTATGGACAGACAGAATCTGTTGTATCCATTGCTAACTTTCCATGGATGGAACCAAAACCAGGATCAATGGGCAAACCAGTACCATTATATAATATAGAACTAGTTGACAACAACGGAAACCCGGTAGATGTAGGGGAAGAAGGAGAGATTGTCATAGACACCTCAGAGGGCAAACCATTAGGATTATTCGGCGGCTATTACCGAGACGAAGAAAAAACAAAAGAGGTATGGTATGATAACAAGTATCATACAGGTGACACAGCATGGATGGACGAAGACGGATACCTCTGGTTCGTTGGCAGAACCGATGACATGATAAAAAGTTCAGGATACCGTATAGGGCCTTTTGAGGTTGAAAGTGCTGTTATATCCCACCCAGCAGTGCTTGAATGTGCAGTTACAGGCTACCCAGACCCCATCAGGGGACAGGTAGTGAAGGCCACAATAGTACTCGCCAAGGGATATGAACCATCAGAGAAACTCAAAAAGGATATACAAGACCATGTGAAGAGGGTTACAGCCCCCTACAAGTATCCTCGTGTAATAGAATTTGTTGATGAATTACCCAAAACAATCAGTGGAAAGATAAGAAGAGTTGAGATAAGAGAAAGGGACATGAAAAAAGCAGGGGAACGATAATGGAACCATATCCAGTAATTAATCCACTGGAATGCAAAGGATGTGAAAGATGCATATTGGCTTGTAAAGGGAAAGTACTCTTTATGAGCGAGAAGATTAATGAGAGAGGATACCATTACGTGGAATACAAGGGCAGCGGATGTAAAGGTTGTGGGAACTGCTATTACACATGTCCAGAACCCCACGCCATAGAAGTGCACATCCCAATCAAAAGGAGTCGATGAAAATGGCAACCCAGATGGTGAAAGGGAACACAGCAGTGATCATCGGGGCGATGTATGCTGGATGCGACTGTTACTTCGGATACCCCATAACCCCAGCCAGTGAAATACTCCACGAAGCCGCTAAATATTTCCCAATGGTGGGTAGAAAATTCGTACAGGCAGAATCTGAAGAAGCAGCCATAAACATGGTATATGGGGCGGCCGCGGCCGGACACCGTGTGATGACAGCATCCTCAGGGCCGGGCATAAGCTTGAAACAGGAGGGAATATCATTCCTTGCAGGCGCAGAACTTCCAGCAGTCATAGTTGATGTGATGAGGGCTGGACCAGGCCTTGGGAACATAGGCCCTGAACAGGCAGACTACACCCAACTAGTCAAGGGTGGTGGACATGGAAACTATAGGAATATTGTTTTAGCCCCTAATAGCGTCCAGGAAATGTGCGATCTTACAATGGAAGCATTTGAACTCGCAGACAAATACAGAACACCAGTTATTGTGCTTGCTGATGCCGTTCTCGGGCAGATGGCAGAACCCCTAAAATTTCCAGAGAAGGCCATAAAACATGAACCCGACACCTCCTGGGCTGTCCAAGGCAACAAAGAAACGATGAAAAACCTTGTAACATCAATTTTCCTCGATTTTGACGAATTAGAAGAGTTCAATTTTTATCTTCAAAGGAAATATCAGCGCATAAAAGAAAACGAGGCAAAATGTGAAGGTTACATGTTGGATGATGCTAGTATCATCATAGTAGCCTATGGCATAAGCAGCAGAATAGCAAGAACAGCAATCGAAATCACCAGAAAAGAGGGTATAAAAGTTGGACTATTGCGCCCCGTAACACTCTCCCCATTCCCAGAAAAAGAACTTGCCAAGTTAAGCGAAGAAAACCCAAAATTCATATCGGTAGAGATGAGCAACGGGCAAATGCTAGAAGATATAAGATTAGCCACAGGATGCAAAGACATCAGCTTAGTTAATAGGATGGGTGGAAACCTAATCCAACTAGAAGATGTTGTCAAAAAGATCAGGGAGGCAGCCCTATGACAACTGAAAGAATCATCAAAAAACCAAAATGTATACTTGACGTGTTCGAGAGAAAAGGTGGAAGCGCACCAACAGCAACACACTATTGTCCAGGATGCGGACATGGCATACTACACAAACTCATAGGAGAAGCCATAGACGAACTTGGAATACAAGAGAGAACAGTCCTCATAAGCCCAGTTGGATGCGCAGTCTTCGCATACTACTACTTTGACTGTGGTAACGTACAAGTCGCCCATGGAAGAGCACCAGCCGTGGGAACAGGAATATCCCGTGCAGAAGACAACGCCATTCTAATACTCTACCAGGGAGACGGAGACCTTGCATCAATTGGATTAAATGAAACCATCCAAGCCGCTAACAGAGGAGAGAAAATGGCAGTATTCTTCGTGAACAACACAGTATATGGTATGACAGGAGGCCAAATGGCCCCAACAACACTCGTGGGCGAACCCACCATAACATGTCCAGAGGGTAGAGATCCAAGATTTGCAGGTTACCCATTACACATGTGCGAATTACTCAACAACCTACAAGCCCCAGTGTTTATCGAGAGGGTTTCCCTCGCTGACATAAAACATATAAGAAGGGCTAAAAGAGCCGTTAAAAGGGCCCTTGAAATACAAAGGGATGGTAAAGGTTATGCCTTCGTCGAAGTCTTATCTCCATGTCCAACAAACCTGCGCCAGGATGCTGAAGGCGCCCAGAGATTTATAAATGAGGAAATGGAAAAAGAATTCCCTGTTAAAAATTTCAGGGACCGAGGCGATGAGGTAGAACCGCTCAAACGCGGCAAAAGCGATTTTTCCAAGGAAAGCTTGGATAGGATATTCCAATTAGATGAGTCTCTTCCAGAACCCATAGACGACCCGGAATTCGGGGAGATTAAGGTGAAAATAGCAGGCTTCGGAGGCCAGGGAGTGCTCAGCATGGGCCTTGCCCTTGCACAGGCAGCCTGCACAGAGTCCAGGCACGTATCATGGTATCCTGCCTATGGACCGGAACAGAGAGGTGGAACCTCAAGTTGTGCCGTTGTAATATCAGGTGAAGTGATAGGCTCCCCTGTAGTAGATAAACCAGATGTATTAATTGCATTTAACCAACCATCACTCGATGAATTCGCCCACACAGTACCAGAGGATGGTTACATACTCTATGATTCCACAACCATAGAATACAATGGCAAGGGTAATATTATCGGCGTCCCAGCCTTTAAAATCGCCAAAAGAGAAGGGGCGGAGAGAGCTGCTAACACAGTCATGCTAGGAGTTCTCATGGAACTCGGACTCACAAAACTCTCCAAAAAATCCTTCCAAGACGCTATAAGATTCATATTCAGTGGAAAAGAGAAAATCATAGACATAAACCTCAAACTGTTAGATATAGGGGTTGAATGGACCCGGAAAAACATAAAGGGGAGCTTATAATGGCCTATAGGGGACTTGCGAAAAAATTACTAGATTCAAAATCTATTAAAATCGGTGACCGGATCAAAATCAAAAAAGATGATATAAGCTATGAGGGCATGTTACTTGACAGGCCAGAAGATGCTGATGACAAACACCTAGTGCTAAAATTAGACAACGGCTACAATATTGGGGTGGAAATCAAAGACGCTAAGATAGAATCGATAGAGGAAGGTTCAAAGCCTAGTATAGAACTTCCACCAGTTGATCTTGAAAAAAACCCAGAACTCCCAGACATCTCCATAATATCCACAGGTGGTACAGTAGCCTCAATAATAGATTATAAAACAGGTGCTGTTCACCCAGCATTCACAGCAGAAGACCTACTAAGAGCCAACCCAGAACTCCTAGACATTGCAAATATACGTGGAAAAGCCATATTCAACATTCTAAGCGAGAACATGCGCCCAGAGTATTGGGTTGAAGCCGCAAGGGCCATAGCCAAAGAAATAGAAGACGGAGCCTATGGTGTTGTTGTGGCCCATGGCACAGATACCATGCATTATACCTCAGCAGCATTAAGTTTCATCCTAAAGACTCCAGTGCCAGTAATCCTCACAGGAGCGCAGAGAAGTTCTGACAGACCATCCTCTGACGCACACCTCAACCTTATAAGTTCTGTTATAGCTGCAAAATCTAACATAGCAGAGGTCATGGTTTGTATGCACGCCAGTATAGAAGATAAAAACTGCTATTTACACCGTGGGACAAAAGTCAGGAAAATGCACACATCAAGAAGGGATACATTCAAGAGCATAAACACCAAACCAATTGCAGAAATTAAAAATGGTAAAATCAAAGTTTTAAGGGAAGACTACCAGAGGAGAGATTCTGCAGAACTTGAAATCAGGGATAAGATAGAGCCAAGAGTAGCTCTCATAAAAACCTACCCTGGGATCAACCCCGAAATATTAGAATACTACATTGACAACAATTACAAGGGCATAGTCTTAGAGGGCACTGGCCTCGGACACTGTCCAGACGATCTTATACCAGCTATTGAACGCGCTAATGAAATGGATATAATAGTTGCGATGGCTTCACAGTGTATTAATGGGAGAGTTAACATGAACGTTTATAGTACTGGTAGAAGGCTGCTTGGAGCTGGAGTTATACCAGTAGCTGACATGCTCCCTGAGACAGCCTATGTAAAACTTGTATGGGCCCTTGGCCAAAGCAAAGACCCAGAAACTGTCAAGAAAATGATGATTGAGAATATTAGTGGCGAGATTGAGGATAGATCTTTGCTTGAATACTTCCCAGGGTGATGCTTTATGGACTGGGATGAAATCGGGTTAAAGATGGGTTTGGAGATACACCAGCAACTTGACAGCAAAGGGAAATTGTTCTGTCCTTGTAACTGTGAATTGACAGATGATAAACCAGAATATACTATAATGAGGAGGTTAAGACCCACACAAAGCGAACTCGGTAAAATAGACAGGGCCGCGTTTGAAGAGGCTAAAAGGAAGCTCAGATTCTATTATCAGGCATATTCTAGTCATACTTGTCTTGTGGAAGCTGATGAGGAGCCTCCACATCCCATAAATAGTGAGGCTTTAGAAATTGCGGTGACAATTGCATTACTCCTTAACATGAATGTGGTTGATGAATTCCACACCATGAGGAAACAGGTCATAGATGGTAGCAATACTGGAGGTTTTCAGAGAACCGGGCTTGTGGCGACTAATGGTTATGTTGAAACAGGCCATGGTAGGGTGAAGATAGAAAACTTGTGCCTAGAAGAGGATGCTGCAAGAAGAATAGAAGAAAGGGAAGATGGTATAGTTTTTCGTTTGGATAGGCTTGGAATACCCCTTGTTGAGATAACAACAGACCCTTCTATTAAGGATCCTGACCAGTTAAAAGAAGTGGCTTATCAGATAGGTCAGATACTCCGTAGCACCAAGGTTAAAAGGGGTATAGGGACCATTAGACAAGACCTTAACATATCAATAAGGGATGGTGCAAGGGTCGAGGTCAAGGGAGTCCAAGACCTTAACTTGATACCAGAGATTGTTAAAAGAGAGGTTCAAAGGCAACTAAAGTTACTGGAGTTACGTGAAAAACTTAAAAATAGGAAAGCGAAGGTTGTAGATAAAATATATGATGTTGGGGACATCTTCAAGGATACGAGATCAAAGATAATAAAAGGTGCCGAGAGCGTTCTCGCAATTAAACTAGAAGGTTTCTCAGGTTTTATAGGTATGGAACTTCAACCAGACAGGAGATTCGGGACTGAACTAGCAGATTATGCCAAGAAAATGGGGGTTGCAGGTATATTCCATACTGATGAACTCCCAGCATATGGTATAAGCGAAGAAGAAGTTAAAAGACTACTCGAACATTTAGATGCTGGTGAAAATGATGCTGCGATAATCATAGCAGATGAAAGAGATAAGGCAGAATCAGCCCTTTTAGAGGTTGTTTCAAGGGCTAAAATGGCCATGCAGGGCGTTCCAGAGGAGACTAGGAAGGCTTTAGAAGATGGTAACACCTCCTATTTAAGGCCCTTGCCCACTGCCAGTAGAATGTATGTTGAAACAGACATTCCGCTTTTCAAGATCGGTGCAAAGATGATTAAAAGATTAGAGGATGAGCTTCCAGAGCTTCCATCAGAGAAAAAAGAGAGGCTGATAAAAGAATATGGTCTAAGCGAGGATTTATCATCTCAGTTGGTTAAGAAGGGTTTTGCAGACGATTTCGAAAAACTTACAATGGTGGATGTTGACAACACCCTAGTAGCGTCATTACTCGCCTACACGCTCCCAGAACTCAAAAGGGACGGTTACAAGATTGAAAATTTAAAACTTGAAGAAATAGAAGGGGCCTTGCAATTACTCAAAGAGGGTAAAATTTCAAAGGATGCCCTAAAAGATATCATAGCATACATAGCAGATAAGAAAGTTGAACCAATTAGGGCAGCCCAGGAACTGGACCTTTTACTTTTAAGTGAAGAAGAAGTCGGGGAGATAATCCAACAGATCGTAGAAGAGAATGAGGACATGATAAAAGAGAGGAAAATGGCGGCCATTGGCCCGCTCATGGGAGAGGCTATGAAAAAATTGAGGGGAAAGGCTGATGGTCAACTTGTGAACAGGATGCTTAGAGAGAAGATACAGGAAAAAGTTTAACTTTGACAGACTTTTTCTAATATTTTCTCCAGTTTATCCCCTATATATTCCCTCTTATATTTTTCTGATTGTTTCAAGCCCTCTTTTCGAAGTTTTTTATAGAGTTTTTCATCTTTTAGTAGTGTTTTGATTTTATCTGCTAGGTCTTTCCAGTTTCCTGGTTCGAAGAATAGTCCTCCTTGGCCTGCGCTTGCTTCTAATATAGGTGGTATCCTTGAAGCTACGAAGGGTGTGCCACATTTCATGGCTTCTACTATAACTATCCCAAAGCCTTCAACTGTACTAGGTAGGCAGAATATGTGGGATGATGCTATGATCTTCAAGACTTCTTCGTGTTTTTTTATAAAACCGTGGAATTTCACGTTTTTTTCTAGTTTGAGTTTCCTTGTGAGTCTTTTCAGTTGTTTTTCTAGTGGTCCGGTTCCAATGATTTGGCATTTGAGGTTTGGGATTTCATCTTTTAATAGGTTTGTTGCTTTTATGAGGTCTTCTACTCTTTTGTATTCTACGAGTCTTGCGACACATGCAATTGTTGGATTTGGATATTTTCTGTGTTTCGGTACTTTGAAGTCTACCATGTTGTGGACTACTGATATTTTCTCTTGTGGGAAATATTTGGCTAGTTTATCCTTTGTATATTTTGAGACTGCTATTATATGGTTGAAGTCCCGTGAGAGGTTGTATCTTTCTATTATTTCGCCTAGTATCCCGGTGACGCCCATGTTTTTGATCCATTCTCCTATCCAAGTGTCATGGTAGCGTGCAACTGAAGCTTTTGATGTTTTTTTCCCTATTTTCCATGCTATTGGATGTGTTATGAAATTGTAGCCTATTGCAATGTCAAAGTCTTGTTTTATCCCTTTTTTGTAGGCGTCTTTCATGAATAGTGAACGTTTGATGATGGAGCCTTTCTGTACATAGGCTCGTTTGGGGCTGCATCCTATGACATTTATATTTTCTATGGAGTATTCTTTGGGTGTTCCCTTGGTCTTGGATGTTAGGACTGTTACCTCATGTTTTTTTGATAGTTGGAGGGCTTCGTTGAACGCGCACGCCTCTGCCCCGCCTCTGATATCGAATTCCAAGGTTTTTGGGAAGTATTCTGTTATTATTAGTATTTTCATCGTCTATTCGTCCTCTTCCGATTCTCTGAGTGCTAATTCTCTGACTAGTTTTGTTAGTTCCATTTCAAGGTTCTCTATCATGATATATATCCTGAAGAGGATGTAATAGGCTCCTATTATCGCTAATATGAGTATTAGGTCTAATCCTCGGCCAATCCCCAGAATGTTTGCAAGGTATGAGGTTGCATATGGGTTTATTGAGATTATGATCAATGAAAGCCATGCTAAGAGCCAAATAATTAGAACTGTGGGGGATGTTTTACCCTCTTTAAACCTCTTTAAGGATAATGTTATCCCTATCAAACCTATTAATATTCCTATGACTTGGTATAACAATCTCGACACCTTTTCACAATCTTTTCAATATGTTAATTATTAGTTTGACCAATATCCTAATACCTACACTAAGGTTCGTGCCCTTTGAGATCGTCTCTGGAGTGTATATAGTTTTTATGGGCACCTCTTTCAGTCTCAAGCCCCTTCTTTTGATTTCGCTTATTATCTCAGATGATACTCCATAGCCCCTATCATTTATTTTGATCTTAGATGCTGCAGTGCGGGTGAATGCTCTTAATCCTGATTGTGAATCAGAAACTTTGATACCATAGAATATCAAGGTTATGATATTCATGATAAAGTTTCCAATATTCCTTGAAAGTGGCATTTCACTAAAATTTCTCTTACCAATAACAGCATCTGCTTTATCATCGATTAGTGGTTTGCAAACTTTTTCTATATCATCTGGGTCGTGTTGTCCATCAGCATCAAATGTCACGATATAAGATGTTTTTCTTGAAAGAGCTGCTTCTATACCAGTTCTTAGGGCTGCTCCAAGCCCCCTATTTATAACATGCCTGTAAATTTTTATATTATCATCTTTGAATCTTTGTAACAGATAGGGTGTGGAATCTGTTGAGCCGTCATCCACAATGATAATATCATATCCTCTATCCATTAGATCATTTATAACTTGTATGATGGTTCCTTCTTCATTATAAACTGGCACGATAATAGTGACGTCCCTTGGATTCATCCTCGCCCAACCATAACAATCTTCAATTATAAAAAAAGGTGTCTTAACTATAGTGGTCCGACGTCTGGTTTACCTTCCCTCATCCCCATACCAGCTTCCCTTATCAATTTTTCAGGTTTGAATAACATTTTTATAACATTCTGGGCATGTTCACGCGCACGATTTTCCGCAAGGATCTTCAAATCCTTTGGATTAGATTCCTCATCCTCATGGACGAAAACCTCAATTATATGAGTGTTCGTCATAAGTTGCGCTTGTATCAGTCCAGTTGAAGCCTCATGGGCGCACATTTTATCTTTTTCCTCCGGACCCGGCATCCCGAAGGCCATTACAATCTCGCAGCCTTCTTCCTCGATTAATTTTTTACAGGCCACCGGAAGATCCTTAACACCCGGCACAGTCCTCCTTATAATCCTCAGATCTGGGACGTGCATCTTTAATTCGTTGATAGCGGCCCTTGCCATATCATATCTTGCGAAGGTGGTGTCACATATCCCTATACGTTTCATTCTATCACCTTCCATGTGTCTAGGAGTCTTCTTCTGGCTTCGCCTATGGTCAATGGGTAAGGTTCCTTGAATGGTAGTTTGTCTTCCTTTTCGAGTATTTCCATGAGATGAGCTATCCTTGGAAGTCTTAGATTAGCGCTTCTTATAGTTTTAACATCCTTGAATACTTCTGTGGGTGTGCCTTCTTTGATTATCTCACCCTTGCTTATTATGTATATTTTATCGGCATATAATGGTGCCATGTCAACATCATGTGTTGCTATGATTATCGTCATTCCTTCCTCATTGAGCCTGTAGAGTAATCTCATTATATGTGATGCGCCCTTAGGATCCAATCCAGAGGTTGGCTCATCCAATACCATTATCTTAGGGTTCATTGCAAGTATCCCTGCTATTGCAACCCTCTTTTTTTCCCCACCACTCAAATGGTGTGGTGGTTTATCCTCAAATCCTAGCATGCCAACCTTTCTAAGGGAATCTTTCACCCTCCTTTCAATCTCATCCATTTCCAAGCCTATGTTGAATGGGCCGAATGCCACATCTTCTTTTACTGTTGGGGCGAATAGTTGGTCGTCTGGGTTTTGGAATACTATACCAACCTTTTGTCTTACTTTCATAAGTCCCTTTTTTGTATAATGGATTGGTTCGCCTTCTACTTTTATTTGTCCTTTTTTTGGTCTGAGGATCCCGTTAAAGTGTAAGAATAAGGTTGATTTTCCGGCGCCGTTTGGGCCGAGTAAAGCTACTGCTTGTCCTTTTTCCACTTTAAAGTTTACGTTTTTAAGGGCTCTTGTCCCGTCAGGGTATTCGTATGTAACATTGACTGCTTCAAGTATCATTGTCCACACCATTGTATGAGTTGATTAGTATCTTATATTAATCTGCTAAAAAAAAGTTTTTTTTATAGGATGTTTATGGTTCTTGTGAAGTATATTCCAATGGCTAGTGTTATCTCGAAGGCTATTACCATTATCATCCATTTGTTATTGGATTTGTGGGTTTTCATTGTTGGGATTTCCCCATGGTAGCATCTTGTCTCCATTGCCTGGTATATTTTTTCTCCTTGCATCCATGATCTTATAAATAGGTTGCTTGCAAGTAATCCAAGTGCTCTTATGGAATTTTTGATACCATTATAGCCTAGTCTTGTCTCCTGGGCATGATACATTGTAGATGCTTCTTCGATGAAAATGAATATCATGCGATACATTAAAAGGGCTATCTCGATTATGATCCTGGGTATTCTTATCTTCTCGAATTGTTTGAATATTTCATTAATGGGTGTTGTAAGTGAGATAAAAGCTAGGCAGGTGAAACCACCCATTATCCTTGAGAATACTAGGAATCCTGTATGCAGGCCATCCAAGTAGACCTTGAAGTAGAGGAATCTTATGGATGAGGGTTCAACTCCAAAAAATAATGCCATTATTATCAGTGTTAGGATCCCGAAGCCCATGGGTATGCTTATAAATTTGAGATAGTAACGTGATGGTATCCCTGCAATATAAACTGTGATAAATGACATCATAAAGGCTACTATAATCGGGATTACTGGGGAGGGTGATAATAGTGATAATATCATTGTAAGGATACCCCAGGATAGTTTTACAGCTGGGGATATCCTGTTAAGATTGTTTTTATGGGCGTAGAAGTCTGTTGAAATATTCAATTTCCTCACTTCTATGAGGGTCTTTTGCCTTTATAGTAGCCGAAAACGTATCCTATGATAAGGGCTCCTATGGCCGCTTGCACCGCGAATAGTAGACTTTCTATTTCACCACTTGGAGGTTCCCAGATGGGCTCGAACCATGGTTTATAGCCTGTCTCTTCTATAACCTGGCTGGCTTTATCATCAGCCCCTCCAAAGTAGCCTTGTTCTTCACCCAATCCATTATAGATTAGGAGTGGTATTATGCAGATGAAAACGACGATTATAAGCATTATAATATGCCTTTTCTCCATATGATCACCTTACCGTGGGAGCTATTAGGTTTAGTTTTTCTGTGATGTCTGGTTTCAATTTTAGAATGTTTTCGAACACTACTACTGTGAGTAAGCCTTCAGCTATTCCGAGGGGTATTTGAGTGTAGGCGAATATTAACATGAATTTTGAGGCTGCTGCTATCAAATTGGGTGTTGGGAATGCTAGGGCTAATTGGAATGATGTTGTTACATAGGTCATTATGTCGCCTAGGAATGCTGCTAGGAAAACTGCAATTGAAGTTGGGAGGTTTATTTTTAGGGATCCCTTGTAGGCTAACCATGCGAATATTGGGCCTATTATGCCCATGGAGAACGTGTTGGCTCCTAGTGTTGTTAATCCTCCGTGGGCGAGTAGAAGTGCTTGGAATATGAGTACTATGGCTGCCATTACTGAGGTTATCCATGGGCCGAATAGTATTGCGCCGAGTCCGTTTCCTGTGGGGTGTGAGCAGCTTCCTGTGACTGATGGCATTTTAAGTGAGGATAGTATGAATATGAATGCTCCGCTCACAGCCAGTAATGGTTTTGATTCTGGGAGTTCATCTGCGACCTTTTTTATCCTTGTTATCCCGTATATGATGATTGGTAGGGAGATTGCATACCAGAGGATGCACCATTGCCATGGGAGAAAGCCTTCCATAATATGCAAGAATATCACCATCTTTTATTTTTTTTAAAGTAAACTTGAATAATAGTATATAAATACTTTTCCCCCCTTAAAAATGTGCACACAATATGGGGGGATTCCAAAAAAAAAGTTTATAGGTGTGGAGTGGCTACTGTGGCTGTATCTGCATCTGGAATGTGCCTATGTTCACACCACCAAGGCCAACCCCACTTATTATTTCAAGCTTGTCACTTGAAGATCCATAAGACTTTGTTTGCATTTCAAGGTAATTTGTTGTGTTTTTTATAACATTGAAGCCACTTGGTTTGAATGTGATCCCGCCAAGATCTACGCTAGCTATTAGTTTAATGGGGAGTGATGGATCCATCGGAGCGACTGTCACACCACCCATTGTAACATTCGCAATTATGGAACCGCCACCCTTAAATTCAGGGTCTACCGCTATATAAAATCCTCCGGTGTTCACTTGCATTGATATGTTCTTAAAGGCTGTTTTATCAACTATTAGTAATCCGCCTCCAGCATATTGGATTGTTGAATTTATACTGTCAATCTTTGAATCGTTTCCAAGGATCAGGGCAACTCCACCAATCTTGCTATTAGTCGTCACATTATATGTATATTTATTTGATAATAGGACAGTTGCAGAACCTTCATCTAGCTTCATGTCAATGTTTAGGGTGTCGCCTTCAACTGTATAATTAACAGTTGGCTTCGCAGCACCCACATTCCTTTCAGTTTCAATACTATAAACCGAACCTGTAGTGTTTTTGAATTCGATGGCCACACCACTGCTATTAGATTCAACATTTATATTCACATATTTTATACCTGATACTTGGCTCTCATTTAAGGTGAATGTATCCGTAACGGCCTTCTCATCTTTTGGTTTGAATAAAGGTGCTGCGGCCGCTGTTAAAAATGCTGCCACTAGTACGATGATGATTATGATGCTGAAGAATTTCTCTGCATTCATAGGAACACCTCCACAATCATCATTAACCCTATTATTATAAGGGCTGGTATTCCAAGGACTGATAGGAATGATCTTCCAAATCCGATCCTATGTTCAATGTTCACTGCTGTTGAACCGATTAAAATGGCCCAGATGTACATTATAGTAAAGAGCATGGTTGATGTGAAAATTGTCTTGGCTAGTATTAGTGTCATTAGGGCGAAGATTCCTAGGATGAAAGGAGCGGCTGAGAATCCCATGAGTTTCATGGTATTTGTAAAGTCTCCCTTGCCCTTGAAGACAAAAACCGCGACTATATGTGAGATAATCGCCCATACCAGAAGTTTTATTAGTGCTAGTACTGCGACTATCACTGCAGAGATTATTGGAAGGATTATCCAAACTCCTGTTATGGCAGATGCAACCCCACCTAACATGAAACCAAGGAATGCGCAGATGAAAATGTAAAAGTACAAACCTTGGCTTTCCAAGTTTTTATCCTTCACGGTTTTAAGCGCCTCCTCTGGAGACACAAGAACTTTCAGAAAGTCCCTGGAAAAGTTCATGATAGTTTCCCAGACCAAAAATATAACCTCCTATATAAGCTTTTAAATCTCGAAAAAAAGAACGTTGAACTCCTCTATCAAGATTGGATTATTGGCGAAAAGATAGAGCTAAATGTTAACACCCCCAATCTAATAATATACTTTTTTAGTTTATAATCTTTATTATAAGATTCATGTGGCAAATCTCACATAAAATTTTTTTTAATTCTCCAATTTTTTATCTAAGTTCAGTTCATCCATTACCTTGTTGAAGTCCTTCCATCTTATATTGAGCCATTTTGAGTATTCATGGAACAGTTTTTTCTCAACCATGGGGGAAAGTCCCTTTAATTTGATCTTATTTTTTGGCAACTCCCTCCTGAGCCGCCATCTTGCATCTCTATATGGTTGGACTTCAAGGACGGCTTCTTCCATCCTTTTACCTTCGAAGATCATCAAAAGAAGAATTTCCAAGATCAAGTTTATCCTATCCGGAACTCCTATAATATCTCCTCGAAGCGATATTCTCCTCCTTCTAACACGTATACCATTTTCCTGAAGTTTTTCACCTATCCTTGGAGTGACTCCCTTCTTGTCACCTGTTTTATCAACTATACCACCGATTATAAAAGCTTTGGAGGCGAGATCATCCTCCTTTATATCTTTTCTGGCCCAGGGGTCTAGGAGTACTGTTTCATTTATTCCTTTTTTTGATAGGAATTGGTGTGTTGGAGTATTAGAACTTGTTATGTTCTCAAGGGGGAAATGCATGTGCTCTTTTGCTTCTTTGTTAAGCCATGTGAGCACGAGTTTCCCACCCCATAGGTAGTTCCTTATAAGTCCATATGATTGGGATAATTGTAGCGCCAGCTTCCTTTTCTCCTTTGGAGTGTGTTCATCCCAGTACATTAGATCTATTATGAAATAAGGATGCTCATACTTGGATAGTTCTTCCATAATCTCTTTCTCCCCTATCAGAGGATCCTTGAAGTCTCGGCGTGAATAGGCGAAGTGTGCGGATCTTGTGACCTTCCCATCTAGGGTCCAGGCTAATCTTGTGGGCTTATCCACTCTTATTATAGCCCCTTTGCCTTCGAGGATTGAAATTGCCATCTCCTGGAAGGGATCATCCCATTCACATCTATGGAGGCTCCCAAGTTTATCCACACCCTTACTTTTTAAAACTTCCCTGAATATTAAACTGAGCCTTTTCATGGTGAACCCACCTCCAACAATAAAAAAACGATATTCCTCTAAACCTTTTTTTTTAACTAGTCTCTTCTACTAAACCCTCTCGAAAGCGGCGGGGATACAAGAGGGAAAGTTGTGGAGGGGTAACCTTCATATCAAAAATATACATGTAGCTTACAAGGCTGAGAGGACTGGTAGGGCATGAAGAGAGGACATGGGAGGGCTGAGTCCCCGAAGACCCGTGGAAAAAGAACCACTACCATCATGATCCCCTAACAAGAGGTGATCATGTGGGGAGGTTCCCTCGATGAGATGGGAAGCCCTGTCTGTCAAGGTGGAGTAGTTCACTAGCAAATAGTATAAGTAAAATTTAATATAATTTTTTGCATGGAAATAAAAAATGATATAATTTTGGCGATGGACTTAACAGACCCCATGAAAGCCCTAAGGGTTACTGGTGAAGTAATAGATTATATAGATACCGTGAAGATAGGATATCCCCTTGTACTCTCTGCAGGGATCGGGTGCATCCAAGAATTCAAAGAAAAATTCAAATGTAATATCATAGCCGATTTTAAGGTTGCTGACATCCCAGAGACAAACAAGAAAATCTGTGAGATAACATTCAATTATGGTGCGGATGCCATTATAATCCATGGCTTCCCAGGCCCCGATAGTATAAGAGCATGCAGTGAAATCGCCGATAAAATGGATAGAGAAATTTTCCTACTCACTGACATGTCACATCCCGGTTCTGAAAGATTTCTAGGCAAGGTCTCAGAGGATATAGCAAGACTCGGGGTTGAACTAGGAATAAAAAATTATGTGGCCCCGGCCACGAGACTTGAAAGTCTCAGACGTGTAAGGGGTATAGTGGGTGATGAGGCATTTATCATATCACCTGGGGTTGGAGTCCAGGGTGGTGAGGTAACTGAAACCTTAAAATTTGCAGATGCGCTGATAATCGGCAGGACAATCTACCTTTCAGATAATCCAAAGGAAGCGATAGAAAAGATTATAGGTCTTTTAGGAGATGTTTATTAAACTGGCCGGTGAGCTCATAGGCTAGTTCAAAGAGTAGGAAGAATATAAAAGAATACCATTTTATACCCTTTATGAATGTTATAAAATATGGGATGATTATAAGGGCTAGTAATGTTATTTTAAGGGTGAAACGGTACTCAAATACCTTGAAAAGATGTCTATTATGTGGGTATAGGTCGTGTCCGATCTCATCTATGAAGGCTGCCAGGACGCATATGATCAATGTTATTGGTTCTAGTGCTGGTAATCCCTTTAGGAGGACTATTAGGAGGAAGAGTGTTGCTGCGAGGAAATGGTTGAGGTTGTCGATTTTACCAGCTAGTAGAGTGCCTAGTAATATTCCGAAGAAGATATATGCGGCGTCAATACTTATAGTCACTAGAAATCCTATGCAAGCACCGCAGAGGATCCCTGCGATGACCCCTATCCATGTTTTTCTTTCATCTGCAAGGTCATCGGCTAGTTTCATTAAAAAACCAGAAATAGGATATAGTAGTGGTTCTATCATTTGACCTCTCCTTTTGTATTAGAATGGTGAGGGGTTTTTTTAGAGTCCTTATAAGTTGTTTTTTGTGGTCTTAGAGTGCTCCTGCTAGTATTAGTGGGAATATTATTGTCGCGTCTCCTATGACTGTAACGAGTTTGGATTTGCTTTGTGCTTTTGCCCATGTTCTCGCTTCTTCTAGTGGCGCTCCGCTGAGGCTTCCTGTTTCGCTCCGGTCCATGATTATCTGGATTGCCGCGTCAACACCTCCTCTTAGGATGGTTGATGCTAGGGTGTAGTGTTTTGGCAGTCCACCACCTAGTATTATGGCGCCTATTTTTTCTGATTCGAATACTAGGTTTGATAGGTGGTGCATGTCTGCTATTGCATCGAGGCATAATTGGTTTTCTTGGGTGAACATCCAAAGTTGGAGTCCGATCATGCTGTCTATTATCCCAGGGGCGTAGATTGGTATGTTATTGTCGGTGGCGTTTTTTATTATGGAATTTTTGTCATTGATGTGTTTTCCTATTTCATGGATAAATTCCCTTATGGAAAAAACGCGTCCAGAGGATCTTGTGATGGATTCTATAATCTTTATTATCTTTTTTTCGAAAATTTCGAAGTCTTCTGTTTTCGTGTAAATGTCCTTGATGTGTCCTCCTTTTATCTGGTCTGGTTTGAGGTTGTGGTAGTGTTTGCCTCCGAATGCTTCTAGGAGGTCGTGTGTTAGGTTGGCTCCGCTTGTGATGAGTGCCTGGATTTTCCCTTTTTTTATTAGGTCTGAGATGATTTGTCGCATGCCACCTGCTATGAGGGGTCCTGCCATGCTGAGGAAGATGTTCATGTCTTTGTCATTGAACATTTCAGATAATAGTCTTGTGGCATTGTATACTCTTCCTGCTCCAAGCACTCCTGTTTTGCCCATTTCATTGATCAGGTCTTTGACTTTCATTTCCTCTTGTATTTTCATGTGTTGGACTTTCATTCTTGGGTCATCCTATCCGTTTTTGAGGCCTGCGATTGCGTCTAGTATGTCTGTGCGTGTGACTATCCCTATGGGTTTTTTTTCAGAGTCTATTAGGATTAGTCTTCCTATGTTGTGTTTGTTCATTAGTTCTATGGCATCTGATATCATTACTGTTTCGTCGACAGCTACTATGCTAGTTGACATGATATCTTTGACTTTGCATTTGCTTTTGCCTTCTGCTATTGCCCTGTTTATGTCGCTGAGGGTTAGCATGCCAACTATTTTCCCTTTTTTTGTGACTGGGGCTCCTTCGATGTTTTTTTCTGATAGTATCCCCGCGACTTTGTTGAGTTCCATTTCTGGTTCTATTGTGACTAGGTCTTGGGTTGCGACTTCTTTCACTGTTTTTTTTGGTATGCTCCTGATTCCTGTCGTATCTAGGAGGATTATGTTGTCTACATCGTCTCTTCCTACTATGATACCGTCTACTACGAGTTTGTTTACTGGTGTTGGCCCTACTCTTATCCTGTCTCCGAGGTCGAGTTTTTTTGTGCTTCCAACTACTTTTATGGCTGCTTCGCATTCTCCTGGGTGTGGTATGCTTGTGAATTCTATTTTTGAGACTGAGAGGTCTTCAAGTTTTTTCCCGTTTTTGTAGATGGGTACTTGGGCTTCCATTTCTGCTGGTGATATTTCTAGTTGTTGGAATGCTTTTATTGTTGGCTTGTACCCGCCCCTGGGCCCCGGAACCCCTTTTACGAGGCCTAGGCTTCTTAGTGCTTGCATTTGGTTTCTTATGGTTCCCGGGTTTCTGTTCATTAATGTTGCTATTTCCTCGCCTTTTATGGATTTTCTGGATTTTCTGTAGAGGTTGATGAGTGTTTGTAGTATTTCTTTTTGAACGGCTGTTAGCATTTATAACACCAAGATCATATTTATTATGAATAATAATTATAATTATCCTTAAAATATCTTAGTGGGTAAACCGCCCTATATAAATGTGGGGGTGTTTTTTTTGTTCAAAGAATTTGAATTGGAAAAAATTGCAGATAAAGCAATGGATGAACTTCTAAAAACAGATATAACACAAGGTTATACTTTAAGGGATAAAAAATTATGCCTACAAGATCTAAAATATCATCTAAAATACCTAAAAGAAGCACTAGACGCTTCAAGCCCGCCATTATTTAATGACTATGTGATCTGGGCCGACATACTACTCAAGAGCATAGGACTGCCCAGAGAATGTTTAAAAGAATCCCTAAAAGCTTTAAAAACCGCCTCAAAGGATGTAATGGACCCAAGATCATATGAAAAGATATCATCTTATATAACAGAGGCCTTAAATCAGCTAGAAAAAGAACATGTGCTTAAAAGTTTCATAACTGATGACAACCCCCTGAAAAAAGAAGCTGAAGACTACCTAAAATTCCTACTCAATGCAGACACAGAAGGCGCCCGTAAACTGATAAAATCCCTATTAGATGATGGTATAAAAATTTCCGACATTTACCTGAATATCTTCGAACCAGCACAATACGAGATCGGACGCCTATGGCAGATGAACATGATAACAGTAGCCCATGAACATTATGCCACTGGACTCACACAAATGCTAATCGCCGAACTTTACCCATACATCCTAGAATCCGCAGAAAAAACCGGCAAAACCCTAGTAGCAACTTGTATAAACAATGAACTCCACGAACTCGGCCTTAGAATAGTATCAGACTTCCTTGAAATGAACGGATGGAACTCAATATATCTTGGAGCCAACACCCCACAAGAGAGTATAATCAAGATAATCCAAGAACATGACCCAGAACTACTACTGATATCCGCCACCATGACATATAACATTGGCCATGTGCAAAAACTCATAGGAAAAGTGAAAAAATTAGAAAAACCCCCTAAGATAATGGTGGGAGGCCACCCCTTTAACATCGACCCTGAACTCTGGAAAAGAGTCGGGGCAGATGCTCATGCCACAAACGCCTCCATGGCAGTTAAAATAGTAGATAGGATGTTATGATCATGGATGAACTCGCTAAAGGTTTTGTCGCCATCACTGACAAAGAAGGGTTGCTTAAAAGGATAATAAATTATAATATGAATATACCTTTCAAAAAAGGCGAACCATTCTCACAGCTCATAGACACAGGAAGCAAGGCGAAATCATCAATTTTCATGGACAAACTAATAGATGGAAATGCGATATTCGACTGGGAAATGAACATCAAAATTAAAGATAAAATAAAAACCTTCCATTTTTCAGGATACAAAGTTAATAATGAAATATTCATCGTAGGCGCAGAGAACCGAAGCGAAATGATAAAAATCTACAAATTACTAGAAGAAGACATGCCATTAACAAAACCAAAGACCCTCAATAAAACCAAGGATGAAAAACTGCTCTTTGACGAATTAACACACCTTAATAACCAGCTCACACTAGCCAAACGCGAACTTATAAAAAAGAACCTCGAACTAAAAAAAGCCCTCCAAGAAAAAGAAATGCTAATAAGAGAAATCAATCACCGGGTCAAAAATGACCTCATGATAATCTCAAGCTTGCTTAACCTACAAGCAAAATATGTTAAAGACAAGGATGATCTGATACTATTCAAAGAGGCCCAGACAAGAGCCAAATCCATGGCAATGCTCCATGAAAAATTATACCAATCAGGAAAATATCGCAGCATAGAATTTGGAGAATACCTCAAGGGCCTTCTAAAAGATTTATATTATGCCTTCGTCACACAACCCGGGAAAATCGGCCTCGAAATGGACATAGAAAACAGAGAACTTGATGTGAGAATAGCAATGCCACTTGCACTCATCATAAACGAACTTTTCACCAACGCAATAAAACATGCATTTCCAGGTGACAGGAAAGGCACCATAAGAGTAGAATTCAAGAAAAAGGATGGATTTTATTCTTTAAAAGTTTCAGATGATGGCATAGGCTTGCCAGAAGATTTCAATTTAGATGAAAGCAAAACATTTGGACTTTCAATAGTCAATGCCCTTACAAAGCAAATAAATGGTGAACTATCCTTACATTCAAATAATGGAACCACTTTCAATATAAGATTCAAGGAGCAACAATAATGGTATCATTATGCTTACTTGCAGTCAGAGCCTTGATAAAAGACAATGGAAAAATTCTCATAATAAAAAGGTCTAACACTTGTAAGACAAACCCTTCAAAGTGGGAGTTGCCAGGTGGCAAAGTAAACCTAGGAGAACCCCTAGAGGAAGCCCTCAAAAGAGAAGTTAAAGAAGAAACAGGACTAAACATAAACCCTAAAGGCGTTATTGGAGTTGCAGAACAAGAACTGACCATTTTTAAGGCCATACATATCATAATTGAATGTTCAGCGAATGGTAAGCTGAAATTAAGCAGTGAACATGAATCGTATGCTTGGGTGAGGCCAGAAGACCTCAGATACTATGAACTCACAGATTGGTTTTACAATTTCATCAAATCTTTAAAATAATATTTTTAATTGGGTTTTGGGAAATATTTTCTCTCTAAAACCTTCTTGAAAGCTGGGATGGTTAAATATATCAAATTACTCCACGCATATATATAAAAGGATAAAATCATGGCTATGATGGAACATATGGGTAAAATAAGACTGTTATATTCTATGAATCTGCCTGTTCTCTTGTCAACATCTGCCAGACCATTCAAGAAAGCATACTTCCAACTAGTATAATATAGCATACCAGCTAATAATTGGTTAGTCTGAAATATTATATTGGCTGTGAAGTAGCTGCTACCATAAGTGGAGACCATCTCAGTAGAAAATGGTACCATAGCCACAAAAAGCAGATAGAAAATATTTATGGTTATTAGGGTTTGATCCGTGCGTTTGATGAAATGGAAATGCTGATGATTAACACGCCATAAACCGCCCAAAATCCAAAAAGAAAGAAAATAACATAGCATCTGTGGCCATAACACCCCCAGTTGCTGCTGGAAAGCTGTTTCACTTAGAGAAGTATGAATTTGCGGTATATTAAGTGTTAGAACAAGTAGAGTCATTGAAATAGCGAATATACCATCTACAAGCGTTTCAATACGTGAAGTTTTCATCAATATACTAGACATGAATATGAGGTCTCCACCACATATATTATTAATATTTCCCTTCAACAGAAAAATGGGAATATCACAAGTTAAAAGTAAAATCTTTAGCAAATGATAGAATTATAGGGGTTTGATAATCATGGAAAAGATCATACTAGGATTGCCAAAGGGTAGTCTGAACAACATTAACAGGGGAAACACTTATCAGATATTTGTTGATGCTGGATACGAGATCAGAGGCTATGAACCCGGCAGAGAAGAAAACGAGATCAGAATACTGAACGACCCAGAAATAAAAGCATACCTTACAAGGCCTCAGAGCGCCCCAGTAGAACTAAATAGGGGCATGCTCGATATTGCGATAATAGGTGAAGATTGGGTGCGTGAAGAATCCATCAACAATAACAAGATAAAAAAGATAGGAGACCTTGAATATGGCCAGACACGACTAATAGTCGCAGTACCAAAAGAGGAGCCATACAATTCCCTTGAAGAATTTTTCTTGGCCAACAGTGACCGTGAAAAGCCGATACTATGTTTCACAGAATATCCTAACCTTGCAAGGGAATTTTTCATGAAAAATCCAGGATACAAGAGATTATTCGGTGACAGCACTCCTATGATCCAAATAAGGGGTCTTGTTGATGGTGACAATGAAATGGTTCAGATAATAAATTCTGATGGGGCCACTGAAGTGTATATTGCGAAGGGAGCTGATCTCATAATCGATAATACACAGACTGGTACTAGTCTAAGGAAAGCTGGTTTAAAAATTATTGACACCATAATGGAATCCAGCGCTGGATTATATGCTGGGCCAACTTGTAAGGGAGAAAAACTTGAAAAGGCTAAGATGATATATCAGCAATTATTTGGGGCTATAAAAGCCCGGAATTATTTTGATGTTAAATTCAATATAAAAAATGAAAAACTGGAAGATATCAAAGAATTCCTTATCTCTAGAAAGTATTGTTCACAAGAGCCTACAATAGTCAAGGGTATTAGATTCTCCCAGGTGAACGTTCTAATACCGAAAAATAAATTCCCGGAAATGTTAAGCGGTATTAAAAGCTTGGGAGCTTCATCAATCGTGAGAGAAAAGGTTAAACAGTACGTAGAATAAAATAGTGATCATGCCCCTATTTTGTTTTGGGGAAATTTTTATATCTGGTCAAGGAGAAATTTGAAGATAACCTTTTAGTGGAGATCATGAGAATGAAATTTGAGGATTTATTTAAAGAGTGTCCAGTTTGTGGTTGTAAGGATAAAATCGTCAAAAGGAAGATCTTAGATGAACATAAGGCCTTTGCTAGTCTCAGGGAGATTGTGTGCGAAAAGTGTGGGTATGTCTTCCAAAAGGGAGATTAGTGGGGGTGATGTTTTTTGGCCTTCCATGTGATGATAGTCCCTACAATGGATTGTCCTTCAAATTGTAGTTATTGTTGGGGTGTGGAACGTGACTCCACTATAATGGATATTGAAATTATAGAAAAGATTGTTTCTTGGCTTAAGGGTTTCAGGATGGAGCCTGTGACCTTCACATTTCATGGTGGGGAGCCCCTACTTGCAGGTTACAGATTTTATAAGGAGGCTCTGCACTTATTAAGCACGGAATTGGCTATGTTGAACCCTGCATTCGCTATACAGACGAATCTTTGGCTTATGGATGATAAGTTGGCGGAGTTGTTTGCTGAATATAATATGCCTATTGGATCTAGTCTTGATGGTCCTGAGGAGATAAATGATTTTCAGAGGGGTGAGGGTTACTTTGAAAAGACTATGCGTGGATATAGGGTGGCTCGGAGACATGGTTTGTCTGTGAGTTTTATCAGTACTTTCACATCATATTCTATAAGGTTTAAGGAGGAGATCTTCAGGTTTTTCCTTGAGAATGGTTTGAGTCTTAAGTTGCATCCAGCTTTACCTTCTCTTAAGAGTGAGGATCCGAGTGAGTGGAGTATAAGTGCAGAGGAGTATGGGAGGCTTTTGGTTTATCTTCTTGATGAGTATCTTGCTCATTTTGGGGAGATTGAAATAAAGAATCTTGATCATTTTGCTAAGAGTATGTTTTTGAGGCGTGGTGTTGTATGTACGCATGCAGATTGTGTGGGTAATACTTTTGCTGTTGATCCTCATGGTGATATATATCCTTGTTATCGTTTTGTTGAGATGAAGGATTATGTTATGGGTAATGTGGAGGATAGTCCTAGTATGGATGATCTTGAGGGTTCAGAGGCTATGGGGAGGCTTAGGGATTGGAGGGGGCTTGTTGATAGGGAATGTTCTTCTTGTGATTATTATCGTTTTTGTCTTGGTGGCTGTCCTTATAATGCTGTGAGTATTGATGATGAGGGTGGGATGGAGCTTGATGGTGTGGATCATCAGTGCGAGGCTTATAAGATGATTTTTGGTGAGATGAAAAGGAGATCTAATAGGGAATTTAGAGATCATGGGCTTCAGGGTGGGGATGGTAGGAAGGCTAGGATTATTGATTTAATGTTAAAGGAACTTTAAGTTATCTTTTTTATTTTGTTTCCGTTGCAGTAGTATATTTCTGCTGGTATGTTGAAGACTTGGAGTTGTAGTTTTATTGTTTCTTTGAGGTCTGGGGTTGTTACTATCCAGAATCTGGTGCCGTTGTTGTTGAATCCGAATCTTCTCCATTTTTTCATGTTTTGTGAGAATCTGTTCGGATCCCTGGTGACTTCTATGATGATGTCTTTGAAGTTTTTAACTGCGTAGAGGTCTGGTTTGAATCCTTGGATTTTGGGTATTTTGTGTTTTTCATGGCATTTTACGGTGTAGCCTTCTTTTTGCAGTTGATCGGTTATTATTTTCAGTATTTGGTCATGGTTTTTTTCTCTTCTTTTCATGTTTTTATCCCCACCAACCATAACAAACTTTTTTGAACATTGTTTATAATCTTGGAGTTAATAGTATAAATACTTATAGGTTATCATCTATTTAATACACAAAAGATATATATAGGTTTCTATCAATTGAAATTAGTGGTGATAACATGGATGTGTTAGACGAAGAAACCATAAAAATGAGATACATCGAACTAGTAAAGAAGGGAATAATAGAAGAAGATGAATGCGCATCCTATACTAGGAATATAGATCTCAAACCTTGCATGAGAAAAAAAGTAGAAGAATTTAAAGATTTTTTCATACCAGGCACTGTTTTAGTTAGTGAAAGGGCATCATATCGTCTGAGGATAGGATACCCCATGGAATAATATATTATATTGTAACGAATTTTCCCGCTTTTGTAATAGAATACTTCTCAAGTAGATGGGACTGCTTCACAAGTCCCATCTCTATAAGATCGCTAAGATGTTTATAAACCATGGCCCTTGAAACACCAACCCTTTTTGCAATTTCTACAGCGGTTAAATTTTCATCCTCCAAAACTTCCAAGATTCTAAGTTTTGAATCTGATATATCAAGCCTGGGGATTGGTAGCCTAACTGACGTCTCCCTGAAACAAGTGAAGATGGCATCAACACCTTCTTTGAATGCCGCTAATGCTAGAAGACCTCCCAAGTCGTCACCATTATAAGCGACATAAACCTCACCATGCTTTTTAGCACCCCTTATAACCTCACACATTTTATAACATGCTTTAAGAGGGTCATCAGTTTCTATTTTTATCAGCCCTCCTTTAACGAATTTTTCAAGGGATAGATCGTCAAATTTTTCGCTCTGAACCAATATTAAACCATCTATTTTGTTTCTCATTGTAACATCAAAGAGGCAACGACCTCTAAGGTTAGTGATCAAAGTCTTCATTATAATCACCCTCCAATACTCTCATATAAAATTATGCGAATCTCATATAAATATTGACACATCTAACATAAAACTCTAATGGATGGGAAGGTTTAAATAAAACCATGAAAAAAATCAGAAATTAGACCTTCAGAACACTTCAAGGGGATAACATGAAAACAGAATTAGTAATCTCAGGAAATAACCTATCCACCCGGAAAATCAATAAAATGATAAAAGAAGGCCTAAAAGACAACACAAAAAAATTCATAATAGAAAATGATAAAAAACTCGACTCACTCGTAGTAGGAATCCGAGAAGAAGCAGAATTCATACTAAAAGGAGAATTCGGCGACTTCATAGGAGCCCTAAATGACGGAGCCAAAATAAAAGTCATGGGAAACACAGGAAGATACCTAGGAGACAACATGACAGCAGGCGAAATAATAGTCGAAGGATCAGCCAAAGACGGCGTCGGATTCGGAACATACAACGGCACAATAGTAATACACGGAGACGCGGGCAACGGAGTCGGACAACTAAACAAAGGAGGAACAATCATCATAGACGGAGACATAAAAGACCTCGCAGGATTATACATGCTAAGCGGGGACATAATAGTAACGGGAGATGCTGGAAAAGACACAGGAGACTGGATAATAGGAGGCAACATCTACGTGGCAGGAGACTTCGAAACAGGAACCAACACCAAAGTAAGCAGCCTAGAAAAAGAAGACACACTAAAACTCTCAAAACTCTTCTACGATTATGGGATAGAAGCCGAAGTAGAAAACTTCAAAAAAATACAACGAAAAAAACTCCGCCCATTCTACGGATAAAGAGGTGACTTAAATGGTGCAAATACTCCTAACAGACCCTGAAAAATGTGATGGATGCAACGAATGTATAGAAGCATGTGAAAAGGTCACAGGTCACACTTCAATCTTCCTAAACGAACTTGAAGATGGCTACCATGCAATAGTATGCCAACAATGCGTCGACCCAGCATGCGCAAGAGGATGCTTCAGAGATGCCATAAGAAAAGAACATGGAATCGTTAAAATAGAACAAGAAGCATGCATAGGCTGCAAACTATGCATGTTAATGTGTCCAATAGGCGCCATAACATACTCAGACGACGGCATGATAAAATGCGACCAAAGCTGCGTGGAAAAACCAGGAGACATACCAGCATGCGTAGCTGCTTGCGAAAAAAAATGCCTAGAAGCAGTCGATGTAAGAGAAGTTGTAAGTGACATACAAAAAGGATTCGAACTAAAAGCCGCAACATCATCAAGTTCATTGACGCCATCATCACCATCATCAGATCTTGCAGCAGCCACCCAAGGACTCTGCGTATTCTGCGGAACCTGCGAAATGGTATGCCCAGTAGACGCCATAAAAGTCGTGGACAACCACCCAGAAATCGACAAGAAAAAATGTATAATGTGCGGATCATGCCTAGCAGCCTGCCCAGTACTCCTACCAAGTGGAGCGGGTAGCATATGGGATCCTAGGACAATAGCAAACATAAGATACACATCCAAAGCCGGTAAATACGTTCTAAGAGGTTTCGGAACAGAAAGAAGACTCCCAAACTTTGACGACATACTAATAGTACCAGCACAAGCATCAATAGCACCAGTAGACAAATACAGAGAACCATGCAACACAAAGGTAACCCTAGGGACAAGATACGCAGAAGAACCACTCACACTACAAACACCAGTACTTATAGCAGGAATGTCATTCGGAGCACTCAGCAGAGAAAGTAAACTAGCACTAGCCAAGGGATCAGCAATGGTAGGATCTTGCGCTAATACAGGAGAAGGCGGCATGCTACCAGAAGAAAGAGAACTAGCAGACAAACTCATAGTACAATACTCTTCAGGAAGATTCGGAGTCTCATCAGAATACCTAAACGTCGGAGACGCAATAGAAGTAAAAATAGGCCAAGGAGCCAAACCAGGAATGGGAGGACACCTACTAGCAGAAAAAGTAAGCCCAGAAGTCGCCAAAATCAGGGGCATACCAGAAGGTACAGATGCTCTAAGCCCAGCAAGATTCTTAGATGCAACAGACAGAGAAGACCTGGCAAAACACATCGAACTTTTAAGAGAAGTTACAGACTGGAAAGTCCCAATCATAGTCAAACTCGGACCAGGACGAGTATACGAGGATGTTAGGATAGCAGCAGAAGCAGGAGCCGATATAATATCTGTTGATGGTATGGAAGGGGGAACCGGAGCGGCCCCAGAAGTCGTGATCGAACATACAGGTATACCAACACTCTCAGCACTGGTACAAGCAGTAAACAGCCTAGAAGATATGGGTCTAAAAGATGAGATAGATCTTATAATAACTGGTGGGATAAGAAGCGGTGCAGATGTTGCCAAGGCAATGGCAATGGGAGCAGACGCAGTATATATTGGAACAGGTGCAATGATAGCAATGGGATGCCGAGCCTGCAGAATGTGCTACACAGGAAAATGTCCAGTAGGTGTTGCAACACAAGACCCAGAACTGAGAAAAAGATTAGATGTTGACATAGGAGCAAGAAAAGTCGCAAATTACATAAAAGCCATGACAGAAGAAACCAAGATGCTGGCACAACTTGCAGGACACGACGACATAAGACAATTCAACCCAGATGATCTGCGCGCACTAGACACAAACACAGCAGCAATAACCGGTCTAAAACTGATAAACAAATAAACTAATAACAGCCCACGGGGGCATGGTCAACCCCCCACACACTTTATTATTTTTTTGGGGGTTGAATGGCGAATTTTTAATAGCACTTCTTTGCTAATACCCAGACTAGAAGGAGACTACAAGGTTCATTCCCAGGTTTCCATGAAACTTAGATTAGGGTTTATTGTCTCTTTGAGATTTTATAGAACAAATATGCTATAGCTGCAAGGCCAAATGTAACTATAGATAAAATCCCTAACAGTAAGGCTCTGAACATCCTATTAGGCTTGTAATGTATTCTGTGCATTTTTATGGTGCTTCTTTTAACAATTTTTGGCGATTTTGTCCTGGAATGGACAGATGGTGCAGATTTCACCTCAAGATCGTCTGCATTGACTATAATAGTCCTTCTCATGCTTTTTCTCCAGTCAAGTCTCATAGACTTTCATCTCCCCTCCACTATAAAATATGGGGCTAGATTATTTAACTTTTTTTTGCTGCTACCCCCATACAAAAGGTGAATAATCCTTTATATAGTTTCAAGAAAAAAAAACATTATAGTAATTTTGTACACTCCTCAAAGAGTACGTGAAATTCCAATGGGGAGAATCCAATACTCTAGTTACAAGTTCCGAACCTACGCCGTGAGGGAAGTTGAGAAAAAACTTGCAAGCGGCTCTATAACCACCCGTTCAAAGAATCGAACAAGTCAAAAAAAAGGGCAGATTTTCTCTGGGAAGCAGGAAGCCCCTAGCAATAGCTAGGGGGTAGTTAACGTGCTTTAGAGTATCCCTAAAAGATGATCGTGACTGGTATGATCATAGGTTTGGGTGTAACATTTCCCCTGGTTAAAATTCTAGCAGGATGAGAAAAAAACCATAGTGTTTTGGGACTAGTATTGTATGAATTTTATCATTTTGATGAGGTCTTGGGCATTTTCTATTTTCGTGTTTAAGTTTAGGTTTATGTAGGCTTTTCTCCCGGCACTGTAGCTTGATGATAGTATGATCTGGTTGCCTATCACTTGGAAACCGTCAACTGGGGTGTGTCCTACTATCATGGCGTTGCAGTCAACTCTCTTTAGGAATTCATCTATATCTTCTTCTAGGTAGGATCCGTAACGGTTCCAGAGCATCTCATAGACTGCTGGAGTCTGGTAGCCATCCTCTTTTATGTTGATTATATCATCTAGGCCCTTTATGTGCCTTGATGGGCCTGCATGGCTTATGAAGACTTTATTTCTGGTTTTAACAGCGAGGGGTAATTTTTTGAAGAATCTTGTATAGGATTCTAGCTTTTCCATCCAATCGTCCCCGAATTTTTCATTTAATAGTCTTTCGAATGATAGGCTCTGGTTTACACCGCCTTTAAAGACGTCTATGCCTGTGATGTGAGACCATTCATGGTTTCCTAGGAGTAAATGGAAATTTTTATAACGTTTATAATATGATTTTATGGTTTCGAGGATTTCCACTGAGCCGTCCTCATATCCCATTGAGTGTATGAAATCTCCAGTGAAAACAATAGATGATCTTCTAGCATAATCTTCTTCCCATATTTTAAGGTAAATTTTAAAGTCTGTGAGATTACCATGAAGATCTGTGACAACAAGTAAATTTTCACTTTCATCAGAGATTTCGATAAGACTCCCTTTGTACATATAAGGGATCTTTATGAGGTGTCTACTAATATAATTGTGGGGGGATTTTATGAGGATTTCCCATATTTCGGTAAGTGATAAGATAACAGTACTAGCATGTGGATGTAACTTTAAATGTAGGTACTGTTTTTTTAAGCCCCTAGCTTGCCGGGAATTGTCAATAAGAAGGTTGTATGATACCATTTCAAGGATAAGGGGTGGAATTTCAAAGGTTATGATAGCTGGTGGGGAGCCCACGTTACAAGAAGATCTTCCAAGCCTAACAAGAATCCTATACAATGGAAGGTTTGAGAGCATATTATCTACTAATGGATCCAATCTACTCGATTTCTTGGATAAGATAAAGATTAGTGAAGTCCATGTTGACCTTAAAGCCTTTGATGATAAGAAGCATAGGATTCTCACTTCCAAGTCAAATAGGAGGGTGCTTGAAACTATAGAATATCTTGGGGAAAATAAGGAAGATCTTAGTTTTAAAGTTGAAGTTTCAAGTGTACTTATCCCAGGTATTATAGGAGTGTCTGAGATTGGTAGGATAGCAAAATTTATTGGAAGATGGGATCTCTCTTATCATATTATAGCCCATGTACCTTATAATTTGGATGCGCCAAGACCTTCAAGGAAACTAATAGAAGTTGCGAAAAAAACCAGCCAAAGATACCTATCTGAGGTTTCAACTTCATTAGAATCCCGGAGACATGTGAAAGGAGAAAAGATAATAATCTAAATTCTTAAAAATTTCCTATTATTAGAATTCTATCCTTTTGATCCTTTCCATTGCCTTTTCTGTATTTTCGCGGGTGTTGAATGCTGTTAATCTGAAGTAGCCTTCTCCACTTGGCCCGAAACCAGTGCCTGGGGTGCCTACTACATGTGCCTCTTCTAGGAGTTTATCGAAGAATTGCCATGAATTCATGCTATTGGGTGTTTTAACCCAAATGTATGGTGCGTTAACACCCCCATAATATTCTAGTCCCGCATCTTTTAAACTTTCTCTGATTATCCTCGCATTTTCCATGTAGTATTTTATGGATTCTTTGATTTCTTTTTGTCCTTCTTTGGTGTAGGTTGCAGCTGCCGCTACCTGGACTGGATAGGATACGCCGTTGAATTTTGTGGTTTGTCGTCTATTCCATAAATTGTTTAGTTGGTGTTTTTTTCCTTGGTTGTCTTCTGCTTCTAGTTCTTCTGGTACTATGGTGTAGGCGCATCTTGTGCCTGTGAAGCCAGCGGTCTTTGAAAAGCTTCTGAATTCTATTGCAACTTCCCTAGCCCCTTTTATCTCATAAATGCTCTTTGGTATACCTTTTTCTTGTATGTAGGCTTCGTATGCTCCGTCGAATAGTATTATGCTCTTGTTGTCCAGTGCATAGTCAACCCACTTTTTGAGCTCCTCCTTTGTAAGACTTGTTCCTGTGGGATTGTTAGGGAAGCAGAGATATATCAGATCTGCTTTTTCCTGGGGTAGAGGTGGTTGGAAGTTGTTTTCAGCAGTGCAAGGCATGTATATGATGTTTTTGTATTGGCCTTTTTTGTTTTGGGGTCCTCCGCGGCCTGCCATAACATTACTTTCAACATACACTGGATATACTGGGTCTGTTATGGCGACTTTGTTGTTGATGCTGAATATTTCTTGGATGTTTGCTGTGTCACATTTTGCACCATCACTTATGAAGACTTCATCTATGGTTAGTTTGATTCCTCTTGTTTTGTAGTCGTTTTCTATTATCGCTTCTCTGAGGAATGGGTAGCCCTGTTCCGGCCCGTATCCTTTGAATGTTTTTTTGTCGCCCATTTCCTCTACTGCCTTTCGGAATGCTTCTATAACGGCTTTGGGTAGTGGTCTTGTAACATCTCCTATGCCCATGCTTATTATCTTGGCTTTTGGGTTCCTTTTTTGGTATTCTTCTACTTTTTGGTTGATCTTGGAGAATAGGTAGCTTTCTTCTAGGTTTAGGTAATTTTCGTTGATTAGCGCCAATTTTTTCCCCCCAGGTTTATTTGTGGGTGTAGTATAATGTTATTTTTTTGTTTGTTTTATCTACTCTTGCAAATCCGAATCTTTCGAGTTGTATTATATCGTCTGTTTTGAGTTTTTTCGCGTCTGGTTCAAGCAGGCCTTCTATGGTTTCTGCGTTTGGCATTATCACCTTGGCTGGTATGCTACCTTCTATGGGGATCCAGTGGATTATCTTTGCATGGTATTCCCTTGCCTTTTCTAGGCTTTTGCTGTGATATTCTAGGCTTTTGTCTCTTACTTTTACGTTGACCGCATCCACGAGCCTTAAGAGTTTAGCGTCTTTGAGGTCGTCTTTTTGGATGTAGATTTCTCCGTTGAATGGTATTTTCCTTTGGCCCCTTTCTGGGTGGTCTGGATGTAATGGTCTTTCTATTGTACCTTTTAAGTGTTCTGGGAGTCCTTTGATTTTGAATGCTATTGGTTCTGCTATGAAGAAGTATCTGTTGGCCATATCATCTAGTATGTTTTTGTTTAGGCCGTAGATTTTTTTCCAGGTTAGGGTTGTGTCTGCTATTTTTGCGCCGATTTCTATCATGGCTTCTTTTATGGCCTGTGCTTGTATTCCCCGTTTTTTTATGGCTTTTATTGTTCCGAGTCTTGGGTCGTCCCATCCTTTGTATTTTCCTTTTTGTATTCCTTCTCTTGTTTTGGATGTGCTCAGTTGTATGTTGTCCATGTGTAGTCGGCCGTAGTGTATGAATGTTGGCGGTTTCCATTTGAGGTGTTTGTAGAGGTATTCTTGTTTTTCTGTGTTTGTTATGTGGTCTTTTCCTCTGAGTACGTGTGTTATACCTAGTAGGTGGTCGTCTATTGTTACTGCGAAGTTCATTGTGGGGTATACACGGTATTTTTTTCCTGTGCGTGGGTGTGCCTCTTCTACTATACGGAGGCCTACCCAGTCTCTTATGGCCGGGTTTTTGTGTTTGAGGTCTGTTTTTACTCTGAGGACTGCTTTTCCTTCTGGCATTTCTTGCATTTGTTCCCAGCGTTTGAGGTTTTCTTCTACTGGGAGGTTTCTGCATGGGCATGGCTTGGATTGGTCTTTTAGTTTTTTGAATTCTCTTGGTTTGCATGTGCAGATGTATCCTTTGCCTTTTTGGAGTAGTTTTTCTGCGTATTTGTGGTAGATGGGTATTCTGTCGCTTTGTATTATGAGTTGGTCCCATTTTATTCCTAGCCATTTTAGGTCTTCTTGTATCATCTGGTAGGCTTGGGGGTCTACTCTTCTGGGGTCTGTGTCTTCCATGCGGAGTATTAGTTTGCCTTTGTATTTTTTGGCGTATTCGTGGTTTAGTATGGCTGCTCTTGCGTGTCCTATGTGTAGGGGTCCGCTGGGGTTTGGCGCGAATCTCATGATGACTTTTTCTTGGATGTTGGGTAGTGGTGGTAGTCCCTTCTTTTTCTTGGCCTTTTTTTCTTCTAGTTTTATTCCTAGTCTTTGTAGTTCTCTTTTTTGTTCTTGTGGGGTCATTTTGTTGACTTTTTCCACTATACTTTTTGTTTTCTTTGATACTTCCTGGGCTTTTTTTCTGAGTTGTGGTTCGTTGCTCATAACTGCTCCTATCACTGCCTTTTCTATGGCCTTGCCCTTGTGTTTTGCTGCGTTTATCAGGGCGTATTTGTATATTGTCTCGTCTATCATGTTTACCTTTTTTTTAGTGTTTTCTTTCTATTATGAAGTCTGCTATTTCTTCTAGGTGTTTTTTTGCCTTTGAGTCTTCTAGGATTTTGAGTTTTTCTTTGGCTCTTTTGGTGTATTCTTGGGCTAGTCTTTGGGCGTAGTTGATGGAGTCATATTTTTTGAAGATTTTTATGGCTTCTTTTATCCCTTTTTGGTTTCCGTTTTTCAGTATTCTTATTAGTTTTTCCTTATCTTCTTCTGAGGCTTTTTCTAGTGTTTTCACTGTGAGTATTGTCATTTTTCCCTCTGCTATGTCGCTTCCCACTGGTTTTCCGAGGGTTTTTTCGTCTCCGGTTATGTCTAGGTAGTCGTCGTGGATTTGGAATGCTAGTCCTATTAGTTTTCCATATTCGCCCAGTGCTTCTACTTCTTCAAGGGTGCCTCCTCCCATTATGGCCCCTGATTTTGTGGCGGCTGATATTAGGGCTGCTGTTTTCTTGTAGACCATCTCAAGGTATTCCTCTTCTTTGACATTGAAATTTTCTTCGAAGTCCATGTCTAGTGCTTGTCCCTCGCATATTTTTATGCAGGAGTCTATGATGGTTGATAGTGCATCTGTAACATGTTTATATGATATTTCATCGATTTTTGTCTTTAGTGTGCTTTCGAATGCCTTTGAGAATAGTATGTCGCCTGCGAGTATTGCCATTGGCTCCCCCCAGAGTACATGGACTGATGGTTCGCCTCTTCTCATCTCGTCTTTGTCCATGATGTCGTCGTGTATGAGTGAGAATGTGTGTATTAATTCTATGGCTACTGCCACGTTCATGGCATCCTCTATTTCACCACCTACAGCCTGGCAGCTGAGAAGAGCTAGTGTTGGTCTGATCTTTTTCCCACCAGCACTTATAAGGTGCATTGATGCTTCATATAAGCTCCTGGGTGTTATATCAGCTAATATCTCCTCTAGTTTTGGGTTTATGGCCTTGGAGTATATTCCAAGGGTTTCTGTTAAATCCAAATCAGATCCCTCCATCAAAGACTTGGGCTTGTCCATTCCTTAAGATGTGGATATCATTACCCAACTTGTAACCTTCCTCCTCGGCAAGTTCGGCATAAGCTGATAACATGTAGATGTCGCCGTGTGCTGGGATTACATGCATGGGGTTCAGCATCCTCAAAAAGTCCCTGTGATCTTCCTTACCAGCATGTCCTGATACGTGGGCGTTTGTATAGATTCGCGCCCCACTTGAAATAAGTCTTTTCTCCATCAGGTTACGGTTTGCCACGTTCATTGGATTGGGTATGACTGGAGCCGATATGATGATGTTGTCTCCTTGTCTGACATTGAATTGTGTTTTACTATTAGCTATCCTTGGTAGTAGGGCGTCTGGCTCTCCTTGATGTCCGGTTGTAACAAGGATATAATCTTCTCTTTTAGCCTCGGCTCTTGCAAGGGCCTTGTTAACCGATTTGGGACTTCCGAATATGCTAGCATTTTCTGGTAGTTTTAGGATTCCCATGGATTCTGCTAGGCTACAATATCTTTCCATTGATCTTCCGAGTAAAAGTATTTGTCTGTCGCTTTTTCTTGCTATGTCACTTATGGCTTGTATACGTTCTATATGTGATGAGAATGTGGTTACTATCAGGCCTGTCTTTTCTTCTAGGGGTCTTTTCATTATATCTTTGAGTATTATTCTTGCAACTTTTTCTGATGGTGTTTTAACTTCTTCCTGGTCAACTACCCTTGTTGTTTCCACTATTAATGCTAGCACTCCTTTGTTTCCGAGTTCCTTTAGGCGGTGATAGTCTGGTGGAGGGGATATTATCTGGTGGTCGTCAAACTTGAAATCTAGACCATATACTATTATACCCTCTGGTGTGTGTAGGGCTGCTATAACTGATTGTGGTATGCTGTGCGTGGCATTTATGAATTCTAGTGTCATGTCAGGTGATAGTTGACATTTTTCGCCAGCATTTAGAACCTCTAACTTGTTTGTGACGTTGAATTTCCTCTCTGATTTTATTATGCGTTCTATTAATGCTATTGTGTAGGGTGTTCCTATTATTGGTGCGTTGTAGCGGTGGGCTAGTTTGGCCACTCCACCGATATGGTCTAGGTGGCCATGTGTGAATACTATTGCTCTTACTTTGCCGTTAACTTCTCTCATGAGTGTGTCATCTGGTATGACTCCTCTTTCGATGAGGTCTAGGCTATGCATTCTTGCTATGTCTGTATCTTCGTGTACATGTACGCGGTCTAGGTGTATGCCCATGTCGAATATTACCACGTCATCGTTTATTTTAACTGCAGACATGTTTTTTCCTACTTCTTCGTAGCCTCCGATTGCTATGATCTCCACGGTCAATATCGTGGCCTCCTTGCATATTTTGATGTGTCAAAGCCCCTTTCATGTAGCCATGTTCTTGTCTCGCCTTTTATCACGACCGGGACTTTTTTAAGTTCTTTTATGTTCTGGGCGCCCACTAGGTACATGGCCACTTCCAGGGATTTGTTGAATCTTTCGATTACTTTGATAACTTCCTTGTGACCTTTTTGGGCGGCTTTTAGGACTGGTAGGGCTATCCCCACGGCATCTGCTCCTAGTGCTATGGCTTTCGCAGCGTCTAATCCGCTTCTTATCCCACCTGATGCTATTACAGGTATTTTAACTGTCTGGGTGACTTCTACTGTGCTAGCGGCTGTTGGGATGCCCCAATCCCAGTATAATTTCCCCAAGTGTTTTTCTTTCGCCCTGTAGGTTTCAACAGCGGCCCAGCTTGTCCCTCCGGCCCCTGCAATGTCTATGGCCGCCGCCCCGACTTCTTCTATTCTGAGGGCGTCCTCTGCTGATATGCCGGCGCCTGTCTCTTTTACGAGTACTGGCACGTCTATGTTTTCTATTATGTTTTTGATTGAGTTGATGAGTCCTGTGGAGTTTATATCACCTCCGGGTTGTATGGACTCTTGTAGCGGGTTTAGGTGGATTGCTAGGGCGTCTGCATCTATCATTTTCACTGCAGCTTCTGCATATCCTATTTGGGGCGCTCCAATATTCCCTATTAGAAGTGTTGATGGTGCCTCTTCCCTTGCAATGGTATAAGTGGCCTTTAGTGTGGGGTCATCTATAGCTGCTCTTTGGCTTCCAATTCCTAATCCTATACCTAGTTTTTCAGCGGCTTTTGCAAGGGCCTTGTTGATTTTTAAGGCGGCTGGATGTCCCCCTGTTATGGCAGTTATTAGTATGGGTGATTTTAGTTTTTTGCCCAGTAATTTTATGCTTAGGTCGATCTCTTCACTATTAACTTGGGTTAATGCGTTGTGTACGAGTTCCACGTCCTTGAATCCTGTATGTTTTTTGTATTGTACGTCATAGTGTGTGCATAATATTAGGTGTTCCAATTTTCTATCCGAGATCATCTGTATCCCCATCTATAATCGTCTTTTTAAGTTCCTGGCCTAGAAGAGCCTTTTTTATGTTCCCTGGTGTTTTTGCATTTATTATCTCTGATTTTATCCCCTTCTCGGCCAATAGTAAGAGTTCTTTTATTTTTCCGATCATCTCTCCTGTAGCGTCCTTTGATGTTCTGGTTTCAGTTTCGACGTCTTTGAGTGATCTTATATTTTTTATGAGTTTGGCGTCTGGATACTTTTTAGGGTCTTTGTCGAATACTCCGTCAACGTCTGTTCCGAGTATGACCTTTTCAGGTTTTAGGGTTTCTCCGAGGTATTTTATGATTTGGTCGCCTGAGAGTACTGACATTTTCAATTTTTCGTTTGCATCTAGCACTACGTCACCATAGGTTACTGGTATGAATCCCTTTTCAAGGTATGAGATTATTATCCTAGGATTTGCATGTTTTATCCTTCCATTGTATGCTATTATAAAAGATGAAGGTTGTATTGAGACTACTGGGATGTTTTCTTTTCTTAGCGCATCACATACCCTGATATTTAGAAGTTTAACCCATCTTTGTATGATGGAGAATCCCATCATCTTCCTTGGCAGTTCTCTTTTGGTGGTGGGAGTTCCTATCCTATATTTTTTTGCCAGGGGATGGCCGAATGATCCTGCGCCATGTACTATTATAAGGGATGGTGGTAGGGAGTCTGAGATCTCCTTAGCGATCCTTTTAAGGTTTTCATGGTTTAGGGTGGGTTTTGGGGCGCTTTTGTCTGTTATGACGCTTCCACCTATTTTTAGCATGATCAATTTGCACACCTTAATTTGTGAGAACCCCTTTGATTGAGAAGTCTGCTTTCATGGCATTGTATCCCTGTTTTCTTAGAGCTTCTAGGATTTGATTTTTATTAGTTGGGGAGTAGGCTATTATGCTCCCACCACCACCTGCTCCTGTTATTTTGGAGCCTATTGCGCCCGCTTCTCTGCTAATATATATCATCTCTGATAGGCTGCGGGTGTTAACACCTATAGCATCTAATAGGCCCTGGTTTATGTTCATTAGTTCCCCGAGGCATTTATCATTGGTTTCCAGGGCTTTTTTCGCCTTTTTTGCGATCTGTGCTATGGTATCCATGATAAGGTTCATGATCTTGGGGTGGTGTTCCATGCGCTCCTTCACTTTTCTAACCATCTTTGCAGTGTCCTCTGATTCTGTGTATCCTATGATAAGGGAATCTTCAAGTTCGCCTTTGATATGGTCTATTTTTCTCTCCTCATCTAGGTATATTAGGCCTCCGTGGGTTGAGGTTGCTGTGTCAAGTGGACTTGCAGCACCTTGGACTTCTAATTCGATTTTATGGGCTCTTTTCGCTATTGAAGGTAATATGATTTTTCTTTGGTGGTGTTTGTCTAGCGCTGCTATTGTGGCGACTGTAACGGCAGCTGATGAGCCTAAACCCGCGCCTATGGGCAGTTCCATCCCAAATTCTATGTTTATGGGGGATGAATCATGATAAAATTCCAAAGCCTTAAGGATATAAGCTAGGATGCCCTCTGAGCCCCCTTTTAGTTCTAGTCCGGTTTCTGGGTTGATTATGGCCTCTATACCAAGATCTTCAGATCTTATCCTTGTATAATCTCTCCTGGATTCTTTAATGGTTACATTAGCCCTTTGGTCTATTGCGACTGCTATTGCGGGTTTACCATAAACTACTGCATGTTCCCCGAATAGTATGGCTTTACCTGGTGCTGAAGCCCTTGAATGCATCTTGGAATCACCATAAAAAAGCTTAAAGTGTTATTTGAAGATGGCTGAGGCGTATCCAACAACTGATGAATAGTCCCCGGTTATGTCACCGCTAGTGGCATATTTAAGGAGTTTGCCCTTAGAGGCTCCCTTTTTTCTGGCCGCGACTATTGAAGCAGCTACTGGACCATAACCGCACATGCTAACATTGAACTGGTAAATCCGTTCATACATTCTATTCTCATCTAATGATACTATAGCTTCAAGCACCTTCTGGTCGTTTTTATATGCGACATCAGCTGGTTCATAGTGTGTGAAGTCTGTGCTTGCTATGATTAGAATATCCTTTCCCTGGCTTGCATCTGCTATACTATTTCCTATTTCCTTTGCTGTGTCAAGGTCTTGCATCCACATACAAACCGGCACTATCTTAAAATCTTGGCTGAAATATTGTAGGAATGGTATGTGGACTTCGCAACTATGTTCTCCTAGGTGGGCTGACTCATCAATGTCTATTATCTCCGAGACTTCTAAGAGTTCCTCTGCAAGGTCTTCATCGATTTTAACAGAGCCAATTGGGGTTACCCATTCCCCCTTTGTCATCATGGATACTCCAGAACCAATACCTGTGTGGTTTGGGCATAAGAGGATGAATGTTTCAGGGAAGCCGTCGGCTGCAACTTCATGGTATGTGTGGGCTGCTACTGGCCCTGAGTAGATGTATCCTGCGTGTGGTGCTATAACAGCCTTTAGTTCTCTTTTATCTCCTATTCTTGGTATTTTGCCGGGGCCTATTTCGTGGTGGAAGCACCATTCTATTCTTTTTTTAAGGGCTTCTGGGTCGGCTTCATAGAATGTTCCTGCTACTGCAGGGTTTCTTTTCATATGATCACATCATATTCTTACTTCAAATTCTGTTGGGGGCACCTCAAATTCTTCGTCTTCTTTAAGCATGCCTTTTTCTCTTAGGAATTGTCTTGTGAGTAACCAGTAGACTAGTGCTAGGGCTTTCCTGCCTTTGTTGTTCACTGGTATTGCTATGTCCACGTTTCCTAGGAGGTTTTCAGTATCGCATAGGGCGACTACTGGTATGTTGACTTGTTTTGCTTCTATGATGGCTTGGGAGTCTGCTCTGGGGTCTGTTGCGAGCAGCACCTTTGGTTCTATGAATTTTGGGAAGTTTGGGTTTGTTAGTGTTCCTGGGATGAATCTGCCTGGGATTGTTTTCGCCCCGGTTAGTTCTCCGAATTTTTTAACGGGTCTTTGCCCGTATTGTCTGGTTGATACTGCGAGTATGTCATCTGGTTCATATTTTGCCAGGAATTTTGAGGCTGCTATGATCCTGTCATTTGTTTTTCTAATATCTAGTACGTAGAGGCCGTCTGATCTTACACGGTAGATGTATTTTTCCATGTCGGCTGTTTTTTGTCGTGTGCCGATATGTAGGCCTGCTGCTAGGTATTTGTCCAATGGGATTAAGAGTTCTGCCAAGTATAATCACCTCTAAGCCTTCTCCTCTTTTTTTTTAGTAGTCTGGTAGGTTTGCCATGTTGGCGTAGGGTATTTCTTCTTGTATTCTGATGAGTTCGTTTAGTTTGGCTATTCTTTCACCGCCTATGGCTCCGGTTTTTATGATGGGTGCTGAGAATGCTATTGCTAGGTGGGCTATGGTTTCGTCTGTTGTTTCTCCTGATCTGTGAGACACTACTGGGGTGTAATTGTTTTCTTTTGCTAGTTTTACTGTCTTGTAGGTGTCTGTTAGTGTTCCTATCTGGTTGGGTTTTATGATTATTGCGTTTGCGGCGCCCATTTCTATTCCTTTTTTGAGTATTTTGTTGTTTGTTACGAAGATGTCGTCGCCGCAGATTATGCATTTGTCGCCTGCTTCTTTTGTTAGTTGGGCGAATCCTTGGAATTCTGATTCGTGTAGTGGGTCTTCTATGAAGAACATTTTGTAGGTTTCTATTAGTTCTTTGACGAATTCTATTTGTTCTCCTGTGTCGCGTTTTATGTTTTCTTGTTTGTAGATGTATTTTTCTTCTTTGGGGTTCCAGAGTTCTGTAGCCGCGAAGTCTAATGATGGTCTTATTTCTATGCCTGTTTCGTCTCCTATTTCTTCACAGGCTCTTGATTGTATTTCTAGGGCTTCATAGTTTGATATTTTGGGGGCCCATCCGCCTTCGTCGCCTTTTCCTCCTGTGAATTCTGGGTCTTTGTCTTGTATTAGTTCTTTTATTCTTGCGTGGACTTTTGAGTTTGCGAATACTGCTTCTTGTATGTTCTTGGCGCCTTTGGGTATTACTAGGAATTCTTGGATGTCTGGGGCGTGTTTTCCTGCGTGGGCTCCTCCGTTTATCATGTTTCCTAAGGGGTAGGGTATGCTTGTCGCGAAGTTGCCTCCAAGGAATTTGTATAATGGGAGGTTGTATGATGATGCGGCTGCTTTGGCTGCTGCCATTGAAACCGCTACTATGGTGTTCCCTCCGAGGTTTGAGAGGTTTTCTGTTCCATCTATTTCTTTTAGTATGAGGTCGATGTCTTCTAGGTATTCTGCGTCCATTCCAATCAATTCGGATGATATGATGTCTTCTAGTTCGCTTATTACCTTGTCAACTCCTCCTTCTGGGAATGCTACAACTTCCCTGGTTCCTGTGCTGGCTCCGCTTGGTGCTGCTGCACGTCCAAAACCATTCCAGGTTATAACGTCTACTTCTATTGTAGGGTTTCCCCTACTGTCTAATATTTTTCTTACTCTAACATCTTCAATAACAGTCTCCACATAAACACCTCTTATTATAAACTCTAAAATTGGGAGAAATAGTGGTTGATTTAGAGTTTATTTTCTAACAGTTAATGGTATAACACTTTTTTTAAGTTCGAGTGTGGCTATGTCAATGGGGTCTTTAGTCTCTGGGATCTTGACTAATGGTTTGGCTCCCATTGCAAGTTGAAGAGCTCTCGCCCCTATTAGTCTAGCCTTTTCGAATCGGGTCATCCTAGTCATTTTTTCCCTCCTATTTTTATAAGGGGTTTTTTTGGTGATGGGACCGCCGAGATTTGAACTCGGGTCTCCAGCGTTCCAGCGGACCTTTTTTATGTCCATCCCCGGGCTGGGAGGATGGACCAGGCTACCCTACGGTCCCATTTTTTACCATGTGTCAACATGTGAAATTAACATTCGTCTGCAGCAGTATCTTTTAATTCCAAGGTCATCGAGCACTTTCTTTGGGTTTTCACCCTCAGTTACTCTCTTTTGGTATTCTTCGAAATATGCTGATATGGGTTTTCCACAGCTGAAACATCTTATTGGGATCATTTTATTCTCCTTTTGATAATGTTTTATCGGTAGCTTTTCTGTCTTCGTGCTCTAGCTCCTCTGCCACCATATTTTTTGGGTTCTGAGCGTCTTGAGTCTCCCACTAGCATGGTACGATCATATTGTGAAAATTTTTCTTTAAGTTCCATGTCGTTGGTCCATTGTATGAGGCCTCTGGCTATGGCCATTCTGGCGGCTTCTGCTTGTCCCATGATCCCGCCACCTTTGACGTTCACGTTTATGTCTATGTTTTTTGTCACTTCTTCGCCTGCTAATTTTAGGGGTTCGAATATTTTGAGGCGGGCGAGTTCAGGTTGGTATAATTCTACTGGTGTTTTGTTGATCCTCACCCTACCCTTGCCTTCATAGAATGTTGCCCTTGCAATTGCGGTTTTCCTTTTTCCACTTGTATGAACTATTTTTTTCATCTTTTCGCCGCTCCATGATCCTTTTTTTAGAATTTGGCGCCTAGTAATCTTGATATTTCGCCTAGTTTAACGCCTTTTTGTATTGGTGATCTTTTAGCTTCTGGTATTTGGGCTAATTCAGCGTCCCTGTACTCTCTTGGAATACCTACATAGGCTTTTAGTCTTTTGAATGCTTCACGACCCTTTGCTTTCTTGTAGGGTAGCATTCCTCTGACTGTTCTTCTGAATATGTCATCTGGTCTTCTTGGATATTTTGGACCCATTCTTCTGGGGTTTGATATGCTTGATCTGTCTATTCTCTGTTTATATTTTTGGTGGGCCCATTCTTTGGATCCTGTGATTATTATCTTGTCTGTGTTGAGTACTATTATCTTTTCGCCTTCTAGTAATTTTTTGCTCACAATACTTGCAAGTCTTCCTAGGACGTGTCCTTTAGCGTTGATGATCATGAGAAGACACCTTAGCCTATTATTTTTATGTTAGAACCCTTCGGGTTTTCTTCTAATAATTCTTCTATGGTGAGGTGTTCGCCTTTCGCTTCTTTTATTTTGTCTTTCGCCGCTTTTGAGAATTTCCATGCCGCTACTTTAACTTTGTGGTCTAGTTTGCCTGTTCCTAGTACTTTCCCGGGTACTATTATTGTTTCGTTCTCGTTTGTGTGTCTGTTTATCCTTGATATGTTGACTTCAGCCATTTGTCTTGTGGGTTTTTCCAGTCTCTTCGCGATATTCTTCCATATTGCTACTTTTTCTTGTGATGATTTCTTTTTAAGGGCGCGTATGAGTTTTATGAGGTTGGGGTTTGTTTTTGTGAGTTTCCTTGTCATGATTTATTCCTCCTCTAAGAAGATTATTATGTTGTCTGCTTTTTCTATTAGAATGTTACATGCCCTTTCTAAAAGTTCTTCTGCCGATATTGAACCGTCTGTTTCCACTTTGAAAATGAATGATCCATCTTCGTATCCCACATTTATAGCTCCTTTTTCGCATGCCCGCATACAACTTTTACACATTGTACAATCTTCAATATTAACTATTTTGGGTTTTCCGGATTCATCCTCTTCTAGGATTCCGCGTGGGCATGCTTTTATGCATTCATGGCATTGGTCGCATTCTTCTCCTATTGTTATCCTGGGATAGTATTTGTAGGCGCATGCGGTGGTGGGTTTCCATTTGGCATGCTCCATTCCAACACCAAGCTGTGCTATAGCCTCCAATTCTATCTCTTCATCATCTCTAAGCCTTAAGATTGGTATGGTGTCATATGCTGGTACTACTTTCTCGTCTTCAGATTTTAAATCATTTGAATGGACGATCCCAGGCCCCTTCTTTTTTAATGTTAGGGATATGCCGCATTTTGGACAATAGTCTTCACATTCACATTCGCTTGGCATTATAATACCATTTATCGCCTCTTCATCCGATTTTAATGGGATTAGACCGAGTCTATGCGCCACAACCTCATCGAACATGGAAGAATCGTTTTTTATGATGTTAACATATTCTATTGCTAGTTTAGGAACTTCTGTCATGCTGGTTCTTCTTATAGCATTAACAAATGATGTGTCAGAATCCTTTATAATGAGGATCATCTCATTGTCAGATCTTTCTTTGATTTCTATGTCCATTTTAGACCCTTCTCCCTCTCCTGCCTCCAGGCCTCCCTGTGCCATCATGTGGTATTGGTGTTACATCCTCTATCTTACCTATCTTCAAACCTGCACGGGCTAAAGCCCTTATAGCTGCCTGTGCACCGGGTCCTGGTGTCCTTGGACCGTTTCCTCCAGGTGCCCTGACTTTTATATGTAATCCTGTGATGCCCTTCTCTTTAGCATCCTCCGCTGCCCTTGTGGCTGCTTCCATGGCAGCGAATGGTGAGGCCTCTTGCCTGTCTGCTCTCACAACTCTTCCACCAGACCATTGTGTTACTGTTTCGGCTCCTGTGATATCTGTTACTGTGATTATTGTATTATTGAATGAGGAGTAGATGTGGGCGATACCCCATCTTTCCTTTCCTTTAGCCTTAGCCATCTTTTATTCCCCCATAATATTATTCTGTGTCTTTAGCCTTGGATTCTACCTGTTCTATCATAGGTGATGATGGATAAAATCCTATTTTATCTTCTTCACCCTTTTTCACAAAGTATCCTGGGGCGTTAACTTTACTACCATCTAAGGTTATGTGTCCATGTATTATCATCTGTCTTGCCTGTCTTATGGTTCTTGCAAGTCCCTTTTCATATACCATGGTTTGTAGTCTGCGTTTTAAAACGTCTTCAATTGTTAAGTTTAGGACATCTTCTAGTTTAGCATCATCTGCTAATATACCCATCCTTTTAAGGTGTCCTAATAGTTGTTCCCTTTCTTTTATTGTCTGTTCTGCTGGGAGGCCTAGGAGGTGTCTTGCATCTCTCCTGTATCTTCTGATCATTGTCTCGGCTTTCCATATCTCTTTTTTGTTCTTTAACCCGTATTTTGAGAGTAGTCTGTTTTCTTCTTTTATCCTTTCAGCATTCCATGGATGGGGTGGAGTGTCATACTTTTTACGGGGTTTTCTTGGGTGTCCCATGTTAAATCTCCCCTTATTTTATTTTCTTTTCCTTCTTCGAACACCTACAGATTGTCCTTTTCTGAAGGTTGATTTTGTTCTCTGGCCCCTTACTGGGAGGCCTAGTTCGTGTCTTATCCCCCTGTAGCTTCTTATCTTCTTCAGACGGTTTAGGTCTTCTCTGAGGCTCATTTCAAGGTCTGCTTCGATTATGTGCTTGTCTTGGCCTGTTCCATAATCTTGGCGACGGTTCATCATCCAATGGGGGATATCATACTTTCCAGGGTTTTTCAAAGCTTCTTCTAATCTTGTTATATCATCCTCTGATAGGTATCCTATCTTTTCCTGGCCATCTAAACCAAGGACACTTACTATGGCCTTGGCGAAGGCCTTGCCAACACCTTTGATGTCTGTTATGGCATGTTCTATTGTCTTGTTACCATTTAAGTCTTTTCTAGCTATACGTACTATGTGTTTGAATTCCTCTTCCATCGGGTTAACCTCCATAAGTATAAAGAATGAATCCGCAAGATTTATAATATTTTTTTGTGGGGGGATCTGCGAACTCTTATTAACGTGATATCCCATGTTGTGTGGGGGATAAAACTTTAGAATCTTTGCATTAATCCGACGCCGGGACTGGGATTTGAACCCAGGAGGAGCAAGAGCTCCACAAGATCTCCAATCTTGCGCCTTACCTGGCTAGGCTATCCCGGCATCTGTATAATGAGATTAATCAAGGGGTAATCCTATATTATTATCATAGGCTTTAGATTCTATTTAAGTTTTACCCCATAATTTAGGGTATGTTCCGCGTTCCATAAAAACTTTCTGGGTGCTTACTACGATACCCTTTTCAGCGTCTAGGATCTGGGGGGATGAGCACATGCTTTCACCAGCGGCTACGAGCTCATCCTTGAGTGTCATGATAACTACCCTGTCACCTTTTTTTATGTTATCATCTAATCCTATAATGCCACTAACAGCAAGGTCTGCACCATGGCATATGGCGTCAACTGCACTATCTCTGATAACTATCCTTGGAAGGTGTCTTACGGCAAACTCCATTGGCTGTATGCATCTTCTTAGGAATGATTCGTCACCATCCTCCACCCAGAAATGGTATGCGTCAGTTAAATCATGTAGGGTTATGAGGGTATCATCTTCTAGGAATGGCCCCACTTTTGTGCGTCTTAGTTCAAGCATGTGGGCTCCGGTCCCTAGGGCTTCGCCGATGTCATGGCAATATTTCCTTATATAGGTTCCTGCTTCGCATCCTATCCTGAAGAGCACATCCTTTCCATCAATTTCCAAGATTTTAACATAGTATATTTTTCTAACTCTTAGTTGGCGTTTCACAGCCGCCTTCATTGGGGGTGTCTGGAATATCTTTCCCTGGAATTCTTTAAAGATCCTTTCGAGTTCTGGTTTTTCAACGGGTTTGTGCAGTCTCATGATACAAACATATTCTTTATCTGCTTCTAGGAGTAATTGAAGGACTCTTGTGGCCTTTTCTATGCCTAGTGGTAGTATCCCAGTAACTTTGGGGTCTAGTGTTCCTCCGTGTCCGACTTTTTTAACGTTGAGTAGTCTGCGGACCCATGAGTCTACTTGGTGTGAAGTGGGGCCTGGGGGTTTATCAAGGTTGATAACCCCGTGGTTTATGTGTTCTTCTATGGGTCGTTTTTGTGGCGGGCAACCGTATGCTGGGTCTGTTTCGGCTTTGGTTTTGATGAGGAATTTTGCCATGGGCTGAACCCTTAAAAAGGTTAGTGTTTTTCGAGTTGTTTTTTAATCTCTTCTATGTTGTCTGATTTTATTTCTATCTTTTTTTCTGTGGGTTCGAGGTGTTTTATGTTGCACCTTCTATTTTTGACGTTGACTCCCACGACTTCCACGAAATTTTTATCGATTATATCTAGTATTACGCATTCTTCTCCGGCTTCTCTGCCTGCGGTTTTGATGCATATTCTTCCCACTTCTATTGCTGTCATTTGATCACCTCGATAATTTTTATTATTATGTTTGTGATTTCTTCGGGTTTGAAATGGGCGCTGTTTAGTATTATGTCATAGACTTGCAAGTCTTTTATGTCGATTCCATGTATTTCCTTGTATCTTTTGGCTTCGCTTTCCTCTCTTTTCTTCATCTCATATTTCACTTTTTTGATCGGTTTTGATTCTCTTCTGCTTATCCTTTCTGCTCTGATATCGGCTGGTGCTATGATGAGTATTTTGAGGTCGGCGTCGACAAAGTAGGCTGAGAGCCGCCCTTCAACTATCAAATTTTTGGCTTTCTTTGCTATTTCCGCTTGTCTAGTGTCTATTTCCTTGTCGATTTCATGGTCTTTTTCTGCTAGTTTGCTGAATTCCAGGATCTCCATTCCTTTTTCGGCTGCCATTTGCCTGAAAACGTCTCCAGCTGATATGAATGGTATTCCTAGTTTCCTTGAGAGTATCTTTGTTATTGTTGTTGTGCCAGCGCCTGGAAGACCGCTGATGGTTATTATCATGACCTTGCCTCTTCCTTAAACACTTTTCTCATACACTCTGAACAGTAATAACCACCATAGGGCCTGTTAGGTTTTCTCTTTGATTTTGGCAATCTTCTGATCTGGTATGGTCTTCCTCGCGGGACTCCATGCAGTGGTTTACCGCATCCTGCGCACACATGCTTTGATGGCTTCTTCTTCTTATAATGTAATACTGTTCTGCCTCCTGGAGTCCTCTTAAATGTTCTCTTATATGATCTGGATCTGTATCTTAACTCTGGCATGAAATAATCCTCCAAAAAAATTCTACATTCCTTTAAGTCCCATGAATTTCCTGAATATCTGGGACATTGCAAATGAGCATAGTATGTACCAGCCAAGCCAGCCAATGGCATATGCTGGTGAACCAGCTGGCATCTTATAGAACATGTGCCATATTGGGACTAGAAGCACATAATATGCTACCTGTGGAAGTATTATGGTAGCCTTTGAAATATGAGGATGCTGCGCCATCCAATAGAACACTAGGATTATAGGTAGAAAGGTTACTATCATGGGTTTGAATGACATTGTCATCATTTCCCTTTGCTTATCCATGAATTCCATCTGCTTTTCCTGGAGTTCCTCTAGGGCTTTAACGTCACTAGATTTTCTGGCCTCCATTACTTCCTGTTGAAATTCTTGCATCTCCTCTCTAAGCTCTTGTAACCGCTCTTGATTTACGAGTAGTTTATTTGCCAAGGTTATTATAAAGGCTACCAAGGTGGCTATAACAAATATTGTGAATATTGGATTTTGCGGGTTCGGATCCAATGCCAGGAATGGGCCGAATATGATGTCTAATCCATTGTAGATGATGTTTAGTACCATTTTCTTGTTTCCCCTCTATAATATCTTTCTCATTTCTTGAACTGCATTTTCTAGGCGGTTGTTATGGTTTTCGATTATTTTCACTGTTGCGCCGGTTAGGGTGGCGTAGGCTATGGCCGCGGCCCTGTTCATCTGTTGGTGTAGTTCTATTTCCTTGAGCATTTCCATGTCTCTGCTTCGTGTTTTATCTGAGATTCTTCTCATAAAGATTTCTTCTGGGTCTGCTTCAATTAGTACGAACATGTTGGGTTGGAGTTCATCCAGGACCCATTTTGGCAGTCCTGGTAGAAAACCAGTGGGTGTTTTTATTGTGCAGTGGGTGTCGACAATTATATTAGTTTCTTTGGATCTTTCTCTTATACTTTTCGCAGCCGCCTTCTGTATCATCTTCTGTTTTTCTGGTGAAAGTCTCCTCATCTCATCCCTGTCCTCTACTATACCCTCTGATTTGGCTATTTCAAGCATCACATCCCCATAATTCACGTTCACATATTCTAGGTCTTCAAGTGCGTGTTGGAGTACTGTTGTACTCCCAGAACCTGGTATGCCTGCAACTACAACAACCTTCATATTTATCAGTCCCTTTTTATTCTATTCTCCGAGGAAGCGTCTGAGCATTGGATGCATGTCCATAAGTTGTTCTTGGGCTATCTCCTCATATAATCTGTAGATGATCCCTACTGTTAGGAGCACACCGGTACCCCCACCTAGGGCCCCTGTTAAGTCGGCTATGAATGCTAGGAATCCTACGAAAGCCCCTCCTAGTATTGTGAGTGGGGGTATGTAACGGCTTAATATCCTTTCAAACTGCCTCTTAGTACTCCTAAAACCAGGAACTTGCAAGCCCATCTGGTATAATTGTTTGGCAACCTCCCGCGGCCCTAGGCCGCTTATCTCGATCCATAACCATGCGAATAGTATGGAAAATCCGATGAACACTATGGCGTAGAACGCCACCTTTAGCGGGTCTGTGAATAGGATGTCTATTGACCTTGGGGGTGTTAGGAGGTATGCTAGGCCGCTTATAGCTTGTCCACCTGATACTTCTCCAAGTATTGGATGTCCAATTTTTTGGAATACATTGGCCATTAATTGTACGTTTAGTAGTAGGGCGCTTGTGAGTATAACTGGCATGTTACTTGCATATACGAATCTGAGGGGGTATTTGCCTATTGGACCGCGTCCCCATCTTTTACCTCCACCCATGGTTAGGGGTATTTCTACTCTCATACTCTCTGCATATACTACAATGAGGAATACGAAGATTAGGGCGAGTATTGGTATGATATAGTATTGTAGGTCTGGGGATTGTCCAGTTGCCAGCAGGTATAGGAATCCTGGTATTCTACCAGCTGGTACTCCTGGTTGTGCTGGTGATGATAAGGGGTTGAATGCTCCGACCATGATTTCTTGGGCTACTCCGGCTGCGATGAATAATCCCACTCCACTGCCGAAGCCCCATTTGGATATAACCTCGTCTAGGAATATTATGAGTATGCCGCCTATGGTCATCTGTAATATGAGTATGCCGATGAATGTGGATGATATGGGTGCTAGTGCACCAGTTAATACTAGTATGCTGGCTTCAAAGACTGTGAAGATCATTGCAAGTAATTTTTGGGTTCCTTGGAAGAATGCTTTGTCTTCGTGGCGTGAGAGGTCCAATTTTAATAGTTTGCCGCCTACGAGTAATTGTAGTATGATTGATGCTGATACTATGGGTCCTATACCTAATGTTAGTATGGATCCGAAGTTTCCTGCGATAACCGCCCTTAATTGGGCGAATTGGTCCACTGCATATGGGCTTAGACCATATAGGGGTATTTGGCCGAGGAAGTAGTAGAGTATTAGGATTATCCCGGTCCATTTTAGTTTTTCTTTGAATGTTTGTCTGTATTCTGGCTGTTTTACCTGGGGTAGTATTGAGAATATGGGGTCTAGTTTCTCCCTCAAATTGGTTCAACTCCCATCAAGGTTAGTCTATTGTTTCTGTTTTCCCCCCGGCCTCTTTTATTTTTTCTTTTGCTTGAGCCGAGAATTCGTGGGCTTTGATGTGTAGTGGTTCTGTTATTTTGCCTTGGCCTAGTACTTTATCGTAGTCTGTTCTTGTAAGATCTAGGATTGTTATGTTTTTTTCTTTTTGGGCTATGCCTTCTTTTATGAATTTTGGCAGTTTTTCTTGGATTTCTCCAAGGTTTATTGTTTTCAGATCCTTTACAAGTTCTCTGGGGCGTTTGAATCCTCTTTTACCGAAGTGTTCTGGGTCGTGTTTGACTATCCATGTCCAGTGGTGTTTGTGTCCGCCTGCTTGTCCTCTGCCGCCACGGTGTCCTGCTCCGCGTCTTTTCTTTGATGATCCTCCGCCGACTGTCCTGGATCCTCTCATTTTATTAATCTTTTTTCTTTTTCTGATCATCGTAGGCTCCCCCGGATGTTATATCATTTGTTGTATTAATTCGTTTATTTTATCTCCTCTGTAGCCTAGGCTTCCACCTTCTTTGAAGGATTTTTTAACGCTCTTGTAGCCTTTTCGTGGTGGTTGGAGTCTGAATACTGGTTTTATATTGGAGTCTTCTAGTTTGATTTCTCCTTTGATTATGGCTTCTGCGAATTCTTTGAATGTTGAATAACCTTTATCTTTTATGTGTTCTTCTGTGATTTTCTTGTTACCGGGTAATCTTCCCCTTTTTTGTATCATAGCTGCTAGTGTGTCCTTGTTTATTTCTCCCCATGTTATGTAGTCTTTGGCTTTTTGTAGCATGCCCTTGTAGCTTGGTGTTTCATCGACTAGTATTGCATGGTTGATCCTATGTAATCTTAACATTTTTAGGGTGTCTTTGATGTCTTTTCTCACACCTACTGATCCTCTCACTCTTATGACTGCGAACATTCTAGATCACCGCTTTTTTATGTTGTGGTGACTCCAAGTGTTTTAAGGTCTTTTTCAGCGGCTTTTACTTTACTTAGTTGTTTTAGGGCGTTGAAGGTTGCCTTTGCGAAGTTTATGGTGGTTTGTGTTTGTCCCTTTGTCCTGGACCATACGTCTTCTATCCCTGCGAGTTTGAGTATTGTTTTGCCAACGTCTCCTATGGCGAGTCCCACACCTCCTGGTGCTGGTAATAGGGTGACTCTCACGCTTCCACTTTTACCTGTGACTTTGAAGGGTACGGTGTGTTCTTTTCCACATATGCATCCCCAGTCTCCGCATCCTCTTCTGACTTTGATTATGTTAAATTTGGCATCGTCTACTGCTTTTCTTATGGCTGGTCCGACTTCTCTTGCTTTTCCTTGTCCTAGTCCCACGTAGCCGTCCCTGTTTCCAACTGCTACGATGACTCTGAAGTTTACTTTTCTTCCTGATTTGTGCATTCTCTGGACTAGGTTAACGTCTATGACCTCTTCTTGGAGGTCTGGGAGTAGTGCGTCTATTATTTCCAATTCCATTATGGGGAGTCCTTCTTCGAATATCTCGTCTATGCTTGTGATTTCTCCTTCTTTTACTCTGCGTCCTAGGCTTGTCTTAGGCTCCCATTCTTCAATGTCAAAGTTCATGATATTACCTCATCTATTTTCTTTTTGATTTCTTCGAAGTGTTCTGGTAATCTTAGTGGGGAGATGCCCTTTTCGAAGTATTTGGAGAACCTTTTTTCGGTTTCTGTTTCATCTAATGATTTTGCATATGCTGCTATGTGTTCTCCTTTTATCCTTGAGTCGTCTGGTAGGATGGATTCGCTGTGTGGCACGTTTAAACCCGCGTCCACAGCCCCTTTAAGGGCTGCGAAAACCTTCGAACCTTTAATTGGTGGTTTCAGTCCCATGTCAAGAACTGCCTCGGTTACACCCTCTTTTAGGGCTTTTTTACCGCAGAGGTATCCTGTTAGGTAGGCTGCGCTGATATTATTAGTGCTGGCTAGCCATCCTATTTTTTGTAATTGTTTTGAGTGGGCTGAGACAATTGTTTCATCTCCCATTCTGCCAACTTTTATTATCTGGGTTATAACATGATAATTGGTTAATCTTACAACGAATCTTAACTTTTCAGTGTCAACTAACTTGTACCTTGCCCTGTAGTCCGTTTTCCCTTCTCTACGTCTTCTGAAGGGTAACTTGTATCTGGGTCCGTATGCCAAGTCTCATCGCCTCCCTTTTATCTTAGCATGTCATGGTCTCTGGCATAGGTTTTCATGTAAGATTTGCTCCTGAAAGCCCCGCCCTTAGCCATCTTGTAAAGTTTACGATATGTTGTCTTGTTTATCTCTCTTTTATCCCTCATTTTTTTAAGATCTTTCCTCAGAGCCCTTATGGTGCTGATCCACTCCCTCTTACGGGGTCTTCTAGCACCTTTAGCCCCTTTTATGCTGCCTTTTCCTTTTCTTCTGCCCTTCTTTTTTTGCTGTTTGATCTTCTTGGATCTGTAACTGCTTATACCTTTTTTGGGTTTGGCTTTTATGGCTCCATCGTCTATTAGTTGTTTTATGCTTTCTCTGGTTATTGCCGTCGAGACTTCATCAACCCTTTCAGGGTCTATCCATACTCTGTTTATTCCTATTTTGAGTATGTCTGCGGCTAGTCTTTTTTGAGTGGTGAGATTCATTTTTTTGTGTCCCCCTTCTCTCCTTTTTTTATTGAGAGGCTTTTATGGGTTCAGGACTTTAACTCCTAATTCCCTGGCCCTTTTTATGATCAGTCTCTTTTTTCTCGCTCCTACCGTGGATGCTATCCTAGCAGCTTCATTTGAAGGGTCTAGGGATTCTATTTCCTTTAAGTTCCTGATTAGAATGTCCTTGTAGCCTGAGGGGTGTAAGCCTCTCTTTTTCCTCGGCTTCCGGTATCCTATGGATGGCATGGCTGGTTTGCCTTTCTCGTATCTTCTCATTTTACTGGTTTTGCCCTTGGGTTTTCTCCATTTTTCGCCCAGTTTTTTGTATCTTGCATATTCTTGTCTTTTGAATCTTTTTTTCATCGGCTATCACCCTTTTATTCTTTACTTATAAGGTATATGCCATCCTGGAATACCCTCGGGTCTCTTCTTTTGATTTTCGTGGCCTGTTCTATGTTTGCCACGGTTTGTCCAACATCTTCTTTGTCTATGCCGGTTACATGAACTTCATCGCCTTTTACTTGGACTTTGGTGTCTCCTAGGATTTTTGCCTTGCGGGGGTGTCTTTCACCTAGGAAGTTTTCGATTATTACCTTGTCTTCTTGGACTTTGACTGTCATTGGGAAGTGTGCGTAGACTATTTTCATCTTATATGTGAATCCTTTGGTTACCCCGGTTATCATATTGTTTATGTGGGCTTTGATTGTTCCTAGCATGGCCTTGTCTCTTTTGCGTGGGAACTTAACTTCTAGGATGATATTTTCGTCTTCTTTATCGATTTTTATGTTGTGTTGGTTGAATTCGCGGGATACTTCCCCTTTGGGCCCTTTTACTATTATTTTGTGGTCTATGGCGACTTCTACGTTTTCTGGGATTGGTATTTCTTCTCGGATTATAGCTGCTACTGCCATTCTTATCACCCTTTTTTTAGTAGATGTATGCTAGTAGTCTGCCGCCGATCCCTTTTTCTTTGGCTTCTTTGTGTGTCATTATCCCTTGGGGTGTTGTGAGTATGAGTATTCCGAAGTCTCTGGCTGGCAGGTATCTTTTTTCGAATTTTTCGAATTCGTCTTTTTTGACGGCGTGTCTGGGTTTTATGACTCCGCATTGGTTTATGTTCCCTTCTAATTCTACTATGAATTTCCCGGCTCTGCCGTCGTCAACGTATTCGAATTCTCCTATGTATCCTTCTTTTTGCATTGTTCTTAGGACTCGTCCTATTAGTTTAGAGGCTGGTGATATTATGCATTTGGTGTTTCCTCTAAGTTCATTGTTTCTAAGGTTTGTCAGTGCGTTGGCGAGTGGATCCATTAGTGTCATCTTTTTCCCCCTTAGTTGTATTTTTTGAAGCCTATTTTTGGTGCGAGTTCTCTGAAGCATTGTCGGCATAACATTAACCCGTACCTTCTTACGATGGCTGAATGATCGCCACATCTTGAGCATTTCCTTGATGCTTTCCCATATTTTCTTGGCATAAGATATCACCCTAGGTTATCTTGACTTTAAATTTTTCTTTCATGAATTTGATGGCTTCTTCCCGTGTGACTCGATGTTTCCTTGGAATCTTCCTTTTCTGTATTCTGCGCCTGTTTATCCTGTATCCTGGCTTTTCGAATGTTATTGAAAGGTCCATCCCGAATATTCCAATGTCTGGATCGTATTTCATTCCTGGTATGTCTATGTGTTCTTCTATCCCCATGGAGACGTTCCCTTGGTCGTCGAATTGGCTTGCTTTGAGTTTGTTGCCGATGCCGTCTAGGAATTTTTTGATGATTTCCTCGGCTTTTTCGCCGCGTAGTGTTACTTTGCAGCCGATTGGCTGTTTTTTTCTTATCCCGAATTCTGGGTTTGTTACCTTTGATATTGTTTTAACTGGTTTTTGTCCTGTCATGATTTCTAGTAGTTTCTCTGCTCTTGCTAGTCTTTCTCCACCTTCTCCCACGCCTATGTTTAGGGTTACCTTTGATATTCTCACTTGTTCCATTGGGTTCATGGTTTTCCTCCTATTTGTATGGCTGGTTCTTTTTCTCCGATGACGAATACGTAGTCTTTGAGTGTCATGAAACTTTTATTGGTGTCTGTTTCTATGATTACTGTGTTGGGCATTGATGATCTTGTGATGGTTATCTTTTTGATTTTTCCGATTTCTCCTATGTGTTTACCGCCTGTAACTAGTCCTATGTTACCTTCTTTGAATGTTATTGAATCTATGATCTCCTGTTGTGGTATTTTGAGTTTTATAACGTCTCCTACTTTGAGGTTTTCATTGGTTATGTGGTTGCGTCCATCATGGAGGTTTAATTGTGTTTTCCCACCTTTTAGTGTTGTTTTGTTGATGATCTTGCATAGTTTGAAGTTTTTATCCTTTTCTTCTATGGGGTATAAGGTGAGTTCGCCTTTTTCGCTGAGGCCTGCTCTGTAGGTTTCGCCTGCTTTTGGTATCTCCACAACGTCCATGAAACCGACTGGGAACTTGTAATTTTTCCTTGGATGTCCATCTATAAGGATTTCCCCATTGTTTATTATCCTTTTAGCTTCCCTGGAAGTGTCGGCCACGCCTAGGATGTCTCTTACTATTATAAGGAGTGGTAGTGAGTTTTCCATGGTGTGGGGTCCTGGTGATGGTTTAACTGTCCATTTTCTTTCTTTGGGTGGTATTGGCCAATGTCTAGGTGATTTGAAACGTTTAAGATGTTTTCTTGATCCCATTTTAGCCATTTTTTATCCCTTCCGTTCTAATATTTCGACTCTCTTCTCATCTTCTAGGTTTAATTCTATTATTTGAAGGTTTGAGGGGTGTATTGGGAAGTATGCTGTGGTACCATCCACTTTTTGTATGGTGGCGCCTTCCACGTAAACTTTATATTCTTTGAGGTCTACTCTTTCCACTTTTCCCTGGTGTCCTTTGAAGTCTCCGCGCATTACCTCTACCTTGTCTCCTTTCCTTATTGGTAGTGATCTTCTATTGTATTCTTCTCGGAGTTCTTTACTCAAGTTTGCGCTCATTATCTTGTGACGGATGTGTAAAGGTGCATTATGTAGGAATTTCCTCTGTTTTCTCGGCTGTTTTGATCTTGGTCTTTTTCTAGCCATTCTTATCACCCTTATTATACTATTATACTGGCTGCGCTTCCTATGCTGGGCCATCTGTCCGCCGCTTCTTTTGCGACGGGTCCTCTTATCTCTGAGCCTTTTAGGCTCCCGTCTGGGTTTACGATGACCGCGGCGTTATCCTCGAATTTAACTCTTAGCCCGTCTGGTCTCCTGTATTCTTTTTTCTGTCTTATTATGACTGCGTTGAGGACTTCTCTTCGCATGTCCACTGTACCTTTTTTTACTGAGACCACTATCATGTCACCTATACCTGCGGCTGGGAGTCTCCTTCGAACACCCTTGTAACCTTTAACTGCTATTATTTCAAGTTCTCGGGCTCCTGTATTGTCTGCGCAGTGTAGTGTCGCGCCTACGGGCAGTGCCCTGGTGACATTGCTTGTTATGGCCTTCATTTTATTTCTCTCCCTTTACCTGGACTACTACAAAACTTTTTGTTTTGCTTAGGGGTCTGCATTCTGCAATTTTTACTGTGTCCCCAATTTTCACGTCTATGCAATCGGGTTTGTGGGCTTTTATTTTGGATCTTCTCTTCTCATATCTTTCATATTTTGGCAGGAACTGATAGTAGCTTCTTTCTACTGTAACTGTCCTTTCTGCTTTGTCACTGGTCACTATACCTTCTAGTATTCGGCCTCTGACCTTTAGGTTGCCATGGAATGGACAGTTAGGATCGTTACATTTGGATTTTGGTTCTGGGACATCTATGCCGATCATCTCTTATCACCTTAAGGTTTTTTAAATTTCTTTTTTATCCGTTCTTCTGGGCGGCCTAATAGTATTTGTCCGTCTATTTCTACTTTTTGGCCGTTTGGGAGTTGGAAGTGGAAGATTGCCACGTCTTTTGGTATGGTGATTTCTCTTCCATCTTCTAGTTCTAGTTTGAGTGTGTTTTTTGTCTCGTCTATGACCTTGCCCTTGAGGCCTTTGAAGTCTTTGTGTGGGCTTTCTACTATTTCGACTTTTAAGCCTATGATTTCATGTCTAAAAATGTTCTTTGGTGTTATCATCTTATTTCTATGGTGTCTGGGGAGAAGCCTAACTCGACTAGGACTTTTTTGACCTTTTTTTTATGGTCTCCTTGTAGTTCTATTCTGCCTTCTTTGGCTGTTCCCCCACATGCGCATTTGGCTTTTAGCGTCTTTGTGAGTTCTTTTATGTCTATTTCTTGTTCGTTGATGCCTTCGATTATTGTCATGATTTTTCCGAATCTTCTTCTTACTGTGTATACTTTCAGTCTTTGTATTTCTCTTGCTATTTCTTCACAGACGCATAATTCCTTTGGAAGACCGCATACCTCGCAGATTTTCATTTATGTCTCCTTCTATTTTTCTTTCATGATTGTGAGAACTCTTGCTATCGTCTTTCTAAGTTCGCGCATTTTACCAGGGTTTTCATGGGCTCCTGTTGCCGCGCTTTTGGATAAGTATTTTGAATATTCTGCTTTTAGTTCATCTAATTTTTTATGGAGTTCTTCTGTGTCCATCTCTCTTATCTCATCACTTTTTAGGATGGCCATTTTTAATCACTCTTCTTCTAGTTCTTCTAGTTCTTCCTCGGCTTCTTCTTCTGTGATTTCTTCTTCAATCTTTGGGGTTTTGATCTCCACATCATCTGGTAGTTTGGCGTCTGGGGGCATTATACGCACGTATACACCCAAGACTCCGGGTTTTAGTTGTACTGTGGCGAATCCTTCCTTGACGAATTCTATGGCTGGTTCGCCACACTTTTTAATATAACCGTCTGTGAATTTGGCCATGGCTGCCCTGGCACCTCTTATCTTCCCAGATATTGTGATTTCAACTCCCTGGGCGCCAGCTGACATTATCCTTCTCATGGCTGTGTAGGCCACTCTCCTGAAGTGCATGCCCCGCTGGAGCATGGCAGCGATTTTGTGGGCCATTATCTTAGGGTTTAATTCTGGTACTTCAACTTCTTTAACTTCTACTTGGGGGTTTTCGAGTTTGAATTTGTTTTTGAGTTTTTGGGTTATGCTTCGGACTGTTTTACCCCCTCGTCCAATTACCATTCCTGGTCTTTCTGCATAGACCACTACCATGGTACCTAGGGGTGTTACTTGGATGTCCATACCACCGTATCCAGCCCTTTCAAGTTCCTTTTCAAGGTATTCGTCGATTTTTGTCCTTTTAAGACCTTCTATGACGAAATCTTTTTCGATCATTGAATTAAGCCTCCCCTAGTACTACTTGGATGTGTGTGGTTGGCCTGTTGAATGGTGTGGCTCTTCCGAAGGCTCTTGGGATCCATCCTCTGATTGGCTGTCCCCTATGACTTGATATGTGGATTATCTTCAGGTTTTCTGTGTCTAGTCCTTTGTAGTCTGCGTTGGCCTCTGCATTTTCAAGTACTTTTAGTATGTGTTTGGCTGCTTTGACTGGGTATCTGCCACTGTCCCATCCTCTGAGGCCTCTGCGGTGTCCTACTTTCCTGTTGTATCTTTTGAATGGTATTGGACGTTTCATTTGTATGACTTCCTTGAGATAGTCTTTGGCTTTTTCTAGTTTCATCCCTTTGAGTTCTCTGCAGATTTCCACTGCATGTTTTGGGGAGATTTGGAGTCTGAACCCGGCTGCCCTTGCTATCTTGCTTTCGTCATCTCTTTTGTAAGCGTATTTGATCCTGGCCATTTTATTGTCTCCCTATTATTTGAGAGGAACGAACATGGATGATCTGGTTGCGCCCATTCCAGGGTCTCCGTGTTCAACTTTTTTCCTTGTTGGTGCGAATTCTCCGAGGTAGTGTCCAATCATTTCTGGTTGTATTTTCACTTCCACGAAGTCTTTCCCATTGTGTATTCCGAAGGTTAAACCCACCATCTCTGGGAGTATTATCATGTCCCTGCAGTGGGTTTTTATAATGGGCTGTCTTCCAGCCTTTTCCGCCTCTTTTTTAATTTTTCTTATTTTTTCCAGTAATTTTTTTTGTCTTGGTAGAAATCCCCTTTTAAGGGATCTTCTTTGCCTGGATGGGAACAATTTTATCACGTCGTCTAGGGGCATTTTTTGTAATTCATTTAGTTGGTAGCCTCTGTAACTGAATTCTCTACGTGCCAATAACTCACCTCCAATATTATTTTTTTATCTTCTTTTCCCGGTTCTTTTAGCTGCGATTGAACCAACTTTTCTTCCAGGTGGCGCGTGTTTTGAGACTGTTGTGGGCCTGCCTGGATGTTGTCTGTTACCTCCACCATGTGGGTGGTCTACGGCGTTCATTGCAACGCCTCTTACAACTACAGATTTTTTACCCTTGGCTTTGAGAGCATGATAATGTTTACCTGCTTTGAGGAAGGGTTTCTCTCTACGCCCTCCCCCTGCTACAACGCCAATTGTGGCCTTGCATTTTGGGTCTAGGGCTTTGAGTTCTCCTGATGGTAGTTCGATAACTACTTTGTCGATGTCGTGTGTGATGAGTGAGGCGTAGGTGCCTGATGATCTGACGAGTTTCCCACCATCTCCTGGTTGGTTTTCTATGTTGTAGATGGGTGTTCCTTCTGGGATTTCTTTGAGTGGTAGGATGTTACCTGGTTTTATGGGTGCTGGGGTTCCATTGTATATTTCTTCCCCTACTCTGATACTTTCTGGTGCTAGTATGAAGTCTTCGTCGCCATTTTCATATTCTATCTTGGCGATTGGCGCTGTTCTACCAGGGTCGTGTATTATGTCAACTACTTTACCCTTTAGGTTTTCATTTTGGGGTTTGTATCTTATTTTTGCTTTGAATCGGTGGGAGGCGCTCCTGTATGTTGGTGTTCCCCTCCCAAGCCTTTGTGATCTTAATCTTTTACCCATAATTTCCCCCTCCTCGGGTTTAGAATACGCCTAGTTTGACTGCTATGTCTTCTGCGTTGTGTTCTTTCGCCAATTTTATATATGCTAGTTTTTCTCCGTTGTGGGTTATCTGGGTGTTAATTCTTTCAACTTTCACTGCGAAGAGTTCTTCGAAGGCTGATTTTATCTCTGGTTTGTTACTTTTTCTGTTGACTATGAATGTTAATTCATTATTTTGGTCTATTAGATTCATAGTTTTTTCTGTTACATGTGGTTTTATTATGATCTTGTATGGGTCCATGCTATCTCTCCTTTAGGGTTTGAATAGTTTGTCAAGTTTTTCTATGGCTGATTTTGTGAATATTGTTAGTCTTCCTGGGTGTGTGCCGGGTGCTAATAGTTCAGCGTTTAGGTTTTCTACTCTGACTATGTCTAGGCCTGGGTGGTTTCTTGCGCCTAGGCTTATGCCTTTGTCTTCGTGGATTACTATGAGGGGCCCTTTTGGTGTTTTGTATTTTCTCCCTCTCATTTTTCCTTTCCCGGCTCTTATCTTCTTGCCTTCCTTTGCTCTTATGATATCATCTATTATTCCTAGTTTTTTGAATATTTTTCTTGTCTTTTTTGTCTTTTTTATCTTGGTGAGTTCATCTTCAATTATTAGTGGGATTTCTGGTAGGTTGTCTATGATGTGTCCTCTTTCTTTGATTAGTTCTTTGTCTTTTGTGGCTGCTATGGCTGATCTGATGGCTAGGCGCCTTTCTTTGGCGTTTATCCTTTCATGGTGGTTTTTGTATGGTTTTGGTGGGTGGGCTCTCCTACCCCCTCTGGCTTGGGGTACGAATGCTGCTCTTTGACCTCCTTTTATACGGGGTACCATGGCTATTCCTCGGCCGGCGCCGTATGATTCTGCTGATGTTCTTTTACCTGCCATGGGATCTGAGCCCCATGGTTGTATTCTTGCTGTTTGCGCTGATATAACCGCCCTTTTTATGAGGTCTGGTCTGTATTCTTCTGTGAATATTTCGGGCAATTTTATCTCGTCTATTGGTTCTCCGTCTAGTGAGTAAACTTTAATTTTCATGTGAACCACGCCCTTAGGTTCCCTGTTTTGATGCTGTGCTTATATATGTTATTTGGGGCGCCTCCATACCATTTTTCGGCGCTCTTATAGCTTTTCTTAGGATTATCAGCCTCTTCGCAGGGCCTGGTACTGAGCCTTTTAGGAGTATGTGATCGTTTTTAACGAGCCCGTATCTTATGAATCCTCCGTCTGGGTTTATTTGGTCTGCTTCTGAGGCGTCTCCTATCCTTAGTATTTTCTTGTTGTATTCTGTTCTTCTATGGTAGCCCATTTGTCCTGCTTGTGGGACTGTCCACATTGTCCTTGATGGTGTCCATGGGCCGAGGGATCCTATGTGTCTTCCTTTGCTGCTTCTTGCTGCTTTTCCATATTGTATTCTGATACCCCATCTTTTCACTGGTCCTTGGAATCCTTTGCCTTTGGTCACTGCTATTGAATCAACGTATTCTCCCTCTGAGAACACCTCGGCGGCTTTGATGTCTTTGCCTATGAGTTCAAGGGCGTATTCTATTTTTTCGTTTATGTTTTCGCCGCCTATGGCGCATTCGAATATTTCTGGTTTCTTTTTTGGTGTTGGTGCCAGGCTTGGGTTTGTGTGTGCTAGGATCCTTATTTCTCTGATTTGTTCTTTGTTTTCTTCTATTATCTTTTTTATGGCTGTTTCCTTGTCATATTTGTCTCCTGGTGGGGAGATTTTCCTTTTAAGCTCCTCTTTCAGGTTGTCGGCTAGGACATCTCCTATTGTCCGGAGTCCTCTGCTGGTTTTTTCATAGGCTCTAACACCCATTACAGTGATTGGTGGAACTTCTATGACTGTGACGGGTGTTGTGATTTCCATGCCTTCTGTTGGTGAATTTTTTCTATTGTCCACCATTAGTATGTGGGTCATGCCGGCTTTGTAACCGGCGAAGGCTAGTGGTTTCAACTCTTGGATTGTTGGCCAAGATTTTATTCTTGGTGTTTCCTTCGCAGCCCTTTTCCTTGGACTGTATGCAAGTGATCCTTTTCTTGGTTGATGATGTCTAGCCATTAGATTATACCTCCTCTAGTTTTGGATTTTCGTTATCAGGTTAAATATTGATAATGTTGCTAGTACAGCTTCCTCGGTCCTTACAGTTTCGGTTCCCTGGTCTGGTATCATGTTCAAGTTGAAGTCGGCTTTGATAGTGGCTGGTAACCCCTTGTAAGGACCTCCGAATAAAATAGCCACGTTATGGGCTTTTTTTAGTCTGGATTTTACTTCATCTAGAATAGAAGTAAGGGGCGTGCCATACTTGGATGTTGCTATGATAACATCCTTCTCCGAGGATTTTAAGGTTTCCTCGAGATTTTTACCCGTATCCTTTACAGTGTATCCCCAGTACACATCTTCTGGTTCCTCTGGTTCTACTATTATAGTTTTACCATACTTTATTATCTTGAATGTTAGTATCTTGTTCACTGTAAGCTTTTCCTTGCATAGGGCTGGTCTTTCAGCCCCTATATCGACTATGGTCCCTTTTCTTGTCCTTTTAAGGGTTAGTCCTTGTCTGTGTTCGCCTATATCTGGTTTCCCTACTGGATGATGTGGGGTTCTTAGTGGTGGGAGCACACCCACATGTTTCAGATTAGGTGATAAAGGGAAAACCTTCCTCCGAAGATATTGGGGTGTATCCATATAAGATAGGATATCCTTAATAAACTTTGCCTCTCCCCCACCTTCATCCCTATAGATTATGATCTCATCGACTTTGAATATGGCCGCTGCCCGGCCTATTATACCAACCTTATATGTTTTTATTTTAGGATCCCTTGTCTCTTCTGTTAACGTGTCTGGGATGAATATGGATAAATGTCTTTTATACATCTATTAATTTCTATTTTCATCTTTTATAAATATTTTCATGCCAATAAACTTTTGGGAGGATCACACCCTCAAACCAAAGAAAATTTTAGGTGGAGGAGACCAGCATCATCATATCATCTTAAGAACCCTTAGGACGATAACATCCACTATTCTGAAATCTCTTCTATGGAAATCATATAACCTTGGTATAGGGAACCTATAATATAATCTATGGGTTATCTCCCCACCCATCCTCTTAAAATATCCCCTAACAAAATCCTCTGATCCCGCCATATGGAATGAATAGACAACAGGAGAAATCTCAAGGGATCTTTCAATAAAAATCCTATCAGCGCCGCGTTTAACCATCCTCTGGGATCCGAAGGGCGGATTCTGTATCAGAGTATCAATATTCAAATTTGAAAGTTTCAAGAAAATGTTAACATCTCTTATATCACCCTCTAGGAATTGTATTTTCTCAGCAACATCCAAATCCCCAGCAGCTTCTTCAGCAAGACTAAGAGCACCCCTGTCAATATCAACACCAAAAACTTTCCTAGCCCCTAATAGAGCAGCTCCAATAGCAAATATGCCAGTGCCACAAGCAAGATCCATCACCCGCCGACCCTTAATATCCCCAAGATTATATGCAAACCAGAGAATATCAGCAGCAATAGACGCAGGAGTTTTATACTGCTCCAAGACAAACCTAGGATTAACATAATCAGGCACGCCCTCAAGTAACATTTCAAGATGTCGCTTCTTCAATATCCTAGACCCCATATCAGATCAACAAGAAACCAATCCTATCCCCAGAAAAACCTGGACCATCCATGTTTCCTTTTTTCTCAACTAAACTTTAAATAATATCCCCCACAAAGATTATCTAAAAAAATAGTATTATAAGGTGCTAGTCCATGTTCAACAAGGTTCTCGTTGCAAACCGTGGTGAAATAGCCATAAGAGTTATGAGGGCGTGCAGAGAACTGAATATTAAAAGCGTCGCCATATACTCAGACGCTGATAAAAATTCACTATTCGCACGTTATGCAGACGAATCACACCCACTTGGTGGTTCAACTCCAGCCGAAAGCTACCTAAGAATAGACAAAATCATAGATATAGCCGAAAAATCAGGGGCGGAAGCCATACACCCAGGTTACGGGTTCCTGGCAGAAAACCCAAAACTTGGCATGGAATGCGAAAAACATGGAATAAAACTTATAGGCCCAAAAAGTTCAGTTATTGAAGCCATGGGCGACAAGATAAGGGCAAGGAAGCTCATGAAGAAAGCAGATGTCCCGGTAATCCCAGGTACAGTGGAGGGTGTGAAAGAGGCTGATAAAGCCGTTAAGGTAGCGGAAGAGATAGGATACCCAGTTATAATAAAAGCATCCGCTGGCGGTGGCGGCATAGGCATGCGTACAGTCTATGAGGAAGATGAACTTGTAAGGGCTATAGAATCCACACAATCAGTAGCATCATCCGCATTCGGAGACCCCACAGTTTATATAGAAAAATATCTTGAAAAACCAAGGCACATCGAATTCCAGGTCCTGGCAGATGAACATGGGAACACAATACACCTTAATGAAAGAGAATGTTCAATACAACGCAGACACCAGAAACTGATAGAAGAATCCCCTTCACCTATAATGACACCAGAATTCAGAGAAGAGATGGGTGCAGCGGCCGTCAGAGCCGCAGAATATATAGGTTACACCAATGCAGGTACTGTTGAATTCCTCTATTCTAATGGAGATTTCTACTTCTTAGAGATGAACACAAGGATACAAGTAGAACATCCCATAACAGAGGTTATAACCGGAGTAGACCTAGTGAAAGAACAGATAAAAATTGCTAGTGGAGAGGAAATCTGCTGCTCACAAGAAGATATAAGTGTAAGAGGTCATGCCATCGAATGTCGTATAAACGCAGAAGACCCATTATCAGATTTCAAACCAACCCCAGGGAAGATAACAGGTTACAGGTCACCTGGTGGTATAGGAGTTAGAGTGGACAGCGGCGTCTACATGAACTATGAGATACCAAGCTACTATGACTCAATGATAGCAAAACTCATAGTATGGGGTAGGAATCGTGCAGAGGCCATTGAAAGGATGAAAAGAGCCCTCGCAGAATATATAATATTAGGTGTTAAAACCACCATACCATTCCATAAAGCTATAATGAGAAACGAAGCCTTTAAGAAAGGCGAACTCCACACACACTTTGTAGACCAGCACAGGAAAAAGATAGAAGAGGAAATGAGAAGGATAGTTATCGAAGATAAAGAAATGGTAAGCAGACTACAATCAACCTTCCTACCTTCAAAGAAGGTTGCCGCAATCTCCGCGGCGATAGGAAGTTACATGGCATCCAATAAGAGGGTGTTAAAATGAATTATAGGATCCTTGAATTCCTACATGAAAATAGGGGAAAATTTGTATCAGTCCAGGATATTGCCTCAAAATTGGATCTTGAACCCGGAAAGGTCTTGGAGACACTTGAAATACTGGAGGATAGAGGTTACAAGTTTGAAAAGTCAGGGAAGGGTTACAGGTTAAAGGAGCCAGAGGGTGATCTTTCACCATCCAAGATAAAAGAAGCCCTTGAAACCAGTTACATTGGCTGTGAAATTTATTGTTTCGATGAGGTTGACTCCACTAATATTATAGCCAAGGAACTTGCAGAGGATGATGCTAAGGAAGGCACCATTGTCATAGCAAAGACCCAGACAAGGGGTAGGGGTAGACGAGGTAAAAAATGGATATCACCACGTGGTGGGATATGGATGTCAATAATATTAAGGCCTGACATACCCCCTGCAGAGGCACCCCATTTAACCCTAATAACTGGTGTTGCTGTGGCCAAGACTCTTAAAAGGGAGTTCGGTTTGGATGTTGGGATAAAATGGCCTAATGACATACTTATCGGTGAAAAGAAGGTTTGCGGTATATTGACAGAGGCCCATGCGCGTTTCAATACTATAGAGTATATTGTGGTGGGTATAGGGATAGATACGAATGTTGACGTGGACTTGTTCCCAGAGGAATTCCGTGAAGGGGCAACTTCCCTCAAAAGGGAGCTTGGAAGGGATGTTGATTCCATTGACCTTATCGGGAAGCTTTTAGTAGAGTTTGAGAAGGTTTATGATGATTTTAGGGATGGTAGGTTTCCTGAGATACTTAATGAGTGGAGAAGATTCTCTAGGACTATAGGAAGTTATGTTGAGATTAGGAAACAGTTGGGTGAGGTTGTGCGTGGTGAGGCTGTTGGTGTGAATAATGAGGGGGCTCTTATATTAGAATTGGATAATGGGAAATTGAGAAAGATTGTGTCTGGTGAATGTATACATTTGGGTAGGTGATCATGGACATTTTATGGTGGCGGGTTCTCCTAGTTTTCCTTTTACTTTAAATTTTTTTCCTGTGATTTTTTCTGTAACGTGTATGTTGGTGTGGGCGTGCATTGAGAATTCAACTGTTTTTATGATGGAGTCTCCTGCGATTGACATGTATGGTATTATCTGGTCTCCCATGTATTTGTCTACTGGAGCCTTTTTTCCCAGGAATTTTAAAAGTTCTTCCGCGGCTTCTATTCCAACGGTTTCTGCTGGTTTGCCTCTTTCGCCGAGTGAACTGGCCCCTATCCTTGTGTTGCCCTCGGCCCAGAGTATTATACCGGATCCTGGTGAGAGGGTGTTGTTGGAGTGTTCTATTTTTATATTTGCTTCCAGGCCGTTTTCTTCTAGTTTTTTTTGCGCTGCTTGGGCTTGTCTTTCTGCAACGTGTGATGGGAGTTTCCCTGTGTGTGATATTCCTTTTATTGTGTTTATCTTGGTTTTTGTCAATTTTATTGGTTTCAGTTTTTTTATGGGTTGTATTTTTGCTTCTATGAGGCCTCCGCCTTTTGGGTAGTATCCTCTTTTTATTAGTTTTATTTTTGCTTTGTAGCCCATTTTTTCTAGTAGGGGTATTGTTACTTGTTTTATGTAGTCTATTGGGGGTGACCATTTGACGTCTGTTCCTCCCTTGATTTTGAAGGTTATTTTGTTTTCTGCGAATGCTGCTGGTATCATGAGTGCTTGTAGGACTAGTCCTATGCTCCCCGCGGTTTTAATGTCGAAGTAGAAGTTTCCCCCTTTTATTTTTTTGGGGGTGAATTTTATCTCTTTTGATCCTATTTTAGCTCCTTCTAGTTTGGCTTCTGTTAGTTTGGCTAGTGCTTTGATTGCTGTTAGGTGTTGGTATGATAGGCCTTTGCGGGGTCTGTTTGCGCGTATGTTATAGATTTTTATGGGTTTTGTTTTTAGGGCTGCGAGTGCTGTGGATATTCTTACGAGGGCTCCTCCGCCTTCGCCGAATGATCCGTCGATTTCGAGCAAATGTTATCCTCCTAGCAGTAGTTTTTTTGCCTTTGGGGGTTCTTTTGCTGTTTTTAGTAGTTTTTGGAATGATTTTTCTAGGATGTTTACTATTTGGTCTGGTTCTAGTTTTTGGGCGTCGGCTGCTGAGAGGTCTAATCTGAGTGTTGGTGATGCTCCTGGCATTCCTGCGGCTGGTATTGTTATTATTCCATGTTCTTTGAGTAGTATCATGGACCAGAGGTAGGATGTGTCTTTTGGGGATAGTGGTGTTTTGATTTGGTGTTTTTGGATTTCTTTTTTTATTTTTTCTGGGCGTATCATAACACCTGTGGGTGTCTTTTCGAAACTTTTGAAGGATTTTTTAAGTTTTAGGTGGAGTTCGTCTCTTTTTTTAAGTGTTCTGAGCAGTTTTGAGGGTTTGAATTCTTCTAGTGCTCTTACCATGGCTGCTATGAGTGGTGGTTGGGCTTCGAGGCCGAATTGGTATGCTACTCTTTTTATTTTATTGATTAGTTCGGTTTTTCCTGCGAGTATTCCGCCTCTGGGTCCGTTCATGAGTTTATCTGTGCTTGTTATGGCTAGATCGGCTCCTAGTTGTATTGCTGTGGGTTGTTTGAATATTATTGTTCTTAGGCGGGCTCCTGATGCATCATCAACTATTGTTGGGATTCCTTTTTCCTTTGATAGGCTGATTATCCTTTTGAATTCTTTTATTTTTATTATTTTATGGTCCATGGTGGCTCCGGTTATGAAAATGAGGGAGGTTTTTTCTGGTATGTGGAATTTTTTGATGTTATCGAATTCTAGGTATTCTGTGTTTCTGATTTTGGCGCTTTCTGGTATTGATGGATGTGATGGTGATTCCGGGAGGTAGTGTATGATCTTTTCTCTGGGTTTTGTTAGGGCTATTATGGTGGCTAGTATCCCTGTTGTTGTGCGGTTGAATGCTATGGCTTTTTCCCCTCCCAGGTGCTCTAATGCAAGTTTTTCTAATTTTTTTTCGTAGATTGCTGGTCCTATGTATGTTTCGAGCAACTTTTTGTCTTCTTTTTTTATTGGGAATCCGCCTGCAAGGCCTGTGAGGTCATAGATGGCTTCTCTGCCTTCTTTATCTAGGATGGATCTGATTATTTTGAAGGCTTGTTCTTTTTTTAATATTTCGTCTTCAGGCTCCTTGATGAGCATGTTCATCCTACTTTTTTATCCTTTTCTTCAGGTTTTAATATTATGGCATCATCTGCAGCATTTTTTAGGGCGGCGCTGAATCCGGGTTCTGCCCCGATGACAATTGTGTATTTACCATTTTCTTTGGCTTTGTTAATTATGGGGAGAAAATCAGCATCACGGGTCATGAGGGCTATTATATCGATATTAGGATTATAGATAAGTTCCATGGCCTCCACGGCCATGTAAACATCGGTATCACCCGCAACTACAATTGGTGTGAAACCCTGGTTTACTATGGCTTCTATGAGCTTATCAGAAGCGTATTGGTTTAAGAGGACTTTACCAATCCTCATATTCCCATATTCTGATAGTATCTCTTTTACAATGTCAAGGTCTAGGCTGAATTCTTTCCTGAGCATGTTAGGACCATCAACAAGCAACCCTATATTCTTATCCTCAGATTCCTTCTTCCTTATAGGTATATAATCTTTAATCGATGTTAATTTTTCAAAACGGCGCATTTTACTCCTCCAATATCATATTATCTCAAGTTACCCTTCTTTTTCATCACCTCGACTAGGGGGGATTTCAATCTTCAGTGAGGGTATCAACTTTTTTTACTATTAGACAATTTGGCACTATAAAGAAATTCCCTCGGGTATTATTATGTTATTGTCATCTTTTATTTCTTTTCATATTAGAAGATCAGTTTATTGGGGGCTGCTGAGCACATCCAATTAATATGCTTCTCTTTTAACCCATTTTGGATTAAGGATCCTATAAACCATTTAAACCCTTCTACCGGGGATGGGTTATCTTCCTGGCCAAGGTCTGTGGCGATAATACACCTTTTATAACCCACATATTCTATGGCCTCTATAATCCTTTCAATGGATAATCCCTCATGGAAACATGCCACAATGCAATGTTCAATGAAGGCATGTTTTGCCATCTCCCTTTGTTCTTCTAGACTCGCACCCACAACCCTAGTTAAGGGATGGTTAATAAGCATCCTTTTTATTCCAGCTGACCTGGCCAAATCCATAACCTCTAGGATCTCATAGGGTTTTAGGTGTCCTGTTGCAAGTATCAGGTCATGTTCTGCTATGATATCAAGAATCTCATTTATATTTGTAAGGTCGATTTTTTCCCTTGAAATTGTTGGCATCCACACGAATCTCCCGCCAAGTTTAACCGAAAACTCCACCACACTCGGATTCAAACCCCCAACACTTTCATTAAGGGTAACACCACCTATAACATCCATCCCAGCAACTTTAGATGCTATAAGTGCCCTTGAGGCGGTTGATTCGAAATGATTTTTTATGACTATGGCCCTCATATTCTCTATACTGGCCTGTTTTGCAACTTCAATATCATCTAATAATCTGGGTATATTGTCAGGTGCTGGGTGGATATGAGTGTCTATCATATCCTCTAGGCTAATCTTTGATTTTTTCATATAAATTCCCGCCTTTAGCATCCATTGCAACGATTAGAGGCCCGAAGTCTTGGACTTCAAGTTCCCATATAGCCTCTGGGATGCCGAGATTTGGCCAGTAAACCCTAGTCACCCTTTTGACTTTTGTCGCGTAGAGTGCTGCGCATCCACCCACTGCCGCTAGGTAAACTGCACTGTTCTTTTTTAGGGCGTTTTGAACGTTTTTGTCCATGCCTCCTTTGCCTATTATGGCTTTAACGCCCATGTTTATTATCCTGGGCTGGTATGGGTTCATTCTAGTGCTTGTTGTGGGTCCTATCACAATGAGATCTGCTTGGGGGTTTTCTATAATCTCCTCTTTTTTGGGTTGTTCCCTGTATTTTATTATGGGTCCGGCGTGGAATATCACAGTCCCTTCTAGTTTGTATGGGGGTCCTTCTCTGATCATCTTTTCGTGTGCCCGGTCGCGTGCTGTGAATATTTTCCCTGAGATATGGACTATATCACCTATTCTAAGTTTTTTAGTCTCATCAGATAATGGTGTTTTGAGTTTCACTTCCAACTTCTAATCCTCCATTGTATCTTGATTATATAGATGCGATCTTAAATGGTAATATTTTTTTCATCTTCTCCCCCCATACTGGGATTATGGGGGGAAAGACATAAATACATCTTACAAAAATATGTATCATAAAAGTGTTATAAACAATCTGAAGAGGGTAAATCCCGAATCCACGCGGATAAGGAGTGTTGGCTGGGTGAACTGGCCAGCGTGAATTGGAAATTGGTGGATTTCCACGAGTAGACTCTTCAAGAAGCCCCCACACACATATTCTAGAAAGGGTTGTTCACAGGTACTATTTGGTTTTTAGGGTGAGAATAAAATTGTCGAGTACAAAGAGTGTCATGGGACTTTCAAGGTATATTATGAGTTTGCCTCCTAGTAGGGTTTCCTTACTTTCAATGATATTCGTGAGTTTCGTTATAGGGGCTGTTGGATTCCTAGTAGATCCTACAAGTGGTGCTAGTATCCTTGATGATATAATTGATGGTGGCACCAGTGGTGTTATAATCTTTGGATTCGGGTCTATAATGGCCGGTGCGGTAACTCAACCTTGGGTTAATTCCCTTGGCGGCCGGCGGATGAAGATGAAGCAGTCAATGTTTTTGGCATTTTTTTCCATGGTCATGTTCTCGATTATATACCTTTTAGGTTGCATATCCTCAACTTTGCTTGGTAAGGATCTTATAATCAATTTCATAATCTTTGCTTCGGCTTTTATATTCGCATTCAGGCTTCTTGTTATATGGGGGACTTCAAATATTGGCTTTTTGAATTCTATGGTAATTGCAGCAGTTCAACCAGCCCTTATAATATCTATGGATATTGTGATAGTATTTTTGAGTTTGACAACAACTAATATTGGCTATTTCAGTATAGTGGCATTTCTTGTTAAGGCTGTGATAGCATCAGCCATCCTTGTATTGGCTGTTTATTCTTTCGTGCTTGTGGTTGAATCTCCTATGCGACGCAATCTTGGTGTGGGTTCGCTGGAATTTTTGAGCTTGTTCTTATCCCATATTACCGAGGATTCACCAGCCCTTGAGGGCTTGTTCGAGGAGATAGGCGAGCCCATAGACACTATTGTAGGTGTGTTAGCCTTCAGGAAGGGTTCGAAGCTTAAGGGCTTGTTTTTAAGTCCATCGGTGCATCCTGGGCCGATTGGTAGTATTGGTGGGGGTAATATGCCCACACTCTTGGCCGAAAAATTTAACACATTTACCATGGTGGCCCATGGACCATCAACCCATGATTTCAATCCAGTATCATCAAAGGAGATTGGGAAGATAGAGAAGGCTGTGAGGGATGCGCTGGAAGAAATGGAATACGTGGAGTATGCTAGCAGATTTTATAGGCTGGAGAATGATAATGCGAAGATTGGAGTGCAATTTTTCGGTGAGGATCTGCTGTTACTTGCTACTATGGCTCCGCGTGGGTTTGATGATATCGATTTTGGGGTTGGTCTTTCACTTATAAATCTTGCGAAGACTCGTTGCAATTCAAGGAATGTTATCCTGGTTGATTGTCACAATTCATTTAAGGGAGAGTCGAGCAGGGTTATGCCTGGTAACAGTGAGGTTTTCGATCTTATGGATGCTCTTGAAGGGCTTAAGTGTCCCAGTAAGATGGAAAGGTTGAGGGTTGGCTGCGCATTTAATGGTCTAGATGGATTGTCTAAGGAGGATGGTGTAGGTCAGGGTGGTCTTAAGGTTTTAGTTGTTGAGGTTGGTGATCAGAAGACGGCTTATATCTTGCTTGATTCGAATAATATGGTTCAGGGTTTCAGGGAGGAGATACTGGAGAGTATAGAGGCTCTTGGTATTGATGAGGGGGAGGTTATGACCACTGACACTCATTATGTGAATACTTTTTCTGGTGGTCATAATCCTGTGGGTGGAAAGAAGAGGGAGAAGATTATAAAGGCTATAGTTGAGTGTGTAGAGTCTGCTGTTGATGATTTGGAGCCTGTTGAGGTGGCTTGTGCAAGTGCTCGTATAAGGAATCTTAACACTCTTGGTCCTACTAATTCGACTGAGCTTGTATCGACTATAAGTTCTATTGTGGCTGTTAGCAGGATACTTGCCCCGATAATCTTCTTGATAGCTTTAGTGTTAGTTTTGGTGTGGATATTCTATCTTAAAGTTTAAATTGTGGTTGTGGTTAGTAGCATTGCCCATACCATGAACCAGACGAATATGAATGGTAGAACACCATTTGAGAGCCATCCTTTGAAACCGCCAACATCTTCTTTGTCAAAGATCCTTTCAGTGATATTTCCGGTTAGGATTAGGATTATAAGGCCTATAAATGTTCCTAGCGCCTGGTTTTCACCTAGCACGGCTATGAAACCGCCTGATACTATGAATGAGAGTATGGCGGATATAAAACCTGCTATGCTATGGATTGCTGTCATTTTAGCATCAACGTCCATTTAAGTTTACCCCCGAAAAAATTCATAGGATGTTATCATCCAACAACTAATATAAAAGTTGTCACACAAATGATTATATAAGAATTTGATTCCTTTTTTTTCGGTGTGGGATGATGATGAAGACAATGTCAAATGTTGATGTGTTCGCTGTAGTTCATGAACTAAACAGACTATTAAGGGGTGCGAGGGTTGATAAAGCTTACCAGCCCCTAAAAGATACCATAATTTTAAGATTGCATGTGAAGGATGAGGGTAGGGTGGATTTACTTATACAGGCTGGTGTTAGGGTGCATATTACACGTTATCCCCTGGAAAATCCGATGACACCACCCTCATTTCCAATGTTATTACGCAAACACCTCAAAGGTGGGATACTAGAAGAGGTTAAACAATATGATTTTGACAGGATCATAAAATTAAAGATACGAAGAGACAGGCCCTACACTCTAGTCTTGGAATTATTTGGGAAAGGTAATATAATACTCCTAGATGAGGATAACAAGATAATATTACCGCTTAGGAGGGAAATCTGGAGTGATAGAAAGATCCTACCAGGAGAAACTTACAAGTATCCGCCTGGACAGGCCATAAACCCCCTTGAAATCAACATGTCTCAGTTGAGTGAAAAAATAGGAGAATCAGAAACTGACATTGTGAGGACATTGGCAAAGAACGGTTTAGGAGGCTTATATGCTGAGGAGGTGCTCTTAAGGGCTGGTGTTGACAAGAACATGCCATCAGATAAACTAGGCAGAGAAGATATCAAAAAAATCTATGATGCCATAAAAGAAACCTTCAAACCCCTTAAAAAATTTGATTTCACCCCAAACATCATCCAAGACTTGGATGTCGTACCCCTAGAACTTGAAATATACAATGATTATGATCGAGAATACTACAATACATATAATGAAGCTGCTGACGAATTTTTCACTGGGAAAATCCGGGAAAAAATAAAAATGGAAAAAAGGGGGATATGGGAAGAGGAAATAGGAAAATATGAGAAAAGATTGAAGATACAAAAGGAAACACTAAAAGCTTATGAAAGAAAAGCCAAAGAATCCTCCCTAAAAGGCGATCTCATCTACTCAAACTATAAACTCATAGAAAACCTACTAGAAACCATATCAAAGGCCAGAAAAGAACACCCATACCACGAAGTGCTTAAAAGACTGGAAAAAGGTAAAAAGGAGGGTATACCAGAAGCCAAGGTAATAGAATCCCTTAACAAGAAAGGAGAACTCACAATAAAAATAGAAGACAAAATCATAACCCTCAACACGACAAAAACCCTGGCCGAAAACGCCGAAAAATACTATGAAAAGGCTAAAAAGGCTAAAAGGAAAATCAATGGGGTTAAAGAGGCTATAAAGGAAACAGAAGCTGAAATAGAGAAAATAAAGAAAGAAAAGGAGGCGGCGCTGGAAAAAATAAGCCTCCCAGAAAAAAGGATCAAAAGAAAACTTAAATGGTTCGAAAAATTCAGATGGTTCATCTCATCCCAAGGATACCTAGTAATAGCTGGTAGAGACGCCACAACCAACGAAATACTCGTAAAAAGACACATGGAATCCAAGGACATCTACCTACACTCAGACATCCACGGCGCACCCTCAACAATAATAAAAAGCAAAGGCGAGGAAATACCAGAAAAGACGATAGAAGAAGCCGCAATATTCGCCGCATCATTCTCCAACGCCTGGAGGCAAGGATTCAGCCACCTAGACGTTTACTGGGTTAGACCAGACCAGGTTACAAAAACACCACCACCAGGAGAATACGTGCCAAAGGGTGCATTCATAATAAAAGGCCCAAGACACTATATAAGGGGCGTTCCATTGGAGATAGCAGTTGGCATAATAGACTATGAAGGTCCAAAGATCATGAGCGGCCCTATAAGCGCCCTGAAAAAACACGCAAAAGATTATGTTATTATAAAACCGGGTTACACGAAGAAAGAGACTATAGCCAAGAGGATACTTGAGAAGATAGATCCTAATGGGTTTTTCACAGTTGAAGATGTTATAAGAGTCCTGCCACCTGGAAAATGTGACATCCTCTAGGATCTCTTTTTCAAGTTCTTTTTAAGGAGGAAATTCAAGTCAATAACATATTTTCCTTCTTCATCTGATACTATTATAGAATCGTCCTTGAGCATTGGACTAAGGTTAACCTCATAGATACCATTTTCATGTATCATTATGGTTTCTATTGAATCACTTGAAGTCTTTTTCTTTTTCTTCCGTTCCTGAATATACCTGAAGTATCTGCCACCACACTTTGGGCATCCATCAGAAAGTTCAGCGACACTAGTATACTGGGCGCCACAGTTAATGCACTGATGCACCAGAATCACCAATCTTCGCAATCATGGAAAGGAAATTAGACCTCTTTTTAACAGTTTTCATGACATTAGCCGGGCCGATAATGGTAAGTCCAACCGTCCTCTTCTTTGAAAACCCGAAGAATGATCTTTCATCCTTTTCTAGGGTGTGTATATCTATCCCTACGAAGTTTTCTATGTCTATTTCTCGCATTGTTGTTTCGATGAGTTCGGCTTCCTCTGAGGGTGTGAGACTACCCTCTAATACGAGGATGTCACCATCCTTCACACGTTCTATAATCATTGAAATCTTTTCTAGACTACTTTTATCTTCAAGGGCCTTTGACGATAAAAAATCCATCTTTAAGCCTTCCATTTTTTTAACCTCTATTTAAATTTTCTCACCATTTCCATGTATAATTGTTCTATATTTTCTTTGTGTAGTGCTGAAATAGGTACAACAGTATGTTGTGGGAAAACCGCTGATATCCTATCTGCTGAAGATTCTGGCAGGTCTATCTTGTTGGCTATTATTAGGAATGGTATCTTGCGAGCCTCCAGGTTCCCTATTATTGTGATGTTTGCTTGTGTCAGCGGATCCTCAGTGGAATCCATAACAAGGAGAACCCCTGTAACATCATCTAACCATTTTATGGCCTCTATTATCCCCTTTGTGGCTTCTTTAGCCCTTTCTTTGGCTTCTCTTTCTGATAATCCGTATCTTAGGAAGTTCTTGTAGTCGACTTTTGTGGCCACTCCTGGCGTGTCTATAATATCAAAGTATAATTTGTATCCATCCTTTTCTATGACAACCTCCTCTTGTTTATAGACGGATCTTGTCTCATGTGGTATGTCAGATATAACTCCGAGGGGTGTTCCAATCCAGTCTTCACAGATTGCATTTGCTAGTGTGGTTTTACCCGAATTTGGATGTCCATAGAGGCCTATTTTAACTTTTTTCCTTCTTCGCAGTAACTTGTCTAGTAATCTTCTGAAAAAGCTATTCATTATTATCAACTCAATATTCTTGGTATGTTTCACCTGGATTTAGTATTATGACTTTTATGGATGTTTCTTCTTCTAGGATTTCCTTGAAGATGTTTGGGTCTTGTTCTATAACTGGGAATGTGTTATAGTGCATTGGTATGACTTTTTGTGGTGATATCCATTTGGCTGCTATCAGAGCGTCCTCGGGTCCCATGGTGTATCGGTCTCCTATTGGTAGGAGTGCTATGTCTGGCTTGTAGATTTCCCCGATAACTGTTTTCATGTCAGTGAATAGTCCGGTGTCTCCTGCATGGTATATTTTCCTGCCATTTTCTAGTTGGAATATGAAGCCGCAGGCGGTGCCTCCACAGGTCATCTCATCTGTGAAGTCTATGTCAGAGGAGTGTTTAGCATCCACCATGGTCACTTTGATATCATCGAACCTTAGGGACCCTCCAATGTTCATACCCTCACTTTCAAGTCCCTGTTTAGAGAAAAAAACCGAGATTTCATGCGTGCCCACTAGCAGGGCCCCGCTCCGGTTAGCTATCTCCATAGCATCTCCTAGGTGGTCTGCATGTCCATGTGTTACAAAGATCAGGTCAGCTTCTAGCTCTTCCACTGGTATGTTACAGGAAGGATTGTTGCTTATGAATGGATCTATGAGTATCTTTGAGTTTTCATCTGTGAGTATTTCAAATGCTGAATGTCCGAACCATCTAAGCTTCATATTCATCATCCTCCAAGGGATATCTCCTCAGAGAGGCTCCAAGCTTTCTCGAATAATTTTTCTATCTCTTTAACAGATTTTTTATCATTGTATATTACGCCTACTTCGAAGCTGTCATATATGGGGTCTGTGGAGATTATTAGACCTGTTTTATTATCCGCAACAGCTGCAACTGTATGTATATATGGCATTGTCCTTATATCTACATTGTTGTCTAGTAGTAGCTTGACAAGTTCTACTGAGGCTTCATCGTCTAGGCTGGCTTCTTGGATTATTATCCTGCTTTTTGTGTCCATGAATTTTTTTAATATTGAAACGTCTAGGTTGCGGATCCAGGGATACATTATCATTATACTTTCACTTGCTCCTGTTAGAATATCTCGCATGGTATCATGGACGTCTGAAGCGTCAAAGGACCATATTATACCTGCTTTGGATTCTGATTTCATGTTATCAATGATGCCTTTAAATGGATCTATACTGTCTCCTATTAGATCCTCAGCACTTTCACCACCCTTAACATGCTCTTTTTTAAGGGATTTTAGACGTTCTTTAACAACATCTGAACCTTCAGCCTTCTTTTTGGACTTTTTTAAAGCATCTGACATGCGTTTAGGCTTCTCAGGAGATTTTTTTGGTGGGGTCTCTTTAACCTTTTCTTTGGATGGGGTTTCCTTCTCGCCTTTATCTTCAATGGTTTCTATTTCGGTTTTTAGTTTTTCTATAACAGTTGAGCGCGGTCTCTTCACAATTTTTGGTGGGGTCTCTTTAACCTTTTCTTTGGATGGGGTTTCCTTCTCGCCTTTATCTTCAATGGTTTCTATTTCGGTTTTTAGTTTTTCTATAACAGTTGAGCGCGGTCTCTTCACAGTTTTTGGTATTGGTCTCCTTCTTCTTCTAGTTGGTTTCCCTTCAGGGGCTATGGAAGCCATTTCAACCTTTAATGATTGGAGGTTTATCTTATCAGCGAATAAAATCACCATTAACATTCCTATAACAAATAGACACAATCCTAGAAGAAACAATCCGAAATTTGGTGGGATTCCGAATCCGAAAGTCATAAGATAGAGGCCCATGATCAGTAGACCAACACCTCCCAATACGATTAATAGGTAGATCACTTAAAGCCCCCCATGAACATCTTGTAATAGATTATTATAATTGGTATAATTTAAAGCCTATCTAATATAAGGTTTTGGTGTTTTTTAGGAACATGTCATGACCATCATATTCTCCGGGAAAAAATACCTATGGGGGTTAAATAGAAACAAAACCTATTTTATATGCTCTCTCACCATTAAATAGAGTATGAGATCCTCAAATTTTTCTAGTGAACCTTCTTCGTCGCTTAGAGCCCATGAGAACATCCTGATTATCTTATCCTTATTCTTAGGGTCTATGAGGAATACCTCCTGTATCATCTTATTAAACAGACTATAATCTTCTAGGCCAGCTAATGCCATTTTCCTCTTGAAAAGTTTTCTAAGTTTTTTCACAGCCCTTTCAACCCTAACTATATCAGAGGATTCCATCTCCCTAAACAGTATACTTATCTCAACCGGGTCTCTTCTCTGCAAAGTGAAGATTATACCATCAGCTTTTATAGACTGTATTCTCTCAACACCCTCATAAACACTAAGATCATAATCGATCACATTTATCTTATCATCCGCTAAAAGTTTCATAAGCGCCTCATTTATACTCTTATCAGAAACAGGCCTCCCAAGAACTTCCCTAACCCTCTCCCCTATCTCACGCCTCGAAAGATCATCCTCCTCAAGTAATCCTAGTATGATCTAGCCAATATTATATTTTGCAGACACTCAAAAACCCCCAACATAAAAAAATTATATACATAAACCTATATAAGTTACACGCTATCAAAAAAACTACAAGAACTGGGAATAGGATGTTGAACATGTCAGTGTCAAAAAATCCTGGTAAGGTTCTGAAGAAGTAGGATGGTGCTAAAACCAATAATATTGCCGCCAGCAAACCTGGAAGGTTACCAACATATCTTCTAACTAGGAAGAAGGTTGGGATTCCGGCTAGGGGTCCTATAATCGTGGGTAACCAAAAACAAGCTTCCATAAAATCAATGGAGGTGAATATGTTCAGTAATTTGTAGAATATGATCGAGATCCATAGTATTAGTGGGGGATAATCGACTGGCCCTCCTGGAGGGTAGCATGAGTGGAGGTCCCATGGTTCGCCGTTTATTATTTTGTCTCCGGGGTGTCCGTGGTTTAATATGTTGGCTGCGAGGCGGTAGTTGTAATAGGAGTCTGGTTCGTACATGTATGGTAGGCCTTTTTCGTCTGTGAACTGTGCTTTTTCTGTGCTGTTCATGCCTTTGAGTTCTACTGTTTCTAAGCGTGTGAGGAAACCTGTTAGGAAGATTATTAGGATTATTGTGTAGATTTTTAGTTTTTCATCCAATTGGGGTCACCCCAACTTTGGGGGGATTTTGTAGAGTTTCGGGTTTAGGCGGGGTATCATGGCCATTAGTATGCATTGTTCTGTGTTTTCTGTTCGGTTGAGCAGGCCGTGGGTTAGGATGGATATTGCGCCGGTTTTTTCTCCGAGGTTTTGTATTCCTGTGATTTTGTCCATGATGTCTCCTACTTCTTTTCCCTTTTTTACTTCTTTTATGACTTGTGGTGGGTATTCGAATCCTGCGCTTACTCCTAGTGTTGTTGTTTTGCCGTCGTAGGTTGCGCACCATTGTAGGTCGATGTATCCTGTTAGTGTGTGGGGTGCTTCGAGTAGGCCGGATTCTATTCCTATGCTTAGGTCGCAGTTTTTGTATGCTCTCTGGGCCCGGTTTATGGCGCCTTTTATTGTTTGTTCTAGTCCTATTGGTTGGCTGGGGACTCCTGGGTCTACTTTGATGCCTTTGATTTGGACTTTTTTGTAGAGTTTTTTTAGGATGTTTTTTGTTGCTTTTATTTTGACTGGGTTTTGTGATCCGACTTTAACTTTCATCTTTAACATCCCTTGGAGACCCTGCGGGGGGTAGTTGATTTTAGTCTTTTTTTAGTATTTTGCCTTTTTTGTCTATTTCTCCTTTTCTGATTCTGGTGGATGATATTGGTTGGCCGTCTTCTGCTTTTACCATGTCTATTGTTATGATGTCTAGTTTTGGCAGGCCTCTTTTTTTTCTTATTTTGTTTATTTTTTCTGCTCGTGGTTGGGTTTCTTTGCTTACTATTATGGCTTTGAATTTTTTTTCTTGTATTGTTGGGCCGTAGGGGTCTTCTAGTTTTTCTATGTAGAAGTTTTTGTATCCTTTTTTTTCTAGGTATTTTTTTAGGTTTTTTATGCGGGTTTGGCAGGGTTCTACTGGGTCTTTTTGGGCTGCGAATTTGTCTGATGTTACTCCTATGGCTACTTTTTCTGCTATTTTGAATGCTTTTTCTAGGAGTGTTTGGTGGCCTTTGTGGAATTTGTCGAATGTTCCTCCTACTGCTGCTAGTTTGTATTTTTTTGTCAATTTTCGCCTCCAAGGATGATTTTTATTAGTTTATTGTGATATAGTATTGTTTATGTTGCGTGAGTATAATGTTGTTGTTAAGGATCCGCGTTTTGTGGATGTGCGTGTAGCTAGTGTTTATCCTAGTTTTTATGGTTTGGCTATGTCGTCTCTTGGTTATCATATTATCTATGATTTTTTGAATTCTCGCGAGGATATTTGGTGTGAGAGGTTTATTTATCCTTATCGTGGGAGTTTTGAGTCTTCTAGTTCTCTTAGGGATTTTGATGTTATAAGTTTTTCTATACATTATGAGCAGGATTATTTTAATGTTCTTGAAATGTTACATCGTGGTGGTTTGGAGGTGCGTAAGTCTAGGAGGCGGGGTGGGCCTTTGGTGATTGCTGGGGGTCCGACTGTAACTGCTAATCCTCTTCCTTTGGCTGATTTTGTTGATCTTTTTGTTATTGGGGAGGCTGAGGCTGTTTTGGATGAGCTTTTGGATGTTTTTGTTGGTTTGGATGATCCTCGCGGGGAAATTGACGAGTTCAGGGGCTTGGAGGGTGTTTATGTGCCTGATAATCCTGTTAGGCGTGTTATAGTTGAAGATATGGATAATGCTTGTCATCCAATTCGTCAGATAGTTTCTGAGTCTGATGATCCAAGTTTCGTGCCGGTTCTTGGCCGTTCTTTCTTGTTGGGTGTTTCGAGGGGTTGTGTGCGTGGTTGCAGGTTTTGCATGTCTGGCTACATTTATCGTCCGAAACGTGAAACATCCCTTAGTAAACTTTTTGATGTTGCTGAGCGTGGCAGGAATGCTACTGGCCTTGATAGGGTGTCTTTAATAGGTGCTGCCGCATCTGATTATTCGAGGATAGATGAACTGTGCAGTGGCTTAGTTGAGATGGGTTTTGGGGTTAGTATGCCTTCGATGCGCATAGAATCAGTAACAGAAAATCTACTAGATGTTCTTGCCAGGAGTGGTCTTAAGACTGTGACATTGGCCCCTGAGTCTATTTGGAAGATCAGGAAACGATTAAACAAGCCAATAAGGGATGAAGAGATATTTAGGGTTGCTAGGATGGCTGTTGATAAAGGTTTGGCCGTTAAAATGTATTTTTTGATCGGGACTCCAGGTGAAACCCTAAAGGATCTTGTGGAGCTTGCGAAGCTTATAAAGGAATTGTATAAGCTAGGGCCTGTTAAGTTCAGTATAAATCCTCTAATACCTAAAGCTCACACTCCCCTGCAATGGGAGGCTTTTAATTTTGATGAGATGAAAGCCAAAATCAAATTTTTAAAATCTAAGCTTGTTGGGGTGCCTGTTAAAGTGGAAAGTCCAAGGTTGGCTCTTATACAACATGTTTTATCTACTGGCGGCCCTGAAATTTCTGATTTGATAGAAAGGGCTTGGCTGGGAAAAGCCACTTTGAGGGATTGGAAACTAGAGAATAAGGGTCGTCAGCTTGGAGAAGAATTGCCTTGGAGTAAAATAGATGTCGGTCTTAGAGAAGATTTTATAATGGAAGAGTATATGAAGATGAAGGAGGATAATCTGACATCCTATTGTGAGTTAGATTCATGTTATAAGTGTCTTAAAAATCCATGCAAATAATAATAGAGTGGGAATGAGTATGTATGCGAAAAGACTAGAAGGTATAGAATTGTCAAGTATCCGGAAAATGTTCGAAGTTCAAGGGGAGGATATAATAAACCTTGGAATTGGGGAACCAGACTTCAACATACCAGAGCATGCCAGGGAGGCTATAGAGGATGCTCTAAGGGATGGTTTCACACATTACACTCCAAATAAGGGTATATTGGAGCTTAGGGAGGCTATAACAAAAAAATTAAAAGTTGAAAATAATATTAAAACAGACCCAGATGATATCATAGTAACAGTAGGGGCCAGTGAAGCCCTCTACATGTGCGCCCAAGCCCTAATAGAAAAAGGTGACAAGGTACTAATACCAGATCCAGGCTTCTTATCATATGATGCTTGTGTAAAACTTGCAGAAGGTGAAAGCATACCAGTACCATTAGAAAAAAAAGATTTTAGGATGAACCCAGAAACCATAGAATCCCTCCTAGACAAAGATACCAAAGCCATAATATTAAATTCACCATCAAACCCCACAGGCGCAGTCATGGAAAAAGACGACATCAAAGCCATAGCAGAATTGGCAGAAGAAAAAAATCTCATAATAATCTCTGATGAAGTCTATGAAAAAATAATATATGACAAGAAACATTATAGTCCGGGTCAATTCACAGAAAACACCATAACAATAAACGGATTCTCTAAAACATATGCAATGACAGGACTGCGCATAGGTTATCTCACAGCCCAAAGTGAAATCATAGAAGAACTTTTAAAGGTACACCAATACAATACCGCATGCGCCCCATCAATATCCCAAGCAGCTGCACTAGCAGCCCTCAAAGGACCCCAAAGGGTAGTTGATGACATGGTGGCCGAATTCAGAAGAAGAAGAGACCTCATGTTCGAAAAATTCAAGGATATGGGCATAGAATGTAACAAGCCAAACGGGGCATTCTACATGTTCCCCAACGTAAAAAACGAAAAAAAGTTCATGGAAAAAACTCTCAAGGTGGGTGTGGTGGCTGTTCCAGGAAGCGCGTTCGGCTCCAATGGCAAAGACCATGTTAGATTCTCATATGCAGCACCCTACCCCCAAATAAAAGAGGCCATGGCCCGGATAGAAAAAATACTAGGTGAAAATCCTTGAATGATGAAAGAGCAAAACTAGGTAAAAAAGCTGCATATGTTGGTATAATAGGCAATATCCTCCTAACAATATTCAATTTCATAGTTGGTATCATGGCTGGTAGCGTCGCCCTAATCGCCGAAGCCGCCCACACACTCTCAGACATACTAACCTCCATCATAACCTTTATAGGTTTTAGGATAGCCCTGAAACCAGCCGACACCGAACACCCTTATGGTCATGGCAGGGCCGAGGCACTTGCAGGCCTAATTGTAGTACTATTTCTTGGGATAGTAGCCTATGAAATATTATCAGAAGCCTACAGGAAACTATTCATTGTATCAGTTCCTGATTATCTCGCGGCGATAATGGCTATCGTGGGTATAATCGCAAATTTCCTCATGACAACCTATATGATGAATATAGGTGAAAGGATCAACAGTCCAGCTATTATAGCCGATGCACAGCATCAGAAGGTCGATATCCTTTCATGCGCAGCCATACTTGTAGGTGTTATAGGAGCCAACCTCGGGCTAAAATTCCTGGATCCAGTAGTAGCTATATTAATAGCTTTCATAGTTTTAAAGACAGCTTTTGATGTTGGAAGAGAAAACATAAACAATATCATGGGCAAGGTTCCCACAAGAAGGATCATGGCAGAAATCAGACGATCCGCAATGTCCATTAAGGGTGTTATGGGCATACACAACGTCCGCATAAACTATTTCGGGCCATATGCTGCAGTAGACCTCCATATAGAAGTTGACGGCGACCTGAACCTTAGAGAAGCCCACTGCATATCTCACAAAGTCGAAAAAAAGATAATAGAAGACATAGACCTCATAGCAATAGTGAATGTCCATGCCTGCCCATTCAATGAAAAAAACCACTAAAAAGCTTATTTCTTTGTCAATTTGTAAGCTGCCAGAAGCCCTAATAACAGTATGGGTAATATTATATCAAAGTATAAAGGGGCTCCAACATTTCCAGGAGCATAATTTCCCCTGAACATATCCTGGATGTGTATATAGGCCGCGCCAAGATAAAAGACTGAAAAGCCTACTATGGTCGCAGTCCAAAAATCATCCCTAAACTTCAAGCATAAAAGTCCAAGAATCCCATAAGACAGGTTAGCTACTGCAACTTCTAATTGGAATGGACTACCAGCCGGCCAACCTATATAGGCCGCTATCTGACCCCCCATGAACGCATGGCCCATGAAAGCCCAGATAGAAGATAATCCAACCATTACCATGAGTAATGCTAAAAGTAGAGATTCTATAATATAATTTTTTGTCCTTGGTTTCCTATAGATTAAAATCAGAGCTAATATTAAGGTTAAAATTGGCCATATATACATTGTGTCCACTATAAGACCTCCCAGACAATTTTAAGATTTTTTTTGAGCGCCGGGGACGGGATTTGAACCCGCGAGATCCAAAGGATCATTGGCTTAGCAGGCCAACGCCATACCGGACTAGGCGACCCCGGCAAGATGGGGTGGGCTTGTCCAAGAGTGGACAGTCCTTCCAGCTACTAGTGATCCAAGTATACAGCTCCACCCCGCGAACCCGCAAGCATCAGCTGTCCACGGTAGGGCTGCTCCTTTCCAGGCCTGACCCGGTTCCCCGTGGTTAAGATAGTTTATCTTGGCCCTCCAGCCAAGATCCTATCACCGCTGATCCTGCGGGACGAGGCTTCTACGCTGGATACTTGGGCTAGCAACTGGTTGGGCTGCCGCCTCTTGGACTTCGACCGCGCCATATAGGGGATTTGCGCTTACAGAGGACCCCTAACCCTCCGGTCTAGCCCATGTATATTATTGTTTTGATCTGATATTTTAAGCTTACCATTTTATAAAGACTGTGGTGGATAATATTAATATGGATTCTCTCCTCTTGCTAAGTGTAGGTTTGGGTTTGTATTTCGCTTTTAATATAGCGGCTAATGATATTGGTAATTCTATTGGTACTGCTGTGGGTAGTGGGGCTTTGAATATGAGGAGGGGACTTTTTATAGGTGCTTTTTTCGCCTTCCTTGGGGCTGTTTTGTTTGGTGGTAATGTTATAAAGACTGTTGGTGATGGTATAATACCTGGAGCCAGTTTTAGTGTGGTCGCTGCTTTTGCTGTTATTTTGACTGCTGCTATCTGGATAACGGTAACGTTGTTGAGGCGTATACCTATTTCTGGTTCTGATGCTATGGTTAGTGCTGTTATTGGTGTTGGTTTTGTGAGTGTGGGTTGGACTGGGATGAACTTTAATACTGTAATTTATATAATTTTGAGTTGGATTTCGTCTCCCATAATTGGCTTTTTTTCAGGTCTTTTAACATATTCTATTATAAGGATGTTTGTTATCCGGCGCATAAAATCAGTTTCTCTTAGAGATAGGTTGGAGAAGATTTTTTCGTATCTTCAAGTGTTTAGTTCATCTTTTTCCGCGTTTAATGTTGGCGCGCTTGACTTTGGAATGGCTATGGGTGTTCTTTTCATCCTATCAAAGGGGGATCCAAGCATTTTAAGGATCTTGGGGGCTTTCGGGCTGGTTCTGGGCATAATTTTTGCCGGGGATCGTGTGACTGAGACTATAGGTAGGCGCATAACAGAGCTAGTACCCACTAGGGGTTTCTCGGCCCAAATAGCGGCTTCTATCGTGATTTTCGTTTTTGTATATTATGGTATGCCTATTTCACCAACCCAGACCCTTGTCGGTTCTGTTATAGGTGTTGGGTTGGCTCATGGGACTTCCAGTCTAAAATTTGATGTTATAAAAGATATAGGATACACGTGGATTTTGACTATACCTGCTTGTCTAGTTATGAGTGCGATGGTCTATTCTATCCTTAGGATTCTTTTAGGGCTTTTATGATGTCGCCATCAGAGATTATCCCAATGATCCTATCATCTTCTGTTACTACTAGTTGGTTTATTATACCTTCATCCTCACCATACTGGTACATTTTTTCTATGGCATCTTTTAGTGTGTTATCTGGTTTGATTGTGGCAACATCTTCTACCATGACCTGTTCTACTGTTGTACCTAGTTTGTAATTGTCCAGTATTAGGTTATGGCCGAGGTCTGTGGCCGTGACTATACCCAGGAGTTTTCCATTGTCTTCTACTGGTAATGCGCTTATTTTATGTTTCATGAGTTTTTCGAATGCGAACACCACATCTTCTGATGGTTTGACTTTGATTGGATTTCTTGTCATAACATCTTTAACTTTTATTTCATCCAATTTCTTCGGCAACTTCTTTGCCTCCTTTAACAGTTGTCTCTGTGAGTGATTTTATGATCGAATCTATTGTGGTCACAACATCGATGTTTTCGATGACAGGCACATTATATTTCTTGGCCTGGGCTTCGAAGTATTTGTGTATTCTTCTTATAGCCCAGAAGTAGCTTATGTACCTTTTCAGGGGTCTTCTGGCCCATGATTGTCTGCATCTTGAGTAGAATCTTCCTTTGTGTATGTTTTCATCTGGAACTGTTAGTACGAACATTGCAACGTTTTCTTTGTTTACTAGGTCTTCTCTTATGAAACCTGGTACTATGTGAACTCCTTCGATAACTATGCTTATACCTTCTTTGAGTGCTCTTTCGATTACGGCTTCCACTCCCACACTCACTGTATCTACGTGGTCTCTGAATCCTATTAGTACTTCGTCGAGTTCTGGTGGTGGTGATATCCTGAGTGATTGGTATGCTGTGTAGCTTGACTCATAGAGTGATGGTAGCAGGTCCCTGGATATTATTTTGCGCATTACTTCTCTTATCATGTCTGTGCTTATCATGTTTCTTATTCCGAGGCGGTTGGCGACTTCGAATGCTATTGATGATGTGCCAACACCAGAGGCTCCACCTATGAGTATTATGAGCGGTTCCTTATGGTCTCTTATACGCCTCCAGAGCATGTATTTTTCCGCCACCTCTTTGTCTTCCTTTTTGAGTTTGTCGAATACTATTTCGACAAGTTCATCTATTGTTATGAGGTTTATGTTCTTTTTTTTGAGGTGGGCTTCTATCTTGGATGCGAAGGTGTAGGCCTTGTTAGGATCCATCTCGGCCCTTGTTAATGATCTTGCAAGAACCCCCTTAGAGAATGGTTCTGTATATTTTTTACCGCTCACTTCTCCTTGGACCATTATCATATTTCTTCACCTCACAGAAAAAAGAAAGGAAGATAAATACTGGAGGGGGGATATGAGAAGAGATATTGGGAGTTGGGATTAGAACCCTAATTTTTATAGTTTAGTCTAGTTTTATGAGTTGGGTGTTTATTTTTCCATCATCTGATATTTTTATTAGGCATGCTTCTCCTTTGGATGATTCTCCAGGGTTTATTATGATGGTGTCTCCTATCCTGTCTTGTCCCCTGCTTTCATGGATGTGTCCGCAGATGTTGATTTTTGGTTGGTGTTCTTCTATTATCTTCCTTATACTTTTGCTTCCTACGTGTTCGCCGTTTGGTAGTTTGTCTGTTTGTGTTCCATATGGGGGTGCATGTGTTATAAGGATTGTGATATTGTCAGGTATGGTTTCCTTGAGGATTTTGTATATTTCATTTTCTTCAAATTCTAGTGGGGTGTTGAATGGTGTTGGATTTGATCCTCCCAGGCCACAGAATGAGAGTCCTTTTATGTTGATGGTTTTGGCGTGGAGGTTTAGTGCTTTTGAATTTTCTATGTGGGAGTGTATAGTGTGGGGGTCGCAGTTTCCTGGGACTGCTATTACTGGGATTTTATGGGCTGCTATGTCGTCTAGTATGTCCTTTGCGAGTTCTGGTGGTCCGAAGTGTGTTATGTCTCCGGCTATTATTATAAGGTCTATTTTGTTTTCTTCGAGGTATTGGTGGATTGTTTTTGGGTTTATGCCATGGAGGTCGCTAAGTGCAAGTATTTTCATGGTTCACCACACACTCTTTTTTTTGGGGTTTTTTATTCGTGGAAGAAGGAGGCTATGTCTTTGAGACCCCGTTTTATATTCTCTTTTTCTCCGTAGACTGCTATTAGGTCGTCTTCTTCGAATTCTATGATGAGGTTGTGTTCTTCTGCTATTTCTTGGACTCTATCTTCTGATAGTGGCTCTTGTAGGTGGACTCTTGCAATTGAGAATCCTGGTGGTGTTCCGACCACGAAGCGTGCTTTTGTCTTTGGCACTTTATATATTTCTTCTCCTAGTGAGGCTTTTTTAAGTTTTTCGATCCATTGTTCCTGGTAGTCTTTGTTGATTGTTTCTGCAATGTCTAAGAGGGTTTCTTGGATCTCGTTTAGCATCTCATTTATTCTTTTCAATTCTTTTATCATCTGGGGATTGCTTGTGTCTGTTTTGTAAAAGTTTATGGATGCTTTTACTAGTCGCATTTCCTCGTTTATACTCTTGGGTACTTCTAATCCCCGTTTTTTCAGATCTGTTAATAAATTTAATAGCACCATCCAGGTTTGTTCTGCTGGTATGGTCATAAGTGTCCTTCCAGGATCTTTAATGAAGTGTGGTTTATCTTGGCACCTGCTTCTTTAAGCTCTTTTATGATTTCATCCAAGTTATTATAGGATTCTAGGAATAGTACATGGTAGCTGTTAGTACCTACTATGTTCAATACTGCTATTTCCTCATTTTCTTTTATATCCTTATTTTTTAATGCTGCGTGGAAATCTGCAAATTTAGCGTATTTTTCGGGCAATTCTGCGTATTTGTAGATTCCTTGCAAAGTTGCTATGAACAATATGGATACACCTCAATTTTTAAACCTTTATAAAAAACTAGTTGTGTTTATTATATAAGTAATTTTCTAAAGAAAAAAAGAGTAGGGAATGGGGATTTTTTCTATTCTCCCCCTATTGTGATATCCTTTTCGGCTAAGGATTCCTCTATCTTTCTTATCACTGGATCGACTTCGATATTGTGTGCATCTATGACTATGTCTCTTATGTCAAGATCCATTGCAAGTCCTAGCAGTTGTGCAAGGTGGAGTACTGGCATGTTGTATTCTTCCCCGAATTCTTCTTTGATTTCTATTTGTCCTCTGTCGAATTGTAGGTGGCAGAATGGGCATACATTGACTATGACATCAGCTCCTGCCTCTTGCATGTTTATTAGTTTCTCTCGTGTGAAATCTAATGCAACATTTAGGTCTCGAGATCTCACACCTCCACCTGCGCCACAGCACATCATCTTATCCTTGTATGGTACTGATTTGGCGCCTGTAACCTCTACAAGTTCATCTAGGATTGTTGGATTCTCTGGGTTGTCTATGCCTATCTCTTCGCTTGGTTTCAGAAAGTGACAGCCATAGTGTACTGCCACATTTAAATTGAGTGGTCTTTTAACGAGTTCTGATAATTTGTCGAGTCCAACATCATTATATAATACTTCTGCAAAGTGTCTTACATTGATTTTTCCCTTGTATTCTCTGCCAACCTCCTTGAGCACTTCGTTGACTTTGTTTTTCATTTCTTCATTTTCTTTTAGTAGGTGGTTTGTTTCGAATAGTGAACCGAAGCATCCGTTACATTCTGTCATGAGGTCAGCGTCCATTTCCTCTGCGATTGTTATGTTCCTTGCTGCGATGGATGCCCATGTTGTCCTGTCAAATGACCCGAACACTCCTGGGGCTGGGCAGCAGGATGCTCCTTCCATGTCCTTTAATTCTATTCCTAGTTTATCGAATAATACTCTTGTTGCTTTTTCTATCCCTGGGTACCTGTTGTTCATTATACAACCTAAAAAGTATGCGAATGCCATCTTTTCAGCCTCCATTATTCTATTTCACCGGTCTCCCAGTTGTATCCTATGAGTGAATCGAATCCTGTTGTTTTTATTATCTTCTGCACTTCTTCTAAAGCTCCTGGGAATGAATGTGTTGTTGGTGGCAGCTCTCCTAGGCCCACAGCGTCCCTTAATTGTTTTGTGGCGTCGTCTATTGGCACTCCGTGCCCTGTTTTTATAACAAATGATCCCACGGCTTTGTGTACTGGGGACATGTATCCTGCTTTTGCTGCTTCGTTCCTTATTAGTTTTATGACATCAACTATTTTGACTTTTCTTGGGCATCTTTCCTGGCATGCGTAACAGGTTGTGCACATCCATAAGGTTGGGTCTGGTAGAATCTGGTCTTTTAGGCCCATGTTTGCTTTTCTGATTATCTGACGTACCTTGTAGGGTGTTCTTCTGCCTGATGGGCAGGATCCTGTGCAGGTTCCGCATTGGAAGCAATATTCAAGGCTTTCTCCACCAGCTGCTTTCACTTTCTCGGAGAATTCCTTGTCTATATCGCTTCTTCTTATAAGTTCTTCTTCTCCTTTTAGAAGGGTCATTATATCACTCCTTTCGGGTTTTTCTTCTTCAATTTCTTCCTCTTCAGCTTCCTCTTTGGGCGATTCTTCAGCCTCTTTAACTTCCTCTGATTTTTCTTCGACCTTCTCTTCAGCCTCTGCAAGTTTC